>Ga0070741_10017829_pt1 | contig 11601 bp, 12 predicted proteins | sample Coa_R1_4_FD_66440 | JGI IMG/M metagenome (GOLD analysis project Ga0070741, IMG submission 66440) | Surface soil microbial communities from Centralia Pennsylvania, which are recovering from an underground coalmine fire - Coalmine... | ecosystem: Environmental > Terrestrial > Soil > Unclassified ...
TGGACTTCGGCGGCTGCCGCTGCCAGGCACTCGCGCTCACGGGCGACGCGAGGAACGTCGACCCCGTGTGCAAGTTCTCGCCGCAGCACGCGATCGTCGCCGACGCCGTTGCGGCCGCGAACCGGCCCGGGCGGAACGGCGACGGCGCCCTGATCTACCGGACGGAGAAAGGGACGGTTCCGGTAGCGGGCTAGACTGGCCGCCGAAGTCAGTGGCAGCAGCGCCAGCTATCGCCGTCGCGGGGCTCGGCCGGGACTACGGCCGCGTCCGCGCGGTCGACGCGATCGACCTCGAGGTACAGCCGGGCGAGTTCTTCGGCTTCCTCGGGCCGAACGGCGCCGGCAAGACGACGACGATCCGCATGCTGACGACGCTGCTCTCGCCGTCGCGCGGCGAGGCGCGCGTCGCGGGCAGCGACGTCGTCGACGACGCGCTCGCCGTTCGCCGCCAGATCGGCGTCGTCTTCCAGGAGACGACGCTCGACCTCGACCTGACTGCGGAGGAGAACCTTCGCTTCTGCACCCGCCTCTACGGCCTGTCGCGCCGCGAGAGCAAGGCGCGCATCGACGAGGCGCTGCGCCTGTTCGGGCTGAGCGAGCGCCGGCACGCGCGGGTGCGCTCGTTCTCGGGCGGCATGCGGCGCGCGCTCGACCTCGCCCGCGGGATCCTGCACCGGCCGTCGATCGTCTTTCTCGACGAGCCGACGCTCGGCCTCGACCCCGGCCAGCGCCGGCGGATCTGGGCCTTCCTGCAGAAGCTGGTCGCCGAGCACGGGACGACGCTCTTCCTCACGACCCATTACCTCGAGGAAGCCGATCCGTGCGACCGTGTCGCGATCGTCGACCACGGCCAGATCGTCGCGCTCGGGCAGCCCGACGAGCTGAAGCGCAACCTCGGCCGCGACCGGATCGACGTCAGGACCGAGCGGCCCGACGTCTTCCTCGCCTCGGTCCGCGAGCTGACGGGTCTCGAGCCGCAGCGAGCCCAGCACGGGTTGTCGGTGTTCGTCGACGACGCTGCGACCGTGTTGCCGAAGCTGCTGCCGCTGACGGCGCAGGGGGCGGAGGTCGGCGTCACCCGCCCGACGCTCGAGGACGTCTTCGTCGATCTCACCGGACGCAGCCGGGAGGCGGCGTGAGCGGGATCGTCGGCGCGATCGTCGCGGTCGTCGTCCGCGAGCTGACCCGCTTCCAGCGGCAGCGCGGCCGGCTCGTGGCGACGTTCGCGCGGCCGCTCCTCTGGCTGATCGTGATCGGCGCCGGCTTCGAGAAGCTCGTGCCGACGGAGGGAACGGTCTCGTACAAGCAGTTCCTGCTGCCGGGCCTCTACGGCATGGTCGTGCTCTTCTCGACGATGCTGACCGCGCTCGCGACCGTGCACGACCGCGAGTTCGGACCGATCCGGATGCTGCTCGTCGCGCCGCTGCCCCGATTCGTCGCCGTGATCGCGAAGACGATCAGCTCGGCGCTGCTCGGCGTCATCCAGGCGGTGCTGCTCTTCCCGCTGATCTGGATCCTCGGCCTGCGGCCATCGCTCGGCGCCCTGCTCGAGCTCCTGGGCGCGATCGCGCTGGCCTCGTTCGCGCTCGGCAGCCTCGGCATGGTGATCGCGTCGCGGCTCCGCTCGATCGAGAACTTCGCCGGGATCATGAACTTCCTCATGTTCCCGATGTTCTTCCTCTCGAGCGCGCTCTACCCGGCCTCGCTCCTGCCCGGATTCCTGCAGCCGCTTGTGCGCGCCGATCCGCTTACGTACGGCATCGACCTGATGCGGCACCCGCTCCTGCGCGGCCTCTACCCGGGCAACCTCGGCACCGACTACACGATCTCGTTCGACGTGCTCGTGCTCGTGCTCGTCGCCGCCGTCCTGATCGCGCTCGCGTCGCTCCTCTTCGGCGAGGAGGAGCATCTCGGCCGCATCCTGCTCGTCGAGCCGCCGCGTCCGCGGGGGCGTCGCCTGCCGCGGCCCGCGCTCGGATTCGGGCGGCGCGAGAGTACGGCGGCGAAGCCGGTCCCGTTCCGCGAGGCCTCGCCCGCCGACTGACGGCAACCGCCGCGGTCGCTCGAATGGCGCGATATGGTTCGCGCCCGGATGCTGTTCGCGCTCTCGACGGGGCACAAGATCGGGCTGGCGGCGGTCGGCGCCGCCTTCATCGTCTTCTCGCTCGTCTCGGCGATGGTGATCCCGAACTACCGACCGAATTTCCCCGGCCCGCGTGCCCGGAATGCCTACGTCCTCCTCTGCGTCGCCTTCTTCGCGGCGATGATGGCGGCGGTGCTCGTGTTCGGCAGGGAGAAGAAGCCCGCCGAGGCCGCGGCGGCCGGTGCGCCGCCGGCGGCACAGGGCCCGAGCCCGTCGGCGCCGGCCGGCGACCCGGTGAAGGGGAAGGCCGTCTTCGCCTCGTCGCCGTGCGGCTCGTGCCACACGTTCACGCCGGCGGGCTCGACCGGGAGGATCGGGCCGGACCTCGACAAGCTCGCCGACTACGCGAAGAAGGCGAACGTGCCGATTGCGAAGTTCGTCGAGGAGGCGATCACGCATCCGCCCGCGCCGTACGTGCCGCCGGGATTCCCGAAGAACGCGATGCCCCCGAACGGCGGCGCGACCTTCACCGGCACCCAGCTCGCCGACCTCGTCGCGTTCCTCGTCAAGGGCCCGTAGAAGCAACGAGCTCGACGGGCTGGACCGAGGTCTGGCACGTTGAAGCTGCAATCAGGTCGGCGGCACGATCTTCAGCGGCGCGTTGAAGCTGCCGTAGGTGTCGTGCATGAAGTGCGCGTGCGCCGTCATCAGCATCTCCATCGTGTGCAGCGTCGCTTTGTCGATGACGAGCGTGTACCAGCCGGGCGTGTCGGGATCGAAGAAGGAGACCTTCCACGCCGGCCGCCCGGCGAACGTGACCGTCCCGAGCAGGTGGGCGTCCTCGATCTCCACCCAGTAGGGCGTCGGCTGCGTGATCGGCGTCTGCACCGATGCGATCCAGCGCGACGAGCCCGCCGGCCGGTCCCAGCGCGCGTCGCCGATGATGACCGCGTCGCCGCCGTTCCGAATCGAGTACGTGAGCCTGTCCGGCGCCACGATGCGGTAGATCGTCGTCAGCCGCACGTGTCCGTCGCCGAGGCTGTCGTGGATGACGAGCGTCCGCAGGCTCTTGTAGACGCGGGTGGCCTGCTCGACGAGCTTCGTCGCGGGCGGCGACGGCCATAGCGTCGGCATCGCGAACTCGACCCGGCGCGCGCCGACCGCGACGGTCACCGCCTGCGGCCGCGCGACGGGCGCCGTCGCCCGGTAGCAGCCCGCTCCGCACGCGGTTGCGGTGACCGTCGCGGTGCGCGAGCCGCGCACGTCGAACCGGACCGCAACCCCCTTGACGCCGGCGCCGTTCGGGTCGATCACGGAAGCCTGCAGCCCAACGCTCCGCTTCCCGGGCACGACCGCAAGGCCGAGGGCGTTCGGCCCGGCCTCGCTTCCGAGGACGATCGAGCCGCGCGGCGGTGTCGGGAACGAGGCGGCGTTCGCCGACGGCGACGCGGTCGTCGCGGCGGGCGTGGGCGCGGCCGCCGAGCTCGTCGCCGGCGTCGCGACCGGCGGCAGGCCCTGGAGCAGGGTGACGACGAAGACGACGGCGCCGACGCCGGCCGCGAGCGCGCCGATCGCCGCGAGCATGCGCAGGCAGAGGACGATCGACGACGTCTCCATCGCTCGCGGACACGGTAGCCGTGCGTGCCTGCGCGGTCGCGCTGGCGGAACGCCGGGCCGGTTGCCAGGGCGAGAACGCGCACGACGAGGTCGCGGCGAGCGCCGGTCGCGCGTCGCGACCTCGTCGATCGCCGCGCGCAGCGAGACGCTCACAGCTCGCGGGGGAGCCGAGCGTCGTCGAGGTCGACGCGGTCGCCGCGCATGCGCACGCCCTCGCGCAGCAGCAGCTCGCGCTGCCGCCGTCCCTGCGTCAGCGACCCGTCGGCGCGCACGACGCGATGCCAGGGCAGGTCGTCCGTCGTCGCGAGCACGCGGCCGACGAGGCGCGGCGCGCGCGGGTCGATGTCGCCGTAGGTGCGGACGAAGCCCGGGGGGATCGCACGGACGCGCTCGACGATCCGTGCAGTCCGGTTCGCGCGCGTCTCGCGGCCCGGCGGCACGCGGCGTCCTAGTAGACCACCGGCGGCGGGTCGCCGTCTAGGCTCGCGGCGAGCGTCCGGTCCCAGTTGCACGTGCTGCACGCATGCCGGACGACGGCACGGGCGAAGTCGACCGCGGCCCGGTGCGGGTCGTCGGTCTCTCGTACGTCGTCCCAGTCGAGCAGGTAGAGGCCGAGCGGCTCGTCCCAGCGCACGCCGTCGAGCGGCAGCGCCGCGTCGCCGAAGCCGTCGGCGGCGGGAAACGCGTAGCCGAAGAAAGCAGCGTGCGGATAGCGCGAGTCGCCCGGCCACCAGCCGATCGCGATCTCTTCCGTGTCCATCGAGTTGCGCGTGATGAAGTCGTCGCGCGGCGGGTCGGCCGGTCTGCCGGAGTAGAGGTTGACGGCGAGGTCGAACGACCCCCACCACGCGTTGACCGGGGTCGAACGGCCGCGAAACGGCGCGCGCACCTCCGCGAGCACGAGCGCGGCGTGCGTCGCGGCGGCGAGGTAGTCCGCGACCCGGCCTTCGTCGTAGGCCGAGTGCTCGGCGTCCTCGTCGAGCGGCGTCGTCCACGGCGTCTCCTGCGGCCTCGGATCGACGTCGAACGGGCCCACGAGCTCCCGCGCCGCCGCGATCACCGCCCGGAAGACGTCGCCGGCGGCCCGGTCCGGTCGCAGCGGGACGCGCCGCGCGCGCCCGTCGCAGTGCTCGACGACCGCCTCGTGCGCATGCAGGTCGAGCGCCGCCACGAGCGCGCCCGCTCCGTCCGGCGCGGGCAGCAGGCCGGTCTCCCAGCCGCGCGCCGTGAGCCGCAGCGCCGCATGCTGAAGCTGTGGCTCGGGCGCGGCGAGCGCGACCGCGAGCTTGCCGAGCGCCTGTGTGTGCGCGTGCAGCGTGTCGAGGGTCGGCTGCCAGGCCTCGTACGGGAGCGCGGGCCAGCCGGTGCTCACACGCGCAGGCTACGTGCGAGCCGCGGGCCGGCAGCGGTCACGCGTGCGCGAGGTAGTACGCGTTCAGCACGTCGCCCTCGAGCGCGTGCCGCTCGACGGCGCCGAAGCCGGCGTCGGCGAGCGCCGCGCGGATCCGCTCGTCGCCCCACGCGAGGCCGAGCCCCTCCCCGCCCTCGGAGAGCGACGCCGTCATGCAGTGGTAGAGCGAGACGGTGTAGAGCGCGGCCGCGAAGGGATGGCCGACGTTCTCCTGCGGGCGACTGGAGAGAGCGTGCTCGGCCATCAGCAGCACGCCGCGCCGGTGGAGCGCGCGGCGGATCGCGCGCAGCGTCTCACGCGGGCGCGCGAGGTCGTGGATCACGTCTAGCGCGAGCGCGAGGTCGTAGCGGTCCGCTTCGACCTCGGCCGCGTCGCGCACCTCGAAGCGCGCGTTCCGGAGGCATCGTCGCTCCGCCTCGGCCTGCGCGTCGGCGATCGCCGCGGGCGACTGGTCGACGCCGACGACCCTCGTGGCCGGGTACGCGTCGGCGATGCGCAGCGCGGCGTGACCACGGCCGCAGCCGACGTCGACGACGGCGATTCCGGCGCGGAGCCGCTCGACGAGGCCCGGAACGAACGCGAGCACGTCGTTCAGCGCCGCGTGGTAGAGGCCGTACGAGAGCTCCGACTGCCACTCCTGCAAGCGGTTCATCCGCGACCACGGCACGCCGCCGCCGGCGACGAACGACTGGAAGACGTCGTCGTCGAGCTCCGCGAACCGCGGTAGCCCGGTCGCGAGGAAGGCGAGGTTGTCCTTGCCGGCGGCGCGCGTGAGCAGGAACGCGTGCTCGCGCGGCAGCCACCAGGTCCCCGCCTCGGGCTCGTGCTCGACGATCCCCGCGGCCAGCTGGCCCGCCAGCCACTCGCGGACGTACCGCTCCTGGAGCCCCGCCCGCTCGGCGATCTCCTCGCTCGTCGACGGCTCGAGCTGCGCCAGGGCGTCGTAGAGCCCCGTCCGGTGCCCGAGCCCGATCGCGAGCGTCAGCAAGGCGCCGTTGATCGTGCCGATCAGGCTGCCGGCGAACGCTTCAACGCGCCGCGCGTCGATCTCCGCCACTGCCATGTCGCCTCCTTGGTCGATGTCGCGGAGAGCGTGCCGCCGCGGCGGCCCGCGCGCATGCGTGGCGGTACCCAGATCGTGCCGCGCGACTACGTAACTTTCAGCCGAGCCCGTGCGCGTAGGCCCACGCCGTCGCCGCGGCGCGCGCCGTCCGGCCGGAGACGCCGATCTTCGCGTACAGGTTCTCGACGTGCCGCTCGACGGTGCGCACGCTGAGCACGAGCTCGGCCGCGATCGCATCGTTCGGGAGGCCCTGCGCGAGCAGGCCGAGCACCTCCCGTTCGCGCGCCGTCAGCAGCGACCGCTCGCGCGGCAGCGCGGGCGCGGGCGCGCCGAGTGCGGCGAGCGCATCGCGCGCGGTCGCCTGGGCGGCAGCGGCCTCGTCGTCGCGCCCGAGGGTGCGCAACGCGCGCGCGAGCTCGAGCTGCGCCTGGGCGGCCTCGTAGGCGGCACCGCACTCGACGTAGAGCGCGACGGCATCCTCGATCTGCTCGACGGACGGGTCGAGCCGGCCACGCGCGAGCAGCGCCGCGGCGCGCAGCGGCGGCGTGCCGACGTCGGCGGCGAGGCGCTCGAGCTCCTCCACCGCCCGTGCGGCCGCGTCGCGCTCGCCGAGCTCGAGGCGCGCGCGGGCGAGCAGCTCGAGCGCCGACACGCGCTCGAAGCGGTCGGCCGCGCCGACGCGGCGCAGGAAGCGCTCGGCCTCGGCGGCTGCCGCGTCCGCGTCGCCGCGGTCGAGCGCGAGCGCGGCTCGCACGAGCAATGCTCGGCGGTGGCTCCCGGCCTGCGCGAGCAGCGCCTCCGCCTGGTCGGCCCGTCCCTGCCGCCGGCGCAGGTCGGCGAGCCGCACGAGACCGTCCGTGACCTTGCGCGGTAACGCTCCGAGGTCGTGGCACGCTCCGGTCAGCATCGCCTCCGCCTCGTGCCACTCGCCGCGCCAGACGAGGAGGTCGGCGTACTGCGTCCTGCACGTGGCGAACATCTCGGTGTCGCCGTAGCGCGACGCGATCTCCTCGACGCGCCGGCACCACTCCTCGGCGCGCACGAGGTCGCGCACGCGCTGGCAGGCGTCGATCAGGTGGCAGCACACCACCTCGACGAAGCGCACGCCGACGACCTCGCCGGCGACCGCCGCCGCCGTGGCCGCGTCGAGCCGGTCCATTCCCTCCGCAACCCGCCCGAGCGCGACGAGCGCGAGCCCCTCGAGCGCGAGCGACACGAGCTCGAGCTCGACCGAAGCCGCCTCGCGCGCGGCCGCGACCGCCTTCGCGGCCAGCGCCTGCGAGGTCGCCGGATCGTGGTCCACGTTCAGCGCGCGGTTCGCGCGCAGGTAGGCGAGCGTCGCGTGCTCCGGCGACGGCGGCAGCCGCGCGAGCAGGTGGCCCGCGCGCTCGAGCCAGCCGTTCGCCTCCGCGGCGCCGCGGAACTGCATGCAATCGAAGCAGAGCTCGATCGCGAGCCGCGCCGAGGCGGCGTCGTCACCCGACTCGCGCGCGAGCCGGTATGCGTGCTCGTGCGCCGCGAGCGCCGCCGGCCCGTCCATCTGCCAGCGCGCGGCGACCCCCACGCCCTCGAGCGCGATCGGCGTCTCGCCTGCTTCGAGAGCCGCCTCGAAGTGTCCGCGCGCCTCGCCCCAGGCCGCGCGCAGCAGCGCCTGCCGGCCCGCTGCGAGCGAGCTCTCGACGTCCACGGCCGCACCCACCGCGGTCAGCGTAGACCGAGGCGCGGCGGCGCGCCCGCGTCAGGCGGGCACGGGCGCTCCGACGATCCGCTCGATGTTCCGCGGCGCGAAGAAGTCGGCGACCGGGACCGTGCCGGCAATCGTCCCGAAGAAGCGGTTCGCCTGCTCCTGGTCGCGGCGCACCGCCTCGAAGAGCGCCTGCTGCTCCGGCGACGGCGGCGCGAGCGCTGCGAGCTCGTACGTCAGCTCGTAGAGCGGGCCCGAGGCCTCCTTGCGTGCGCGTTCGTAGTCGGCGAGCGCATCGGCGAGCGGCCGCTCGCCGGAGAAGCCCGCGTCGAGCGCTTCTGCGAGCAACTCCGCGTCGCGGAAGGCGTCGGTGATCCCCACGGCCGTGATCGGGTCCTTGTGGTAGCCGGCGTCGCCGACGAGCGCCCAGCCGGCGCCGAACGGCTTGCGGTAGTAGAAGGGGAGGCTGCCCGTGCCGTAGAAGCGGCCCGCCCGCTCGCCCGCGGCGAGCCGCTCCGCGAGCGTCGGCGCGAGCGCCAGCGCGGCCGTGAAGCTTCGCTCGACGTCCGCTCGGACGGCGTGGAACGCCGTCCGCGGCCAGAACACGATCGCGAGCGCGAGCCCGTCGGTCGTCGGTGCTCCGCCCATCACCATCAGGCCGTCGCGCGGATGGAGCTCGACGGTGTCGCCCGGGACGCCGCTCCAGTAGCTGTAGTAGGCGCATGTGCGACCGGTGCGTGCCTCGTACGCGGCCGCGTCGACCGCGCGCGCCACGAGCGAGCCACGGCCGTCGGCTCCGACGACGACCCGCGCGCGCTCCGTCACGTTACCGCTGCGAATGCCGGTCACCGCGTCGCCCTCGAAGACGAGCGCGTCGACGGGGAAGCGGGTGCGGACCTCCGCGCCCGCGGCGGCGGCCGCCTCGACGAGCATCGCGTCGAGCACGGTGCGGCGCGGGGCGTAGGCGTCGGCGATCCCGTCGGCGGGCGGCGGAGAGCCGGTCAGCGCGAACGGCCCGACGTCGAACCTCAGCGGTCCCGCCGGCGGGCAACCGGTCGCGACCAGCCGCTCGAGCAGGCCCCAGCGCTTCAGGCTCGCGACGCCCGGCTGGTGGATGTAGTGCGTCGACAGCGTGTCGCTCGGGAAGTCGGCGCGGTCGGCGAGGAGAACTCGGTAGCCCTTGCGGGCGAGCAGCAGCGCGGTCGGCGCTCCCGCGCAGCGGGCGCCGACGATGACGGCGTCGTACATGGATACCTCCTCCCGAAACTATGTGACGTAGCTTATAACTACGAACCACAGCTTGCAACCAAGCCGTCCTCTCCGCCTGCGCTCGGGCGGCGGCAGCGTCCGGCGCCCGGATCACCCGTCGCGCTCGAGCTGGCGCAGCCGGTCGCTCGATAGGCTCCCGCTTCGCAACGACAGGAGGAGGTCGATAGCAGTGAGCGCAGTCGCAACGACGGTCGGGACCTTCGTCTGGCACGAGCAGGTCTCGTCCGACCCGGCGCGGGCGCAGGCGTTCTACGGCGAGCTCTTCGGCTGGGGCACGGAGGTGTTCAAGCCGGGAGAGGCCGACTACGCGATGATCGCCGCGGGCGGTCAGATGCACGGCGGCTTCGGCAAGGCGCTGGAGGGCGCGCCGCCGCCGCACTGGCTCGGCCACGTGCGCGTCGAGAAGCTCGAGGCCGCGATCGAGCGGGCGCAGAACGCCGGCGGCAGGCTCGCGGCGGGGCCGTTCGAGATGAGCGAGGTCGGGCGGATCGCGATCGTCCGCGACCCGCAGGGCGCGTACGTCAGCCTCTACGAGCCGCAGACCGAGGGCCCGAGGGCCGAAGGCGTGTTCGTGTGGGACGAGCTGATCGTTCCCGACGCCGACGCGGCGCAGCGGTTCTACGAGGAGGTGTTCGGCTGGAGGACGACCGATCCGGGGCCGGAGTACGGCGGCTACCGGATCTTCCAGCAGGGCGAGGCGCGGATCGGCGGCCTGATGGGCTTCGAGGGGTCGCCGCCGCACTGGCGCCCGTACGTGGCGGTCGCGGACGTCGACGGCACCGTCGCGAGGGCGAAGGAGCTCGGCGCGACCGTCGGGCTCGAGCCGATGGACGTGCCGATGGTGGGTCGCCTCGCCGTGCTCGGCGATCCGCAGGGCGCGACCTTCGGGATCATCGCCGCGACGCCCGCGTCGTAGCGCCCCGTCCGCGCGCGGCTGCGGACGTCGGTCCGGAGCCGCGCGCGCCGGCGTGAGATAGTCGCGCCGTGGCGCAGACAGGCGACGTGCTCGAGAACCCGGTGACGGGCGAGCGGCTCGTCTTCCGGCGCACGGCGGCGGAGACCGGCGGCGACGCGCTCGAGTACGAGCTCGTCTTCCGCCCGCAGGGCTTCGTCGTCCGGCAGCACGTGCACCCGCGCCAGAGCGAGAGGCACCACGTCATCGCGGGCGAGCTCGGGCTCGAGCTTCCCTCCGGCCGCCGGGTGCTCGGTGCCGGCGACACCGCCGACGTTCCCCCCGGCATGCCGCACCGCCTGTTCGCCGCCGACGGCGAGCGGGTGCACGCCCTGTTCGAGCTGCGGCCCGCCCTGCGCAGCGAGGACCTCCTCAGGCTCTTCTTCCGCCTCGCAAACGAGGGCAGGTTGAACCGGAAGGGCAATCCGGGCCTGCTCGAGCTCGCGTTGATCGCGCGCGAGTTCGAGCGCGAGGGCCAGGCGACGAGACCGCCGCTCGCCGTCCAGCGGGCGCTGCTCGGCCCGCTCGCGGCGCTCGCGCGGCGGCGAGGCGTGCACGTCTGATGGCGGCACCGTACGTCTTCGTCGACGAGTGGGACGTCGCCGCGCCGGCCGAGGCGGTGTTCGACGCGCTCGCCGACGCGCGCACGTACCCGCAATGGTGGACGCCGGTGTACATCGCCGCCGAGGCCGATGGGCCGCCGGCCGTCGGCTGCGAGGCGCGACAGCAGTTCAAGGGCCGGCTGCCCTACACGTTGCGGACGACCTCGACGATCGTCGCGCTCGACCGGCCGCACCGGATCGAGGCGGACGTCGTCGGCGATCTCTCCGGCAAGGGCATCTGGACGCTCACGCCGGGTGACGGTCGCACGCACGTCCGCTTCGACTGGCGAGTGCACGCCGACCGGCCGCTGCTGCGCTACCTCTCGCCGCTTCTCCGGCCGCTCTTCCGCTGGAACCACAACTGGGCGATCGCCTGCGCGATGCGCGGGCTCGAGCCCTACGCGCAGCGCACCGCTAGGCCGGCCTGACGCGGACGAGCTCGGTCTCGCCGTCGTGCAGGCGCGCGGCGAAGCGGTCGAGCGTCACGTCCCCGCGCGCCGCGAGGTCGAGCTCGTCGGCGGTCGCCGCGAGCACGACGAGCTCGCCGATCCTGCTCTGGCCCCTCAGCCAACCGGCGAGGTTCGCGGTCCGACCGGCGTAGTCGAGGCGGCCGTCGGCGGCGGTCGCGACCGCGGTGCCGTGGTGCAGGCCGGCGCCGACCGCGTGGTCGCGGACGAGCGCGAGGCCGATCTCGAGGGCGGCGTCGAGCTCCGGGAATGCGAGCATGGCGCCGTCGTGGGTCGTCTTCACGAGCCTGCCGCCCGCCCGCAGCGCCCGCTCGCGGACGGCGTCGAGACCGCCGGGCGGCGCGCCGGCGACGAGGAGCGCGACGCGCCGGACCGCGAGCTCCTGACCGGCCGGAGCGGGAGCAGCGCCGAGCAGGTTCCGGAGCTCGGCGACGGCGAGCGCGTCCGCGGGCGT
>Ga0070741_10017830_pt1 | contig 11600 bp, 9 predicted proteins | sample Coa_R1_4_FD_66440 | JGI IMG/M metagenome (GOLD analysis project Ga0070741, IMG submission 66440) | Surface soil microbial communities from Centralia Pennsylvania, which are recovering from an underground coalmine fire - Coalmine... | ecosystem: Environmental > Terrestrial > Soil > Unclassified ...
CACGTCCGCTGCCCAGCGCTTCGAGGCGGACGCAGGATCGGCGGGATCGCCGACCGCGTAGAGCACGTGGTCGAGATCGGGCGCGATCTCCGTCAGCGCGTGCAAAACGTCCGCAAAAAAGATTCGCGTGAGGTCCGTGCCGAACTCGTTGCGCATCCAACCGATGCGCAATCGAGGCGCGTGCGGCCGGCGATCTCCGCCCCATGCCGGCGCCTCGAGCGGCGCGGGACGATAGCGCCGATGTTCCTCCAACAGCGCCGCCGGGCCGAAGCGCTCGCTGTAATTGCAGGCGAATAGATAATTGCTCGCCGCGGCATGATCGCTCGGGCGGCGCTCCACCCAATTGCGCAGGAGCACGAGGCCGGCCTCGGTTTCACCGCGACCGATATGGATCTGCGCCGCGCGCACGAACGCATCGCGGCACGCGGGGTCTTCCTGAGCTGCGCTGCGATACGACGCGAGCGCCCGATCGCGCTGCCCCTGCGCCAGGGCGATCGCCGCTTGGACGCAAAGCGCCTGCACGCGCGTCGCGGGCGTGGCGAGGAGCGTTTGCAGCAGCGCCTCGGCCGCCGCCCAGTTGCCGAGGTCCGCCCAGGCTTGGCAGCGGATCACGTCGGTTGCAAGGTCGCGCCCGACAGTCACCTCAGCGATCACGTGCAATGCCGCGTCGGGTGAACCCGTCGCGAGCCGGCAGCGTGCGAGCGCGCGCAGCGCGACGAGCTGCTGCGGCGCCAGGGAAAGCGCCGTCTGCAAGGCGCCGATCGCTTCTTCCCAACGGCGTTCGATCTCGCGCGCCAAGCCGAGGTTGAGCCATGCGCCGAAATGGCGCGGTTCCGCCTCTATGGCTTTGCGCGCGCGATCCGCCGCCTCCGCCGCACGGCCGACGGCGAGCAGCGCAGCCGCATGGTTGCTCCAGAGGGCAGGGCTCGGCTGTGCGGTCTCCGCCCGCTCGAAATATGGCAGGGCGTCCGCGTCGCGTCCCAAGGCGTGCAGCGTGAGCCCGAGCATGTGATCGACACCGGGATGCGGCCCGTAGCGCGCGAGCAGCGCACGATACGCCGCCTCGGCCTGCGCCAATTCCCCGCGCCGCTGCAGTTCGAGCGCTGCGTTCAGTTCGAGCTGGAAGGGATTCATGCAAGGATCGCGAGTTGCGGTCTCGCCCGCGCTTACCCAGCGGACGCGTGTAGCTTATCGGCCGGATTACCCCATGGCTACACGATTTGCCGTGGGCGGGCCGACTGCACGCTTGCCGCGGCATCCGGCACTCAAGGAAAATCCGTCTCGCTGCGCGGTACGCAGATCGGAGTGGACCCGTGACCTTCATCGAACGACTCTCGACCGCCTGGGCCAGGAACCGCTCGCTCGTTTGCGTCGGGCTCGATCCCGAGCCCACGCGCTATCCGGCGCCGCTGCGCAACTCGCCCGATCGCGTCTTCGGGTTCTGCCGCGCCATCGTCGACGCCACGGCGGACCTCGTCTGCTGCTTCAAGCCACAGATCGCCCACTTCGCCGCGCAAGGCGCCGAGGATGCGCTCGTGCGCCTCATCGCGCACATCCATACGCAGCATGCCGGCATACCCGTGATCCTCGACGCCAAGCGCGGGGACATCGGCAGCACCGCGCAGCACTACGCCGCCGAAGTCTTCGACCGCTATGGCGCGGATGCCGTCACGCTCAACCCCTACTTAGGCCGCGATTCGCTCGCGCCGTTCCTCGAGCGCGCCGACAAGGGTGCCGTGATCCTCTGCCACACCTCGAATCCCGGCGCTCGCGACCTGCAAGAACTCGACGTCGGCGGCCGCCCGCTCTACCAGCACGTCGCCGCGCTCGTCGCGCGCGAATGGAACGCGAATCGCAACTGCGCGCTCGTCGTCGGCGCGACGTATCCGAGAGAACTCGCCGAAGTGCGCGCGATCGTCGGCGATGGCGTGCCGCTCCTGATCCCCGGCGTCGGCGCGCAGGGCGGCGACGCGGCGGACGTCGTGCGCAACGGGCGGAACTCAGCCGGTACCGGCTTGATGATCAGTTCATCGCGCGCGATTTTGTATGCGAGTTCGGAGGAGGATTTCGCCGAGGCCGCACGCGAGGCCACGTCAGCCCTGCGCGACGCGATCAATCGCCAGCGCTGAACGAACTGCGGCCTGCAACAAGCGCTATCCGCATCTTCAACGCGAGCCATACCAGTCCGCGCGCAAACGGATTGCGCGCCGCCGGATCGAATTTCGTGAACCAGCGCCACATGCCACGATACTTGTGGGCGGCAACGAAGCGCGGGCGCGCTCGGCTCGAGGTTCCCTTGAGATGCACGACGCGAATGACGGCCGCGCAGACGACGCGCGCGCCGGCATCGCGTACGCGGCGGCACAGGTCCAGATCTTCGCAGTGCAGGAAATAGCCTTCGTCGAAGCCGCTGAGCCGTTCGAACATCGCGCGCGGCAGCAGCATGAGCGCACCCGAGACGGCGTCGACGTCTTCGAGCGGCGCTGCGGTCGCGGATGGCGGCATGGCCACGCCGGCCAGCGCGGGCCAGCGCGACTCGAAGCGCGCGAGTCCGCTCATCGTCATGAACGTGCGGCGCAGCAGCGGATCGCGGCGGCGGCTCGCGGGTTCGATCTTGCCGGCTGCGTCCACGATCGAAACACCGAGGAGCCCGATCGCCGGATCGGACGCGAGCGCCTCTCGCAGACGCTCGATCGTGTCGGGCTCGATGCGGCAATCCGGATTCAGGAACAGCAAGGCATCGCCGCGCGCGAGCGCGGCACCGCGATTGCAGCCGGCGCCGAAGCCTAAGTTCGTGCCGTTGCGCAGCACGCGCAGCCGCGGTTCGCCGGACCAGCGCCGTTCGACGGCCTCGATCGAGCCGTCGGCCGAGGCGTTGTCGCTGACGACGATCTCGACAGGCGCCGTGCTCGCGAGCACGCGTTCGATACAGACGCCGACGTCGTCGCCGCTATCGGCCGTGACGACGACGACGCTGGTCAGGCCCGGCTGTGCGGCATTTTCCACTTTGCGCACCCGGGCCCGGCGCTCACAAGGCGCCCAGCAGCTTCTCGCCCTGCTCCGCCGCGTGCCGCCAGAGCGCCGGCCACTGCGCGCAGAAATCGGCCATGCCTTCGAGCTCGGTCGACAGCGCACGTGCGCAACCGGCCGCGTCGAGATCGTCCGCCCATTCGGCGAGACGCGGCGGCGCATCGGCGAGCATCGCCCGCGCATTGGCCTGCACGATCGCGCGCGCGTCGGCCTGCCAGTACACGGGCGCGTCGGCGGCTGCTTCGAGCTGGTGCTGGAGGCGATCGATCATGTCCGCACGCACGTAGCTCAGGTATTCGCGCAAATGCTCGACGCGTTCGGTCTCGCTCGCGCGCGCGAGATCGCGCATGACGTCGGCGAGCAAGCTCATGCGCTGGGCGGGGTCCTCGGCCTTGAAGAGGCCGATCTGGCGACGCACGAACTCGCGCAAGAAGTCGTTGACGCGCGGCTGCGCCCCGGCGAGCGTCGCCGGCGAGCGGCGGCGCGCGGTCTCCTGCACGTGGCCGATCGCGACGGGAAGCTCCATTGCCACGGCCTGCGGCAGGCAGTAGCGCGTCAGCGCGCTCAGCAGGCTGTCTTCGGCGCGACCGACGGGATTCGTGCACGGCAGGAACGCGCTGTTGTCGAACATGAACGCGGTGTAGCCCGCGATTTCGTCGACACGCGCCTGCGCCACACCGCTCAACAGGTACTGCGCTTCGACGTTGCGCGTATAGCTTTCGCGGTCGCGCCAGAAGTCGGCCCGGCTTTCGCCTTCCAGATGATAGAGCCACAGCGCCGTCGACGAACGTGCGCTGCCGTAGCTGCCGCTGTGCGTCGTCACGACGCGCGTGTCGGCGCGCAGCAGATCGAGGCGGCCGAGATTCATACCGCGTAGCGCGTCGCGGTCTATCGGATACGCGCGTTCGACCAGGCTGCCGAGCGGCTGCCCGCAAGCTTCGAGATGCAAGGCGAACGCGTCGTTTTCGACTTCTTCGCCGCTGCCCAGCGCCTGTTCCATCGAGCTGAAGAAGCGCGCTTGCAGCGTTTGGTTCGGATTCGGATCGAGGCCGGCGCGGATGTTGTCGAAACGCCGCAGCGGCAGGCGCTCGTCGTCGTCGAGCAGCGCCATGCGTGCGCCGGCGGACAGCAGGATCGCCAGATTCTGCCCGCGTCCCCCGCCGAAGCGCTGCGCGTGCGGATGGGCGTTGCGGTCGAGCAGCGGCCCCACGGCCGCGCGCGCGGCCGGCAGCGCTTTTGCGAACTTTTCCACAAGTTTACCGCGCTCGGCGCTGCCGATGTAGCTGACCTTGCAGCCGGTCGTGCGCGCGAATTCGCGCAGCAGATCGCGCTGTTCGTTGACGTGCGCGGCGAGCGCCGAGTCGTCGAGCAGCACGTACCGGCGGTTGCCGCGATGCCGGCGCTCGTAGTCCGCAAGCGAGCGCAGCAGCTGTGCGAGCTGCTCTGGGCGATCGCAGGCGCGTATGAACACGGCGCGCAGCGGAGCCGCCGCGCGCGCGGGGGCGGCCGTGAGACGCTGGATGAAGTCGGCGTCGGAGAGCAGCAGCTTGCGCTGCACGAGACCTTCGAGCACGCGCACGATGTCGTCGCGCTTGCCGGCGAGCCCGGCGATCGTCGATTGGATGCGCGCCGCGTGTTCTTCGAGCGTGCGGAACTCGCGGCACAGATCGAGCGCTTGCAGCACCTGGAACGTCATCACGTGCGGAGCGCCCGTGCTCTTGACGAGGAAGATGCATTCCTGGCTCGACAGCGAGGCGACGCGACCGTCCTCCGACGCGTAGATCGGCGCAGCCGGATCGGGTTTGAGCGCGACCGGCACGGTCTGTGGCCCGTAGTTGACCTGGTAGTTCAGCATGTTTTCCATCGATGATCCAAAGCGCGCTGCCGCGCAGCGCTCCTAGTGCTTGTGCTTCCCCAGCGGCCGCGGGACCGCGTTTCGGCGATGCCGGCTACCGGCGAGAACCCGTGAGCCGCCGCCACCAATTGGCCCACCGCGATTCCTGGGCGGGCTCGGGCCTGTGTTCGAGCTGCCGGTGCAAGGCGGCGATTTCTGCTTCGAGCTCGGCGATCCGTCCGCCGGCCGCCATATTCTTGCGTACCTCGCCATTGTAATGCGCGTAGACCGATTCTTCGCGGTCGCCGAACAGCGCGATCTGCGGCAAATCCGCCGGCAGCGCCCGCTTCGCGCAGACCGCGACGAAGTACATGGGTTCGTAGCCGAGTCCGGGTCCGGGTTCTCCGGCCGTGGAGGTCGCGGCTTGCGCCTGTCCGGGTGCGCCGTCGAGAGCCCAGATCGCCGACTGGAACAGGAGCTTCTGCCCGTACAGCCGCACGTGCGGGAAGTGCGGCGCGAGCAGGGACAAAAGCTCGTCGCGATAGAGCTCGCGGACGTGGAATTCGTTGCGGAAGCCGCTCACGTCGCTGTACATGTGCTTGTCGGGCGAGGACACGATCAAGAGACCGTCCTCGGCGAGCACGCGGGCGAAACCGGCGATCAAGTCTTCCTGCGCCGCGACGTGCTCGAGCGTCTCGAACGAGACGACGAGGTCCATGCTGCCCGGCGGCAGCGCGAGCGCCGTGCAGTCGCCGCGCTCGAAGCGCAGATTGGTGCGATCGGCGTAGCGCGAGCGCGCGTGGGCGATCGCTTCCTCGGCGATGTCGAGCCCGAGCACGCTCGCCGCCTCGGCCGCGAGCAAGGCGCTGCCGTAGCCTTCGCCGCAGGCGGCGTCGAGCGTCCGCTTGCCACGGGCGAAGGCGCGCGCGAACACGTAGCGATGCCAATGCTCGTACCAGATCTCGCGCAGGCATTCGGGTGTGAAGCGTTCGCCCGTGAACTCGAGCGGCGGCGACGCCGGTGTGTGTCCGGCCGCGCTCACGACGCCGTCCCTGCGCTGACCGGCGCAGCGAGCGCTTCGCGCGCCCCACCGGACCACGCGTGTGCGAGGCGTACCAGGCCGAACTCGCGCGATTCGCCGCGCACGGTGATCTCGCGCACGATCGTGTCGAACAGCCGCACGCCTTCGGTGTCGAGCGCGTGCGCACGCAGGACGTAGCTGCCGGGCAGCAGCGGCAGGCGCGCGAATTCGAGCTCGATCGAGTATACATTGTCGCTTTCGCGCACGGGCAGCACGCCGTCCATCTCGGTGTTCGTGCCGTAGACCGACGTCCCGTCGGCACGGCCGAGCCCGAAACCGACCACGGGCACGCGCCCGTCGCGCGAGTGCACGCGCACGCGCGCGCGCAGCGAGGCGCCTTGTTCGATCAGGAGCGGTACGTCTTCGCTCGCGCCGTTGAGCGAATATTCGACGAGATGGAACTCCTGCCCGCGCGCCGCCACCGCTTCGCGCGCCTCGACGGCCGCCGCCGAGGTGCGCTCCTGATGGGCGAGATAGGCTTGCGTGACGTCGAACACGTCGCCGCTCGCGGCGATCCTGCCATGCTGCAGCCAGCAGGCGCGCCGGCAGAGCTTCTGCACGTGGTACATGCTGTGCGAAACGAGGATCATCGTGCCGCCGCCGGCGAGATAATCTTCGATCCAGCGCACGCATTTTTTCTGGAACGATTCGTCGCCGACCGCGAGCACTTCGTCGGTGATGAGGAGGTCGGGCCGCAGCGCCGCGACGATTGCGAAACCGAGCCTGACGACCATGCCCGAGGAATAGTGCTTGACGGGCTCGTCGATGTAGGCGCCGATGTCGGCGAACGCGACGATCTCGTCGAGCTTCGCGCGCAGTTCGTCGGCCGTGAGGCCGTAGAGCGCCGCCGAGAGCGCGATGTTGTCGCGCCCCGTGTATTCGGGATGGAAGCCGGCGCCGAGCTCGAGCAGCGCGCCGACGCGGCCGTTGACCGTCACGGCGCCCGTGGTAGGCGTGAGCACGCCGACGATGAGCTTGAGCAGCGTCGATTTGCCTGCCCCGTTCTCGCCGATGAGCCCCAGGGATTCGCCGGCGCGCACCTCGAGGTCGACGTCGCTCAGCACGTGCGTCGACTCGGTGCCCGTGCGGCCAATGAGCAGCGCGCCGAGCGCGCGCAGCCGGTCGCGGCGATGGAACACCTTGGGATAGCTCTTGCCGAGCCCGCGGGCCGAGACCAGGATGCGTCCGTCCATTCGAGCGTGGCCTCGATGTGCTCAGGTCGAGGCGAGCATCGCGCTCTGGAACGAAGGTCCCTCGTGGCCGACCGGGCCGATTTCGCACTGGCCGCAAATCGCCATCGCCGCGCGGTTTTCGTTCATGAGGCGCTTGAACGCGGCGCGCGGCGCTCCGTTGAGGATTTCGCTGTATTTCTGCTGCTTGAGGTTGCCGAACTCGCCGGCTTTCGGGTGCATGCAGCACGGCACCACCGTGCCGTCCGCGTCGACGTAGAGCAGACGGATTTCGCCGTGCCACGGATGCGCCGTGAATTCCTGCGGCTCCGCAAGGAAGAAGCACGATCCGGTCGGCGCCTTGATCGCACGCTCCGTCATGTTCTGCGCCGATTCCGGCAAGGCCATCCAGCCGCGGAATTCGGGCGTCCAGCCTCGCGGCGCGAGCACGCTGCGCCACCGCTCCATGTCCTCGCGCGAGCGCACGATCGTCTTCGTGATGAGCTGCAGCGCCGGCGACCAGCGGTCGCGGATCGCGCGCGCGCGGTCGAGGAATTCGAGGAGCTGCGACCACTTCGACGGCGGCCGCAGGCGCTCGTATTCCTCAGGCGTGCCGTTGCCGTCGCAGCTCACGACGAGCCGGTTGACGACTTCCTGCTTGATCGCGTTCTCGAAATCGGTCCAGTCCACGCGCTGCGCGTTCGTCGAAATCTCGACGATGGAGGCCTTCCACGACTGCTCGGGGATCACGGCGACGATGCCGGCGAGATTCTTGTGCAGAAGCGGCTCGCCGTAGTTGAACAGGCGCAGCGTGTGGATGCGCTCGACGTCGATGTTGCCGAGGCAGGTGCGGAAATCCTCGATGCTGATGCGCCTGATCTTCGGCAGCAGCGTCGAATTGGGACAGCCTACGCAGCGCAGCTGGCACCCGTGCACGATGTCGAAGTGCAGGGAATAGATCTGCCGGGGCTTCACCGCGACGGGAGCGGGCGCAATCGAATCCATCACAGGAAATCTTCAAAATGCGGCTTCAGGCGCCGGAACGCGGCATATCCCAGAGCGAAAACGGCAAGCGCGACGGCCAGCGCCGTCGCCGCCTCGCCGAGGGACGTCGTGCCCGTACCGAGCAGGACGGCGCGGAAATATTCAGTATAGTGGGTGATCGGATTCCAGTCCATCCAACCGCGGTATTGCTCGGGCAGCGACGCGCGGGCGTAGAAGATCGGCGAGGCGAACATCCACAGCATCGTGATCTGCGGCAGCGCGGGCGCCAGATCGCGCACGAACACCTGCACCGCGGCGAACAGGAACGCGAAACCGAGTGCAAGAATGAACAATTGCACAAATCCAAAAAGCGCCAAAGGCAGCGCGGCGAGTTCGATCGGCACGCCGGCGAGGCGCATGGCGACCACGATCGCGCAGAACCCGAGCCCATGGATCACGAAGCTCGCAGCCGCTGCCGCAAATACGAGCACCTCGCGCGGGAGGGCCACCTTGCCGATCAGCGCGGCGTTGTCCTGGATCGCCGTCGTCGAGCGCGTCAGCGCCTCGGCGAACGCCGTCCACGGCCAGAGCGCGACGGCAAGGAACGGTACGTAACTGCCGGCGCCGGGCGGCATCGGCGCCTTCATGACCTTGACGAAGACGAAACCGTAGACCCCGAGCTGGATCAGCGGCTGGAGCAGAGCCCAGAGTCCGCCGCTGAAGCTGCCTAGATAGCGATTGCGGATATCGCGGCGGACGAAGTGTAGCGCGAGCTGGAACGCGGCCATGGGCGGGGGCGACGAAGGCGGCGGACGACGGTGCGGCGCCGATTATCGCAAAGCGACGAGCGCTTCGCGAATCTCGGCGCCGTTGGGGTGACGTCGCAGCTCAGTTCGATTTTGCCGGCGCAGGCTCGTTCTGCGTCTTGTGCTCGGGCGAATTCGCGTCGGCCGCTTCCGACGGCAGCGTGGCCCCGGGCGGAAGGAAGTGCGTGCGGATCGAGGCGACGAGATCGGGGTTGGCCTCGAGCGGATTGTTGCGCATGTGGTCCGAGTGGTTCGCCACTTCTTTGTCGATGTAGTCCTTGCGCAGCTTTTCGATGAGCTTCGCACTGACCTCCGCATAAGAAAGCTGCCTGTCGGGCTTGCGGTCGACGAGCTGAAGCACGTGGAAACCGTATTCGGTCCTCACGACGGGCGACACGTCGCCGGGCTTCTTGAGCGCGCCGGCGGCCGCGGAGAACTGCGCCACCGTGTTGCCCGATGCGGCATCCGCGATCAGACCATGATTGTCGTTCTTGCTCGGGTCCTCGGAGTACTTCTCGACGAGCGCATCGAACTGTTCCGGATGCGCGCGCGCCTGAGCTTCGACTTCGCCGATCAGCGCTTTCGCTGCATCGATCCCGCGATCCTTGATCGTCACGAGCACGTGCTTGACGTCGACTTGACCGTGCTGCACGAACTCGTCCTTGTGGCTTTGGTAGTACTCGCGCGAGATCGCGCTGAAGTCGGGCACCTTGAGGCTGTCGCGATAATGCGCGAGATCGACGCGGGCCAGCGTGTCGTCGGTGGACTGCGCGATCTGGCGCTCGACGCTCGGGTCCTGGTCGAGCTTCTGGCTTCTCGCCTCGGCGGCGAGCTGCTTCTGCAGCAGCAGGTTCATGATCACGTTCTGGATGCGCTTCGGGCTGTCGAAGAAACCCACGCGATCGGCATCGGGGATCTTCTGCGCGTAGGCTTCGATGTCCTGCATCGTGATCTGCGCGCCGCCCTGTTGCGCGATGACGCCGGGCGGCAGCTTGCTGCCGGAGTCCTGCGCGAACGCGGTGGCGGCGACGACGAGCGCCGGCATCAGCAGCCGGAAAGCGAGGGTGCGGGAGGAGCAATGGCGAGTAGTCATATTTTTTTTTCGTTCCTCAAAAAAAACCATGCCGCCCACAGTGGCGGCATGGCATGGGACCACAAAAAGTGCGATTAGTGCGGCGTATATCCTTGCCAGGTACCTTGCATGTTACCGAGCGGGATCGAACAGACGCCGCTGACGCAGCCTGACGTGTCCACAGGTGTAGCGGTGCCCGCGCCGCCGGGCAGCACATTGGTGACGTTCGCCGGGATGATGTTCAGATAGTACGTCTGCCCGCTCGTGAGCACGCAGCTACCCGTCCTGTTCCATTGCAACACACCGGAGGACGGCGTGATCGGCAGGTTGTGCGTACCGAAACAGCCGGCAACGACCGTGCTTCCTTGCGCGCTCGGCGAACTGAAATCACCGCACGTCGAGCTGATCGTCAAGGAAACGCTCGCCTGGTCGCCGGTCTCGTTCAGACCGTAGTAACCGTACAGCGGATTCGGCGCGTTGGCCGCCGTGAAGTAATTCGCCGGCACCGTGAACTGCGCGGAGATGTACTTATTGGTCGGCAGCGGCAGCGAGTAGTAGTTGTTGGCCGATACGCCAGGCCATACCGTCGTCTGGAAAATCGAGTTGTAGCTGGTGGCGTCGACGACTTTCGGGTTCTGGTTGTTGAAGTTGATGATTTCGGTGAAGTTGCCCGTCAACTGCGTATAGGTTGCGCCTTGTACCGAACTCTGGATGGTCGGGCAGCTGCTTTGCACGACGCCATGGCTTACCGTGACATTCGCCTGGGAAGTGACGGGATTGCCTCCGGCGGAGCCTATGCAGCTCGCGGTCACCGTGTATACATTGTCGGTCGTCTGGCTCGAGTTCGCCGGCAGGCTGACTTGGAAGCTCTTGAGCCCCGTGCAATTGCCGTTGCACAAGCTCGTTCCGCCGGGGAAGGATCCGCCTGCCGCACCGCTGATGCTACCGGTGCACGACGTGGCGTTCACCACTTGGAAACTCAGGGTCGACGTACCACCGGTATTGCTGATCGTCGTCGGCGATGCGGCGAGCTGGCTGGCGGGTCCGAAGCTAACGGCGCTCGTGGACGTGCCACCGCCGCAGCCGGTGCCCGTGGAGCTCGTGGCGGTCGCCTGAAGCTGGCCCGGTGTCGCATTCGACGTGATGGGTCCCGTCGTGTATGTGCACGACGTGTTGTTGGGCATGGTGATATTGATCGTCGTCTGCGCCAGCGCGGGAACGGCGGCAACGGACAACACGAGTGCGGCGGCTACGAAAAAGCGTTGCATGGCGATCAGAAACCCCGGGTGAGAACCCCGTTATTTTAGACGGCAAATCAAACCCAATGTGCAAGTTTTGCATTAAGACGAAAAAAGAGGGGCCCTTGCGGGCCCCTCTTCGTAACACCTTGCATAAACGCGACGGATTAGGAGCAAGCCGCCGTGTTCGTGCAGCTACGCGACTGGCGATGACGATACAGGCCAGCATAGTTGGCCAGCACGCCATTCAGGTTGCCGTTGGTGAACTTCACGGCTTCGAAGCCCGTGACCGGCAGACCGTGGAAGATATTGCCATTCGTCGCGGCCGGCAGGTCGTGAGCGACCGTCGTGAACGAGATGTTCGCCCAACCGCCGTTGTTGCCGAT
>Ga0070741_10017831_pt1 | contig 11600 bp, 8 predicted proteins | sample Coa_R1_4_FD_66440 | JGI IMG/M metagenome (GOLD analysis project Ga0070741, IMG submission 66440) | Surface soil microbial communities from Centralia Pennsylvania, which are recovering from an underground coalmine fire - Coalmine... | ecosystem: Environmental > Terrestrial > Soil > Unclassified ...
GTGCGGTTTCCGCTCCTGTTACTGATTGTCCGTGACGGCGTGCCCCGATTTATCGCGGTAACAGGTCAAGGAGAGCAGACTGAGCGGTGAAGATCCAAGGAGTTCGCAAGCGGCCTGGAAGCGAACGCGTAACTGCTGTAGTCGTCGCGTGCGCGTCCGCCAGATCACGCGTCGTGGGCTAGAAGAGACCGTTGTAGAACGGATCAACGATCGTCGGCGGCTTCCGGGGATAGACGCGCCCTCCCGCCCTCGGCGCCTTGCGGTGTCATATCGAGCGGCGTTTTGGCGGCCGTGTTCAGAACGAGCCAGCTGATCATCGCGACTTTCACGGTGTCGTTCAAAACCAGGCAAGAAACCGCCGCGTAGGCGAAAATCGCCAACGTCTGCCACCAAGGCAAGGGCAGAAGTCCCGGGAGACCCACATATGTCACAATGGTACCTAACAGCGCATCCGTCGCGAGCGCGGACAGGCACATCTTGCTCGGCAGCGTGGCCCAGAACCGGCGGCGCTCGCGTGCGGAAACAACGGAGAATACGGCAAAGTACAGCAACATCAGGAAACTGAAGGTATACAGGGCGCCATTGTTGCTCGCCAAACCGAAATGCGACCAGCCGAACCACAACAGCAGCAGTGTCTCAGCAACCATCGCGACACCGAGAACAACTGAGACGGTGATGAACCCCCCAATATTCCACGTTTCCGGCTTCTTCAGGGCCGTACATTGTCGGTGGACAAGGAGATCTTCGCGAAATCCGTCATGAATACCAGCAGCAGCATGGCAAAGGCGGACACGACGAACTTGCCCGTTATCACGAACGCGATAGCCACGAAGGCGGCCTTCAGGATGGTTCGGCTGATCTTATTGATGATCCAAGTGAGGATGCGCTGATAGATCGTCCGACCCTGCTCAACCAGCGTCACGATGTTCGTCAATCCCGCGTCAGTGAGCACGACACTCGCGGCCCCTTTGGCCACATCGGTCGCCGTGCTGACTGCGATGCCCACCTCCGCTTGGCGCAAAGCGGGCGCATCGTTGACACCGTCGCCGGTCATGCCGGTGACATGCCCCGCCCCCTGCAGATGCCGAACCACGATATACTTGTCCTCGGGATAGACTTCAGCGAAACCATCGGCGCCCAGCAACGAGTCGACCGCCTCGTTATCCGCCAGCGCGCCCGTGCCCTTCAGATCCGCAACGCGACGGATGTTGGTCAACCCCACTCCCTGCCCAATTTCACGCGCCACCGGCAGCGCGTCGCCGGTCAGCATCTTGACCGCCACTCCAAAATCCCGAAGTTCGGCGATCAGCTCCTTGGCATCCGATCGCGGCGGATCGTACAGCGACACCAATCCGATCAATGCACCAGCGCCCTTCTCGGGGCCACGCGCGACGGCCAGAGTCCGATAGCCGTTTGCGGCCGAGGTGCTTACGCGCGCCTCCAAAGCCGCAATCGCTTGGGTCTCCAGCCCGCACGCTACCGCGATGGTTCGCACCGCGCCTTTCATGACGCGAAAGCGTTGTCCGCCCTGTTCGAGCACCGCCTCGGTCCGGCGACTTTTTGCATCAAACGGCGCAAAGGAGACGGCGGTGACCTTGGGATAGTTCTCGAAGATGTGTCGTTCCTTTGCCGCGGCCAGAAACGCAAGGTCGATGGGATCCTGGTTGGCTTCCTGCGACGCTAGCGCTCCAGCAAACAGCACGTCGGCTTCAGTCGCGTCGTCCAACGGGATGACGCCGGTAACGACTAGTTGGTTCATCGTAATCGTGCCCGTCTTGTCGACGCAGAGCACGTCCATCGTCGCGGCATCTTCCGCGGCACTGAGACGCGTGACCAGCACGCCGCGCTTTGCGAGTTCCTTCGATCCGACCGCCATGCTGACCGTAAACATGACGGGCAGTGCGACTGGCACCGCGCTCATCAGCAGGACCAGCATGAGAGGGATCATTTCAATGAGCGGCGCGCCGCGGATCAGTGACAGCACGACTACGGCACCGATCAACGTGCCCACGATGACAAAGAGCCAGCGGACAACCTTCGACACCACCGCTTCGATGTGAAGCTTCGGGCGCGCCTTCTGCACCAGTTCCGTTGTGCGCCCAAAGTAAGTCTTTGCGCCGGTCAACATGACCACTCCATTGCCCTCACCCCGGCGCACGATGGATCCTGACGAGAGAACGTCCCCGGGCGCTTTGTCAGCGTCCTTAGACTCGCCGGTGAGCGCCGACTGGTCCACGCTCAACGCTCCGGTGAGCAGCTTCACGTCCGCGGGGATGATGTCGCCGGGCCGTGCACGAACGATGTCACCAGGAACCAGTTCCCGGGCCGGAATGATCTGCCAGCTAGAGTCGCGCCGGACCCGTGCGCCGACCTGCAACCGTCGTCGCAATGCCTCGACGACCCCGGCAGCTCGCTGTTCCTGCATGAAACTCAACACAGCGTTGATCACGAGTAACGCGCCAACGACAGCGAGATCAGAGAATTTTCTGAGCAGGGCGGACAGAACGATGATCAGTTCAAGCATCCACGCGGACATTCCCCAGAATTTCCGCAGAAACTTGCGGGCCGGGTGTCCTTTCTGTTCGGCTACCTCGTTGTAGCCGAACTCCATACGACGAATGCCCACGTCGGCGTGGGTGAGTCCTGTCTCGGGGTTGACGTTGAGCGCCGCAAACGTGTCGGCCACCGACGCCGTAGCGATGTCAGGAATTTTCTGTTTTGCCGGGTTCGCAAGCGCCGGCTCGGCATCGGATTGATGTGCGGCCGCTTGCATCGAGAACATCCTCAGCAGCGCTCTGGCCGCACAGGTTGCGTCGGTTCATCAACGGGAATCATTCTTTTGCGTACCTTGCACTCGAGCGCACGAGAATCACCTTCAGCATACTCCCTGCTGCTGCACCTTGCCGTATGCTCCTCGCAAGAGCGCCCCTATGACCGCCCTCGCCCTGTGCCCAAGGGAGCACTCAGGAATCGGTCACACGCGTATGTGGACAGGGCGACGATGGTAAGTGCACACAGATACGGCCCGAGATGACAGAAGAGGACGTCAGCACTATCCAGCACTTGCGAATGCGACACACCCGCGTCCGCTTTCGCTATGGAAGGCAAGACAGACAATATAGCAACTGGTACGGCTGAGCGGCGATACAGTAATGCAGTGGGTAGGGATAGCAAGGTGGCGATGAGAAGTCCCAAGGCTAGTCCGCGCAGCACGGCCTCCGCAACTGGATACACCGATATGCGGATGCAATCCGCGAACCCCATACCCAACTCGGTCGCCAACATTGCCAACATACCAACTAGAGGAAACATACAGGCGGCAAACGTGCGCCTTCGCGCACTGCCCGGCGACCCCAGACCCACTACAATCACCACACCGAGAAACAGGGCCAATTTGAGGAACACCCGGTGCGCATCACCCCCCAAATTCAGGGATGCACGGGGAAATCCATACCAGATTAGGTGGGCAAGGAGAATATTCACTCCGACATACAATCCGGCGAGGAACAATGCGCAGTTCACGACGGGCGGCGCGCGCGCAATCAGTCGCTCAATGCGCAGCGACCACAGGCAACCTGCTGCCCAGATCAACGCCCGGATGTCACCTGCAATTTGCTCGAGCTGGCGCTCCAAAAAGGCGTGCCAGTAATCGCGAGAGCGCAGGCGGCTCACCGAGCAACGAACCAGTGCACGAGCGAGCACTCTCAATGACTTGGTTGGCGGCCTTTCCAAGGAGAATGTTCTCCGATTCAGGCACTACCTAGCCGAACTACCTCGACTCCTGGAGGACAATACTCAGACGCTGCTGAGACGCGCGGTGTGCTGCGGCAGCGCCGGAACAGCGCGCGGATCCGAGCAACCAGCTCACGGCCACTAAACGGCTGAATGAGATAGTCATCCGCACCTGCATCGAGTCCAAGAACTCTGTCTCGTTCGCGATTGCGAGAAGAAAACATGATCAACGGAATGTCACTGCCACCCGTCCGTAAACGCTTACATAAATCCAGCCCATCGTAATTCGGGAGCACCATATCCAGAATGAGCAAGTCGACTGCTCCCGTGTGGATGAATTCCTCCATCGCGGCACCATCCGCAGCAACAGTGACCCGGAATGCGCTCTCCTGAAGATAGGTCGCCAATAGACCCCCGGCGCCCGCATCGGCGGTAATGATCAATATTTGCGGAGTCGCCCAGGTACCGGAACGATGAGGAGGTTTGCCGATCACAACTCACCTCTTGGGCCGGAGGGCCCAGCTCTGGAATGCGGGCGGCGTCCGTACATCATGGCTTTCAATTCGGACGCCACCCGCCGTGCGAAACACCTGCGGCATCGAAATTTGAGCGCAACGGCAATGGCCTGACGGTACGCGTCGAACATTAATGCAGTCTGAAGACAAGATTAAAGACAGGCCCTCGAAGACCCCAAGACCCGGGAGACGCTCAATCACGAGCGACTTGGAGCGGCAACGGTAGTGACGTCCAGGTCGCGCTCGTCAGGTGAGCCGCTTTGGAATTGGCCCAGCGTCGAGAATCGCTCTGCGACAAGCCGGAACGGGAGGGTGTTCGACATGCCCCCAAACGAGCGCGGCCTGGACGCCGCTACCGTGTCATCCATTGTACGTTGACCGCGTGGAGGTCCGCCGGTTCCCATAGGCGATCAGTTCACTCGCACCGCCTGAGCGTTGTGTGATCGCAGCGGAGCGTTTGGTCACTGCAGACTCAAGGAAAATCTGGAGGCGCGGTCAACTGCAGACGCGACAAACTCACTTCCGCGGTATCAATCCTGAATCTCCTCCGTCGCTCTGGAGACCACGGCTCCAGCTTCCACGCTCGCAGGCGCGGTCAGCCCGAAACGCTTCCCCGTGACCTCCCCGTCCACGTGCATCCGATGGACCGGCGAGAAGAACACATACGAGATGAGTGCGAGTGCTACGGCCTTGATCGCCAGCAGCACTGCGATCTCGTTGCGAAGGCGGATGCGCATCAAAGTGCGCCGACGGCGTATTGCAGCCGGATCCGGGCAAGCGATTCGTCCAACAGAGCATTGTCACGGTTGTTCACCGCTCGTATGCGCAGGGTGATCGCATCCAGCACCTGGGTGTTGGTGGCCAGGTCGGCCCCGTAGAGCTCACGCGAGCTGCGGAGGTTTTCATCTGCCTGTGCCACCGCTTCCGCAGAAGCCTTGACGCGCGCCTGCGCTTCCTGCACGGAAAGCCATGTCTGGCGGACCTGCAGCTCGATGTTGGATTTCAGGTCGTCGAGCCGACTCTGGGATGCGCGGCTCGCGTTCTTGAGCGCGGCGGACCGATTACGGGCCTGGCCGCCGTCAAAGAGATTCCAAGTCACTCCAACACCCACCATGGAGATGTTCTGGCGGTCGAGAATGGCGTTATCAAAATGCGTGTATCCTCCCGTCAGGGCGAGCTGCGGGAGGCGCTTGCGGGACTCGGCGCGCGACTGTGAATCGAGTGCGGCAGTCTGGGCAGCCATCGCCTTGAGCTCGCTTCTGGAATCCATGGCTCGTCGCACCAGGATCTCTAGCGGGCTTGCCGGAAGTTCCGCATCCGTCGGCACTTTGTCCTCCAGCTCCGCCCCGCGGCCCAATGGCTCACCCAATCGGCGGTTGTAGGCTGCTTGGGCAAGCTCGATGGCATTTGCCGCGCGCACCTTGGTTTGCTCCGCGTCAGCCAAGGCAACTCGTGCCGCCAGGAGATCGCTTCGCGGTACGAGTTCTCTCTCCAGGAGGTGCTGAACGTCTGAGACGTGAGCGGCAAGACTCTCCACACTGGCGCTCGCCGCTTCCAACATACGGCGGGCGCGCAGGACTTCGACGTAGGCTTCGGCGACGTCCAGCTTCAATGTCGCCGCCGTCGATTGTTGTGCTTCGGAGGCTCCGAGTGCCTTCTGGTGAGCAGCATCGATCCCGGCTGAGATCTGGCCGCCGGCATAGAGCGGCAAACGGAGCTGGACACTGCCGGAGGTGAACTGGTCATTCCTGAAGATCGGCCCGCTCCGAAACGTGAAGTTGGGCGTGTTCACATCCAGCGTTGGAGACGCGTTGAGTCGGGTGTAGCCGCCGCTTGCATCCACAGACGGCCAGCGGGCGCCCCGAGCCGCACGTTCCTCGGCTCGAGCCCCTTCTAAATCCGACGTTGCCGCCGCAAGGGTATTATCTCGTGTGAGTGCGAGCCTCCAGGCCTCTTCGAGCGTCTCAGCACGGCTGAGGCACGAAACACCCAGGATCATCAACCCGCCGCTCAACGCGCGGAAACGAGAAAGTGTTTTCCGCGCGCTCATTACCCAACCTTTTTGAGCGAGACGATCCCCAGCGCTTTCAGCACGTACCTCTCGTAGACCGGGGTCAGTGAGCCAGTGCGGACCTTGCGCAGGAAATACCTTTCAAAGGCGATCTTGGCCAGATGCACCCACTTACCCACCTTCGCCCATGTCACGTTGCGCGGCGGGATCTCGGGCAGGGCGACGAATGCGGCGCCCGTGTTTCCGAAATCGGCGAGGCAGATCGCGTTCCAGGTGGCCTGCGAGGTGGCTGGCTTGCCGGCGATCGTCGCGACGATGTTCTCGCAGATGGCGCTCACCATGGATTCGATCATGTAGCCGGTCTTGGGCGCACCCGTGGGCACCGGGGTGGCTTCTACCGGCGGGATGGCTACACAAACCCCGGCGGAGTAGATGTTTGCGTAGGCCCTCGAGCGCTGATGTTCGTCAATCAGAACGAACCCCCGCGGGTTGCACAGGCCCTCCACTTTGGCGACCGCGTCTACACCCTTGAACGCGGGGAGAACCATCGCGTACTTGAACGGGATCTGATGCTCTTTCTTGGGTTTGCCGTCATCATCGTGCTCGAGAACCGCGATCGACCCATCACTCACAGCCGTGATCTTTGCGTTGGTCACCCATTTGATATGGCGCTGGCGCAACTCCGACTCCATAAGTCCCTTGCTGTCGCCGACGCCCCCCAAACCCATATGCCCGACGTAGGGCTCGCTGGTGACGTACGTCATGGGGACACGATCACGCAATTTGCGCTTACGAAGGTCCGCGTCGATGATCATCGCGAACTCGTATGCGGGACCAAAACAGCTTGCGCCGGCGGCCGCACCGATGACTACGGGACCAGGATTCTTCAGGAACTCCTGGTATTTCTGCCAAGCGTCAAGCGCATGCTCCTGGGTGCATACCGATTGCGTGAAGCCGGCGGGACCCAGGCCAGGAACCTCATCGAACGCAAGCTTTGGTCCGGTCGCAATGACGAGGTAGTCATATTTCAGCTCCTCGCCCGTGCGCAGCACCACACGATTGTTCGCAGCATCGATGGTCTCGACGGCTTCCGGAATCCATTTCACCCCTTTGGACCCGAGCGGCTCGGACAACGCAACTCGAGTCTGCTGCGGCTCACGCCAGCCCACGGCGATCCACGGATTGGAGGGCGTGAATTCGAAGTAAGGCGACGAGCCGATCAGGGTGACCTGGTGCTCACTCCCCAGCCGCTTGCGCAGCTCGTAGGCGCACGGAACCCCACCTACTCCTGCGCCGATGATTGCAACTTGAGCCATGACGACGCTCCTCGCCGCGCGGTGCGCGCTTCTTTCCGTTTGAGATATGCGTAATAGAGGACCGGGATCACCAACAGGGTGAGCACGGTAGACACAAGGATTCCGAAAATCAGGGACACCGCGAGCCCGTTGAAAATGGGATCGTCGAGAATAAAGAAGGCCCCGATCATGGCCGCCAGGGCAGTGAGCGCGATGGGCTTGGCGCGGATGGCGCCGGCCCGTACCACGGAGTCCTCGAGAGAGCTTCCCGAACGTATTTCCCCGTCAATGAAGTCGACGAGCAGGATGGAATTGCGCACGATGATGCCGGCGAGCGCGATCATGCCGATCATGGAGGTTGCGGTGAACTGCGCCCCTAGCAACGCGTGCCCCGGCATCACTCCGATGATAGTCAGCGGAATGGGCGCCATGATGATGAGCGGCAGAGCGTACGAGCCGAACTGAGCGACCACCAGCAGGTAGATCAGCACGAGGCCAACCGAGTACGCGAGGCCCATGTCGCGGAAAGTCTCGTAGGTGATCTGCCATTCCCCATCCCACTTGATGGCAGTCATGTTGGGACCGTCGGGTGGGCTGATGAAGCGCTGCGCGATCGGCGCGCCTCCCGGCGGGCTCCGGCTGATTACGCCAACCATGTCGAACATCCCATACAGCGGACTATCAAGACGACCCGCCATATCGCCCATCACAAACGCGACCGGCAGGAGATCTTTGTGGTAGATGGTGCGATCCCACTCCGTGGGATCCACATGGACTAACTCCGAAAGCGGCACCCGCGCACCGCTTGCAGCCCGGACCTCCAATTCGAGCAGCTGGTCGACCTGCGCTTTATCGGCCGATGGCAGCTCGAGGCGGACAGGTATCGGATAGCGTTCGTGACCGACGTGCGCGTAAGTAACATCCGCGCCCTGTAAGCCCGATTGCAGCGTCTGCACGACCTGTTGCTGGGCAACACCCAGGAGTGCGGCCTTCTGACGATCAACTTCCACCACCAGACGTCGTGAGGGTGCCTCGACCGTGTCGTCCGTGTCGACGATGTCCTGCGTCTTATCGAACAGCGCCCGGATTTGTTTCGCGAGTTGCTGCTGCTCGGCATACCGGGTGCCATAGACCTCTGCGACGATCGGCGCACGCACCGGTGGACCTGGAGGAACCTCGACCACCTGGACCGATGCGGAGTGCTTGCGGCCAATTTCGGCAAGGGCCGGCCTGACTGCCAAAGCAATATCGTGACTCTTGCGCGTGCGATGCCGTTTGTCGACGAGATTGACTTGAATGTCCCCGAGCTCGGGGCTTTGCCGCAGGTAATACTGGCGCACCAGGCCGTTGAAGTTGATGGGCGCCGAGGTGCCAGCATAAGCCTCGTAATCGCTCACTTCGGGGACCTGCTCGATGACGTGCGACAGCTCGTCCAGCACCCGGCTCGTCGTCTCGACCGTGGTACCCACGGGCATGTTGACGACGACCTGGAACTCGGACTTGTTATCGAACGGGAGCATCTTGAGAACCACGAGCTGCACCACCGTCAGCCCGACAGCCACGACAATGGCGCCGAGAATGCCCCAATAGAGCTTGCGGCGGCGCCCACGGCCGGCGGGTCCTTCGAGGAACGGTCGGACGATACGCTCGAACAGTCGCGTCAAACGGCTCGTCTGGTTGCGGTCACCCTGACCCACGTGTCCCTTGGCCAGGAGCTTGCGGCACAACCAAGGGGTCAGGACGAGGGCCACTCCGAGAGAGATCATCATGCCGAGACTGGAATTGATCGGGATGGGGCTCATGTAGGGTCCCATCAGGCCGCTCACGAAGGCCATCGGCAGCAAAGCGGCGATCACCGTGAAGGTCGCCAGAATCGTGGGGCCGCCAACCTCGTTTACGGCTCTGGGGATGATCTCAGTCAGTGTTCCGCCGCCAAGACGCATGTGTCTGTGGATGTTCTCCACCACGACAATGGCATCGTCGACGAGAATTCCGATCGAGAAGATGAGCGCGAAGAGAGAGACACGATTGATCGTAAAGCCCCACGCCCACGATGCGAACAGTGTGGCGGCAAGTGTCACACTGACTGCCGCTCCGACTACCACGGCCTCGCGCCCTCCCATGGTCAGCACCACCAGGAGGACCACCGAGCCGGTCGCGAACAAGAGCTTCTCGATCAGCTTGACCGCTTTGTCGTTGGCAGTCTCACCGTAGTTGCGCGTGACCGTGACGCGGACCCCTTCCGGGATGTATGTGCCACGAAGGTGCTCGACTCGCTGGATGACCTGACTCGCGACCTCAATCGCGTTCATGCCAGGTTTCTTTGATACCGAGATCGTGACCGCTGGAGCGTGCGCCACGGCCGGCAGATTGCGCGTCTGCGCGCCGGGACCAGTACCCAGCCACACGTAGGATTCGGGCTGATCAGGATTTGCAGAAACCTCAGCGACATCCTGCAGAAATACCGGACGCCCGTGATCTACTCCGACCACAACGTCCGCGACATCCTCGGGTGAGGCCAGAAACGTTCCGGCGTCGACGGGTGTTACTTCGTTATCGCCCTCCAGCGCACCGGCGTGCTGAGCGACATTTGCCGCCGCAAGGGATTGAGATAGATCCGTGACGGTCAGGCCGTATCCAGCGAGCTTCTGCGGGTCCAACTGGACGCGGATGACATTCTGCGGGCTACCAATGGTGTACACATTGCGAGTGCCCGGGACGCGCTTGATTTCAGTCTCGATGGAGTGAGCGACCTGCCCGAGCTCGTACGCCCCGCGCGATGGATCCTGCGTCCACAATGTCAGCGTGACGATCGGAACATCGTCGATCCCCTTGGGCTTGACGATCGGAGGAAGGATCCCAGCATTCTGCGGCCGCCAATCCTGATTGGAATAGATTGCGTTGTAGAGGCGCACGATCGCGTCCGTGCGATGCTCCCCCACTTTGAACTGCACGCTGAGCACGGCGAGACCCGGCCGGGACGCGGAGTAGATGTGGTCCACACCGGAGATCTCGCCCAGCACCTGCTCCATTGGAGAGGCAACCAGACTCTCAACCTGGCTTGCTGAAGCACCCGGGAAGGGAATGAAGATGTTGGCAAAAGTGACGTCGATCTGCGGCTCTTCCTCCCTGGGGGTGACGAGGACCGCGAAGACCCCCATCAGCAGCATCGCAATGGCGATGAGGGGCGATAACGGGCTCGAAAGAAAGCGCCGGGCTACCTTCCCGCTGAAGCCCAGAGAGCCGCCCGCCCCAGCATCCGCCCTGCTCTGCTGGTTTTCGCTCATGGGTGATCCGAGGTCGAAGCGAGGGTAACCGGCTTGAGATCCTTCATTGCAGCCAAGGGCTCCAGGGCGACCCGCTCACCACCGGCCAGGCCAGACAGGATCACGACGCGCTCCCCCATTCGATCGCCCACGCGCACTTGGCGCATGGACGTTCTGCCGCTCGCGTCGACTACGTAGACGGCCGTCACCTCACTACGTTGCACCACAGACGCGGCAGGTACCAACAGTCTGTTGACCTCTCCTGTAACGAATGCCACTTTCACGAACATACCGGGGTAGAGATCAGTCGCGTTCTCGGGCAGTTCCAGACGTGCCCGGAAGGTATTCGATTCCGATGTGGCTTCCGGAAATACCGTGACCCGGGTGGCCTCTATCCGACGCCCGTTCACGTATACCGCAGCCCTTTTGATCCGTCGCACCTGCTCGACCATCGATTGCGGAACGTCGACCGTGACACGCAGGAACTGGAGGGAGAGTCCGCTCATTAGGGGAGTTCCGGGCGCAACCGTCTCGCCGACCTGGACGAGCCGCTTGGTCACCACTCCCGCATAGGGAGCCCGGACTTCCGTGTAAGCAACACCTTCTTTGGCGCTGTCGAGCGCCGCCCGGGCCGCCGCCAGGCGTGCAACAGCGGAATCCCGGTTGGCGGTGGCCTCGTCGAGTGTCGCCTTGGGGACGACTTTGCGGTCGTACATGTCGGCGATGCGCTGATATCTTGTCTGCGCTTCAGACTCACGTGCGGTCGCCTCACTCAGGGCCG
>Ga0070741_10017832_pt1 | contig 11599 bp, 7 predicted proteins | sample Coa_R1_4_FD_66440 | JGI IMG/M metagenome (GOLD analysis project Ga0070741, IMG submission 66440) | Surface soil microbial communities from Centralia Pennsylvania, which are recovering from an underground coalmine fire - Coalmine... | ecosystem: Environmental > Terrestrial > Soil > Unclassified ...
CGCAGAATGCTGCCGCGGGCGCGGCGACGACGTCATCCTTGCTGCTCGAACAGACTCAGCAAGAGGCTGATGCGAAGAGCGCGGGTTGCGTAAGTTGTCACACCCCGACGGACCAGCCGACCATGCATCCGGATGCCACGATTCGTCTCGGCTGCACCGATTGCCATGGCGGGAACGCCGGAATCCAGAAGCCTGAAGCTGCGGCGGGCTCTCCTTTATATAAGGAGGCGGAGGCAAAGGCCCACCCGCAGCCCAAGTTCGCCCAGACTTCGCTCGTCCCAGTGCGCGCCTATACGAACTGGCTTAAAGAAGACTGGAACTACATCCGGTTTGTGAATCCGGGCGATTTACGCGTCGTCGAGAGCACATGCGGGCTGGCGGGATGTCACGTCAACGAATCGCGCAATGTGCAGAGCAGCATGATGACCCACGGCGCAATGCTTTGGGGCGCTGCTCTGTACAACAACGGATCGTTCCCGTTGAAGGACGCGCACTTTGGCGAGAGCTACGGCCCAGATGGTCAGCCGCGCCGGTTGCGGACGTTTCCGCCACCGACTCCCGAGGAGACGCGGAATAAAGGTGTGCTGCCGTTCCTCGATCCGCTCGCGCGATGGGAGACAGCTCAGCCGGGAAATGTACTTCGTGTATTCGAGCGTGGAGGCGGAGCGCGCGAAGAACTCGGCAATCCGATGGCTGACAGCTCTCCCGGCCGTCCGGACGTGAAACTCAGCGACCGCGGCTTCGGCACCCTGGTCCGCACCGATCCCGTGTTTCTCGGATTGCAGAAAACTCGCCTGCTCGACCCGTTGCTGTCGTTTCCGGGCACCAACGATCACCCCGGCGATTACCGCGGCAGCGGATGCACCGGGTGTCACGTTATTTATGCCAATGATCGCGCCGCGGACCACTCCGGCCCTTATGCTGCAAATGGGAATATGGGCCTAAGCGCGAGCAAAGATCCGACAATCGCAAAGAACGAGCCGGGACATCCGATCCGGCACGAGCTCACGCGGTCGATCCCGTCGAGCCAGTGCATGGTTTGCCACATGCATCCGGGTACGAACATGGAGACCACCTACTTCGGCTACACGTGGTGGGACAACGAGGCCGATGGCAAGGCGATGTACCCGGCGAAGCAGAGCGATCCCACTGCGAGCGAACTCGCGGCGGTGCAGGCGCACAATCCAGAAGGTTCGGCGCCACGAGGCAAATGGTCGGACGTGAAATTCCTCGCGCAAACCGGCAGTCCTGAATTCAACGCGCAGTTGAAGGACTCGAAGTTTGCCGATTTTCACAGCCACGGCTGGATCTTCCGCGCAGTTTACAAACACGATCGCAAAGGGAACCTGCTCGACAAAGACGGCAATGTCATCCCGTTCACCGACGAGGATCGTCTGCAAAAGGCGGTGCAGCTCAAAGACATTCATCTGGAGAAAGGCATGCACTGCGTTGACTGCCACTTCGCTCAGGACAACCATGGCAACGGGAAGCTCTATGGCGAGCCGCGGGCGGCGATCGAAGTCGATTGCACCGACTGCCACGGGACCATCGACCACAAGGCGAGCCTGGTGACGAGCGGGCCGGCAGCGCCCGTGGGCGGGACGCACCTCGATCGTCTGTACACGCAATGGAAGCAGCGGCGTTTTTATTGGAAAGGCGACCTGCTGTATCAGCGATCTGCTGTACAGCCCAACGTCGAATGGGAAGTGGCGCAGGTGGCGGACACCATCACCCCCGGCCGTCCACACTATAGTGAAAAGTCTCGCCTCGCGAAAACGCTGCTGCGCGACGGCAGTACGTGGGGCAGCGCGCCCGCGGAGAAATCGCAACTCGCGCACAGCAACGAGAGGATGACCTGCTACTCCTGCCATAGTTCGTGGACTACCAGCTGCTTCGGCTGCCACTTATCGATGACCGCGAACCAGCGGAAACCCATGCTTCACAACGAGGGGCTCATTACCCGCAACTGGACGGCATACAACTTCCAGGTGCTGCGTGACGACGCATACATGCTCGGCATCGATGGGACCGTCACAGGACATCGGGTGGCCCCCGCGCGTTCCGCGTGCGCCGTGCTGGTCAGCTCGCAAAATCAGAACCGCGACTGGATTTATTACCTGCAGCAGACCGTGTCGGCCGAGGGCTTCAGCGGGCAAGCCTTCAGCACGTACGTTCCGCACACAGTACGTGCCACGGAAACGAAGGGCTGCACCGATTGCCACGTCTCCGCGGCTGGCGACAACAACGCCTGGATGGCGAACTTGATGATCCAGGGCACGAACTTCGTCAACCAGATGGGCCGGTACATCTATGTTGCCGAGGGGAAGCACGGATTTCAGGCCGTCGCCGTTGCGGAGCACACCGAGCCGACCGCGGTCATTGGTAGCGATCTGCACGAGGTTGCATATCCAGAGAATTTTCGGAAGTTTGTCGCCGGCAAGCGGGAGTTGCGCGAAGCGCGTCAACACGAAGGCGATGAAGTCCTCGATGTGCAGCTTCGCGGGGAATATCTCTACGCTGCGCTCGGGAGTGGCGGGTTGCGCATCTACGACGTCGCAAACGTCGACAACAAGGACTTCTCGGAAAAGATGGTGACGGCGCCAGTGTCGCGCCTGGGCCAGAGATTTTATCTGAAGACGCAGTTCGCGACCGCGGTGGCAACACCATCAACTCTGGCCGTTGATCCTCTGCGCCAACACTTCCCACAAAACGAAGAGCAGCCGGTACACCTGATGTATGGCTTCCTCTATGTGGCCGATAAATACGAGGGTCTGATCGTGGTCGGGAACCCGGATCTGAAGAGCAAGTCGCCGGGTGTAGGCACGCTGCTCGACGGCGACCCAAACAACAACTTCTTGAAACGCGCGGTGACGTTCAATCCCGATGGCATTTTGAACGGAGCGCGGCGGATCACCATCGCGGGCGTGTATGCGTACGTCCTGTGCGACCGCGGACTGGTGGTGGTCAGCCTGGACGATCCGCTGAACCCAAAGGTTGTCGCCGAGATCGGCAGTCCGGAGTTGAACGATCCCCGCGGAATCGCGGTGCAGTTCCGGTACACGTTCGTCCTTGATCGAGATGGACTGAAAGTGCTGGATCTTACAGATCTCGCCAGGCCGCACATCGTCGCCGGAGCGGCTGTGCGAATTGAAGACGCGCGGAATATTTATGTGGCGCGGACGTATGCGTATATAGCGGCGGGTAAGCAAGGGATCGTCATCGCCGACGTGGAGCGTCCGGAGCACCCGGTCATCAATCAGACGTTTAACGCGGGTGGCGCGCTCAACGATACAAACGACGTAAAGCTCGGAATGACGAGCGGAAGCCTGTTTGCATACGTTGCCGACGGGCACAACGGCTTGAGGGTCGTGCAATTGTTCTCGTCATTCGATAATCCGGCGCATAACGGGTTCAGCCCGCAGCCGACCCCGAAGTTGATTGCCACGTACCACACGCACGGTCCGGCGCTGGCAATTTCAAAAGGGATTGACCGCGATCGCGCGGTGGACGAGAGCGGCAATCAACTGGCGGTGTTCGGCCGTCGCGGCGCGCGGCCACTCAATCGCGAAGAACTTCAGCGCCTGTATTTGCGAGACGGCAAGTTGTACACGGTGAGCGATACGCCGCCGGGCCCGGCAAAGTAACCTCAGGATGCTCTTCGTACGGAGCGATTACTCGTACCGCAGCGCCTCGATGGGATCGAGGTTCGACGCCTTCCACGCCGGATAGATACCGAAAACCAGGCCGACCGTTGCCGCGGCGGTGAAGGCGACAATCGCCCAGAAGAATGACATGCGCGCGGGCAGTTCCGACGCGAGCCGGATGCCGAGAGTCAGGACGGCGCCAAGCAGAATCCCAATCACGCCCCCGACGGCGGTGAGGGTGATCGCCTCAAGCGCGAACTGCAGCAGGATATCGCGCTTGCGCGCGCCGATCGCCTTGCGCACTCCGATCTCCCGCGTGCGCTCGGTGACTGAAACCAGCATGATGTTCATCACCCCGACCCCGCCCACAATCAGCCCCACGCTGGACACCGCAAACATGAATACGAAGAGCGCGCCCATCACCTGGTTCCAAACGTCCGAGATCGAATCCTGCGTGAAGATCTCGAAATTATCGGGTTCGTTGAACGGAACCTTTCTGCGGCGGCGCAACAACTCGCGCATCTCGTCCATGGCCTTCTGCATGTCTTCGTGGGACGTTGCCTTCGTCGTGATCCAGTACTGCTTCAGCTCGGGATGCAGCTTGCGGAATGTCGTGAGCGGGAAGATGACGATGTTATCATCGGGATTCTTGCCGCCGCCAAAGGCATTCCTGCGTTGCGCCTGAACGCCGATCACTTTGAACGACTGTCCCTCGATGGTCAGCTCTTTTCCGATGGGATCTTCGCTACCGAAAAGTTCCTGCGCGGTGTCGTGCCCGAGGACCGCGACATTCGCGCGCTGCTCCTCCTCGTTCTCCACGTACCAGCGGCCGGCATCGAGATCGAGGTCGTAAACGTCTTTGGCTGAGGCGGTATCGCCTTCGAGGATGACGTTCTTTGCCTTATGCCCCTTGTAGCTGACCACGTACGAGCCCTCGCCGAACTGCGGCAGCGAATACTGCAGACCCGCGGTAACGTACTTAACGTGCGGCAGGTCCTTCATCGCCATTGCGTCGTCGTAGGTCAGCTCTTTGCGCTTGCGGATTGCCTCCGGCAGTCGCCCAAAGTGAATGGCCGGGAAGTGAAAGGCGAAGATGATGTCGGAACCCCACTGGCTGATCGACTGATTGAAGTTGTCGTTCAGCCCGCGCACCACGGACGAGATGCCGATCACCGTTCCCACGCCGATGACGATGCCCAGCACAGTCAGCGCGGATCGCATCTTGTTCTTGCGGATCGTATCCAGCGCCATCGCCAGAATCTCGCCGAAATCGCGCTTCTGAATCGCCATTACAGTTCGAACCTCAATGCGGCGATCGGATCGAGCCGTGCGGCTTTGCGGGCCGGCCACACTCCGAAAAATACGCCGACACTGGCCGACACCAGCAGGCCCGCGATGACTGCCCACGTCTTGATCACGGATGGCATGCCGATCAACAGCGTCACGCTCTTTGCGATCAAAATTCCAAATCCGACGCCAATGAGACCACCCACTAACGCCATCGTGCTTGACTCGATCAGGAATTGCCGAAGCACGTCCGAGCGGCGCGCACCCATGGCTTTGCGAATGCCGATCTCGCGCGTGCGCTCGGTGACCGACACCAGCATGATGTTCATGATGACAATCCCGCCGACTATGAGGGAAATCCCCGCGATGGCGATCATGGCGGCGAAGAACTTGCTGCTGAGGTCAGACCACAGCGTCAGGAAGCTGGCATTGGTTTCGGCAGCGAAGCTGTCGGGCTGCCCCGGGCGGTCATGCCGGCGCGAGCGCATGATGACGCGCGCTTCATCCATGGCATCGTCGAGAGTAGAAACCCCATACGCCTTGCCGGCGATGCGAATGCTGGTGTGCGCCCCGTACTGTTTGAGCCAGGCGGTGATCGGGACGATCGCGTAGTTATCGCGGCTCTGCCCCAGCGTCTTACCTTCGCGCTTGCCGACCCCAATCACGGTGTAGGGCTGTCCGTCGATGCGGAGTTCCTTACCGATCGGGTCCATTCCCGGGAGTACGTTATCGACGATGTCTTGCCCCACGATAGCCACGCGCGAACTATTACGCATGTCATTTTCGTTGAGAGGGCGGCCGAGCACGATTTCGACGTCCTGAATGGGCACCATGCTCGGCGTGAAGCCGCGAACCCAACTGTCGCTGGTCTGGTGCTCCGCGTAAGCGACATGCCCGTTGGCGTTCATCGTCGAGGCGCCCACGTACCGGCACTTCACGCAGCCCTCAACGACAGCCTGGTAGTCCTCAAGCGTGAGATCTTTGCGCTTCTGTCCTTCGATGTACTGGTCGACGCTGGTCACGACCGGGGACATTTTGCTGACGATAAACACGTCCGCGCCCAGATTGAAGATCTTCTCCGCGACGTAGCCGTTGATGCCGTTGACGAATGTCACGACCGCAATCACGGCCGCCACGCCGATCACGACTCCGAGCAGCGTCAAAACCGATCGCAGCTTGTTCGCCCACAGCGATTGCAGGGCGATGCGCATTGCTTCGAGCGTGCTCATGCAGGAACTATCCAGTCTAACAGACGTGCGAGGCGCGGTTTTGGCTGCCGAAGACGCTCAGCGGGCCTGTTCCAGGCGCGCGATCTCGTGCACGAAAAGGGTGTTGTTGGGGAATTCCTGGTGAAGGGAATCCAGCGTCGCCCGGGCCCTTTCCCGGTCGTGCTGGCGAAGGTAGGCGATAGCCAGCAGGATGCGCGCGAACGGGGCGAGGTAGTGTCCGTGCTCGGCGGTTTGTTTAAGATCGGCAATTCCCTCTTCTTTGTTGCCGCTGACTCCGCCGACGCGCAGCGCCCACCGGAGCGGAGCCGGCAAGCTGCCGATGATGTACTTATTCGCGCCAGTTGCGACATAGGCGTCGTAATAAGAAGGAGCGATGGCGAGCAATTGCTCGGCCCAGGCGGTGGCCTCGCGCGAGTAGTGGAGCGACGCCATGTTGCGCTTCTCGATCAGCGCTGCGTAGTCGGCGTTTAATCCGGATGCGAGAGCCAGCGCGAAGAGCGCGTCGGGATCTTTGCTGTTAGTCTGCAGCCGCTGGCGCGCGACCGTGCCGGCGCGGTTAAGGGCGGCGTCAAAATGCGCGCGAACCGCGGGATCGGGTGAAAGCTTTTTCCGCCCCTGGAATGCGACGTCATTCTCGAAGAATTGGGATTCCAGTACGCCCAGCCGGTTCAATTCGGAAAACAGCAGCCCAGCCGCCTCCGATACTGGTCCCAGGGGATCCGCTGGGTGCTGCTGTTGCCAAGTCCCGAATTCCTGCTGCGCGTCGGAGAAATCGAGGTCATACATCAGGCGGTACCCGCGTTCGAGGGACGGGGCTGCGCCGGCAGTTGTCGCCATTGCAACTGAAGCAAGAAGCAGAAGGGCGCAGAAGCCCGAAAGATGGCGGCTGATTGGCATGTAAATTGGATTCAGTCCGGCTGGCGGATGGTAACAAACAAACTGATAAAAGATTGTAAATAAGCTGTAACGGATTAGCGGTTGCGCCACACCGGCTTGCGCTTTTCCAAGACTGCGCGCAAACCTTCCTGAACGTCTTCAAGGTTCATTAGTTCGTTCAGGTAGATGTTTTGCGACAACTTCATGGCCTCCGCCAGTCCCATCGAGCATGAGATAACTTTCTTCGTCATCTCCAGGACAGGCCCGCTGAATTCGCCAATACGCCCGAGGACCGCCGCCACCGCCTGCTGCAGTTCCGCCTCGGGGACAACCTTGTTCACAAACCCCAGCGCCAGCGCCTCTTCGGCCGAGAGAGCTTCCCCCGTAAGAATCATTTCGTACGTCTTTTTGGGGCCGATCATTTGCGGCAGCATCACCGAGGCGAAGGGCGGGAAGATTCCCAGCTTCACCTCCGGCTGCGCGAATTTGGCCTTGGGTGTGGCGATGACCATGTCGCCGAACGCGACCAGTTCGCAGCCGGCGCCGATTGCCGGACCGTTTACCACCACGAGCAGCGGCTTCGAAATGTCACGGATGGCTTGAAAAACCCGGTTGAAAGCATCGAGCGTCTGAAAGACTCGCTCGCTCTTAGAGTCCTCAAGCCCGATTCCGGCGGAGAAGGTTTTCTGCGAGGAGTCCAGAAGGATCGCCTTGATATCGCCATGCCCGTTGAGGCTCTCGATCGCGACAGCCAATTCCGTCATCAGCGGCACCGTCAACACGTTGTACGGCGCGTGGTTCAGGGTGATACGCGCGACAAAAGACGACGTGTCAAAACCGATGTACTTAAAGGTGGGTTGCGCCCAGGTAGCCGTGATGGACATGATTGATCCAGGGGTGATTATGCGGTCCGGCATCGCACCGGGAAAGTGACTTCGGGGCAGAGACTGGTGGACAAACCCAAGCGAGCGGCATTCCTGCGAAGACGGTTTTCATGCGTGTCGCCCTGACGCCCACTCCAAACCGTTGACAGAGCCCGCGGGATTGCATACTGTCCCACCGCGGTTCTGGTCACATGCAACAAAAAGGAGAAAGTGCAATGAGGATTCCCCTGACGATTTTGGCGTTGATGATTGCCGTGCTGCTTGTTTTTTCCGCGCCGCAGATCGGCAACGCCTGGGAGCGGCAACCACACATGGAAGCTGCGCTGCACCACCTGCAGCAAGCTGCCGAGGAACTGCAAAAGGCGGAGCACGATAAGGGCGGACATCGCGCCAAGGCTCTCGAGCTTACCAACCAGGCGATCAAACACGTGGAGGAAGGCATCGAAGTCGGCAACCGCCGCTGATCGCTCGCACCCCTCGCAGGTCCAGGCTGCACACCCCAACCATCACCGCCCCGTTTGGGCGGTTTTTTATTGTGGACACGCCCTGTAGAATGCCGTCATGAAAATCGCCATAGGCGCCGATCACGCCGGATTCGAACTGAAAGAGCGCATTAAGCGCCGCCTCACACGCGAAGGTTACGAAGTCCACGATGAGGGGACCGACTCCGCGGAATCGGTGGATTACCCCGATTACGCGCGAAAGGTTGGGGAAAAGATCGCCCAGCGCCGCGTGGATTTCGGAGTGCTGGTGTGCGGAAGTGGGATCGGCATGGCGATCGCCGCGAACAAAGTGCCTGGCGTGCGCGCGGCCAACGTCAGCACCGAATGGGAAGCACAGATGAGCCGCGAGCACAACGACGCGAACGTGGTCGCGATCGGCGCTCGAATCCTCAATGAACCCGCAGCGCAGCAGATCATCAGCCGGTTTCTAACGACGGCATTCGCAAGCGGAAGGCACCAGCGGCGGGTCGACAAAATCAGTGAGATCGAACGGCTGGAACAATCGACCGTTTCGAGGTGAGTTATGAACGGCACCCGGATGTCCCTCCCCCTGCACGAAGTAGATCCCGAGATCGCCGCCGCAATCGATAACGAAGAGCGCCGGCAGCACGAGGGCCTGGAACTGATTGCGTCGGAGAACTTCGTCTCCGAAGCCGTCCTGGAGGCCATGGGATCGGTTTTTACCAACAAATACGCCGAGGGGTATCCCGGCAAACGCTATTACGGCGGGTGCGAGTTCACCGACGTAGTGGAGAACCTGGCGCGCGATCGTGCCAAACAGTTGTTCTGCGCCGATCATGCCAACGTACAGCCGCACGCCGGCTCGCAGGCCAACATGGCGGCCTACGCTGCGGTGATTCAACCCGGGGACACCGTCCTCGGCCTTAATCTCGCGCATGGCGGACACCTCACCCATGGTCATCATCTGAATTTTTCCGGCAAGACGTACCGCATCGTTCCGTACGGAGTCAGCAAAGATAAAGAGGTCATCGATTACGACGAACTTGAAGCGATTGCCGAACGCGAGAAGCCGAAGCTGATCATCGGCGGCGGAAGCGCCTATCCGCGCACGATCGATTTCGCGCGCATGCGGCAGATCGCGGACAAAGTAGGCGCGCTCTATCTCGTCGACATGGCGCATTTCGCTGGTCTGGTCGCTGGAGGAGCACACCCGTCGCCGGTGCCGCACGCGCAAATCGTAACTTCCACGACGCACAAAACGCTCCGCGGCCCGCGTTCCGGCATGATCCTTTGCAAGCAGGACTATGCCGCGGCAGTCGACAAGACCGTATTTCCCGGCCTGCAAGGTGGCCCGCTCGTTCACATTATGGCGGCCAAGGCAGTGTGCTTCCTGGAAGCGATGCAGCCGGAATTCCGTGACTACGCCCGGCAGGTTGTCGCCAACGCGAAAGTGCTGGCGGATACCCTCGCGGCGGACGGCTTCCGCATTATTTCCGGCGGAACCGACACGCACCTGATGCTCGTGGACGTGTTCTCCAAGGGCATGCTTGGCAGCGAAGCGGAGAGGGCTCTCGGCGAGGCAGGAATCACGGTCAACAAGAATGCCATTCCGTTCGACACCAATCCGCCAATGAAGCCCAGCGGCATTCGCATCGGATCCCCGGCCGTCACTACGCGCGGCATGCGTGAAGGTGAAATGCGGCAGATCGGACACTGGATCGCCGAGGCGCTGAACCAGCGCAACGATGCCGGCGTGCTTCGTCGCATCCGCAAGCAGGTGCTCGAAATGTGCGAGGCGTTTCCGCTCTACGCGGAACGCCGGGCGCAAGCGCAGGCAGAGGCCAGGGTGTAGGTTGCCCTCACTCGCGACGCAGGGATTTTGAAAAAATATATTTTCGTTATCGCGGCAGTGATCAGCATCCTTCCCTCGTTTGCATATTCTTGTTGGATCTCCGAGCCGATAGAGAAGCCCACAGTCTGCAAAGTGCTCCTCGCATTGGGCTTTGCCGGACTCACCGCCGCTGCCGTCATCGCTATCACGTTTCGGGGAGCTGCACACGCCGGCATACATGTGCCTGAGTTTCTGTTGACCGCCGCAGTCATTAACTTCTGAGTGTATGCTCTCCTGGGCTTCGGCTTGCGTGCGCTCTGGGTCCGGATACCGAAGCCGTGCAGGCGATCGATGTAGTGGTCACCAAGCTTCATCTCAAGGCGGGGTGTAGATGAAAATTGCGATCGACACACGACGCATCAGCGATTTTGGTGTCGGCACTTATATTCGCAATATCGTTCGCACCCTCGGACGTCTCGACGAACGGAACCAATACCTCCTGATCGGGCCGGCGGAGCGATTGCCTGAATTCGGCCAGCTCCCGGGAAACTTCGAGTCGATCGACTACCCGCACCCTGACAATACCGCTCGTAACTTTTTCGAGTACCAGGCGCTGGTTCGGCGAAGCGAATGCGACCTGGTCCACGTTCCGCACTTGTTCTTCTCGCCGCAATATATTCCCTGCCGCTACGTCGTGACCGTACACGATCTGCTGGATCATCTGTACCCAACGGAGACTAATTCCAGCTTTCAGCGCACTCTGAGGTTTTACTTGACTCGCCGGGTGCTGCGCCGCGCGGGACGAGTTCTGGCGGTCTCGAATTCAACGAAAAATGATGTCACGCGGCTCTTCCAGGTTCCGGACCAGAAGGTTGACGTGGTTTACAACGCGATCGACGAACGTTTCAAGCTCGGACACGCCACCGACGCCGAGCGGCAGATGATCGCCGAACGCTATCAGGTGAATTACCCGTTCCTGCTGTACGCCGGCAGCGTCAAGCCGCAAAAAAACATTCTGCGTGTCATCGAGGCATTTTCAGCGCTGAAAGGGGAACTCGAGAAGGAAGGGAAATTCCCCGACCTCAAGCTCATCATCATCGGAGACGAACTCTCGCAACACCCTGACCTGCGCCGCACGGTAATCAAGAGCGGTATGACCAATGATGTGCGGTTTCTCGGGTTCGTGCCCATCGACGTGCTACGAATCTTCTACGACGCCGCAAAGATTTTCGTCTTTCCATCCTTATATGAAGGGTTCGGTCTGCCGCCGCTGGAAGCCATGTCCCACGGCACGCCGGTAGTGACGTCGAATACGTCGTCGATCCCCGAGGTGGTCGGGAACGCGGCAGTACTGGTCAATCCGGAGAACGTTTTCGATATCATG
>Ga0070741_10017833_pt1 | contig 11598 bp, 9 predicted proteins | sample Coa_R1_4_FD_66440 | JGI IMG/M metagenome (GOLD analysis project Ga0070741, IMG submission 66440) | Surface soil microbial communities from Centralia Pennsylvania, which are recovering from an underground coalmine fire - Coalmine... | ecosystem: Environmental > Terrestrial > Soil > Unclassified ...
TCGGCCCCATGGACAACAACGTGTTCATCGTGCGCTGCAAGCAGACCGGCGAGTCGGTCCTGCTCGACGCCGCCAACGAGCACGAGAAGCTCCTCCCCCTCTGCCAGACGCTCAACGTGCGCCGGGTGCTGGAGACCCACGGCCACTGGGACCACATCCAGGCCGTGCCGGCCGTGCGGGATGCGGGCATCGACGTTGGGATCACGGCCCAGGACGCCGCCATGCTCCCCTCCTACGACTTCGTGCTCGAGGACGACTCGGTGATCGAGGTGGGCCGGCTGCGGCTGCACACGATCCACAACCCCGGCCACACGCCCGGCTCGATGAGCTTCCGGCTGGAGGGGTCGCCGGTGCTCTTCAGTGGCGACACCCTCTTCCCCGGTGGCCCCGGCAACACGTCCTTCGAGGGGGGTGACTTCCCCACCATCATCCGCTCCATCGAGGACCGGCTCTTCGCCACGCTGCCGCCGGAGACGATCGTGATGCCCGGCCACGGCGACGACACCACCATCGGCGCCGAGCGCCCGCACCTGCAGGAGTGGATCGACCGTGGGTGGTGATGCCCTCGAGGTCATGCAGGCGCGCCGCTCGATCGGGCGCCTGACCGAGCCGGCGCCGTCGGACGCCGAGCTCACGCAGATCTTCGAGGCGGCAGTCGCCGCGCCCGACCACGGCGAGCTCAAGCCGTGGCGGTTCATCGTCTTGCGGGGTGCGGCCAAGGACGCGTTCGGCGAGGTGCTGGCCGAGGCGTACCTCGCTCGAGTGGCGGCAGTGGGCGGGTCGCCGACCGACGGGCAGTTGAAGAAGGAGCGCACCAAGCTCGGTCGGGCGCCGCTCGTAGTCGTGGTAGCGGCGGTCAACCAGCACAGCGACGAGATCCCGTGGATCGAGCAGGTACTCGCCGCCGGGGCGGCGGTGCAGAACCTGCTGCTGGCCGCCACCGCGCTCGGCTACGCGTCGATGTGGCGGACGGGCCCGGCCGCGTACGACCACCGCATCCTGCACGCGCTCGGGTTGGACGATCGCGACGCGGTGGTCGGCTTCGTCTACCTCGGCACGCCGGTGGAGGGACGCGAGCTCCCGCCCCACGAGCCGTCGCTCGACGGTGTCGTGTCGGAGTGGCAGCCACCGTCCTCGTGAAGGACGCGCTGCCCTACGACCAACGGCCGGTCGACGACCGGCCCATCCACACCGTCGACCTGCCCGACACCCCTCAGCGCGACCGCAACATCGTGGCTACGGCGTGGATCGAAGCGCCGGCCGAAGTCGTGCACCTGGGCGACGACATCGGACAGACCCAGGTCGACTACAAGCGCCGCATCGGCCCGTGGCTGCTGTGGCGGGCGGGCCCGGCGACGAAGGCGAACGCGCGATACATGGCGCTGGCCGCCGACGACCTGTCGACGCAATACACGTTCCGCCTGTTCGAGGACGGCACCGGCGAGGGCGTCGGCCCCAGCGGAGCCACCCACGCCCGCTTCCGCACGTGGAAAGAGGACCTGCGCGACCACCCGCCCGGTTAGTTCTCCAGGGGGAGCGCGACCTGCTCGCGGAGCTTGGCCAGCTCTCCCACCCAGTCGGTGGGTGGGATGAGGGGCAGGACCACGAACTTGCTGGCGCCCTGCTCGATGAACTCCTCGAGCCGTGTTCGGAGGCCCGCCGGGCCGCCCGCGGCGACGATGTCGAGGGGGTCGAGGCTGTCCTTGCGCGTCGCGGCCAGCAGGCGCAGCAGTTGCTCGGGCGGCTCCATGCCCTCGGGCAGGTAGGCCACCAGCGCGCCGTAGTGCTCGTCGTCGATGTGACGGCCGTTGTCGGCGGCCAGCTTGCGGATCTCGTCGGCCTTGGGGCGGAACTCGGCCGCGGTGACGAACGACGGCAGCCAGCCGTCACCGAGGCGCGCCACCCGGCGAATGGCGGCCGGCGAGTGACCACCGAACCACACGTCCATGGTCGGCTGCTGCACCGGCCTGGGTCCGACCGTGAGGTCGTGCACGGTGAAGTACTTGCCCTCGTGGGTGACGTTGTCCTCGGTCCACAGCCGCTTCATGAGCTCGACTGCCTCGTCGGTGCGGCCGGCCCGCTCGCCACGCTCGACGCCGAACGCCTCGTGCTCGCGCGCCGCGTCGGACCCGAGGCCGAACGCCGGCACCAGCCGACCGTTGGACAGCACGTCGATGGTCGCCAGCTCCTTGGCCAGCAGCACCGGATTGCGGCCCGGCACGACCAACACGCTGGGACCGAACTTGAGCCGCCGCGTGCGACCCGCGACTGCTGCCATCAGCGCCAGCACGTCGGGCAGCCCGCCCGCCACGCGCTCGCTGAACCACATGGAGTCCCAGCCCTGCTCCTCGCACGCGTCGATGATCGACCAGAGGGTGTCGCCGTCGACCTGGGCCCCCACCCCCACGCCGAGCCCGAACCCGACCCGCACCTTCACTGCAAATACCCCGGTACGTCGACGCCGGCAATGAGGCGGGGGTCGGGCACCAACCCGTTGGTCGGTGTCAGCGACAGCGGCAGCACGCCGGCCCAGATGGGCAACTCGTAGTCCTCCTCGTCGTCGAGCGGCGGGCCGGTGCGCACCTTGGCCGACGCCTCCTCGATCGGCAGCGACACCATCAGGGTCTGCTCGAGCTCCTTGTCGGTGGGCGGGCGGGCGTCGGCCCACCGGCCCGGCTTGAGCCGCTCCATCGTCGCCTCCAGGGCACGCGTCTTCTCCTCGGGGTCGAGCACGGCGGTGCCACGACCCAGGATCACCACCGACCGGTAGTTCATCGAGTGGTGGAACGCGCTGCGGGCCAGCACCAGGCCATCGATGATCGTGGCCGTGGCGCACATCTCGATGCCGTCGGTGAGAGCGCCGAGCATGCGGTTGGACTGCGACCCGTGGAAGTAGAGCGTGGTGCCGATGCGGCCGTGGATGATCGGCAGCACGTAGGGCTGCGCGTCGTCGACGAAGCCGACGTGACAGATCAGCGCCTCGTCGAGGATGTCGAGGATCGCCTGCTCCTCGTACACGGCCCGTTTCGCCAGCCGGCGCACGCGCACACGTGACTTCGGGGTGATGGGCTTCAACGTCACTGCTTCACCCGGCCCGCGTCCACCGCGGCCTGCTCGGCGGCCGCCAGCTCCTTGTCGATGATCGCCAGCCCGCCGTCCCAGAAGCCGGGGTCGGACAGGTCGCAGTCGACGATGCGGGCCAGCACGTCGGGCGTGTCGGACCCGCCGGCGCGCAGCAGGGCGAGGTACTGCGGCACGAAGGCGGTGCCCCGCTCCTCGAACTGCTTGTACACCGAGAGGGCCAGCAACTGCCCGTAGGCGTAGGCGTACACGTAACCGGGCGTGCCGATGAAGTGGGGAATGTACGACCACCACGTGCGGTAACCCTCGGTGATCTCGACCGACGGGCCGAGCATCTCCGTCTGGGTCTGCGCCCACAGCTCGCCGAAGCGGTCGACGGAAAGCTCGCCCTCGTTGCGGCGGGCGTTGTGCACGGCGTCCTCGAACTGGTTCATCGCCGTCTGCCGGAACACGGTGGCCACGGCGCCGTCGACGTGCTCGGCGAGCAGCGACAGGCGCGACTCGGGCGTGTCGGCCTGCTCGAGCAGACGGCCGAACACCACCGTCTCCCCGAACACCGACGCCGTCTCGGCCAGGGTCAGCGGCGTCGACTGGTGGAAGATCCCCTGCTCCCGCGCCAGCGCCCCGTGCACGCCGTGGCCCAGCTCGTGCGCCAACGTCAGCACGTCGTTGCGGCGCGACGTCCAGTTGAGGAACACGTAGGGGTGGTGCGACGCCACGGTGTACGAGCAGAACGCACCGGGGCGCTTGCCGGGGCGGGGCGGGGCGTCGATCCACGACTCGTCGAAGAACCGGCGGGCCAGGTCGGCCAGCTCGGGCGAGAACGACGCGTAGCTGTCGAGCACCAGCTCGCGACCCTCGTCCCAGTCGAAGGACTGGTCGGTGTCGACGGTCGGCGCGTTGCGGTCGTAGTCGGCCAGGCGTTCGACGCCGAGCAGGCCTGCCTTCAATGCGTACCAGCGCTGAGGGATGTCGTAGCGGGCCTTCACGGCGGCCACGAGGGCGGCGACCGACTCGTCGCTCGCTTGCTGGGCCAAGTTCCAGCTGGCCAGCCAGTGCGGGTAGCCACGCAGCCGGTCGTTCACGGCCTTGTCATGCAGCAGCGTGTTGTAGAGGAAGGCGCGTGTGCGCAGCCCGGGCGCCAGCCCGGCGGTGACGGCGTCGGCGGCCTGCTTGCGCTTCTCGCGGTCGGGCTGCAACAGCCCGCTGAGTCCTGACTCGAGCGGCACGGTCTCGCCATCGAGCTCGACCGTGATCGCCGATGTCAGATCGCTGAACAGGCGCACCCACGCCGACCGCCCGGTGACCGACTTCTCGGTGAGGATCCGCTCCTCCGGCTCGGTGAGGAGGTGGTCGCGGTAGCGGCGCACCGACGCCAGGTAGTGGCGGCAGAACATCAACCGCTCGTCCGCGAGCAGTGCGTCCGCCTGCGCGTCGTCGAGGGCGGCCCACTCGAGCTCGAAGAAGAGGAGTTGGGTCTCGATGGCGGTTGCCCGCTCCTGCACCTTCTGCATGAGCGCGCCGCGTTCGGCGTCGGAGGTGTCGGTCGCGTACCGCAGGGAGGCGAACGACGACGCCCGCCCCAGCGTGTCGGACAGCTCGGCCTGCGCCTTCATGCACGCGGTGAGGGCGGTGGCGTCCATCGATGCGACCGTTCCCCGCGCCTTGGCCAGCTCGGCCGCCAGCGCGTCGGCCGCGTCCAGCAATGCGTCGACGGTCCGCCCGTCGAGGATCGTGTCCAGGACCCAGGCGACGTCCTCGACGTCGATCGTCACACTCATGCAGCGAGCCTACCGACGGCTCGCGACTACGCCGGCCCCGATTAGTGGGTGAAGCCGACCAGCATCACGACGATGCCGGCGAAGAGGACGATGGCGGAGGCGGCGTAGCGGGCCACCCACTGGAACGAGCGGGCCCGGCGGCTGCCGTCGGCGGCCGTGACCTGGCGCAGCTCGACGACGGGGCCGGGCACGCGGCGGTACCAGCCGCGGGCCACGACGTCCTGGCCGAGCCACTGCGGGGCCCGGAACAGGGCAAACAGCGTCGCCATGAACGGCACCGGCTGGCGGTAGAGCAACGGCACAAAGCCCGAAGAGTCCTGCACGACGAGATCCGGGGACAACACGTAGCCCGGGAACCCGCGCCCGATGATCTGCCCGTGCAGCTCGACGCCGATGCCCGCCACCGGGCTGGCGTCGAGCCGTTCGAGCAGCGACGTCACCTGATTGACCTGCTCGTACTTCGTCGGGTAGCGCAGCTGCTGCTTGACGAAGAACAGCACGCCGGCGATGGCGATGCCGAGGCCGATCGACCCGGCCGACCCGATGCCCACGCCGAACAGCACCATCGCGATCAGCACGACCCACGGCGCGGCGGCGATCGCCAGCTCGCGGGCGAACGCCTGGCGGACGCCCCACCGCTCCGCCTCGGTGGCGTCGGCGCCGGCCCGCAGCACGTCCCACACCCGCGGCCGACCGGGCAGCCCCGACTCCTCGAGGGCGGCGATGCGCCGCGCCACCAGCGGGTGCGACGAGAACTTCTCGAGCGTGCGCCCCCATGGGTTCACGACGTCCCAGCGCATGGCGGCGACGGCGCGCTGTGGGTCGATCCCGCCCGCGAAGGCGGCCGCCATGGCGTCGGCCTGCTTGGGCTCGAAGATGCCCATGGCCCGCATCGACTGCGCCCGCCGCGCCCGCGCCTCGAGCTTGGCGGCGGCCTTCTTCCCGCCCTTGCCCTGGGCGATGAGAGCGGCGATCTCGGTCTTGTGCTCGGCGTTGGCCTGCCCCATGCCGTACGCCACCTTCACCAGTGCCGACGCCAGGGCGTCGCCGTCGCCCGTGCACTCGCACGACCAGTGGTCGGCGGCGTACTCGCGGGCCCGGCTCAGCGCCAGCAGGGTGAACTGCGACACCAGGTAGGCGAGGTAGGCGCCGATGGCGATGGCCTTGCCCTGCCGGTCGCTGGTGCGCGTGAGCACGTAGATGAGGTACAGCACCATCGGCACGACGGCGGCGACGGTCATCACTGCGAAGTCCCAGTGCTTGACGTGACCGAGCTCGTGACACACCACGGCGTCGAGCTCGCGCTCGTCGAGGCGCTCGAGCAGGCCGCGCGTCAGCCACATGCGCGCCGACGCCGGCGTGCGGCCGAACGTGAACGCGTTGGGGGTGCCGTCGTCGACGATGCCGAGCTTGACCAGCGGGATGCCCGCGTCCCGGCATCGCCGGGCCACGAGCTCACCGACGGCGTGGTCGGTGAGGTACCGGTGACCGTCGCGCTCGATGACCGACGCCGGCACCAGCCACTGGATGATGAGCGGGTTCACCGCGTACTGGACCAGCAGCAGCACGACCGCGAACGCGATCGGGAACCACAGCGGGAAGCCCAGGAAGGCGACAGCAGCGAAGCCGATGCCAACGAGGAGGGCCAACAGTCCGCTGATCGAAGGGAGCGACCGCCGGAGAACGAAGCCCATGTTCACCACCTCCAACGACGAGTGTACGGAGTCCAACCTGCTTTCTTGGGCGCGGGTGGGGGCGGCGGCGGGGGAGGTGGGGGCGGCGGCACCGCGTTGGCCACGAGGTCGGCGTAGGCCTGGGCGCCGATGGGCTTGAGGTGCACGCCGTCGCTTTGGAACCAATCGCGGTGTCCGTCGCTGTAGGCGTACCAGTCGACGAGGAAGACCTGTGGGTAGCGGGCCGCGCCCGCCCGCAGGACGTCGTTGGTCTGCGCCTCCCATGTGCGCGGCATGCGCACCGTGACGAACAGCACGCGCGGCACTCCGGTGAGTGCGGCCATGAGGGCGTCGATGTCGGTCGGCCGGGGCGGGCCGTTGGTGCCGAGGTGCACGATGACGACCTGGCCGAGCCGGCCCTGGTCGCGCAGGTGGCGGGCGGTGGCGACGCCCTCGACGTACTGCCTGCTCACCCTGGCGTCGATGAACCCGGCCGGGCCCAGGCGCGCCTGCAGGGGCCCGGCCGCTCCGAGCATGACCGAGTCGCCGATGGCGGCGGCCGAGATCGGCGGGGGTGGAGGCGGGGTGGTCGGGGGTGGTGCCGGCTCCGCATGCGACACCGGCTCCGATGTCAGCTGGGTGGCGGGGGGCGCCTCGGCGCCGCCGGTCAGGGCGGCCACGGTGGAGGTCTGCTCTGACTGGCCGGCGGGCGAAGGCGGGGCCGTGCGCCGGGCGGCGTTGTCGGCCGCGACCACGTGCTGCCCGGCTCGTAGGGACGCCGCGATCGGGTCGGTGGACGGGAGGTTGGCGATGAAGAAGCCGACGAGCACCAACGCGGCCGCGGCCCACGTCCACCGGAACCGCGTCGGCAGCCGCTCGGGGGTGAACAACCGGCGCGGCCGGCGGCGGAGGAACGGACGCTCGATCAGGCGGTACGAAAGCTCGCCGAGGACGAGGGCGCCGGCCAGGCTGACCAGCGCCGACTCCATCGGCGACCACCCGACGTCGATGCGCGGCCGCAGCAGCACCACGAACGGCCAGTGCCACAGGTAGATGCTGTACGAGCGGGTGCCGAGCCAGCGGGGCACCCGGCTGCCCAACCCGGTGGCGATCGCCCCCCGCTCGAGGGCCACGAGGACGAGGACGACCGTGGCCAGCCGGCACAGCAGGAACCCGCCCGGGTACATCCACCGGGCGCGCTCCCCCGCCACCACGAACAGCACGACGAGCGTGCCCAACGCGAGCGCGCCTGCCACCCGTCGGTGCGCCCACGTGCGGATGCGGACGTCGAGACGGCCGCGGCTGACGAGCAGCGCCAGCAGGGCGCCCGTGAGCAGGGCGCCGATCCTGGTGTCGGTGCCGTAGTAGGCGCGCGACGGGTCGCCTGCCCGGTACAGCAGGCCCATCGCCACCGACGACGCGGCGATACCACCGAGCAGCAAGAAGGCGCCGGCGCGGAGACGCCTGCGCAGGATCACGGCGACGATGGCCGGGCACAGCGCGTAGAACTGCAGCTCGATCGCCAACGACCACAGGTGCCGAACCAGTGGCGGCCGTCCCAGCTGCCGGAAGTACGACGCCCCGGTGCTGATCAGGTGCCAGTTGACGAGGCCGCCCGCGCTCCACAGTACGTCGGCCCGTATGCGGAACGAGTCGCCCGGCGCGAACACCGGACCGAGTACGACGAGGGCGACGAGGAACGCGAGCATCGCCGGCATGACGCGGCGCAGCCGCCGGCCCGCGTAAGCCAGCCACCCGATGGTGCCGGTGAACCGGTCCTCCTCCAGGAGCAACGACACCACCAGGAAGCCGGACAGCACGAAGAAGACCTCGACACCGAGGTAACCGCCGGCGAACGTTCCCGGCCACGCGTGGTACGCCAGCACCCCGACCAGTGCCAGGCCGCGGACGCCGTCCAACGCGCCCACCCGCTCGCCGATCCGCCGTTCTCCCCCGAACACGTCGTCCTCTACACGGCCGAGAGCGGTTGGCGGGCTTCGGTGATCAGCTCGAGGTCGGGCGGCAGGCCTTCCACCTTCATGTCACCGTCGTGCACTTCGATGGACACGCGCCCTCCCGCCAGGGGGATGCGCTCCACCTTGAGGTACTGCAGCTTCTCGGGCAGCGCGGGCTGCACCCACACCTTGCCGTGCGGCACCCACGGGTCGAACCGCAGCAACGTGCGCAGGAACAGCAGCGACGATGCCGCCGCCCACGCCTGGGGCGAGCACGACGTGGGGTAGCTCACGACGCTCGGGAACTCCTGGCGGTCGAGGCCGCTGAACAGCTCCGGCAGACGCGCGCCCTGCGTCATCGCTGCGTCGAGCATGGCCATGACCACTTGCTGGGCCTCCTCGACGAACCCGTAGCGCATGAGGCCGGAGGCGATGAGCGCGTTGTCGTGGGGCCACACCGAACCGCAGTGGTAGCTGATGGGGTTGTAGCCGCCCATCGACGACGCCAGCGTGCGGATGCCCCACCCGCTGAACATCTCCGGCGACAGCAGGCGCTTGGCCACCAGCGGCGCCTTCTCCTCGTCGATGATGCCGGTCCACAGGCAATGGCCCATGTTGGACGCGAGAGAGTCGATCGGCCGCTTGTCGCCGTCGAGGCCGATGGCGAACCAGCCCCGGTCGTCGAGCCAGAAGTCCTCGTTGAAGCGGCGCTTGAGCTCCACCGCCTTGGCCCGGTACCGGTCGGCCGCGGCCGTGTCGCCCTGCTCGACGGCGAAGTAGTGGCGCGCCAACAGGGCGCCGTACACGTACCCCTGCACCTCGCACAGGGCGATGGGCGCCTGGGCGATGCGGCCGGTGGCGTAGCGGATGCCGTCGTGCGAATCCTTCCACCCCTGGTTGGCGAGGCCGCGGTCGGTCTTGCGCTGGTACTCGACGTAGCCGTCACCGTCGGCGTCGCCGTACTCCTCGATCCACTGCATGGCGCGGTCGGCGTGGGGCAGCAGCTGGTCGACGGCCTCGCGCGCCAGACCCCACCGGCGCAACTCACCGAGCAGCATCACGAACAGCGGCGTGGCGTCGGCGGTGCCGTAGTACACCTTGCCGCCCCCGAGCGAGAGCGTTGTCGCGTCGCCGAAGCGCATCTCGTGCAGGATGCGGCCCGGCTCCTCCTCGTTGCGGGGGTCGACCTTCTCGCCCTGGAAGCGAGCCAGTGTCTGCAGCACGCCCAGCGCCAGGTCGGGGTCGACGATCAAGCCCATCCACGACGTGAGCAACGAGTCGCGGCCGAAGAGCGTCATGAACCACGGCGCACCGGCCGCCACGACGACGCGTTCGGGGTAGTCGGGATCGAAGATGCGTAGTGCGCCGAGATCTTCGGCGCCGCGCGCGATGACGGCCTGCAGCGGGACGTGGTCGGTCTCGACCATCGGGATGTCGCGGCGCCACCGCGCCAGCCGCTCGACAGGCGTCGCCCGTTCGACGGGCTGCCCGCACTTGTAGCGGGGCTCGATCTCCTCGTCGTCGATGGCCGGCGTGACCTGGATGCACGTCGTCCACTCGCCGTGGTCGGGCACGATCACCTCGTAGGTCACGAGGTTGCCGGCGATCGAGCACGCCTCGCTGAACGACACGCGGGTGCCCCGCTTGGTGGCGCCCTTCTGATACTTGAACACCAGCTGGTTGTCGGCCGACTCGTAGGTGTGCTCGCCCGTCGGCGCCACCCGCCCCTCCTTCACCGCGAACAGGTCGGCGAAGTCGGCGTCGACCAGCAGCTCGAGGGAGCAGAAGGCAGGCTCGTCGCCGTAGTTGCGGATGTGGAGGTCCTCCCGCATCCCCCGGCCGATGTGGCGGTAGCGGAAGATGACGAGCGGGCTGTCGGCCCGACCGGGTCGGGGCCGGGTGCGCGAGACGAGGATCCCGCTGAACGGCTCGGGGATGGCCGCGCTCAGGGGCTCGGGCTGCTGGCCGTTGACCCGCAGCTCGAACCGGGAGAGGAAGCGGGTGTCGCGGAAGAACAGTCCCTGCGGCGATCCCGGCACCATGTCGCCCGCCCGTCCCGAGATGCAGAACGAGGATCCCTCGACCAGATTGATGGATGTCCCGGGTTGTCCCAGCGAGACGCTCTCGCCGGCGAGGTTCCACGGGTCGGACATGGGTCCGTGAGCCTACAGAAAAGCGGCAGACCAGGATTTCTCCTACCGCGGTAGTGCTAATACAATGAGGGGTCGTAATGGAAGCCGCGCCCCTGTTCGAGATCCAGGACCTCCACGTCCGCGTGGAGGGCACCGAGATCCTGCGCGGCGTCGACCTCGTCGTCGGCGCCGGCGAGGTCCACGCCCTGATGGGCCCCAACGGGTCGGGCAAGTCGACGCTCGCCAACACGCTCCTCGGCAACCCCGAGTACGAGGTGACGGCGGGGCGCATCCTCTTCAAGGGCGACGACATCACCGCCTGGCCCACCGACGTGCGCGGCAAGGCGGGCCTGTTCCTCGCCTTCCAGTACCCCGAGGAGATCCCGGGGGTGCCCGTGGTGCAGTTCCTCCGCCAGGCCCTGTCGGCCCGCAAGGGCATCGACCTGTCGGTGCTCGAACTGCGGCTGTCGATCATGGACTGGATGAAGCGCCTCGACATGGACCCGTCGTTCGGCGACCGCTACCTCAACGAGGGCTTCTCGGGCGGTGAGAAGAAGCGCAACGAGGTGCTGCAGATGGCGCTCATGGAGCCCGACCTGGCGGTCCTCGACGAGACCGACTCCGGGCTCGACATCGACGCGCTGCGCGTCGTGGCCCAGGGCGTGCAGGAGGTGCGCGCGGCGCGCCCCGCGCTCGGCATCCTGCTCATCACGCACTACCAGCGGATCCTCGCTCACCTCGCGCCCGACGTCGTGCACGTGTTGCTCGACGGGCGGATCGTGACGTCCGGCGGTCCGGAGCTCGCGACGAAGCTCGAACGCGAAGGGTTCGACGCGTTCCGCACGCTCGAGGGATCCCGCCGATGACCGCCGCGCTCGACGTCGCGAGCATCAAGGAGGACTTCCCGATCCTGCGCCGCGAGGTGCACGGCAAGCGGCTCGTCTACCTCGACTCGGCGTCGTCGTCGCAGAAGCCG
>Ga0070741_10017834_pt1 | contig 11598 bp, 5 predicted proteins | sample Coa_R1_4_FD_66440 | JGI IMG/M metagenome (GOLD analysis project Ga0070741, IMG submission 66440) | Surface soil microbial communities from Centralia Pennsylvania, which are recovering from an underground coalmine fire - Coalmine... | ecosystem: Environmental > Terrestrial > Soil > Unclassified ...
AGCACCGCCGCAAACAGACGGTTAGGATTTCGTGGATCGATGGCCAGCGCCGGGATTTGTTGCCCGTCGCGAAGACCAAGATGAACCCAGGTTTTGCCCGCGTCCGCTGACCGGTAAATCCCGTCGCCGACGGAAAGATCTGGCCGCTGCAGGCCCTCTCCGCTGCCAACATAAATGATGTTTGGGTCAGAAGGAGCGACTGCGATGTCACCGATTGATTGCGTCAGCTGGCTGTCAAAGATCGGCACCCACGTACGCCCGTAGTCGGTAGACTTCCAAACGCCGCCGTTGACTGCGCCAATGTAGAACACATTGGGCTGGCCAGGCACGCCCGCAGCGGCCCGCGTGCGGCCGCCACGAAAGGGACCGACCATCCGCCAGCGCACCTCACGGAACATTGTTTCTGAATACTGTTGGGCAGGCGCCGATGCCGAACGCAAAACGAGCGCAAGGATGAGAGCAATTTTGACAACAGCAGATAGTCGGATCATCTATTAAGTCTCTTTGACGGCTACGAATGCAAAAGGATATATCATCCCAGAGCGGAGGGGTAGCACCGCGAAGAGCAGTGGTACAGTTTGGGAATATCTCGCACAGAAAGGCGTGGGCAAGATGCCCAGGCGAGAGCCGGTGCGACGCTACTTGAAATTGAACCGGGAGAGGAACAAATCACCCTCGCTCATTCTCATGGCTTGACGAGGGCATTCAACAATTCAAAGACGGAATCGTTGATCATGAAAGAACGGACATAAAAATGAAAACTTTGGCGCAGAGGCTTTTCTGCATTGCGGCTATGGTGGTGATGATTGGAGTCTCGATGGCGAGTTCCCACAAGAGCGATGAACACACCATGCTGTACATTTCTAATGCTGACAGCCGCGAAATCTATGTGCTGGAGCTGAACGAGAAAGACGGCAGTTCGAAAGTACTCCAGAAGGTGGCCACGACCGGCATGGTGATGCCGCTGGCGATCAGCCCCGACCATCAATATCTGTATGCTGCACTGCGCTCAGAACCGTTTTCCGTGAGCAGCTTTGCCATCAATCCGGAGGATGGCAAGCTGACCCTGGTGCAGACAGTTCCACTGCCCGACAACATGGCATATCTTTCAACGGACCGGAGCGGCCGCTACCTGTTCGGGGCATCTTACAGCGGCAACAAGTTTTCCGTGAACGCCCTGGATGGCAAAGGCCAGGTTGCCCCGAAGCCGCTCGTGGTGGTCCCAACCGGCAAGAACGCGCACTGCATCGCGACCGATCTATCGAATCGCTTCCTGTTCGTCTCTAATCTTGGCGACGACGTGATCCTGCAATACCGTTTCGATGAGACCAGCGGCAAGGTGAGCCCTAACACGCCTGCTTCTGTCGAAACGAAAAAAGCCGCCGGCCCGCGCCATTTTGTCTTTCATCCCAATCGCCGTTTCCTCTTCGGTACCAACGAACTCGATGGCACTGTGAACACCTATCGGCTCAATAGTTCTGGCGGGCTGGCGCTGGTCGAGTCAACTTCGGCGCTGCCCGCCGGTTTCGCCGGAAAGCCATGGACGGCCGACATCCACCTCACCCCGAACGGCCGGTTTTTGTATGCATCGGAACGAAGATCGAGCACGATTGCGGCATTCCGGGTGGACGGAAACACGGGCAAGCTGACCCTGATAGGCAATTACCCGAGCGAGACCCAGCCGCGCGGATTCAATATTGATCCCCAAGGCAAATACCTGCTCGCAGCCGGCCAGACATCGAATAGCCTGACCACCTATGCCATCGATCGCAATACAGGAGCACTGCGCAAACTCGGGCGCATGGATGTCGGCAAGAATCCAAACTGGATTGAGATTGTGGCACTGCCTTACAAGGCATCGCGGTAGTCGATCTTCTCGGTTATAGTATTAGTTGTATGTACTCTCGATTGGGGCCGAAAACAGTGGTTGGTCCCCATCGTGAGTGTGCGACAACGCAAAATATCTTCCGTTCTTGAACGCAACCAGAAATTCGGACCCCCGCAATCCGAATTTTATAAATCCAGATTTTATCGAACACTCCAGACGAGGTGACAATTGAAGATGCAATTTCTGTTGAAGTGTGCCAGCGCCGTGTCGCTGTGCGTATTGTTCGCTAACCCGGCTGCAGGTCAGGCAACTCCTACGTCAACGCCGGGAACATCAACGTGGGTATTTTTCGGAAACGATCATCGGCTGCAGTACAATCACGACGCGAACGGCAACCGGATCATGGATTTTTCCTTCGCCGGCTACCAGGGCGGCGGGGTGGCATTGCCGAGCGCTCCGGTCCAGGCTACCGTCAGTCCCAGCGGCGGCGATGATACCCAGGCAATTCAATCCGCGATCGACACCGTATCCGCGCTGCCGCTTGACGCGAACGGTTTCCGCGGTACGGTTCAACTGGCTCCGGGAGCATACAGCGTCAGCGGCACGATCAAGATTGCCGTCAGCGGAGTCATTCTCCACGGCAGCAGCTCGGGTGATGGTGGAACCACTATTACGATGACCGGTCCCCCGTTTTTGTTTCTCACCATTAGCGGCTCGGGTTCCGCAAAGACCACTGGTACCCCGGCTTCCATCTCCGATTCTTACGTTCCTTCAGGCGCGACGTCTTTCAATGTGAACGACGCATCCAGCTTCAACGTTGGAGATACCGTTCTCATTCGCCGTCCGGTGACTGCGGCGTGGGTGCATTTCATGGGGATGGACACTCTGGTGCGCAACGGCCAGCCGCAAACCTGGATTTCGCCAGGCTCAACCATCACTACAGATCGTGTGATCGCCGGGATTAATGGGAATCAAATTACGCTCGATGCTCCTCTCACAGATTCTTTCGATTCACAATTCGTGACCCCGCCGGGTGGTTCGATTGTGAAGTACACCTTTGCCGGACGCATTTCCCAGGTAGGCGTCGAAGGTTTCACCGTGATTGCTCATCCGCAGAATGTTGATATCACGCAGCCGCAATACCAGGGCTTGTCGGTGAACGCTCTTATGAATGCCTGGGTGCGCAACGTGATCTTTCAGGACACGCAGAACACAATTCAGGTCGGCGGCAGCGTCAAGCAGATGACTTTCGACAGCGTAATCGTCAAACATACGGCTCCGCACAGCGGCGATGGACCGGCAGACTTTGGCTTTAGCGGCTCGCAGTTGCTATTGAACAAGTGCGCAGTCCTTGGCCTCAACAGCAATGTCTGGCCTGCAGTCGCGCAGTCGCGGGTTACTGGGCCGAATGTGCTGCTCAATTTCTCAGCCGACGACCGCGGCTTCGCTCCCCACCAGCGCTGGGCCACGGGCCTGCTTTGCGATGACTGCAGCTTCCCCAACTCGCACACATCGGACAAGGCGGGTGTAGCCTATTCCGATCGCGGCATCCTCGGCTCCGGCCAGGGCTGGGACGCCGGCTGGAGCGTCGCCTGGAATGTTAACGCCAAGACCTTCACCATCCAGCAGCCTCCGGGAGCGCAGAATTTCTGTATCGGATGCGTGGGGCAGATACTTACACAAGCCGAGCCAGGAACCAGCGGTCCATTACTTCCGAATGGAATCTACGATTCATACGCCACGCCAGTCACCCCCTCCAGCCTCTATCTGGAACAGCTTTTTGAGAGGAAAGGGCCACAGGCGGTGATTGATATTGGTTATCTCGACTACCTGAAGTCGATTGATTCAATCCCGCCTGTAACCTCGGCGGTTCTTTCACCTTCGCCGAACGCAAACGGCTGGAACAATTCGGATGTAACTGTAATGTTGAATTCCGCAGATGATCAATTCGGCACCGGTGTTCAGCGAATTACGTACAGCGCGACCGGAGCCCAGATAATTAGCAGTACAGTTTCTCCCGGCGCTTCCGCTTCTTTCACGATTGGTAGCGAAGGAACGACTACAAGCACATTCTTCGGAACCGACTTTGCGCAAAATGTCGAAATGGCCAAAACTGCTGTGATCAAGCTCGACAAGACTCCGCCTGCGATCGCCGGATCGGCCGCTCCTGCCGCAAACGCTAACAGTTGGAACAATAGTGATGTAACCGTCAGCTTTGCTTGCACGGACCTTTTGTCGGGCTTGGCGCCAGGCTCTCCTCCTGCGCCAATCGTGCTTTCTTCCGAGGGCGCCCACCAGCAGGTCGCGGGCAGTTGCCAGGATTTGGCGGGCAACTCCGCCTCGGCCGTCGTCGCCGGCATCAACATCGACAAGACCCCGCCACTTCTTAACGCCACATTTACCCCGCCGCCGAATGCGAACGGCTGGAGCAATACTGACGTGACGATCGCGTTCAACGCCGCCGATGCGCTCTCTGGCGTGGCCTTCATCACGCCTCCGGTGCTGGTTCAACTGGAAGGGAAAAACCAGGTGGTCACCGGTATTGCTACTGATCTGGCCGGCAACAGCAGTTCGTTGTCTCTGCCGGTGAACATTGATAAAACACCGCCCGAAGCGTTCAATCAGTTCGACCCGGCAACCCACGACGTGGTGCTCTTCGGCCACGATACGCTTTCGGGTGTTGCGCCTGGTCCCATCACTCCCACCAGTGTCGTACAGTTATCGGACAAAGACGACGACGATGAGGACAGCGATCGGACTCGAGACGACCGTGGACGCGACCATGATCGCACAGATCCCATCCTTGAACTGCGTACATATACCGTTCCCGACCTTGCCGGGAATTCACTTGTGCTAGTGGAAAAAGTGCGCAAGATAGAGCACTCGGTTACCGTACACATCCTCAGCCTGCAATATGGCGGCGGACCGATTAGTACTCTCCCACGGAATAGACAGAGCTTCGAGTGGGAAGCGGGAAAAGACGGCACTCTGCGGGAATTGGACCAACGGTTCGAGGTTGGGACCGAGAAACTCGAGCAGGAAATTTCCGCACACTTCGATGCTGAAGATAACCGGACCGTAATCCGCAATGAGTCCATGCACTCGCGCACTGTAATGCCGGGATTGGTACTGCTGCAAATGGCAACCGACAACGGAAAACTTATGGTGCAGTTCTAGAGGCAGGATTGTTGCGCTAGGAGCCGCCCACTCTTTCGCATTGTTGTTGCGAAGGAGTGGGCTTTATTACAGAGAGCGGATCTACCATCCCCCTTCTCGTGACCTTACAGATACGGGACTACTGAAACGCCGCCGGAGAAAAATCAGGCTGTATTGCGCCTGTAATGTCTCTTGAAACCGGCTTCTGGCCCGGAGTGACTTCTGGGTGACCGTCGCCCGAATAAGGTGCAATCTATCTGAGCCTAAATCAATATTCGGCGATGCAAGAATGTACAATCAGCGCGTTCTAGATTTGACGGGCGGGAGGGTATATGCACGTTCTTCTGGCAGGTCCGGATTTTGAAGAGAATCTTTCCATTCGATATTTAGCATCTTCACTGCAGGCGAAGCGGCATGAGACGTCATTGGCAGTGTTCAATTCGGCGGACGATGTGGAAGCGGTCGCCGAACAGGCGGGCGAGGCGGAGATCGTGGGATTGTCGGTTTGTTTTCAATCGCGCGCGCAGGAATTTCTCACCTTGGCACGCCGGATCAAACAACTCCACCCGGGAAAACTGATTGTGGCAGGAGGACATTACGCTTCGTGCGCTGCACAGCCGCTGCTGGAGCACCATCCCGAACTCGACATCATCGTGATTCACGAGGGGGAGCAAACGCTGGCGGAGATAGTTGCCGCTGCAGCGAATCTGAAGGATGATTTGCCGAAGATTACCGGCATCGCATACCGGGAAGACGACCAGGTTCGATTCACGCCACAACGCCGCACGCTGGACGATTTGGACACTTTGCCGTTTCCCGAGCGGCGCGGGCGGATCCACACCATTGCCGGAGTGCCAACCAGTTTTCTCATGGGGAGCCGCGGATGCTACGAGAACTGCGCGTACTGTTGCATCACAACCCTGCACAACCTGGCGCCGGGCAAACGGTTCCGCCAGCGCAGTGTGGAATTGATCGCCGACGAGATGGCGGAGCTTTATCGCGAGCGGGGAACACGGCAGTTCGTATTTCACGACGATAATTTCCTGGTGCCCTCGGTCGCGCACAACCAGGCGCGAATCGAGGGATTCGACAAAGCGTTCAAGAGCCGCGGCATGGAAGATCTCGCACTACTAGTCAAGTGCCGCCCGGCGGATGCGAATCGGGATGTGCTGAGCAGATTGAAGGAAATGGGACTGGTGCGCATTTTCATGGGGATCGAATCGGCCACCGAGATGGGCCTTCTCACATTGGATAGGCATCAGACCGTGGGGCAATCGATCCGCGCTCTCGATATCTGCGGGGAACTGGACGTTTCGGCCCAGTTCACAATCATGACATTCAATCCCGACGCTAATTTGAACACGCTGCAGGCCGACCTTGCCTTCATGCGGAGGTTTGCGGGGAATCCATTGAACTTTTGCCGTGCCGAAATCTATGCAGGTACGCCTCTGGAGAAGAGGATGATCGCGCTAGGACGTGCGCGAGGCGACTACCGCGCGCGGGAATACAACATGGACGATCCGGTGGCGGACCTGGCTTGCACCATCTCGCTCGATCTGTTCTACGACCGCTGCTGGGGCGACGGCAGCCTGATGCAGAAGACGATTGGACTCGATCACATGATCGCAGTGCGGAAACGGTTTCACGGCCGTGACGACTTGTGCGAGCGCGCACATGCCTGGGTGCAGGCGGTGAATCTCGACACGCTTAACCTTCTGGAGGAAGTGATCGAATTGAGCGCGTCGGGGGTGGGGAAGATGGATGCCGCCGCCCTGCGAAAGGTCCATACGCTGAGGGAGCGAGAGCTGCGCACGCGGAATCAGTTCCTGTCGCAGGGGCTGCGCTTGAAGACCGAACTGGACGAGTTCCGCTTGCCCGGTCGAACGGCCTCTCCGGCGAGCGCATCCCGGCTCCGGTTGGGCCGCCAGGTTGCGGCGGCCGTGCTGGCGATAGGAGTGCAGGCAACCATGCCCACTGGCCGCGCGGCGGCAGAGCCGGCGTCTGCGTCGATGCAACAAACAGGAGGCGAACAGGAAAAAAGCACGCTCGGTGGGACTGTGACCGATATGCAGGGAGCCGTTGTGGCAAATGCTACGGTCACCCTTACGAACCTTGCCACGAAACAGGTTACGACTCTCAGGACCGACCAGGCGGGAAAGTATTCAGACAACGATCTGGCAAGTGGCAAATATGAAGTGACTGCCCAGTTCCCAGGTTTCAAGACAGTCATCAAAGACGTTGAAGTCGAGGCAGGCGTTCGCGTCACCTTGGACATTCGACTTGAACTCGGCAACTGGGGCGGTTGTTGCGAATACGCCGCGGCTCCAATGAAAACACAAGACGACTACGTCTCCAGAATTAAGCCTTTCACCTACAGTGTCGGCGAAGCCCAGGACGGCGGTACGCTGAGAGGACTCGCAAAGCTGGTATATGGCGATAAAAAGATGTGGGTTCAGATCTATGCGGCCAATCGGAATGTGGTGAGCGACCCGAACGCGCTTTCGTATGGAATGTCGCTCACCATTCCGCCGTCACACCAGCCGGCGCCGAAGCTGGAGACGAAGGTTCTTCCGCTCTATCCTTCGGAGGCTGCCAGCCAGCATGTGCATGGCGACGTGGCAATGGATGTGACGCTCAACGACGACGGTACAGTGCAAGAGGTGAAAGTCATTGAGGGAAATCCGTTGCTCAATAGCGCAGCGACCGATGCCGTAAAGCAATGGAAGTACCGGCCGCTTACGGTGCACGGCAAGCTGGTGAATAGGGTTGTCGTCGTGCTCGCGTTCGACAAGAACGGAAAAGTGCATTAGGTTTGGCGCAAAGCCAACCTCACTAGTCCGCATCCATGCTGCGTGGGCGGACCCGTTGATGCGCTGCGTATCTCGGTTATGAATTTTCTATCTTGAAAGTTCGCAAATCCAATTCACTTCCCAGGTCTTTCCGCCGTCCGGCGAAAAAGACTGCTCCATGCGCGCGGAGTGCGGAGAGATGTTGAGCCACATATAGCGTACGGATAATTTCCGGGGGATTGCCACCGCACCACGCCTATGACCAAACACCTATAACTGATCGCGTTGACAGTCGGCTTTCCGGTCCTGTACGCTGTTCTGAGCGCGAAGGGCGCATCCAGTCCGCGGAAAGGGCCGTGCCCACCTTAGTTCTTACAATCTGAACGAATCTTCTTTCAGCCTGATTGATGCGGACGTTCCAGGCGCAACGCGAAAGGAGCTTCGTATGCCTGACCGGACTCTTCCCGACTACCCCAGCCTCGAACAATATAAGAAACAGGCCAAAGAACTATTCCGCGATGTTGCTGCGGGAACGCCTGCGGCGATCGCACGCATTCGTCGACACCATCCGCGCTTCCGCGACTTAGATTCATTGCCTACGCTCAGCCTGGCCGATACTCAGCTTGTACTCGCCCGCGAACACGGATACGAGAGCTGGGCTGCATTCGCCAGGCATATTGAGACGCTTCGTATGATTCGCTCTCTTGAGAATCTGCGCGATCCTGCCGCTGCCTTCATCGAAGTGGCGTGCGTTGATCGGCATGGCTGGCATGGTTCGGGAACGCTCGAGCACGCCGAGATCATTCGCTCCCGCTATCCCGAGGTGAGCAGTGCCAGCGTCTACAGCGCCGCGGTCCTTGGCGATGCGCCCACAGTCCGCGTCTTCTTGGCGCGTGATCCGGCGCTTGCCACGGCGAAAGGCGGTCCGCACGGATGGGACGCGCTGACCTATCTCTGTTTTTCACGCTACCTCCGTATCGATAAAGCGCGCTCAGAGTCTCTTGTAGAAACTGCGCGGGCTCTGCTCGAAGCCGGAGCTAACGCGAATACGGGATGGACCGAGTACATCGACACTCCGCCGCGGCCCGTGCACGAAGCAGCCATCTACGGAGCCGCAGGCATTGCACAGCACGCCGGGCTCACGCGTCTCATGCTTGAGTATGGGGCCGATCCCAACGACGAAGAGACGCCGTACCACGTGGCAGAAACATACGACAACACTGTGCTGCAGATTCTGCTCGACTCCAAACGTTTCAACGAGGCTAGCCTCGCTACGGTTGCCGCCCGCAAATGCGACTGGCACGACGATAAGGGACTGAACCTGGTTCTTGATCGTGGCGCTAATCCGAACTATCGCACCATTTGGAAGTTCACCCCTTTCCAGCAATCCATCCGTCGTGACAACGGCCTCGTGATGATTGAAGCCCTACTCGATCGCGGCGCCGACCCTCGATTGTCAAATCTGCTCGACGGTCGCAACGCCTTTCAGATGGCTGCCTGGTATGGTCGCGGCGACATTCTGGCGACATTGGAACGCCGAGGCTTTGAGATTCGGCTCGAAGGGCTGGACATGTTGGTGGCAGCCTGCGCGCGCGCCGATCTGGAGGAAGCACGATCTCAGGCGAGCCGCAGTCCTGAACTGCTCACGCAATTGCTCGAGATGGGAGGCACACTGCTGGCACATTTCGCTGGCGCCAACAACAACGCTGGAGTTCGCTGCCTGCTTGCGTTGGGCATCTCCGCCGAGGCTCCATGGCCGCAGGGCGACGGTTACTGGGAGCTGGCGCCTGGCTCGACCGCTCTGCACGTGGCTGCATGGCGCGCAAATCACGAAGTGGTGAAGACTCTCATTGCCGCGGGTGTGGCGGTGAATACAGGCGATGCCCGTGGCCGCACCGCATTGCAACTGGCCGTGAGAGCCTGTATCGACTCGTATTGGAAGCACCGCCGCAAACCGGACTCTGTGGCCGCACTGCTCGCCGCAGGAGCACGCACTGATGGCATCGACTTGCCGACAGGCTATTCCGATATCGACAAGTTAATGCTTGCAAAAAGAGAGGGCGCATTTTCGCGGTAAATCATCGAGAAGAATGGTGAGAGCGGAAGGGATCGAACCTTGCGGACAAAACGCCTAGCGCTTACGTTTTGTCAGTTGTGAACCTACTGCTCGACAGCTAACGATGTAAGGGTAAGCGCGTCGAAAAACAAGTCGTGAGGGACTCCTGATGCAATTGAAAAGGGCATTCCTGGTTCTCCTGTTATTTGTTTCGCCCACTTTCGCCGAGTGGCGCCCGCAGAAATCGAACACCGACGCCAGCCTGTTCGGATTGAGCATCGTCAACGGTAACGTCATTTGGGCCAGCGGCACGGGCGGGACATTCGTTCGCACCACCGACGGCGGCGAGACGTGGCAGGCCGGGACGGTCACCGGGGCTGAGAAGCTCGACTTTCGCGACGTATACGCCATCGACGGAGAGACCGCTTACCTGCTCTCGATTGGAAAGGGCAACGAGTCGCGCATCTACAAGACGACGGATGCGGGCAAGAACTGGTCGCTGGAATACACCGAGCAAAACCCGAAGGCGTTCCTCGATTGCATGTCCTTCTGGGACGCGACCCATGGCATCGTGGTCGGCGATCCATTGGATGGTAAGCCCGAGTTGCTGACAACCTTCGACGGCGGCGCGCACTGGAAGCCCCTTCAGTCGAATACGATACCTCTGGCAAAGAACGGTGAAGGCTCGCCCGCCTCTGGAACCTGCATCGCAACGTATGCTGAGAAGAAAGGGAGAAAGAAAAAATGGCAGGCGTGGTTCGTGACTGAAAACGCATCACGCGTCTTCCACACTGCCGATTCCGGCAAGACGTGGACCGCCTCCAAGACGCCGCTCGTCACCGGCCTGAACCAGGGCGTCTTCTCGATCGCCGTCGTGGATGCCGACCGGCTGGTGATCGTCGGCGGAGACTATGATCATCCACAGGTGGTGAAGTCAAATTCCGCCTACAGTGACGACGGCGGCAAGACTTGGAAAGAGAGCAGCCGCCCTCCCGCGGGATACCGCTGGGGTGTCGCGGTTGTGCCAAACACGCCCGGTCCCACGGTGTTCGCGGTTGGACCAACCGGAACCGACTACTCGATGGATCGAGGAAAGAACTGGGAGCAGATGAACGAAGAGCACACCAACACGATCGGCTTCGCGGACGCGCACCGCGGCTGGGCCGTTGGAAGAAAAGGGCTCATCCTGAAGTTCGAAGGAACGGTTCCCGGTAGGGTCACACCAAGTCCGAAGAAGTAAAACCCTCCACATTAGCCGAGGTCGGTGGCTCGCGCTGCGGCTCATTCAGCAAAGCTGCTTTTTTACGCCGCCTTCTGCCGCGAGCCTCTGCGCGTATTTTTCTTCTGGGTGCCTCTTGCCGCCGCGCCTGTTCCTCTGGCCTGCGTCACTCTGTTTTTGCTCCGGCCTGTACTGGACGCGGCAGATTTTTTCGCCGGACTTTTGGTGCGGGCGCTTTCGGCGCGCGAGGTAGATTGATTGCGCGGGCCCCGCGCGGAAGAGCTGCGTGCGCTGCTGCGGCCGCTCGAGCGCCTGGTTTTTCTGCCTCGGGTCTGCTGGCCGCTGCGCGAGCGAGTGCGATGAGAGCGACCTTGATGTATCTCGTCTGCTGTTTCCCGGCTGATGAGTTTATTAGTTCTGAATGTTCGAATGTTCTCACCGAAGAGGCTCATTCACAAAAATAGCACTGAGCTAGAATGGCTTTGAAGGCGAAGGTTAACCGACGGTGTTTCTATCGGCGTTCAACCGCGTTCATTGCGGCACCCACTGG
>Ga0070741_10017835_pt1 | contig 11597 bp, 11 predicted proteins | sample Coa_R1_4_FD_66440 | JGI IMG/M metagenome (GOLD analysis project Ga0070741, IMG submission 66440) | Surface soil microbial communities from Centralia Pennsylvania, which are recovering from an underground coalmine fire - Coalmine... | ecosystem: Environmental > Terrestrial > Soil > Unclassified ...
ACCAACAGCCCCGCCGGCCTGGAAAAGGCCGGTGTTCCTCCCGGACAGGTGCAGCCAAGCCTGCGAGAAATATACAAGGAAGTAACCAACAAGGGTCCGGGGGGTCACATTCTTGACGGTCCGGTGTACGTGGAAGACGCCGCGCCCGGCGACACCCTGGAAGTGCGCATCCAGAAAATTGAGCTGGCCATTCCTTACGCTTACAATGCCTTCGCCCCCACTCGAGGATTCCTGACCGAAGATTTCCCCTACCGCAGGATAAAGATCATCCCTCTGGACCGGGAGCGCATGCTGGCCAGATTCGCGCCCGGCATCGAGATCCCATTGCATCCCTTTTTCGGCAGCCTGGGAGTGGCGCCTCCTCCCGATTACGGCCGGGTTGATAGCGCTCCGCCTGGCATCCATGCCGGCAACATGGACAACAAGGAACTGGTGGCGGGCAGCACCTTGTACCTGCCGGTGTGGGCGCCGGGCGCGCTCTTTGAAATCGGCGATGGGCATGCCGGCCAGGGCAATGGCGAAGTGGATATCACCGCCATGGAAACCTCCCTTGTCGGCACCTTGCAGTTCATAGTTCACAAAGGCACGAACCAGAAGTATCCCCGTGCCGAAACTCCCACCCACTACATCAGCATGGGCTTTGACCATGACCTGGATCAGGCCACCCGCATCGCGGTGCGGCAGATGATTGATTTCCTGGTGAGTGAAAAACACATGACCCGCGACGATGCCTACATGCTGACCAGCGTGGCCGGGGACGTGGATATCACCCAGTTGGTGGACGGCAGCGTGGGTGTTCACGTCATGCTGCCGAAATCCGTCTTTAAATAAACAGAAGGCGGGGTGCGCGATGTTCGATGCTCTGGCTTCTCCCCATCACTTCTTGCGGGAAATGATCGGTCCCACCGCTCATGATCCGGCGCTGAAGGATTACGAGCAATGGTGGGAGCAGGAAGGACGCGCCATCTCCGACAGCGTTGACCGCGGCGGCACTCCCTGGCTGCGTATGTTCGACGCGGCCGGCAAGCGGGTGGATGAAATCCTGTACCCGCCGGATTACTGGCGCATGTTGAAGCAAGGCTACAGAGCTGGCGTACTGTGGCGCGCCTTTGAACAGGATTCGCTGCTGCCCGCCTTCCTGCTCATCTATTTGACCTCCTTCTACGACAGCGGCCTTTCTTGTCCGTACACAGTGTCTCTCTCCACTGCCCTGCCTCTCGCCAAATACGGCGACGATCGCCTGAAAGAGCGCTTCCTGCCCAAACTTCTGCGCCAGAATGACGAGGTATGGCAGGGCGCCACCTGGATGACGGAAATCAAGGGCGGTTCCGACTTGGGAGCGAGTGTGGAAACCCTGGCCGTGCGCGACGGCGACATGTGGCGATTGACCGGGGATAAATACTTTGCCAGCAATGCGGGAGCGGAACTGGCTGTGGCCGCCGCGCGTCCTCAAGGCGGGCCCCTGGGGGTCCGCGGCCTGGCGCTCTACCTGCTCCCCCGCTGGCGCTCCGACGGAGAGCTCAACTACACCATCCGCCGTCTCAAGGATAAAATTGCCACCCGCTCGGTTCCCACCGGCGAAGTTGAACTGCGCGAGAGCGAGGCTTATCTGTTGGGCGGCGCCGAGGAAGGAATTTATCTCATCCTGGAGGTGCTGAATGTCTCCCGCGTGGCCAACAGCCTGGGCAGCGTGGCCCTGGCGCAGCGCACACTGGCCGACGCGCTGGGTTTCGCTCAAACGCGAATCGCTTTTGGCAAGCGCATCCTCGACCATCCTCTCCTGCGCCGTCAGTTTGAAGAACGCCTTCAGGGCTTGCGCCAGTGCTTTGCCCTCGCCTGGCAGGCGAGCCAGCTGCTTAATGAAGTCTGGAAGGAGCGCCGGCCCTACTCCGAGCGTTACCACCTTTTCCGTCTGCTGGCTCACCTCGCCAAGTACTGGACGGCGGAATTTGCGGCGCAGACCGCCAAGTGGGGCATGGAGGTGCACGGCGGCCTGGGCGTCCTTGAGGAATTCCGGGTGGAACGCTGGCTGCGCGAAGCCATGATTCTGGCCATCTGGGAGGGGACCGCCCATCGCCAATTGCTCGATGCGCTGGAGGTGATCGAGCGCAAGCAGGCTCATCACCTCCTTCTGGCCTTTGCGGAGCAGGGTGGGGCTTGCCCCGATCTGCGTCAGATAACCCAGGAGATTGACCAACACTTAGGCCTGTCCGCCGAACAACGCGAATTCCGGTGGGAGCCGCTGGGGAGGCGCCTCGCTCAAACAACGGCTGCGGCCCTGCTCGACGCATTGCCTGGCAAGCACAAAACTGCCCAGGGCAATTTCTGAGCGCGGCTTAATTCTCTTGGGCGAGAAAGTATCGGCGGATCATATCAATGAGCAGGGCTCGTGCCGGTCGGCTGTGCATCTCGCAGTAACGGGCGATCACCTTGCGCTGGTGTTCGCCCAAGGTTAGAAATTCCAACCCGTAGTTCGGGTACTGGCTGTGCCGCACGGCGGCGCTAACCCGGATCATTCGCTCTGAATTAGGGAAGTGGAGCTCCAGAGCCACAACCTCGCCAAGCGGGATGTGTCCCGGCAACAAGCCGCCCAGCCCGCCTTCAGAGACTACGGTGCAGCGCCCCTGCAGAGCGCGGATTTCCCGGTCCCCGATCACCGTCGCCACCATCGGCATATCGGCCGCGAATCTTGGAAAATGCCTTCTCATGTGGGTGTTCCAAAAACGCATACCGCAGCAGGTACTATTATCGTTCGCGGTCGGCGCGTCCGAAACGTACGAAAGGCCCATTCCCTCCAGCGAAGTAGTACAGACTTAAACTCGCCTTTTTGCCTGAAAATCCAATGTTTTCTTTAACTTGTATTTTTTACGACAATGGCGGCTCCCCTGAAACCTATAAACGGTGAAACCTCCCCTTTCTACGCCAGCCGTCGCCGGTCCTCATATTCGGCGTACCACGCGTCCTGAATGCCCTGCAGTTGCTCCTGGTTGGTGGCATTGGGATCGTCGGCAAAGGTCGGGAGCCCGGCCACAAACGCGCACAGGTCGCGCAAGCGCACCTCCCGCGGGTTGATTTGTGGATATTTGTCGGCCAGCGCCTGCGCAATCTCGTCTTCATCTGTCCACCACAACTGGTCAGCCATGGCTTGCCTCCGTTGCGCATACTTAGATGAGTAGAATTCACCGCTAGGCAGCTACAAAATGAACCTGAATTGCTACTAGGCCGCGCTTGCCGCTGGTATCATGCTGTCATTAACGCCACTCAATTGAATACCCCAGGGAATAAATTTTGATCGGAGGTAGCAGTGTGTTGAAATCCCTTCTTGCAACTGCGCTCATCTGGTGTTTCGTAGGCCTGGGCAGCGCGCTGGCAGCCGATAACCAGATTCTTGCTGAGGTCCGGTTCTCGGGAGCGACCAGCGTGGAACGGAATGCCGGCGTCTGGGTTGACGGGCAGTACGTGGGTTATCTCGACGAACTCAAAGGAGACAAGCAGGTCCTGCTGCTTCCCGGCAAGCACGACTTTGCCGTTCGCCAGGCCGGGTACAAGGATTTCACCGAACAAACCGTGCTGGAACCGGGCCAGGTGGTCATGATGAAAGTGAGGCTGTTCAAGGACGCTACCCTGCCCATGCCCACGGAAACCGCCGAGCTGAAAATTTCTGTTAAGCCGGGCCGGGCTGCCGTATTCATTGATGGCCGCTTCATCGGACACGCCGATGAATTTGATGGGATGGGCCGCGGCCTGCTGGTCACCCCTGACAAGCACAAGGTGCGCATCGCCTTGCCCGGGTACCAGACGTTCGAAACCGAAGTCACGGTTCGTCCTCACCAGAAGCTGAAGATCGAGACCGAGTTGGTAAAAGGCAGCATCACGCAGGCGGGGCCGATGATCAGCCAGAAATAACACACCAATGCAGCGCAAACAGGCGGCGCCCTCCGGGGCGCCGTTTTCTTCTTCTCCCGGCTTGCTCCAATATCAGAGTGCCAGGGCGGGCGCCGCTCGCATTCGGGGAAGCACGTTCCTCCCGCTTGGCGCATCGAAGTATCCTAGCGCCACAATCGAACACTTCCCACCCAAAGGGGGCTGTCATGAGTGTCCTACTCGTGTGCAATGAGCCGTCTTTTCGAGTGGTCTTGGGTGATCTGCTTCGGGAACGAGGCTACGAAGTAGAAGCCTGCCGCGACTTGGACGGGGCGAAGCGACGCGTAAAGCGAACCAGCTATGACCTGGTCATTCTGGCCCTGCTGGACGGAGGCGACGCTGCCTTGCGCGCCTGCCAGCAGTTGAGGTCCACCCGGGCAGAGCAGAAGATAGCCTTCGTTCGGGGCAGGTGGACAGAAATTCCCGACGAGGTGTGCTCCCACTACTTGATTCCCCTGCATGAGAACCCGAGGGAACTGCTGGCCGAAGTGGCCGAGGTACTGGGAAACGATTCCCCGCGGCCACCCAGCCACACCTGGGAGCTCACGGGGAGCCACTCATAATTCCATTGTTCCGCCGGCGATGGAGGGAATAAGCAGCACCTCGTCGCCGTCACGGAAGCGGTATTCGCTTCCCCCCAGGAAGCGAATGTCTTCCTCGTTAACATAAACGTTAAGAAAACGGCGCAGCTGTCCCTGCTCATCGCATATGTGCCGCCGCAGGTCGGGATAGCTCTCGCCTAAGAAGCCGAGCAGCTCGGGAAGGCTGCTGGCACTGCAGGAAATTTGCCCCGCTCCGCTGGTGTGCTTGCGCAGCGGGGTGGGAATCAGAACCTGGATGCTCATGAGTGCTCTCCGTAAATGTAGTTTCCGAGAAGAAGATTTCAAACGTTCAGGGTTTCAAAGTTTCCCAAAGTTCGAGGTTTCAAAAGGCAGACCTTGAAACCTGTGAAACCTTGAAGCTTTTGAAACCTGCTCTTTTCACACTGCCACCGCCTCCGCCTCATCCGCTATATGCTCCTGGAAGGCTGAAAGCCTCGCCGGAATCGGCTCGGGCAACTCGAGCTGTCCGCGCAGCGCTTCCACAGTTTTTAACCCATTGCCAGTAATGCAGAGCACGGTCGTCTCGTCGGGCGAAATGCGGCCTTGCGCAAACAGCTTTTTTGCCGTGCCCACGGTCACGCCGCCCGCGGTCTCGGCGAACACGCCTTCGCTGGCCGCCAGCAGCTTCATGCCGTCAACAACTTCCTGGTCGGAAACATCTTCCGCCCACCCGCCGCTGCCAGTGATGGTCTTGATCGCATAATGCCCGTCGGCGGGATTGCCGATCGCCAGCGAACGCGCCAAGGTATTCGGTTTCTGGGGCTCGATATCGGTCTGGCCGCCCTTCACCGCGGTGCTGATCGGGGAACATCCCGTCGCCTGCGCTCCGAAGAACTTCACTGTCTTGGGTTCCACCAGGCCGACCTTCACCAGTTCGTCAAATGCCTTTTTGATCTTCGTGATCAGCGAACCTCCGGCCATCGGCACCACCATGTTATCCGGCAGCCGCCAGCCTAGCTGTTCGGCAATCTCATAGCCCACCGTCTTCGAGCCTTCGGCGTAGTAAGCGCGCAGATTTACGTTCACAAAGCCCCAGTGGTAGGAGTCGGCAATTTGCGAGCACAGCCGGTTTACCTGGTCGTAATTGCCGGCCACCCGCACCAGGCGGGCGCCATAGACCTGGGTGTTTATTACCTTGGCTGTTTCCAGGTCGGCGGGAATCAATACGCACGCGCGCAGTCCGGCACGCGCCGCCTGGGCCGCCACCGCGTTCGCCAGGTTCCCGGTGGAGGCGCAGCCCACCACCTCAAAGCCGAAGCGCCGAGCCTGGGCCAGCGCCATGGCCACCACGCGATCTTTGAAACTCAGGGTAGGGAAGCAGAAGCAGTCATTCTTGAGAAAGAGGCGGCGGGTGCGGAATTCGCGGGCCAGTTGCGGGGCGGGAACCAGCGGGGTGAAGCCGATGGGCAATGTGGCTTCGTACCCATCCGGGATCGGCAGCAGCTCTCGGTATCGCCATATGCCCGGAGCTCGTTGCGCGATCGCTTCCCGGGTCAGGCATGTTCGGACGTCATCATAGTCGTAGACCACTTCCAGGGGAGAAAAACATTCCTCGCACACCGCCGAGGGCCGGTTGCCGACGCTTGTTCGGCATTCCCGGCATTGCAGTTCGTATCTCTCTGTCATTGTTTCCTCATCACAGCAACTTGGGATTTCGTACCGCCGGCGAACCGGCAACTTATGACGCGGGCGCGGGGCCTGCGCCTGGGCTTAAGAACTGGTCACCATGGGCATGCGCAAGGGCGGCTCCGCCAGCAGACCGGCTTGGTGCGTCTGGCGCAAAGCTTTGTCCACCGCCTCAGTGGAACACTCCTCCACCGCCAGGGCCAGGCTGGGCCGGCGGTCATGTGGATCGGGATGGTGCAGCAATCCCCGCAGGCCGATGCCGCTGGCGGTCAGAGCGCGGCGCAAGGAAGCGACGGCGTCCGTCTTCTCCGCCGGCACTAACCGCACATAGTGGCGGCAGCGGAAATCATTGCTCACCGGTAGCGCCACCAGGGCTGGTCCGGGGACAGCCGCCGGACGCGATTCCGCCACCGCCAGCAGGTCAGAAACCACCGCCACCGCCGTGGGCGCGCCACCCGCGCCGGCGCCGGCAAACACCGTCTCGCCTCCGTATTTTCCGGTGGTGACCAGCACATTCTGGTTGTTGCGCGAGGCGCCCAGCGGCGAGTTAGCGCTCACCAGCGCGGGCCCAACCTCCGCCAGCAGCGTGCCCGCTTTCAGTTCTGCGCGTGCTACCTGGCGGATGGTGCAGCCCAGTTCGCGCGCATAGCGGAAGTCCGCCGTCCGCACATCCAGCACCGATTGTGCCGCAATCTGTTCCGGATTGACCTGCAGGTGAAACCCGGTGCGCACCAGGATGGCCAGCTTGGCGCGCGCGTCCAGGCCGTCCACGTCATCGCTGGGGTCAGCCTCGGCGTAGCCCCGCTGCTGCGCTTCCTTTAGCGCCGCCTGCAGCGTCACCCCGCGGCTCTCCATGGCGTGAAGAATATAGTTGCAGGTGCCGTTGAGGATGCCGCACAGCTGCAGCAGCCTATCCCCGCTCAGCCCGGGGCTCACGCCGCAAAGCACGGGCACCCCTCCGGCCACGGCGGCGCCGAATTCCAGGCGACAGCCTTGCCGCTGCGCCAGTTCCAGCAACTCCGGGCCGTGGGCCGCGATCAGCTTCTTGTTCGCCGTCACCACTGATTTGCCCAGCAGCAGCGCCCGTTTCACCCAGGAGTAAGCCGGCTCAATTCCGCCCGCCAGTTCCAGCACTACATCGGCATCGGAGGCCAGCACCTGGTCAATGTCGTCGGTCCAGCGTACCTGGGGTGGCACCCAGGGCACTCGCTTGCGGTCCACCCGGCGGTTGTAAATGACTTGCAGGCGCAGTTGGGGGAATGAGCCGCTCTGAAGAATGGTGGCCACCGCGCGTCCCACGGTACCGAAACCCAAAAGCGCGATCCGGCACGTGCGCTCCGCGACCAGGGGGCGCGCCGGCTGTTCGGAAAATTCAAAAGCGGGACTGGCGTTCATCGCACACCTGCCTGGGAGAGTTCCTTTTCCGGCCGTCCGGCCGCCGGGAAAAACAGGTTGTGCAAGCGCCGCACCGATTCCGCCGCCTGGTCTTCATCCACTACCAGTGCAAGATTGCGCTCGCCTTCGCCGGGACAGGCGAGGCGGACTTCAATGCCGTTCAAAGCGCGGAAAATCTGTTCCACCAGCTGGGTGCGGCGGCCGATGCGGTCGCCGAATACGCGCACGATCGCCTTGTGATTTTCGCCCTGGACTTCCGCCACGTCTCGCAGGGCGCGCTGCATCTGGCGCACGGCCTGCTTGGAGTCCGTCAGCAGAACCACCCCGTGCCGCGAAAGCGAGCACAAGTGCAGGCTGTGGCCTTCGCAGGCCTGCAGAACCTGGCTTAGGGTTTGGGCATCGGCCTGGCGGGGCAAACGGGCCTCCACAATCACAACCCCGCGCTTGGCGGTGATGGCCCGCACCGCCGGCTGCGCGCCTTCAGGCACAATGCGCGTGCCCCGGCTCTGCGGCCGGCGTGAGTTGCGCACGTAAACGGGAATGTTCTTTTGCGTGGCCGGCAGCAGCGTGGCGGGATGCAGCACCTTGGCCCCTGCCTGCGCCAGTTCCGCCGCTTCCGCGAAGCTGATGCTGGGGATGAGGCGGGCGTCGGGGCACAGCCGCGGGTCGGCGGTCATGATGCCGTCCACATCGGTCCAAATCTCCAGCGCGCGCGCGTCCAGCCCCGCGGCCACCAGGGCGGCGGAAAAGTCCGAGCCTCCCCGGCCCAAAGTGGTGGGCGTGCCCTCAGCCGTGGCGCCAATAAAGCCGCCCAGCACCGGCACTCGCCCGCTCTCCAGCAGCGGTGAAACCTGCTGGCGCAAGCGGAGGTCAGTTTCCTCGCGCAGCGGCGCGGCGCAACCATAAGCCTCATCGGTGACGATGCACTCGCGGGAGTCCAGCCAGGCGGCATCGCTGCCCTGCGCGCGCAAAGCATCAGCCAGCAAACGGCTGGAGAGAAGCTCCCCCTTGCCCACCAGGCGGTCGGCGGTGCGAGCGCTGAATTCCCCCAACGCGCCTACTCCCCGCAACAACTTCTGCGCTTCTTCGCACTCGCCCTGCAGATAACCCTGAAACGAGTCCGCAGCGGCCTGGGGCAGCAGGTCTCCCGCCATCCGGCCGTGCCGTTCCAGGATGTTCTGAAGAGTTTCCTCGGCCGCGGCTAGCCCTCCGCTTGCCGCCTGCTCTCCGGCAGCCAGCAATTGGTCTGTTACGCCGGCCAGCGCACTCACGACCACCACTACAGGTTTATCTTGTTGCGCCACAATGCCGATAACCCGGCGCAGGGCGGCGCTATCTTCCACCGAGGTGCCGCCAAACTTCAGCACCACGGCTCCTGATGAGCGCCCGTGACTGCCTGGCTGTCCCTTTGCTGCTGCCTTCGACATCTTTGCCATCCTTCCGGCTGCCCCGAAAATTCAACGCCAATAAAAAACCCACCGCCAGATTTCGCTTCTGGCGGTGGGTTTGGGTATCTATGAGTGCTGTTTAGCTTACCCGGCTCCCTCCTCCAGAAGCGCAGTAATTCGCATGGCCATGGTTGTAATGGTCATTGTGCGGACCGCGGTCTGGATGAGGGAACTCATAAAAGCGTAGGCCACTATAACCAACAATGGCCGGTGCGGTCAAGCCCGGGCGCCAGAACTGGCAGTGACCTTGGTACTCGCCGGAACCCGCACCCCGTCCCCCGGGTTGGCAGCCCGAGCAAGTCCTACCCGCAGGATTGCAGTTGATATCAACGTGTACAGGCAGTCACAGTCGCCTGTGGCCGCTGTCACCGAGGCAGGCGGGGGTGGCGGGCAAAAATGAGGCATCGGTCGGCTAGACCTCTGTGGTGATGTCGTGAAAGATGCAGTTCGGGTTGCTATCTTCCTGGGCTTGGTCGTTGGATTGTGCGCGCCTGCGCCTATGGCCGCCACCGACAATCCGGGTCCCCGTAATCCAAGCGAGCCCAAAGTCCTGGTCATGAACGCCTCGCAAATCCAGGATCTCACAAAGCGTGCCCAGGCCGGCGAACCTGAAGCCCAATACATTTTGGGTTCTGCCTACCGCGGCGGCGGTCCCATCCTGGCCAAAGATTTGGCCGCCACCCTGCAGTGGTGGCAAAAAGCGGCTTTGCAGGGCCATCCCGGTGCGCAGAACGGTTTGGGCTACATGTACCAGAAGGGCGAGGGGGTAGCGCAGGACTTCTCCCAGGCCGCCAAGTGGTATCGCACAGCCGCCGAACAAGGCGATGCCGCTGCCCAGAATAACTTGGGCGGTCTTTACTACTCCGGCCAGGGAGTCCATCGCAGCTACAGCCGCGCGTTTGACTGGATTCGCAAGGCTGCCAGGCAGGGATTAGCCACCGCCGAGCACGGTCTGGCCATCATGTACCTACACGGCAAAGGCACCACCCGGAACCTGGCGGAAGCGCTCAGTCTTTATCGCCAGGCTGCGCTGCAGGGCTTGCCGCTGGCACAAAACGAACTGGGCTCCATGTACCTGCGGGGCAAAGGCGTCAGCCGCGACCCGGCGGAAGCTTTTCACTGGTTTCAGCTCGCGGCGGAGCAGTCCTTGCCCGAGGCGGAGAACAATCTTGGTTACCTCTACAGCACTGGGCAGGGCGCCAGCCGCGACTACCACGAAGCCAGCCGCTGGTTCAGCCGCGCCGCAGAACAGGGATTAACGGCGTCCCAGGTGAATCTGGGAGTTTTGTACATCAACGGCCGTGGTGTCCCCCTGGATTATGTGGAGGGATATAAATGGCTCAGCCTGGCCGCCACCCAGGGCTCCAGAAGCGCCGCCCAAGCCAAGCAGTTCCTCAGCTCCATCATGACCGCGAAGCAGTTAGCCGCGGCCGATAACCGGGTTGCGCAATGGCGCCAGGCGCACCTGGCCTCGCCGCAGGCTGCCCCGGACCATCGGCTGCTTGTGGCCAGGTAGAGGTGGGCCATTGCTGCTCCGGCCAATTGTAAATTGCCGGACCTGCTCATATCACACCGTTGTGTGATTACGGTCATCGGCTCGGGCCCGCCCGGCAGGCGACAATAAAGTCAGACTAAAAGAGGTGGCCACATGACCGCTCTTTTCGGGCTGCTGATGGTGTGGGGAGTTTTGACCACTGTCCTGGTGGTTCTGCTTATCTATCGCGGCACCTTGACCATGCAGGAGGATGACCAGTTGTTTCTCGATCCGGCTGAATCCCACATGGAAAAGGAGCAGACCGAGATCATGCAAAGGGCGGACCGGCTGGGCCCGTTTATTCGCGTCTTTGGGGCCGCCTCCGGCGTGCTGATCATCGTGATCGCCGGGGTGTGGTTCTATCAGGCAATTAGTGCGGTGCAGTGAGCCGCATCACGAATCCGTAAGCGGCTCCAGTTCCGGGCTGGGAAGCTGCGGAATGTAGTCCGCTTGGCACACCCGCTCTGTGATCTTCTGAAAGTGATAGCCCATCACCGCCAGCGTGATAGCGGTGCCAAAGGCGTGGCGATAGCGAGTGGCGGCGTCGAAAATAAACTTCCAGTAGCTGGAGCGGCCTTCGCTGAAAACGCCTTGCTTGACGAAGGAGCGCAACAGGGCGCGGTAGTCGGAGAACACCCGCCGGGGCTGATACTCCGGCCGGTATCGGGCAAGAAATTTTCGCGCCCGCTCGTAGTAATTGTCCTGATCGTAGATGCGCTTCAGAATGGAGCGGTAACCCTCCACCAGCCTCCGCGGATCCATCTTGGGAATGAAATTCAGATTGCAATCGAAGTTGTCGCCATCGCCATCCTGCAGCAGGCGGCCTTCCTTGCTCAGCCGCCGGTAAAGCTGGGTTCCCGGTAGGGCCTGCAGCAGGCCCACCATGGCCAGCGGAATGGCGCTCTCCTGGATAAATTCCACTTGGCGCTCGAAAATGTCCTCCGGATCGTTGTCGAAGCCCACGATGAAGCCGGCCATCACTTCCATGCCATAGCTCTGGATGCGGCGCACGCTGTCCAGCAGGCTGCGCCGCGTGTTCTGCATTTTTTGCGCTTCCTTCAGGCTGGC
>Ga0070741_10017836_pt1 | contig 11596 bp, 9 predicted proteins | sample Coa_R1_4_FD_66440 | JGI IMG/M metagenome (GOLD analysis project Ga0070741, IMG submission 66440) | Surface soil microbial communities from Centralia Pennsylvania, which are recovering from an underground coalmine fire - Coalmine... | ecosystem: Environmental > Terrestrial > Soil > Unclassified ...
GATGGGGCAGCCCCCGACCACGTCCTCGAACCCCTCGCAGTAGTAGGTCTTCACGAAGTGCGCCCCCAGCTCGGCCACCACCCGGCAGCAGAGGGCGAGGTAGCGGGCGTCGCGCTTCTCCAGCTCCTTGCCGACCGCGGTCACCGCGAGCACCGGGATCCCGGCCGCGGTCCCCTGGTCCACCAGCCGGGCGAGGTTCGCCAGGGTCTGGTGCTCGTACTCGCTCCCGATGAAGACCGAGAGCGCGACGGCGCTCGCGTTCAGGCGGACCGCGTCGTCCACGGACGTGGTGATGGTCTCGTTGGCGAGATCGGCGCCCACGATGGTGGACCCGCCCGAGACCCGGAGCACGACCGGGACGTCCCGCTCCGGGTCCACGCAGGTCCGGAGCACCCCGCGGGTGATCATCAGGGCGTCGGCCCAGGGGAGGAGCGGCTCGATGGTGCGGCGGGGATCCTCCAGCTTCCGGGTGGGGCCCAGGAAGTACCCGTGGTCCACCGCGAGCATCACCGTGCGGCCGTCGCCCGGCTTCAAGATCCGGCTCAGGCGGTTCCGAAGGCCCCAGTCCATGGCGTGCTCCTTCCGTAGGGATGCCCGAAGCTACCGGGCGGGCGCGGCGGGCGGCAAGCCCGCTCCGGGGGGGGGGGTCAGCGCGGATCGCCCGGGTGGTGGGCGAGCCGCGCCCGGGTCTCGTCCACCAGCGGCGGGAGCGCCGGATCACACCGCTCCCAGAGATCGAGGAACAACCCATAGTGCTCCGCCGCCCGCCGGCGGTCGCCCGGGCGCTCGTAGATCTGCCCCTGAGGCAAGTGGATCGGACGCCGCGAGTCGAACGACGGTCTCTGCGCGCCGCTCACGTCGCTCTCCTCTCGCGCTGCCGGCCGGCGAGGCGTACCAGCCCGGCCCGGGCCTCGCGGACGTACGACTGCAGCTCCGGGTCGGCATACCGCCAGAGATCGGCCACGTAGCGGTAGGCCTCGATCGCGTTTCCCGGCCGCCCTGCGGATTCCGCGACGCGGCCGCGTTCCAGCCACCAGAGCCCGTCGAAGGGATCCCAGAATCGGAATGGGGCCGAGCGCTCGAGCAGCTTGGCGGCTTCCGACCGGAGGCCGCGGAGGCGCAGCAGACGCGCGGTGACGATCCGATCGTACAGGCACGGGCACACGGAGTCGGGCAGCTCGGCAAACCGCCTGGCCGCCTCCGCGGTGTCTCCGCGGGCCAGCGCGGCGTAGGCACGGGTGGAGGCGGCGCCGTATCGCCCCCACCGTTCGAGCTCGGCATTCCGTCCCGCCGCCCGCGCCAGCGCCTCCCAGCGGTGGCTCGCTTCCGCCAGCGCGGCTGTGTCGCGCCGGGCCGCCCACCAGGCGGACGCGAGCAGCCGCGCGCTCAGCAGCTCGAATGGAGACAGCACTCCGGCGGTCACGTGCTCGCCCAGGGTATCGGCCAGCCAGCGCGCGAAGATCGCGTGGGCTTCGGGTGGGGCGGCGCCGAGCACGGCCACCTGCGCGAACTCGAGCGGGAACCGTGACCCTCCTGCGGCGTAGGCCTCCCGGAGATGCCCGCGGTCCAGCAGCGCGCGGGTGAGGGTCCACGCTCGAGCCAGCGAGTCGTCGAGGGCGGGATCTCCGGAGCGGCGACTGCTCAGGATAGCGTGGGCCAAGCGCACGGCGGTCTCCGCCGAATCGGGGTAGCGCCGCAGGATCCACCAGGCCGAAACGAGCACGTAGGTCGATGCGGTGTCGACGCGACGCTGGAGGCTCGGGGGCCACGGCGGCGGATGTTCGGTCAGAGCCTGTACCAGGCCGAGCCCTTCGGTATTCGGATCGGTCTGCTGGAGCTTGAGGAAAGCGCTCAGGTACCGCCGTCCCAGCGCGGGCCGGCCCAGGAGAAACCCGATGTCCACCGGGTGGATATACGCCGGGCCCAATGCCGAGTCGAGCGTGATCGCGTGGTCGAATGCCTCCAGGATCTGCTCGGGCGTGGTGCGGCCGAACACCGGCCAGTGGTAGAGCGCGTCGCCCAGCTCGTACCAGACTTCGGAGTCCTCGGGATAGCGCCGGCGCGCTTCGTTCAGGGTGGCGAACAGCCGCCCCTGACGCTCCCGCCAGTGAGGATCGGCCGGACCGTCGAACAGCGCCTCGAACAGCGAGTCGGCCGCGACCAGCAGACTGTCGCGCGGTGGCAGGCCGCGGTTCAACGCTCCCGCGCGCAGGCCGTACACGCGCGCAAGCGAGTCTCCGGCACCCCCCTGCCTATTGCACCCGCGCACCCCGCTCATGCGCCTCCACGCCGGCGCGAAGGTGCTGTCGAACCCCACGGCCCGCTGGCAGTAGGCCATCGCCGAGTCCCACTGAGCCCGGCGGAAGAACTGCTCCCCGCGGAGGAACGCGTTAAGCGCCGGCAGGGAAGTCGAGTTGATCCCCGCGCGGCGCACGGCTCCGATCGGCCGCACCCGGTTCAGCTCGCGAAGCACGACGACGCTTATCGAGTCGGAGACTCGATCGATCCGGGTGGCGAGCTCCCGGAGCTCGATCGGACCTCCGAGCACCGCTTCTCGCTCGGCGTCCAGGATCTCGAGCGTCACCCGAGCGGAGTCGGGGCCGGCGCTCACCACCCTGCCGAACACCACGAGCCGGGCGCCGGTGCGTCGCGCGAGCTCCTCCGCCCCCGCCGGATCCGCCCGCTGCCGCCAGCGGTGAACCGTGACCGTCGGTGAAACCGTGCGCAGCGGGCCCGCGCCGTCCAGGCTGGCGGACACCAGGTCCACCAGCCCCTCTCGCCACGCCTCGAGCCTGGGGTCCAACACGTCGAAGGGGGTCACCGCGACGAGGTTCGGGTCGAGCGCGCGACGGCCGACGGGCGGTCGGACTCGGAGAACGAGCAGAACCGTTGCGAGCCCGAGGAGCGCTGCGCCGACGGCGAATCGCAGGGAGGTTGGCAAGCGCCTTGCCTGGAGCGGCACCGTCCGCGTGACGCTCGGGAGCCGCGGCTCCGCCGTCACGCTCGTCACTCCGGCCGACTCGCCCGAGAACTTGGCCAACGCCGTACCGAACTCGGCCGCGCTGCCGAACCGGTCGGCGGGGGTGCGGGCCAGCGCGCGGGCCAGCACCTGCTCGAGCGCCGGGGGCACGTCCCGCACCGCCCCGAGATGCGGCACCGGCTCGGTGAAGCGCTTGGCGATCACCGCCTGGGGGGTGGGGCCGGTGAAGGGCGGCTCCCCGGCCAGCATCTCGTAGAGCACGCACCCCAGGCTGTAGATGTCGCTCCGCCCGTCCAGCGCCCGCTGCCCCGCCGCCTGCTCCGGGCTCATGTAGGCCGCCGTCCCGAGCGCCAGCCCGGTCTCGGTCAGCCGCTCGCCCCCGGCCCCGCTCAGCGCCCGGGCCACCCCGAAGTCGGCCACCAGCGCCTGGCCCTCGCTCAGCAGGATGTTCTCCGGCTTGATGTCGCGGTGGATCACCCCGTGGCGGTGGGCGTAGTCCAGGGCGAGCGCCACCTCGCGGGCGATCCGGAGCGCCTCGGAAAGCGGCAGGGGCCCCTCGCGCCGGAGCCGCTCGCGCAGGCTCTCGCCCTCGACGTAGGGCATGGTGTACCAGAGCCGGCCCTGGGCCTCGCCCGAGTCGAACAGGGGGAGGATGTGGGGGTGCTGGAGCTGGGCGGCGAGCCGGATCTCGCGCTCGAAGCGCTCGGCCCCCAGGCTCAGGCCCAGCTCGGGGTGCAGCACCTTGAGGGCCACCGGCCGGTCGTGCTTGAGGTCGCGGGCGAGATAGACGGTCGCCATCCCCCCGCGCCCGAGCTCGCGCTCGACCACGTAGCGGTCGCGGAGCGCCTGGGCGAAGGGAGCGGCGACGTCGGACACGGGATCTGCTGGGGGCGACCCTCCGGAATGTGTCAGCGCGGGCCGACCCGCGCCAGCACCGCAACGACAAGCCCCGGCTCATCGCCGGGGCCGCCGCGGATCGAGCCGGGCCGGCTCAGCGGGGTTTGCCGCCCCGCGAGAGCCGCTCCACCTCGGACTCGCTCATCTTCTCCGCGTCGAGCGCGTGCTTTCCCGTCACCCGGTTCCAGGCCTCGCGGACCGCGTCCTTCACCCGCTCCCAGGTCGCCCCACCGGCCCCCGTGCCCTCGAACTTGTCCCAGCCGGTCCGGAGGTCCGTCTCCACCTCGTCCCAGCTCCGGCCCATGTGGTGCAGGCCGGCCTCGTACCCGTAGCGGTACGCGGGGCGAACGTCCTCGTAGTCGAGGCCGGCGGCGTAGGGGCGGGACGCGAAGTTCTCGCGCCACCAGCGGTCCTCTTCATCCCAGGTCGGATACCCTGCCATGGCTCTACCTCCTGTAGACGTCAGCGATCTACCGCTTCCGCCCATAGGGTAGACCACCGCCGCTGGCCCGGTCGTGACCGCGGTCACCCCCGCCACCGGCTCCGTTCTCCACCCGCGGCTCCCGCTCCCGCCCGGCCCCCGGCCGCCGGGCCGGCTGGCGCCCCGGCCACCAAGGGCGTCCGGCCACGCCCCCTCACCCCGGCCGCCGGGCCCGGCGGCGCCCCCCTCGCCTGCGGCTCAGGCCGCCCGGGCGGTGGTGGGCTCGCTGTAGAACCGCAGACGGCCGTCCGGGGCCCCGGGCCGTAGCGCGGGCGAATCGCGGCGTAGACGTAGACCAGCACGATCCCGTAGAGAAAGTCGAGCAGGATGAACAGCGGGACCAGCGAATCCGCCGGCGGGCGCCCGAGCTGCTGGAGCGCGGCGGCCCCGCCAGCAGCCCGCCGACGATCACACCCTTGACGTTGATCGCGCCCATGCGGCACCTCGCTCGAGCAGGACATACAGTTCCAGGCCGGCCCGGCGACCGCCCGGGCCGGGGGGAACGACGCCGGTCGCCGGTGGGCTACCGCGCCCGCACCCCGAACCGGAGGATGCGGGGCTTCACCAGCCGCGCGAAATCCGCATAGGACATGCGCACTAGCTCGGTGAACGAGCCCGCGTTGAAGGCGATCTCCTCGTCCTGGGTGAGCTCCTCCGCCACGTACACGTCCATGCCGTACAGGTTGCCGAACGGCGGCATGGCGCCGAGCTCGCAGTCGGGGAACCGATCGCGGAACTCGTCCTCGTCGGCCAGCTCGGCCCGCTGGGCGAACGCGGCGTCCGCCAGCAGGTCGAGATCGATCAGCTCCGACGCCGGCAGCACCGCCATGGCCATCCGGCCGTCCAGCTTCACGATGACGGTCTTGGCCATCTCCCGGCCCGGGATGTGGGCCGAGGCGGCGATCTCCTGCGCGGTATGGGCGGGCGAGTGCGTGATGACGACGTACTTGACGCGGTTCTGGTCGAGGAATTCCTTCAGCTTCTGGACCGGCATGGTTCCTCCTGGCAGGTCCATCCTCAATTTGTGGCTGCTGGGGAAGGATCGCTAGGAGAAGCCGTCAGCCGTTGGCCATTAGCCGTTGGGCATTAGCCGTTGGCCATTAGCCGTTGGCCATTAGCCGTTGGCCATCAGCTGAAGGCTGACGGCTGACGGCTGCCAGCTCATGCCCCGATCTCACCCCTTAGACAGGAGCCCCCATGTCCCTCGCCGAAGCGCTGCTGCGGGAGCTGGAGCAGGAAGCCCGGGCCACCCGCCGGGCCCTGGAGCGAATCCCCGAGGACAAGCTCGGCTGGCGGCCCCATCCCAAGTCCATGTCGCTGGGACAGCTAGCGTTCCACCTGGCGAAGATCCCCGGCGCGATCTCCCGGCTCGCCGCCGCGGACACCGTCGAACCGCCCAACGTCCCGCGCCCGGAGGCGACCAGCCGGCGCGAGGTGCTCGAAATCCTGGACGACTCCCTCCGCTCGGCCCGCGAGTTCCTCCAGGGTCTCGACGACGCCCGCGCGATGGCGACCTGGACCATGGCGAAAGAGGGGAAGGCGCTGATGGCGATGCCGCGGGTCGCGGTGATCCGCGTGCTGATGCTCAACCACTGGTATCACCACCGCGGCGAGCTGTGCGTCTATCTCCGGCTCCTCGACGTCCCGGTGCCGGCGATCTACGGCCCCTCGGCCGACGAGGCGCCGTTCGGTTGAGCTCGACTACCTGGCCGCGACCTTCCCGGCCGGGCAGGGGCCGCCCGCCGCCGCCCACTGCCTGAACCGGGCGACGAACACGTCGTGCGGCACCGACACGGGCGCGCGCCGGCCGCCCGGCTGCCAGCCCCAGAGCACCAGCGAATCCTCGCTCACGTGCCGGGTCAGCGCCTCGAGGTCGCGGCCGCCGTTTCGCTTCTCGTCCTTGATCGCGGCGCAGAGCTCGGCCGAGGAGAGCCCGAACCACGCCATCTTGTGGTCCGGCGGCGGGAGCCCCCAGTGCGGCGCGCCGGGCGGTGCGTCGGGCCCGTAGCTCGCGGGCAGGTTGCCCGTGCCGTGACAGGTGGCGCAGGGCAGCCCGGGAGCGCCGTGCCCGTCGGGGCCGCGCACCACGCCCATCGCGTGCGGGACTCCGGCGTCGAACTGCAAGGGCGCATCGCCGGAGATGTGGCAGTTGCGGCACCGCGGGTGCTGGAACACCGCTTCCACGGTGGCGAAGGCCTCGATCGCTCGAGCCCGCTCCTCGGGCCCGGGCCGCCGGCCGCAGCCGGCGAGCGGGAGAACCAGGGCCAGCGACGGGAAAACCAGCGCCGCCGATCGGAGGGCGCGGGGACGCATGCCGGCCCCCGGCTCCTCAGCCCTGCGGCGGCCGGAGCGGCAGCTCGCGCAGCCGCCGGCCGGTGAGCGCGAACACCGCGTTGGCCACCGCCGGCGCGATCGGCGGCACGCCCACCTCACCGATCCCGCCGGGCTTCTCCCCGCTCGGCACGATGTGGACTTCCACGACCGGCATCTCGTTCAGGCGCAGCACCCGGTAGTCGTGGAAGTTCGACTCCTGGACCCGGCCTTCCTTCAGGTGCAGCGCGCTGTGGAGCGCCGCGCCCAACCCGAAGGCGATGCCCGACTCCATCTGCGCCGCGATCGCCTCGGGGTTCACCGCGATGCCGCAGTCGATGGCGCAGACGACCCGGTGCACCCGAATGCGCCCGCCTTCCATCGAGACCTCGGCCACCTGGGCGGCGAAGCTGCCGAACGACTCGTGCACCGCCACCCCCCGCGCCCGCCCGGACGGCGGGGCCTCGCCCCAGCCGGCCTTCTCCGCCGCGAGCTCGAGCACCCCGAGGTGGCGCGCATGCTTCCGGAGCAGCCGGCGGCGGTACTCGACCGGGTCCCGGCCGGCCGCGTGGGCCGCCTCGTCGATCAGGCTCTCCATCACGAAGGCGTTGTGGCTGTGGCCCACCGAGCGCCACCAGAGCACCGGGATCTCGGTGCGGGGGGAGTGGAGCTCCACCCGATGGTTGGAGGTCTCCTTCAGATACGGCGAATCGGCCACTCCTTCGACCGAGGTGGCGTCGATCCCGTTCTTCACCATCGCCGGCTCGAAGGGCGTGCCCGTCAGGATCGACTGGCCCACGATCGTGTGCTCCCAGGCGACCGGCAGGCCGTCGCCGCCGAGGCCGATGCGCGCCCGGTGCAGGTACGCGGGGCGATAGTAGCCGCCGTGGAGGTCGTCCTCCCGGGTCCACACCACCTTCACCGGCTTGCCGGCGGCCTTGGCCACGTGCAGCGCCTCGGTGACGAAGTCCGACCTGGGGTTGGCCCGGCGGCCGAAGCCGCCGCCGAGAAAGGTGGTGTGGATCTCGACCTGCTCCGGCCTGAGCCCCGTGATCTTGGCCGCGAGCTGTTGGTCCAGGGTCTGGAACTGCGTGCCGGTCCAGATCTCGCACTTGTTCTTGCCCAGCCTGACCGTGCAGTTGAGCGGCTCCATGGTCGCGTGGGCGAGGTAGGGCACGAAGTATTCGGCCTCGATGGTGCGCGACGCCTTGGCCAGCGCGGCCCGGGTGTCGCCGGTGCGCGCCGCGGGGGCTCCCCGAGTGCGGGCCAGCTCGCGGAACCGCTCCCTGAGCTCGGCGCTGTCCAGCGAGGCGCCGGGACCCAGGTCCCAGTCCACCTCGAGCGCGTCGCGCCCCAGCTTCGCGGCCCAGAAGTGATCCGCCAGGACGGCGACGCCGGTAGGCACCTGCACCACCGCACGCACTCCGGGTACCGCCTTCGCCTTGGTGGCGTCGAAGGACTTGACCTTGGCGCCGAAGACGGGTCCCCGGGCCACGAAGGCGGTGAGCAGGCCGTCGAACCGCACGTCCATGCCGAAGACGGCCCGGCCGGTGATCTTCTCCGGCGTGTCCAGCCGCCGGGTTCGCTTGCCGATCAGCTTCCAGTCCTTGGGGTCCTTGAGCGGCACCGTCGCGGGCGCGGGCAGCCTGGCGGCGGCTTCGGCCAGCTCGCCATAGCGCGCCCGCCGGTCGCCGGCGATCACGACGCCGTTCTCGGTGCGGCAATCGGCCGGCCTCACCCCGAAGCGCCGCGCCGCCGCCTGCACCAAAAGCGCCCGGGCGAGGGCCCCGGCCTGCCGGTAGCGGTCGAACTCCGACCAGGTACTGGTCGAGCCCCCGGTCATCTGCATGCCGAACGTGGTGTGCGCGTAGGCCGGCGCCGCCGGCGCGTGCTCGACCCTCACCCGGCTCCAGTCCGCGTCGAGCTCTTCGGCGATGAGCATCGGCAGGGCGGTCCAGATGCCCTGGCCCATCTCCGAGTGCGCGAGCAGCACCGTCACGCTGTCGTCGGTGCCCACCCGCAGGAACGCGTTGGGCGCGAAGGCGGGGCCGGGGCCGGGAAGCCCGCGCACGGCCGCCGGCTCGGCCCGGCCGAACCGTCGCGCGCCCGGCACGCTGAAGGCGATCACCAGGCCGCCGGTCACGAGGGTCCCGGTCCTGAGGAACTCGCGGCGGCTGGGGGTCGGGGAGGTCACGGGGGCGTCCTCACGCCCTGAGGGCGGCCGCGCGGTGCACGGCGGCCCGGATGCGCTGATAGGTCCCGCAGCGGCAGATGTTGCCGCTCAGGGCCGCGTCGATGTCGGCGTCGGTCGGATCGCGCTTGGCAGCCAGCAGGGCCGCCGCGGCCATGATCTGCCCGGATTGGCAGTAGCCGCACTGGACCACGTCCAGCTCGGCCCAGGCGCGCTGCACCGGGTGGGTGCCGTCGGGGGAGAGCCCTTCGATGGTGGTGATCTTCTTGCCGGCAGCCGCCGACACCGGTGTGACGCAGGACCGGCGCGGCGCCCCGTCCAGGTGGACCGTGCAGGCGCCGCACTGGGCCACTCCGCAGCCGAACTTGGTGCCGGTGAGACCGAGCAGGTCGCGCAGCACCCAGAGGAGCGGCATGTCGGGCGGCGCGTCCACCTCGTGCTCGCTGCCGTTCACCAACAGCTTCATGACCCGCTCACCGTGAGGGAACCAGACCCAAAATGGGAGCGAAGCGGCGGATGCGAAAGAGCGCCGGCGTGGCGAACTGAGGTCGGCAAACGACGAGACTGCGCCGGGCCCCGGGGCGCGTCGAGGGCCGGCGCTACGGCGCCGCGACCGGGGACCGGACGTGCTCGGGCCGAAAGCCGATCCCGACCACCCGGGCCGGAATCCGGCGGAGCCACGGCCAGCGGTGGAGCAGGCGGAAGGCGAGGGCCGGCCGGAAGGGCCGGCCGCCCCGGGCGCGCAGAACGCGGGTGATCGCCCGCTCCTGAAGGAACACCTGGAGCCCTTGGGTGAGGCGGGTGGGGAGCGCGCGCCGGCGCTCGACCGCGTGAAGCTCCGCCTCCGTCACGGCGCCCCGCCGGAGGGACTCGGCCAGAAGGTTGGCCGCGGCCACCGCGTCCTGGATCGCGAGGTTGATCCCGACCCCGCCGATGGGCGACATGGCGTGCGCGGCGTCGCCCAGGCAGAGGAGCCCGGGCCGGTGCCAGCGCCGCAGCCGGTCCACCCGCACCGTGAGCAGCTTGATGTCGCTCCAGTCCCGAAGCTCGCTCACCCGGTCGCGGAGGAACGGCGCGAGCCGCGCGATCTCCTCGCGAAAGGCCGCAAGGCCGCCCGCGCGGATCGCATCGAAGCCGCCCTTCCGGATCACGTAGGCGCACTGCCAGTACTCGTCGCGGTCGATCAGGGCCAGGATCCGGCCCGCCTCCACCCGCGCGAGCGACTGGCCGGCGTCGCCCGGCCTCCGGGAGATCCGCATCCAGAGCACGTCGATCGGCGCGCCGAGGTCCACGATCTGGAGCCCGGCCCGCTCCCGCACCGTGGAGCTGCGGCCGTCGGCGCCCACCACGAGCGCCGCCCGGACCTCGAGCCCGCCCCGCGGGGTCCGGGCCCGGACGCCCACCACGCGGCCCCGCTCCTCGAGCAGGTCAGTGACCTCGCTTTCCATCAGAAGCCGGAAACCGGGGTAGCGCCGCGCCTGCTCGGCCAGGAAGTCGAGGAAGTCCCACTGGGGCATGAAGGCGATGAACTTGCAGCAGGTCGGGAGGTGCGAGAAGTCGGCCACGGCGAGCTCGACCGGGCCGATCCAGGCGCGGAGCTCCGAGAGCTCCTGGTGAGGGCGGCGGAGGAACTCCTCGAGCAGCCCGAGCTCGTGCATCACCTCGAGGGTGGACGGGTGGATCGTGTCGCCGCGGAAATCGCGGAGGAAGTCCGCGTGCTTCTCCAACACCACGACCTCAATCCCGGCGCGGGCGAGCAGGAAACCCAGCATCATGCCGGCCGGCCCGCCGCCGGCGATGCAGCAGCGGGTGTCGAGTCGCTCGACGCCGGCCGCCGAATCGCTCATGACGCTCTCCCGGTGCGCCGCCCCGCGGGCCACCCCGCGCGGCCCGCCGGGCCAAGATCGCGCATCCCGTGCGCGACCGGCCAGCCCCGATCGGCCGGACTCCCGCGACCTGCCAGGGTCTCCCGCACCTCGCGACCCGCCGCGGGGCGGTGCAATCGTGGTCGGGCCGCTGCAGCGGGTTGCCCTTCGCCCCGCTTCCCCGCGCGTGGCCGCTTCGAACGCATCGGCCCGGACCGGAGCGCTCCGCGCGTGCAACCCGTGGCACATGCGTTGCTGGAAACGCCCGCGTCCAGCCGGTCCGCAATCATCACCACGCGCGTGATCTGAACGGCACTCCAGGCCCAGCCGGTCTCGTCAGCCGCCAGCTCCGCCCACGTTCGCCGAGTCGGTCGCGCGCCCCCGTCGGAGACACAGCCATGGTCAAGTTCCTGAACGGTCTGCGCCGCTCGGACGGCGCGTCGGGTGCGGTCGCCGCTCCGAACGGGCGGAACGGAAGGGCTCAGCAGGCGTCGCCGAACCCCGCCCTCGAGGCGCTGGTGGCGCGGGCCGAGGCCGCGGCCGAGGCGCTCCGCTCGCTCGCGCCGATCACCGAGACGGCCGAGGCGCTCGACGCGATGCGGGAGCGGTTCGAGGCGGTCGAGCGGCAGCTCGCCGCGGTGGAGCAGCTCGCCGCGCAGCTCGCGGCCGCCCAGGAGCAGGCCAACCGGCTGGCCGAGCAGCAGCAGCGGAGCGAGACCCAGCTCGACCGCGAGGCGGAGGAGGTCGAGCGGATCCGGCAGCAGATGAGCGCGCTCGCCGAGAAGGTGGACGCCGCGATCGCGCTCCGCGACGAGGCGGAGAAGTTCCTGAGCCTCGAGGGACCGATCACCGCGCTCCGGGGCGACACCGAG
>Ga0070741_10017837_pt1 | contig 11594 bp, 14 predicted proteins | sample Coa_R1_4_FD_66440 | JGI IMG/M metagenome (GOLD analysis project Ga0070741, IMG submission 66440) | Surface soil microbial communities from Centralia Pennsylvania, which are recovering from an underground coalmine fire - Coalmine... | ecosystem: Environmental > Terrestrial > Soil > Unclassified ...
ACGAGGCCGAGCGGCTGGAGCATGCCGTCTCGGGCGATTTCGAGGTGCTGCTGGCGCGCAAGCTGGGGCGTGCGGGCTCATGTCCGCATGGCAACGCCGCTACTCCCGAGCATCCCAACGCCAAGCGCAAACGCGGCCTGCTGCTGCTCTCCGAGACCGAGCCCGGAAGCCGTTACGCCATACAAAGTGTCTACGAGCGCGATCGCCGGCTGCTGGAATTCCTGGAGCAGAAGGGAATTCGTCCCGGTATCGCTTTCGGCGTGCAAGCCCGCAACTACGATGGCACGGTCTCGATGGCGATCGGGCGCAGGCTGACGGAGCTGGGCGGCCCCGCTGCGGAAAAAATCTGGGTAGCCCGGACGCGCTAGCTCGATCGTCGCGGGTCCGCGCATCATTGCGGCTTCGCCTGTTCGATGTGGTAATGCACCACCAGGTTCGGCGCGACACCGGCGGCCGGAGTTTGTTGCGGCGCCAGCCCGGCGGCTTCTACATCGCGGTCTGTCAGCTTGGTCTTATCCACCTGCAAATCTCCCAGCGGAAGGGCGCGAGGAGCTTTCATCGCCTGCTCGCGCATGGCGGGCTCTTGATCAGACTCCGCCAAGCTCCAGCTGGCCCGATATCCGACAAAGTTGACGCTGACCGGCAACACGCCGAGATGCGGCGGGTCGATTGTGATGCGGGTGTTCAAGTCCACTTGAGTCGCGGGCTGGCCAGTGGGCAACTTGATGGCGTGGGCATTCGCCGGCTGCGCCTGCACGCGCCGGTTCCCGACAGTGATTTCGAAGGGCACGGCGGCCGGCAGCGTGGGCCACGCGGCAGCGGTGGTGGTGGCGTAATCAAATACCACGACGATGGTCCTGCTGCCGACATCGTAGAGCTTCTCCCATGAACCGCCGGCAAAGCCGCCGGTGACTGCGGTGCGCGAGAGCGTGGTGCTGAGGTCGCCCTGCCCGGCAGTCACGGTCAGCGTCCCGGAATTCTCAGTTGCGCCGAGCGGGACGTCGGCCCAGTTGCCGGAAATCTGGTTGTTCTGCAGCGTGCCGCGAAAGACGTTGGCGAACGTCCGGCCTTCGTCGACGCTCATCCCGAGCCACCACACGGTGTTGCCAATCTGCCGCAGATAGTACGTGCCTGCATCATCGTTCGCCCATGGTCCGGTGAGCAGCGCCTGTTGTCGCGGCAGGTTGAAGTTCTGCACCACATCGAGCGCATAGATGGGATGGATCTCCTGGTTTTGCGTGCCGGCGTCATCCTCGTCGCAGGGACGCGTCCAGCCATGGCCGCAATCAAGCACCAGATTGCCGGTCACCCGAACCCGGCTTCCGAACGCGATGGGTGTACCCAGGATTGCGTTCACGCGCGCCGAGCTTGGGCCATCGGTCAAGTCCATGTGGCCTGCGATCGGTACGCCATTGAACACCACGCTGCGGGAGCCCGACTGCTGCCAGCCCGGGAGCAAGAACGAGGTAGGCCCGTCGTCGCCGCATTCGGTGGTTCCGCCGTACATGATCGACTCGATGTGCAGCAGATTATGTTCGTTGAGCTTGGCGCGGAAGTTGTCGGGCGTAATGCTGTGATTGGTTTCCCAGCCGCCAGTCCAGAAACCGATTTGACGATCCAGGTCCTGGCGATCGACAGCGATGTCGAAGTCGATATCGCCGTCGGGAGGACTGTCGTTACCGTTGAGGCAGATGAAGTCGTTGTAGCCTCGACCATCCGACGTCGAGTAATTGACGTGCATCGGATTGGGATCGGTCGTCTGCGTGATGGCGCCGAAGATGGCAACCGCTTTGGCCTTCGCAGGTTTCAGGTTGTCCAGCAGGGAATGATCGTGCCAGGCATTCTGGTTCTTCTTGACCTTGTCGAAGGTGTTGAAGATGTCGTCCGGAGCTGCTGGTGGGCCAGTGCGCGTCCATTGAGTTGCTCCGAAGCCGCCGGTCGCCGCCTGGCGCTGAATCAGGTTGTTGGAAACGGTCAGCGTCAGCGTTCCGTTCTGCAAGCTTTGGCCGCGCGGGACATCGACCCAGTCGCCGCTGGCCGTGCTTCCGGAGATGGTGCCGTGGAAGACGTTGGTGAAGGCAAGGCCAATATGGAGGTCGGCGGCGCACTCCAGCGTGTCGGTGCTGAATCCGGCCCACCACAACTCATTGCCGATCTGGCGCACATAGTAGAGGCCGCCGTCATCGCCAAGCCAGGTTCCGGAAAGCACGATTGGCGGCGCGCCGACGCAATTGCACTCGCGCTCACCTTTGGGAAATCCTGATGGCGTCGCGCAGCGTCCCTTCGGTCCGACGCCGCTGGTGACCGGACTGCAGACGGCGCCTTCATCGGTGCACCCCACCTGGATGTTGCCCGTGCATCGTTGAGCGTGCGCCGATGCCAGCAGGACCAAAGCGACGAGAGCGGTAACGAGAGTGGGAAATGTGCGTTGTCTTGCACGCGTAGTTGTGCCCGAGGCTGCAGCCAGATTGCAAAGGGTTTCGCGCATGACCGCCCCCTTTTGTCCAAGCAGGTAACATTTTCCGAAGCAGCGCCCGCCATTTTCAAGGATTTCGTGGCGAGGGGCAATCCTTTTTCGATATGCCGCAGCGCACCTGTGCCGGCAGAAGCGGCGCAATGGCTTGCGGGTAACTTGGTCGATTTCTTAGGGTCTGGGAGTAAGAGGGGGAACTTGGTGGACCTGGTCGGGATCGAACCGACGACCTCTTCCATGCCATGGAAGCGCGCTCCCAGCTGCGCCACAGGCCCACGATGAAGGATGGTGCGCGAAACGCGCCCCTTGTATTTTCTCCCAGCGTTCCGGGTTCGTCAAACACGACCGATGCTTTGTCAGACACGATACGCCGCGGCGGCCGAGACGGAATGAGCTTACGATGTTAGCTGCTGCACCCCGGGAGGGGCTGCTGTGCATCCAATTCTGGTCATGTTTTCGCCGTCAGAGTTCGCAGCGGTTTGGCGCATTCGGCGGGCGATGACGACTGTCTCCAGGACGCGATGGACAGAGATGGCATTTGCTGTCTGCTTAGTACTTGCGGCAACGCTTGCAGTCGCGCAACAGGCGCCGGTTGCGGCGTCTCGGCCAAATGCTGGGCAGGCCTCTCCTGTGGCGGCTGACCTTGACCGTTTGCAGGCAGTGGCGACGCAGGCCAATCTCGAGATCGGCCGGATGCGGATCGAGAAGTGGAAGACCGATGCGGCTTCCAAGCAGCAGGCGCAGACCAATGCCGATTCACTCCGACGCAACCTTAGCAGTGCGCTGCCCGTCCTGATCGATGGCTTTCGCGCGGCGCCACAGGATTTGAACGCCGGGTTCAAGCTGTATCGCAACCTGAACACGCTGTATGACGTATTCGCATCCTTCACAGAAGCCGCGGGCGCGTTCGGACCTCGAAACGATTACGACGAACTTCTCCAGCAGTTGAATATGATGGATTCGGTGCGACGCGATCTGGGCGATAACCTGGAGCAGCTTACGGCGTCGAACCAGGCGGAGCTGAACCAGTTGCGCACCCAGGTACGCACCCTGCAGCAGCAGGCGGCGACCGCGACTCCTCCCAAGAAGGTCATCGTCGACGATACCGAGCCGCCGAAGAAGACCACGCACAAGAAGAAGCCCTCGACGGCTTCCAGCGCCGGCGGTTCCAACTCCAGCACGCCTGCCGCTCCATCCGCGAAGTCGCAATAAAAGGTGCTTTGGCCCGGTTTTCCTCGACTTTGCCTCAACGTTCCGTGCATTCGTCCTCAAGATAGCGGGAACCTTCTTTGCCGCTGCGGGGTCTATATCACTGTCAGTCCGCAGTAGGCTGCCCCGCGGCATGTATTCGCCGGGAGGGGCAGGCCGGGGGGACAGAGCGACTTCGGTCCCCATAGTTGTTGCTGGTCAGCAAACTGGATATGATTGAGGTGCCGCCCGTGGCGGGAGCAACAACGTTGAGTGAACTCGCTGGTGCGATAGGAGTACGCACGGAGGAAGCCTCGGTCGTGGCCGATCTCAAGGCCGGATCGGAGGAGGCCTTCGGCTGGCTGATCGCGCACTACAACCAGCCGGTCTATAGCCTGGTTTATCGCATACTCGACGACCCCGCCGACGCTGCCGACACTACGCAGGAAGTTTTCATCAAGGTCTTTCGCGGCATCAAGAACTTTCATTCCGATTCTAGCCTGAAGACCTGGATCTACCGCATCGCGCTGCATGAGGCGGCCAACCGGCGGCGCTGGTGGTTCCGCCATAAGTTCCGTGAAACTCCCATCGAAACCTCCAGTGGGAGTGAGTACGACCCGCTACCGACTGCCAAAGAGGTCCTGGTCGACGAGGGCAAGTCGCCGCTGGAGAACCTGTATGACGAAGAGCTGCGCAGCCGGGTGGAAACCGAACTGAAGGCGCTGGCCGAGCCGTATCGTACGACTGTTATGCTGCGCGACATTGAAGAGCTGACCTACGAGCAGATCGCGGAAGTCATGCAAACCACGCTGGGCACGGTCAAGTCGCGCCTGGTGCGCGGACGGGAGGCGCTGCGCAAACGCTTGGAGCGTCACCTGCCGGATTTCGGGTTTGTACCCGCCGAATCGAGCGAACGTCGCATCGGCCGCCGCAAGATGGAGGTGATGCCGTGAACTGCTCCGCCGCCAAGAAGCTCATGTCGTCTTACCTCGACGGGTGTGTTACGCGCAGCCAGTTGGCGCAAATGAACGAGCATGTCCGGGCGTGTGCCGGATGTGGCGGCCACTTCGCCGCTCTGCAGCAGACACAGTCGATAGTGGGATCGCTGGGCAGGAAGAGCCCGCCGCCGGACCTTGCGCTGCGGCTGCGAGTCGCGCTTTCGCAGGAGATAGCCAATTCCCGCCGCTCGCGCTGGGAGAGACTGGTACTCCGCTGGGACAATGCCTTCAATGCCATCATGGTGCCCGCGACCGGCGGGCTGGTGACCACGCTGATCATCTTCGGCATGCTCATCAGCTTCCTCTATTATCCGGCGCAGGTGCGAGCGTCCAACGACGTGCCCACGGTGCTCTACACGCCGGCGCAACTGCAGTCCACTCCGTTCGAGCTGACCATGGGAGTCACCTCCGCGGAGTCGCTGGTGGTGGAAGCCTATGTCGGGCCCGACGGCCGGGTGCAGGATTATCGTATTCTCTCGGCTCCGGAAGAGGCGCAGGCGGTGTTGCCGCAGTTGAAGAACATGCTAATCTTCACCACCTTCCAGCCGGCCACGGCCTTTGGGCAGCCGACCTCGGGCCGCGTGATCCTTACCTTTTCCAAGGTACAGGTGAAGGGCTAACCCGGAGCCATGAGCCGGTTCGTTTCCAGTAGCTGTCCGCAATTCATGTAGAATCTAGAGAGCCGCTGCCGTACAGGGCGCAAGTGTGCTGCTGCGCGGCGGCTTTTATCTTGAGGAGAACGACGTTTTAATGGCCAAAATTGCCAAGACTGCAGACCGCAAGAAGGTCATGGACACCAGCAAGAGCACGGATTGCCCGAAATGCGGCAAGCCTACGCGCGTGGTCAAGCGCGTGAAGGACCGCGAGCGCAATATTGCCGGCGGAATGTACATTTCGTGCTCGGCATGTGACTTCTACGAGAAACTGTAACCCTTGCCAAACCCAGTAAGCATCCGGGATAATTGAAAAGTTGTTGCCTCAAGCAATATGAGGTCCGATGGACGCCAAGCTGCGTCCTTCGAGATGCGGTAGCGACTGGATCGCTGGAGCATCTGTAAGCCGGTCATCTCGCCTGAGGGACTTTTCACCGAACTCGAAAGGAAACCATCTTCTGTGTTGATGATTCGCCTATCGCGCCGTGGCGCGCGCAAACAGCCGTATTACCGCATTGTCGTAATCGAAAAAGACCGGGCACGCGACGGCCGCTCGGTGGAAGTGGTGGGGACGTATAACCCACGCACCAATCCCGCGACCGTCGAGCTGAAGCGCGAACGCGTCGCATATTGGACGTCGAAGGGCGCGCAGCTGTCGGACCGCGTGAAGAAGCTGGTGGACAAGGCGCCGGCTAGCACGCCCCCTGCACCCGAGCCCTCGACGAAGCCGGAAGCTTCGCCCGAGACGCCGAGCGCGGCCTGATCGCGGAGACTCTGACAATGTCGGATAGCAAACCGGACATGGTTGGGCTAATGGAGCTGCTGGCCAAAGCCATTGTGGACGCGCCGCAAGAGGTCACGGTCGAGCCCTTTGAAGAGAATGGGCAGACGGTGCTGGAGCTGATTGTCGCCGAAGAAGATCTGGGACGCATCATCGGGCGGCACGGGCGAACGGCGCGCAGCCTGCGGATGATTTTGCACTCGGCCAGCCTGCGCACCCGCAAGCGCTATCAGTTGGAGATTGTGGAATAGCCGGCGAGTTCATCACCATCGCGCGGGTGCTGCGGCCACAAGGTCGCCGCGGCGAAGTGCTGGCGGAGCTGCACACCGATTTTCCGGAGCGCTTTGCCGAGCGCAACACCTTGTGGTGCCTGGCGCCGGATGGCAGCCGCCGCGAGCTGCAACTCGAGGAGCACTGGTTCCACAAAGGCGGCGTGGTGCTGAAGTTCGCCGGCGTGGACAGCATTGGCGATGCCGAGCGGCTTGCCGGATGTGAGGTTCAGGTGCCGCAGGAGCAGCGTACGAACTTGGAAGAGGGCGCGGCATACGTGAATGACATCGTTGGCAGCGATGTGTGGATCAACGGCGGCGAACGCTTTCTGGGACGGGTGAGCGAGGTGCGTTTCGGCGCGGGCGAGGCGCCGCTGCTGGTAGTGAAGCTGCCGGTGTGCGCGACGCAGAACGAAGTGCTGCTTCCGTTTGCCGAAGCGTACGTGAAGAAGTTCGACGCTGCCGGCAAGCGAATCGACATGGAACTGCCCGAAGGGCTGCTGGATGTCGATGCACCGTTGACCGAGGAAGAAAAGCAGCGCCAGAAGCAGGAAGCCGAAGAGGCGCGCGCGGCCGGTGAAGGGCGCAAGCGCAGTTAAGACGACATGACGAATGAAGTTCGAGATCATCACGATCTTTCCCGACTTTTTTCGCGGGCCGCTGGATTATGGCATCGTGCGCCGGGCCCGCGAGGCCGGGCTCATTGAAATCACGATTCACGATCTGCGGGAGTTCGCGCGAGATCGCCATCGCACCGTAGATGACCGGCCATTCGGCGGTGGCGAAGGCATGGTGCTGAAGCCGGAGCCGATTTTTGAGTGCATCGAGTCGCTGAAGCTGGCGCCGCGTGAAACCAGGGTTGGCGAGCATGCGGGGGACTTGGTGGTGCTGCTGTCGCCGCAGGGGCAGATGTTCAACCAGGCCGTTGCGCAGCAGATGACGGCGCGCGAGCGCATTGTGCTCATCTGCGGGCGCTATGAAGGCGTGGATGAGCGGGTGAACGAGTACCTTGCCGACTGCGAAATCTCGGTCGGCGATTTTGTGCTTAGCGGCGGTGAGTTGGGGGCCACGATCATCGTCGACGCGGTGACACGCCTGTTGCCGGGAGCGCTGGGTAACGCAGCCTCGTCGCAGCAGGAGTCGTTTACGGCGAGCGCACCGCAGCAACCGAGAAGTGAAGGTGATCCGCCCACTTCGACCTGCGCCTCCGGGGGATTGCTGGATTATCCGCATTACACGCGGCCGGCGGAATTTCGCGGTATGAAGGTGCCCGAGGTGCTGGTGAACGGGAACCATGAGGAAATACGCCGCTGGCGAAGGCGTTGCGCTTTGCAGAAGACGCTGCGCAACCGGCCGGAGCTGCTGCGCACCCAGCCGCTCAGCCGGGAAGACGAGCGGTTATTGGCGGAGATCGAAGGGGAAGCATGACTCGCGAGTTAGTAAGCGATGTGATCCTGAAGCGCTTCGATCACCCCGACGATGTGCGCACCTTCGAGAAGGGCAAGTTCGAACTGGTGCACCTGGGCGGGATGACGATTGGGCGCGCGACTTACGAACCAGGATGGAAATGGTCCGAGCATGTGGGCAGGGCGAGCGGCGCGAAGAGTTGCATGGTCGAGCACGTAGGAATGGTGATAGCGGGTCGCGCCACAGCGGCGATGGATGACGGCCGCGTGATCGAGATGCGCGCGGGCGACGTGTTCTACATCCCGCCGGGCCACGACAGTTGGGTGCTTGGCGACGAGCCTTACGTCTCGTTGCATTTCCTGAGCGCGGGAGATTACGCGCGGAATAAGTAGTTCAAAGATTCAAGCTAATTGCTAGCTGCTAGTCGCTAGTAGCTAGTTCCGAGAGGAACAGACAATGTCGAATTCTCCGATTATCGATCGCTTGCTCGCCAAGACACGGCGCACCGATCTTCCCAACTTTAAACCCGGCGACACCGTCCGCGTGCAGGTGAGGATCAAGGAAGGTGACAAGGAACGTCTGCAGGCCTTTGAGGGCCTGGTCATCGCGAAGAGCAAAGGGTCGCAGCCCAGCTTTACGGTGCGCAAGATGAGCTTCGGGCAAGGCGTGGAGCGCATCTTCCCAATAAACTCCAAAGTCATCGATAAGATCGACGTGCTGCGCTCGGCGCACGTGCGCCGCGCCAAGCTGTACTACCTGCGCGGGCTGCGGGGCAAGGCGGCACGCCTGCGGGAAGTGGAAACCAGCCGCGGATAGAGAAGGACAAAGTGCGGCCCTGGCGTCGGATTCACACAGGCGAACTATCGCTTTAGTTTCGGCCGCACGAACTTCAACGCCGTGTGGGTCGCGGAGAAGCTCGCAACTTTCACATCAACCAGCCCGGCCTGTCTGCCCGCGGCCAGGACCTGCGCCTCCGTGATCTCCTGGCGGCCTTTCGGGTAAACAACCCACAGCGCCCCGCTGTTTTTTATCGATTGCGCCAATCCCTTCAATCGCGTCAGTGCAGGCGAGCGCGGCGCACCAACGAAAATCAAGTCGGAATTCTCGATGGGCTTCGATTGCGAGAATTCTTTGGCCGCATTCCGTAGCTGCTCGGCAAAGCTGTCGTCAAAGTCACCGAGCAGCGAAACCGTCAGCCCCGGCTTGAGGCCCAGCTTTTCCGCCGTGCTCCTGGGGTGCAGAATCTTGTAAGCCCACTTCTCCGCCTGATCCCCAAGCTCAAACACAGCGGCGCCCTCTGGCCACAGTAGATGCAACTCGCCGTCGCGAGCCGCAACCGATTGCAGCGATGCCAGAGGAATCTTCAGCCGAAGCTCTCCGCGAAAGACGATTTCATTTGTTTCCAGCAGGGCTCTACCAGTGGCGGTCTTGCCGCCGAAGCGGACAGCGCACTGAAGTTCGCGACCCATGAAGCAGTGGTTAGTGGATAGTCATCATACCCGTTTCGCCGCTTTCTGTACCAAAAAGCGCGAGTAGGTAGTGGTCGGTTTGAAATCTGGGCGGGGAAAGGGCACGGCTTCGGCCGTGCCGAAAGGACGACGATGAAACAGCGGCTAAAGCCGCCGTCAATGGCCCATGGTGTCGCCGGGCTGAAGCCCGGCTCTTCCACCACTACAAATTCCAAACTGCACCACTACCCGCGAGTAGGTGCTGCCGACGAACTACCGGGCGCTTTCCGCTATCCACTGACACGAAACCCCGCTGGAGGGGAGCGGGGTTTCGTACGTCACCCGGCCAGTGCAGCGGAGGCAGCCGGCCGGGGCCTCGTTTTGCGCGATCGGATTCGCGCTCTTTGAAAAGCTTGCTTAGACCTTGGAGGCGATCTCGAGCAGTCCCACGGCGGTCGCCAACCATAGCGCCAAGGCCAAAGTGTTCAGCGTGAGCCGCACCGCACCGTTGTCGATCAGCCAGTTGTATTTTGCGTCCATGATGGTCTCCTTCTGAAACTCACTCCAGCGCTGTCTTAGCGTGGGGCGTCTTTCACGTGATGGTTGTGCAGTTCGCTGAAAAACTCCCACCCGACGGTGTATCGCCGGCTGAAGCCGGCTCGAGGTCCGGAAATAAGCGGCCTCTAACCGCTGGCCTGAAGGCCAGCACTACCCGAACGGCTCCTCGCAATTTTTTCAGCAAACTTTGTCCCGGCAACGGCCCTTGCCAACACCGGACCAACTTCTGCAGCTTTATACGGGCGGGGCGGCAAAAGGTTCCGTTAACAGATGGTGACCTTGGGGTAAGGCGCAGATTATCGGCGCAAACGCCAGCCGATGCCTGTCAGGGGCGCGCGAGGGCCGCCGACCGTTCGCTCGCCGGCGCGAATCCCACGCCAACGCCCTGACATCCAAGCAAATTATTGTGGAGGAGGTCCAATGGCAAAATGTGAGCACCTGAAAGCTGCCCATCCCGAGGTGAAGGCCAGTGGCGAAGGATGTGTCGAATGCCTGCAGACCGGCCAACGCTGGGTTCAACTGCGGGAGTGCCTGGTCTGTGGACACGTGGGTTGCTGCGATTCGTCACCCGGCCGGCACGCTACCCAGCATTTTCACGACACCGGACATCCTGTGATGCAGGCGTTCAAGTCGGGTAATCAGTGGAAATGGTGTTATGTGCACCAGGACTACGTTTGACGATTACCGTTCGCTGCTGTCATTGCTTTTGCGTGAGGCTACTTAGCGGTGGGTTTCCACCCGCCAGCGAAATCCTGGCGCCTAATAAGTGCCTTCCGGCGAAGAGCGAACACCGAAGTCGAACAGCTTTTGTGTACTCTGTATGAGACTTCTTCCTGACCGATGCCAATCCTGACACGCACTGCGCGCCGATCGCTCCGCAACTTCGCAATTCTGATTCTCCTGGTGGCGCTCGGCAGCGCGGCGGCGCAGGTCCCTTCCCCCTGGATCGATACCAAGCCGCTGCCGGTCGACACCGGCGCCTCCGGACTGAAGCTGATGCTGCGCCGGCTGCACACCACGGCGCGGCTGTTGCACACGGTTGCGCATCCTGACGATGAAGACGGCGGCATGCTGACGCTGGAATCGCGCGGGCACGGCGACAGCGTTTTGCAGCTGACGTTGAATCGCGGTGAAGGAGGCCAGAACAAGGTTGGCAGCAATCTCTTCGACGAGTTGGGCATCATCCGCACGCTCGAACTGCTGGCCGCCGATCGCTATTACGGCGTTGAGCAGCGCTTCACTCGCGTTGCCGATTTCGGATTCTCCAAGACTGCCGACGAGACCTTTCAGAAGTGGGGTGGCCACGACATTGCGCTGGGAGACATGGTGCGCGTGATTCGCACCTTTCGTCCCGACGTAATCTGCACCCGATTTCAGGGCGCGCCTCGCGATGGACACGGCAATCATCAGGCGTCCGGCATCCTGACGCGCGAGGCTTTCCGTGCCGCTGCCGATCCGGCGCGTTTTCCCGAACAAATTCGCGAGGGACTGGAGCCCTGGCAAGCTAAGAAACTCTACATGGACAATGTCCGCGCCAGCGAGGACTGGACAATCAAGCTGGAAACCTCGCAATACGATTCTTTGCTGGGCGAAACCTATGTGCAGTTTGCGTGGAAGGGATTAAAGCATCAGCTCTCGCAGGGTGCCGGGGCGTGGACGCTTCCCGAAGGGCCACGCTTTACCTATTACAAGTTGATCGACACCGCAGATATCAAGCCGCCCGCGTCAGGCGCCCACGAAAGCGATTTCTTCGAGGGCATCGACACTTCAATTCCGGCGCTGGCCGACAGGCTGGGATCGCAGGCGGCCGTCCCCTGGT
>Ga0070741_10017838_pt1 | contig 11594 bp, 2 predicted proteins | sample Coa_R1_4_FD_66440 | JGI IMG/M metagenome (GOLD analysis project Ga0070741, IMG submission 66440) | Surface soil microbial communities from Centralia Pennsylvania, which are recovering from an underground coalmine fire - Coalmine... | ecosystem: Environmental > Terrestrial > Soil > Unclassified ...
TTGCACCTTCGGGCTTGCGGAGAACGATGTTGCCGAGTGGGCGCCCGCGACAGTGCCTATCGGGCGCCCGATTGCGAACGACGAAATCTACATTCTCGATCAGCGGCTCCAGCCTGTGCCCGTGGGGGTGGCGGGGGAGTTATGCATTGGCGGAACTGGTTTGGCAAAGGGCTATCTGAACCAGCCCCAGCAAACGGCCGAGCGGTTCATCGCGAATCCCTTCAAGAATGATCGCGACGCGCGACTCTATCGCACCGGCGATCTGGCGCGGTTTCTGCCCGATGGCAATGTCGAGTTCCTGGGACGAATTGATCACCAGGTAAAGATTCGCGGCTTCCGCGTCGAACCGGCTGAGATTCAGGCAGCGCTGAAGCAGCATCCTGCGCTGAAGCAGTCGGTCATCGTTCCGTACGATGACAGCGGAGAAAAACGGCTGGCTGCTTACGTGGTTCTCAACAAACAGCTCTCGGGCGAAGAGTTACGCAGCTTCCTGCTAACACAGTTGCCCGAATACATGGTGCCGTCCGCGTTTGTAATGCTCGATTCCCTGCCGCTAAACGCCAATGGCAAAGTTGACCTTCAGGCGCTGCCTTCTCCCGACCAGGCCCAGATGAAGCCGGAGCGTGATTTCGTCGCACCGCGCAATGCCGATGAGGAGAAACTGGCAGCGATCTGGACCGAGATATTGAAGGTGCCGCAAGTCGGGGTGAATGATAACTTTTTCGAACTGGGCGGCCACTCTTTGCTGGCGACACAAATCATCTCCCGGATAAGAAATTCATTCCGGGTGCAGATGCCGTTGCATAGCTTCCTCCAGACGCCCACTATCGCCGGATTGGCGGAAAAGATCCCGCAGTGCCCTGCCGCGGAGAGCGAAGGAGAAGAGATGGCCCGTTTGCTGCAGGAACTGGACGGGATCAGCGACGAGGAAGCGGAACGATTGCTGTCGGCTGAACGAGGGTCTGAGCAGGAGAAATAACGGACCGGCCTCCCCTCCGGTACTCTGGACAAGTTGGCGGTTTTGTGCGAATCTTTGCCCACGATCTCACACATAAGTGCAAGCAAGTAAAAGCTTGCCAGAACCGGATGTAAATTCCTCCCCGAAGCAGCTTTGCCTCACCCGGAGCCATACATTTGTCTTCATTCGAGCTCACTATTAAGCCACGCAGAGGTTGGCAGCCGGTCGATTTGCACGAGTTGGTGGTTTATCACGAGCTGCTTGCGTTCCTAGTCTGGCGGGACATTAAGATTCGCTATCGTCAGACCCTGCTTGGCGGGTTGTGGGCCATTCTTCAGCCCCTGATTGCCATGCTGATCTTCACCGTCGTGTTCAACCGGCTTGCCGGGGTAAAGAGCGATGGTCCCCCGTACCCGCTGTTCGCGTTTGCGGGGCTCGCGCCTTGGACATTCTTTTCGACCGCAGTTTCGCAGTCCAGCAATAGCCTGGTCACCAACCAGCAGCTGGTTTCGAAAGTCTATTTCCCGCGCGTCTTTATTCCAATCGGAGCGGTAGGCGCCCTGCTGATGGATCTTCTCTTCAGCATGGGGCTGCTGTTTGTGCTGATGGCGATCTACCGCTGGCCGATTACAGCGAGTGCCGCGCTGCTGCCGCTGTTCATTTTCGCGGCGGTATTGGCGGCTTCCGGTGTGGGACTCACCCTCTCAGCACTCAACGTGAGTTTCCGCGACGTGAAGTACGCGGTCCCTTTTCTCATTCAGATGGGAATTTTTGTCACCCCGGTGATTTATCCCATCCACTACATCCCGCAGCGCTGGCAGGTGCTGATGGGATTGAATCCCATGACGGGCGTGGTGCTGGGTTTTCGGTACGCGTTGCTGGGGGCAAATGCATCATGGGGAGTCATGGGGATGTCGCTTGCGGTAAGCGTGGGAGTGTTTATTTTCGGGCTGCTCGTATTCCGGCGCATGGAGCGGCGTTTCGCCGACATCATCTGATATGGCGCCTATTCTCGAGGTCAAAGGCATATCGAAGGAATACCGGTTGGGTCACGCCTTTAACCGCACAGAAACCTTCCGGGAACTGATTCAGCGAACCGTGCGGGCCCCCTTAGCCTGGTTCGGCAGCAAAGACAGACCGGGTGCCCAAGTCAAAGACGAGCGGTTCTGGGCGCTACGCGACGTCAGTTTCAATGTCGCCGAAGGCGACGTTGTCGGCATCATAGGACGCAACGGCGCGGGCAAGAGCACGCTGCTGAAAGTCATCTCCCGTATTACCGATCCGACCGAAGGCTCAGTCGTGCTGCGCGGACGCATGGCCAGTCTGCTTGAGGTTGGGACCGGATTTCATCCCGAGCTGACCGGGCGGGAGAACATTTTTCTCAACGGCGCAATCCTGGGCATGCGCAAAGCGGAAATCGTTGCCAAGTTCGACGAGATCGTAGCCTTCGCCGAGATCGACAAGTTTCTCGACACGCCGGTGAAACATTACTCCAGCGGCATGTATGTGCGCCTGGCATTTGCGGTGGCAGCGCACTTGAACCCCGAAATCCTCATCGTCGATGAAGTGCTAGCGGTTGGCGACATCGCTTTTCAACGCAAATGCCTGGGAAAGATGAACGAGGTCAGCCGCGGTGGACGGACTGTGCTGTTCGTCTCCCACAACATGGCGGCCGTCGAGAACCTTTGCAAACGTGGCGTGGTTCTCGATCACGGCACGAAGGTGTTCGAAGGCAGCGCCAAAGACGCCATCCATCACTACCTGACCAGCGTCTCGGGAAACCAGGACGCGACAGGACACGTGATTGATTTTGCCGGGGCGTCCGATCGCCGGTCGTTCGGCGGCCAGCTTCTGAAGCGAATGGAGTTCTACACCGACTGTGACCGGCCGGTCACCGAAGGAATACAAATTGGAGCGCAGCTGAAAATCCGCGTCCACTTTGAGCTTCCGAACCCGACGAACAGCTTCAATATCGGACTGGGCTTTGATAACCCGTTCGGTCAGCGCGTGTTCACCGCCCACAGCCTGTTTGAGCCCAACCGCTCAGATGCGGAACGTTCCGGACCGCAGGTGTTCGTCTGCGATATACCCAGCTTCACCCTGATGCCGGGCGAGTACAGCATACGGGTCTGGCTGGACATCAGGAACGCAGAGGTGGACCTGATCAACAACGCGGCACGCATCAGCGTGTTGGAAGCGGATTACTACGGGACGGGAAAGGTGCCGTGGAACGGAGCATTTGTTCTGAAGCACCGCTGGTATTTGGAACAGGCGGCGGACGCGCGGTGAGGAGTTTTGCCACGTTTGGCCGCCCGGACGATGGTAAGCATGTTGGCACGATTGGGTAATTCCAGACCGAGATTTACCCTGAGCGGAATGAAGGCATGTGCAATACTTTTCACCCTTAGGCGCAGGTAACGGTCGGAATATCCGCGTAAGTACATGCTGGACAACAAGTATTTTGGACGTGGGATTGCATTTAGCAGGACGAACTCCCCTGGCGAAGCTGCGAAAATCACCAACAATGCAGGATTTATAGTCCCACGCGGACTACGCGGAAGGCTGACATAGCACGGATATGAGTCGGGTTGATGATCTCAACGAGCAGCTTGCGAAGCTGAGTCCCGCCAAACGGGCGCTCCTGGAGCGTAAGCGTAAGCAGGCCGCTGAGTCAGGATCGACGCCAGCGTTGCGTCCGCGAGCGAGGGGCGAACGCGCTCCGTTGTCATTCGCCCAACAGCGACTCTGGCTAATTCACCAACTCGACCCGGAAAGTTACCTGTATAACGTCCCCCGGGCAATTCGTATCCGGGGCAAGCTTGATCTTGAGATGCTCGGGCGGGCGCTGAATGAGGTCGTGCGACGGCACGAGGTGCTCCGCACCACCTTTGTTGCAGGCGAAGAAGGCCCAGTTCAAAATATCGCGCCGGAACTGGCGATTCCACTGCCCGTAACACCGATAACCAGTGCTGATGAAATCCATCCGTTAGCGCTGTCCGCTTATCACCAAGCTTTTGATCTGGCGAATGGCCCGTTGCTGCGCGCACGCGTGCTGCGGTTGAGCGACGACGATCACGTTCTGCTCATCGTTATGCACCACATCGTCAGCGACGGCTGGACGGGCGGCCTGTTGTTCGAAGAGTTAGGCCAGCTGTACGCCGGCCTTTCCGCCGGCCAGAACGTTGTACTGCCGGAGCTGCCGATCCAGTACGCCGATTATGCCGCGTGGCAGAGGGAGTCGCTGGAAGGCGCGGCACTCGAGACAGAACTCGCCTACTGGCGCAACCACCTCGACGGAACCGCGGAGGCGATGGACCTTCCGACAGACCGTCCGCGGCTTGTGGACGCGAGCTACCGCGGCAAGGTCGCGACCCTCTTGCTGCCGGAAGTTTTGTCAAACAACATCAAAACATTCAGCCGGCGTCGTGGCGTGACCCTGTTTACAACTCTGCTGGCTGCGCTAAAGATTGTGCTCCATCGCTGGAGTGGTCAAGACGATCTGGTGATCGGCACCGTGAGCGCGAATCGAAACCGCGCCGAAATTGAAAAGCTCATCGGATGCTTCATCAACTTCCTGCCTTTGCGAGACAAGATCGCAAGTGATCAAAGCGCCGATGACTTTGTTACCCAGATCAGCAAGACAGTTTTGGGCGCCTTCGCGCATCAGGATTGTCCATTCGAAAAGATTATCGAAGCAATCAATCCCCGGCGCGCGCTGAACGTCAATCCGCTATATAACGTCGCCCTGCTGATGCAGAACTTTCCGGAAATTGCGTTCCGGGGCAGTTCGACCGAGGCGCGCTTCCTGGAACTTGATACTGAGGTTGCATTTCTCGATCAGCGCTTTGTGGCGTCGGAAACACCCAATGGCATTCAGCTGCAATGCGAATACAACGTTGATCTGTTTGACGCCTCGACAATCGAACATCTGCTGCAGGGCTATGCATCCGTACTTGAGCAGATGGTCAGCACGCCGGAAAAGAAAGTCGCAGAATTTGAGATCTCCGGAGCACTGACGCAACAGGCGGCAGCAGCAAGAAAGCGAGAGTACAAGCAAAAGATCGCGATCGCGGCAAGCTTTACTGCCGAGCCGATACAGGAATCTATCGCATTCTGGTTACAGCAACTGGGACTTGCGGCGGAAGTGCAGTTCGCCGCCTACAACCAGGTTTTTCAGGAATTGCTCGATCCCAACAGTCTGCTGTCGAGGAATGCAGACGGCGTGAACGTTGTGCTGTTACGTCTAGAAGATTGGTTAGACGGGAGCGACAGTTCCGATGTCACACGCAATTTTAAGCGTAACGTGGCTGAACTGATCGATGGGTTGCGATCGGCGGCAGAACGAAGTGGCTCGCCATACATCCTGTGCCTGTGCCCTGCATCGGCTGCCACTTTGGCGAATCCTCATCTAGCTGAGTTGTTGCGGAGTACAGAGCAAACCCTTGCTGCGGAATTGCGCGACAGTTCCGGGGTGCATGTCATTACCTCGTCTGAACTGCTCCGCCTCTATCCCGTCAAAGATTACGACGACGAATTCGCGGACAAACTAGGGCACATTCCCTACACGCCGGCGTTATTTGCTGCCGCGGGGACGATGATCGCACGCAAGATTCGCGCCATTCGCAGCGTTCCCCACAAGGTCATTGTTCTGGATTGCGATCAGACATTGTGGAAGGGCGTCTGCGGAGAGGAAGGCCCGCTCGGGGTTGAAGTGGATGCGCCACGCCGCGCGTTGCAGGAGATGCTGGTCGCGCAATATGACGCGGGCATGCTCCTGTGCCTGTGCAGTAAGAATGCGGAAGAAGATGTGATGGCGGTGTTCGAGCAGAATCCCCAGATGGTGCTGCGGCTCGACCACCTGGTGAGCTGGCAGATCAACTGGCACGCGAAATCAGAAGGCCTGAAACAGCTGGCACAGGAGCTGGAATTAGGACTGGATAGTTTCATCTTTATCGATGACAACCCCTTGGAATGCGCCGAGGTGCAGGCCAACTGTCCCGAGGTGCTGACGCTCGCGCTGCCCGAAGACCCTGCAACAATTCCCGAATTCATGCAGCACGTCTGGGCGTTCGACCACGCACGCGTGACTGGCGAAGACAAACAGCGCACCGAACTTTACCGTCAGAATGTCGAGCGCGAGCAACTGCGGAAATCGGCTCAAACGCTGGAGGAGTTTCTTGCCGGGCTGGAACTAAAAGTTGAAATCGCGCCGATGCGGAGTGAGGAGTTGCCGCGAGTTGCGCAACTGACGCAACGTACGAATCAGTTCAACTGCAGCACGATCCGGCGGTCGGAAAGCGAAATCGAGAAGCTCTGCCGCGACGGCGCCGAATGCCTGACGGTCCATGTAAAGGACCGTTTCGGAGACTATGGCCTGGTTGGTGAAATTATTTTCGCGGCGAGTCGCGAAGCCATCGAAGCTGATACTTTCCTGCTGAGCTGCCGGGTGCTGGGCCGCAAGGTTGAGCACCAGATGCTTGCGACGCTGGGACGTATCGCGCAGGAGCGAGGGTTAGCTCGCGTGGACGTCAACTTCGTTCCGACCAAGAAAAATACGCCCGCATTGGAATTTCTCGAGAGTGTGGGGAGCGAGTTCAAACAGCCGCATGACTCCGGAAGCACTTATCAGTTCCCGGCTGGCGTTGCGGCGAATGCAGTCGAAATCGGTCGCGATTTGCGGCCGCAGAACCAAACGGTAAGAGCTTCGGCATCCCACCACGCAGCGCTGGCGCAACATAGCGTTGTCGCAAAAATCGCGTCGGAGTTGCGGAGTGTCGAGCAGATCGCGCACGCGATCGAATCGCAGAAAGAACTGAGGTCAGCATCGTCCGGCGCGTTTGTCGGTCCGCGCACGCCGACGGAAGAGATCATTGCTGGAATTTGGGCTCGCCTGCTGCGTCTAGAACGGGTTGGCATTCACGACAATTTCTTTGCCCTCGGTGGACACTCCCTGCTCGCGACCCAGGTCATTGCCCGAGTACGGCAGACGGTCGGAGTCGAACTGCCTCTGCGCTCCATCTTTGAGGGTCCGACGCTCGGCGAATTTTGCGCCCAAGTCGAGGCAGCAAGGAGCAACAACAGCATCGTCCCACCGCTCACGCGAAAAGCGCACGGTACCAAAGCCCCGCTTTCTTTTGCGCAGCGGCGCCTCTGGTTCCTCGATCAGCTTGAGCCCGGCAATCCGCTTTACAACATCCCGCAGATGATTCGGATGCGAGGCAATCTCGACCTTGCCGCTTTAGAGAAGGCGATCAACGAAGTAGTACGCCGGCATGAGGCGCTGCGGACCACATTCGCCACGGAAGACAATGAGCCGGTTCAGGTCATCGCTTCCCAGTTACATATCAACATCACGGTAATAGACGTTTCCGGTTCTACCGAAGTCGATGCCCAGGTGCAACGACTCGCGCGAGACGAAGCAACTGCGTCGTTCGATCTGTGTAGCGGCCCGTTGCTACGGGCTAAAGTTTTAAGAGTAGCTGCTGATGAGCACGTGCTACTACTCACCATGCACCATATCGTCAGCGATCGCTGGTCGATGGGCGTGCTGGCTGAAGAATTAGAAACGCTGTACGCATCGCTGGTCGAGGCGAAGCCCTCGAAGCTACCCGAACTGCCGGTTCAATATGCCGATTACGCACTGTGGCAGCAGGAATGGCTGACAGGCGAGGCTCTTCAGGCGGAGATTTCGCACTGGAAGAAGCAACTGGAAGGCGCGCCGCAGCTGCTGGAGCTCCCCACCGACCGACCGCGCCCGGCAGTACAAATCTACCGCGGGTCGAGCCAATCTCATCTGCTCCCACACGACCTGCTTCAAAAGCTCACTGGGCTAAGCCAGTCCGAGGGCGTGACGTTGTTCATGACGTTGCTGGCCGCGTTCCAGACTCTGCTGTCCCGCTATTCGGGGCAGGAGGACATCGTCGTCGGCTCGCCGATCGCAAGCCGGCGTTACGCCGAAGTGGAAGACCTGATCGGATTTTTTGTTAACACTCTCGCCTTCCGCAGCGATCTGTCAGGCGATCCGAGCTTCCGCGAGTTGCTGGGGCGGGTGCGGGAAGTAGCGCTCGCCGCCTACGCGCACCAGGAAGTCCCCTTCGAAAAACTTGTCGAAGAGCTACAGCCGCAACGTAGTCTCAGCCACAATCCGATCTTCCAGGTGCTGTTCGCCTTGCAGAACGCACCGATGCAGGCCATGGAACTCGCAGGTTTGAAACTCGAGAAAGTTCCCGTTTATACCGGAACCTCGATGTTCGACATGTCGTGGTTCGCGATCGAGGTTCCTGAAGGCCTGCTGATTCGCGCTGAGTACAATACCGATCTTTTTGATGACGACAGCATTCGCCGGACTCTGCTGCATTTCGAGAGCGAACTCGAAGACATCGTCGCTCATCCTGAGCGTCGCATGTCCGATTTGCGGCTCTTGACCGATGCCGAAAAGCAGCAGGTGCTGATCGAGTTCAACGACACCGCCGTCAATTATCCGACCGATGTTTCTTTGCATTCCTTCTTTGAAGCCCAAGTCGAGCGCACGCCGGATGCAATTGCTCTGATATACGAGGGACAGAAGCTGACGTATCGCGAGCTGAACGAGCGCGCGAATCGCGTAGCCCACCGTCTACGTCAGCTAGGTGTTCAAGCCGATGATCTAATTGGAATCTGCGCGCACCGATCGGTTGAAATGGTGGTTGGGCTCTACGGCATCATGAAGGCGGGTGCGGCTTACGTTCCTCTTGATCCCGAGTATCCGCGTGACCGTCTGGCCATCATGATCGAGGACGCGCAGCCCAAAGCCCTGCTCACCCAGGAAGCGCTGCTCTCCACCTTGCCCGAATACTCCGGAGTTGTTATCTGTCTCGATCGCGATTGGTCAGCGCTTGCCGCCTACCCCGCCGCAAATCCTGCGCATGTAACCGGGGGCGAGAACCTGGCGTATGCCATCTACACTTCCGGTTCAACCGGCAAGCCGAAAGGCGTGCCGAATATCCACAACGCCATCGTCAACCGCCTGCTGTGGATGCAAGATCAATACAAGCTGACGGCCGAAGACCGCGTCCTGCAGAAGACACCTTACAGCTTCGACGTTTCGGTGTGGGAATTTTTCTGGCCGCTCATGACAGGCGCATCTTTGGTAGTCGCCAAGCCTGGCGGCCATAAGGATCCTTCGTACCTTGTGAATGTGATTGCCGAGCAGCGAATCACCACGCTGCACTTTGTGCCCTCGATGTTGCAGGCCTTCCTGCAGGCAGAAAGTTTGGAAAGGTGCGCTAGTTTGCGCCGTGTCTTCTGCAGCGGCGAAGCCTTGCCGAAGGAAGTTCAAGACCGATTCTTCGAGGTCTCGACTGCGGGCTTGCACAATCTCTACGGGCCGACTGAAGCCGCGGTTGACGTCACTTTCTGGGAATGCCAGCGTAAGCACGAGCGTGCACTGGTGCCGATCGGGCGACCGATCGCCAACACGCAAATTTATCTGCTGGACAAGAAACTCCAACCGGTTCCCATCGGTGTCGCCGGAGAGTTGCACATTGGCGGCATCAACCTGGCGCGCGGCTATTTGAACTTGCCGCAGTTGACGGCAGAGAAGTTCATTCCCGATCCGTTCAGCAATCAGCCGGGGAGTCGCTTGTATAAGACCGGAGATCTTGCGCGGTTCCTGCCGGATGGGAACATCGAATACCTCGGTCGGATCGATCACCAGGTCAAGATTCGCGGTTTCCGCATCGAACTGGGCGAAATTGAGGCTGTGCTGGACCGGCATCCGCAGGTGCGGCAGAGCGTAGTGATGGCACGCGAGGATGAACCCGGCAACAAACGCCTGGTCGCGTATGTGGTGGCGGAAGACGCGCCAACAGCTTTCGTCGACCAGTGGCGAGCACACCTGCGAACCACCTTGCCCGAGTTCATGGTGCCTTCCGCATTCGTCATGATGGAGGCCTTTCCTCTATCGTCGAACGGAAAGGTGAACCGTCGCGCTCTTCCTGCTCCGGCGTCGGGACGGCCCGAACAGGTCTACGTTGCTCCAAGTAACGAAACTGAAGAGCGCATCGCCAGCATCTGGGCCGAGGTGCTGCACGTGCCTCAAGTCGGCATTCACGACGATTTCTTCCTCTTGGGAGGACATTCTTTACGAGCGACGCAAGTCATCTCGCGTCTGCGGCAAGCATTCGCGATGGAAGTTCCGCTGCGCGCAATGTTCGAAACTCCGACAGTCGCGGGCTTAGCCAAACGAGTTCAGACCATCAGAGATCAAAGCGACTCTGCGCCCATACCGCGAGCCAGGCGAGATCAGCCTCTGCCTCTATCGTTCGCGCAGCAGCGTCTCTGGTTTCTCGACCAGCTCGAGCCCAATAATCCGCTCTACAACATTCCGTGGGCGTTGCGGATCCGCGGGAAGCTGGACACAAACGCACTTGAGCGTAGTCTGAATGCAATTGTCGAACGCCATGAATCGCTACGCACCACATTTCATTCCGTTGAAGATCAACCTGTCCAGGTCGTCGCCCCCTCGTTCCAGCTTCCTCTCAATATCGTAGACCTGAGCGAGTTGCCGGATCGGGAGCGGCGGTCGCGTGTCGATGAATTGATTGCGGAGGAATCGCAGCGTGCATTTGATCTCGCCAGCTTGCCTCTGCTGCGCAGCACGTTATTGAAAATCGCCGATAACGAGCACGTGCTCGTGCTCAATATCCATCACATCGTCAGTGATCGATGGTCGATGGGCGTACTGTCTCAGGAGCTGGCCGCGTTGTACGCTGCGGCGGTTGCGGGAAAGAACTCCCCTCTGCCCGAAATGCCTGTGCAGTATGCCGATTTTGCGGTGTGGCAACGGCAACGCGTGCAAGGCGATTTCTTCGAAAAGCAGCTAGCCTATTGGAAAGAGCAGTTGAGGGATATTCCGCCTGTACTTGAACTACCGACGGATCGCCCTCGTCTCGCAGCAGAGACTTTTCGCGGAGCCTTGGCCACCAGCACCCTGCCCGAACCTCTTTCCGAAAAACTGAACGACTTGGCCCGCAGCGAGGGAGCTACGCTGTTCATGCTATTGCTGGCGGGTTTCCAGATCTTATTGTCGCGCTACTCTGGGCAGGATGACATTGTCGTCGGCGCGCCAATCGCCAACCGCAATCGCTCCGAACTTGAAAGCGTCATCGGATTTTTCGCCAACACGCTGGCTCTTCGAACTTGCTTGGACGGAGATCCGACATTTCGCGAACTAGTTGGCCGGGTCAAAGAGACAGCGCTGGGCGCGTACGCACATCAGGACATGCCGTTCGAAAAACTGGTGGAGGAGCTTCGGCCTGAGCGCAGCCTGAGCCACAACCCTCTCGTGCAGGTGTTCTTCTCGCTACAGAACGCGCCTTTCGAGACACTCCAACTCACAGGCCTGGACCTGAAGCCAATTGAAACTGAAACGAAGAGCGCGAAAGGCGACTTGTTCTTCTCGCTGGTCCAGACTCCTGAGGGACTCCGCGGGCGGATGGAGTACAACACCGACCTGTTCGATGCGGCCACGATCGAGCGCATGCTGCAGCATTATCAGGCCCTGCTCGAGGCAGCAGTGGCGAATCCCGAGTTGCCGGTTGCCGAGTTGCCACTGCTCGCCGCCGATGAACGTCGACAGCTGATCGCGGACTGGAAC
>Ga0070741_10017839_pt1 | contig 11594 bp, 6 predicted proteins | sample Coa_R1_4_FD_66440 | JGI IMG/M metagenome (GOLD analysis project Ga0070741, IMG submission 66440) | Surface soil microbial communities from Centralia Pennsylvania, which are recovering from an underground coalmine fire - Coalmine... | ecosystem: Environmental > Terrestrial > Soil > Unclassified ...
AGCCCGCGCGCGACGTCGATCACGCGCTGGCGCGCGGGCGGATCGAGTGCCCGCGCGGCAGGCACGATCGACGCCAGGAGCCGGAGCGCCCGGGCGGGCGTGCGGCAGCCGCAGCCGTGCGCGAGGGTGTCCCGGAGCGCGGCGACGAGCGCACCGACGCGCGCCGTCGCGTCCGCCGGGCCCGCGGCGGGATCGCCGACGGTCGTCTCGAGCGCGCGGAGCCCGGCGTCGACCGGATCGGCCGCCGGCGCGTGCACGCAGCCCGCTGCCGGATCGCACCGGTCGTCGGTGAACGGATCGGCGTCGTCGCACGCCAGCGCCGGCGCCGGACACGCGCCGCCCGGACCGACGAACGCGCCGAGGCTCACCGGCGTCCGCGGCGCGGGTAGCGACGCCGAGACGGCGCCGGAGGCATCGAGCATGACGAGCGCGCCGCCGTTCGCCGCCGTCGCGACGCACGCGAGGCCGGTCGCCGGATCGACCGCGACCCCGAACGGAAACGTGCCGACGGCCACCGTCTCGACGACCCGGTCCGTCGCCGCATCGACGACCGAGACCGTCCCGTCGCGGCCGTTCGTCACGTACGCGCGCGCGCCGGTCGGGTCGAAGGCGATCGCGAACGGCTTCGCGCCGACGGCGAACGTCGCCGTCACCGTGTTGCTGACCGTGCCGACGACCGACACCGTCCCGTCGCGGTGGTTCGCCACGTAGACCTTCGTTCCCGCCGGGTGCACCGCGACGCCGAGCGGGAGGCGCCCGACCGCCACGTCGGCGAGGCGGGCGCTTGTCCCGGCATCGACCACCGAGAGAAGCCCGGCGCGGTAGTCGGTCACGTAGACGCGGCCGCCGCCGGGATGGACCGCGACGCCCGTCGGCCCGGCGGCGAGGCGCACGGTCGCGACGACCGCGCGCGTCGCGGGGTCGACGACGGTGAGCCCGCCGCGGTAGCTCGCGACCCAGACGCGGTCGCCCTGCGGACTCACGGCGACGCCGAGCGGCTCGCCGGCGACCGCGATGGCGCCGAGGAGGCCGCCGCCGTCCGCGTCGACGACGGACAGCCGGTCTCCGGTCCGTCCGGTGACGTACACCTCGTGCCGCCGGGGATTCACCGCGACGCCCCACGGATGATCGAGCGCCAGCGACGCCGCCGATCCGCCGGGCGCGAGCGGCTCCGCCGCGAGCCGCCCGTCCGCGAACGCCGCGAGCCACGCGACCGACGCCGCCGGCCCGCACGCGAACGTCGCGGCCGGCAGGCAGGCGCCGGTCTGGCAGCGCTCCTCGCCGTTGCAGACGTCGCCGTCGCCGCATCCCGTGCCGTCCGGGACGGCGTCGTGCACGCACGCCCCTTCGCTGCAGCGGTCGGCCGTGCACGGATTCGCGTCGTCGCAATCGGCGGCGGTCTTGCAGCCCGGCGGCGGCGGCGGCGGCGGAGGGGCGGCCTTCACGCCGAACGTCCAGCTGCCGCCGCTCGTGGCGAGCGCGGAGAGGAAGATCGTTCCCGCCGCCCCGACGTCCGCGCCGACGAAGCACGGGTCCGGATCCGCGAGAAGCTGCCCCGTCGGGACACAGCCCGGTACCGCGACGCCGTCCTTGTGGACGACGACCGCGTCGGGCGCGGTTCCCGACGGGAGCGCCGACGGGTCGAGCTGGAACGCCAGCTGGTACGGCGTCCCGGGGGATGCGGGCGGCCCGCTCATGTCGACCTGCCCCGCGACGAACGCGATCCCGGCCGGCGGCGCGACCGTGATCGGCACGACATCGACGCAGACCGTGCCGCCGACGCCGGTCGTGACGGCCGCCTCGAGCGGCGTCGCCGCCGTCGCGGGCGCGCCGCCGTCGGTCGCGACGGTCTGCCCGGGAGACGTGTCGAAGCAGTTCTGGAGCGCGCCGACGGCAGGAGCTGCCGTCGCGCCGAGCGCGAGCAGCACGGCCCCGAGCCGCGGCCACCGGCATCGCGTGCGTCGCACGAGTCGCCTCCAGCTAAGCGACCGGACGCCGCGAGTGTCAAGGAGAAAGCTGGCAGGTAAGCATACCCGCGCTGCGGCGTCTGCTTGAGAGTGCGCGGACCCTCGTGTAACGCTGGACTCACCGCCCGATGCGGACAAAAAGCTTTATCTTTTTCTGGGCTATGATCGCCCTCGCGAGCCCGTGCGCCCGCGCGTCGGACGGCTCGGAGCTCCTCGTCGCGCAGGGCGACGAAGCCTATCGCGCGGGGAAGATCGACGCGGCCCGCGCGCGCTTCGCCGACGCCGTCGCCGCCGACCCGGACGACGCCTCCGCCGCATATGCACTCGGGCTCGTCCTCGCGAAGCTCGGCCGCGTGGACGAGGCCCGCGCGTCGCTCGCGCACGCCGTCGCGCTGCGGCCCGACTTCGCCGCCGCACGCCGGGCCGCGGAGCTCCTCGAGACCCGCCGCGTCGACGTGCCGCCGCCGACGCGTGTCCGCCGCGAGCGGCTCGGCATCGAGACGCCGCCCGGCCCCCGGCCGTGGGAGGTCCGCGGCCGGGCGGGCATCGCCTACGACAGCAATCCGGCGCTCGAGTCGCACGACGTCCACTCCCATCGCGACCAGGCGGTGTTCCTGCTCGGCGCGCACGCGCGCTGGGACGTCGTGCAGCGCGAGCGCGCGCTCGTCCGCCTCGACTACGACCTCTCGCAGTCGCTCCTGCCTGACTTCGGCGATTTCGACTTCCGCGCGCATCGCCTCGCCGGCACCGCGAGCTGGGCGCCGTGTCGCGTCGCCTGGGTCGGCATCCAGGGCGGCTACGACCACTACTCGCTCGGGAGCCGCGCGTACCTGCAGGAGCCGTTCGTCACGCCGTTCGTGTCCTTCGCCGAAGGCGACGTCGGCCGGACCCAGCTCCTCTACCGCCACGGCGAGGGCGACTACCCGGGCGGGCCGTTCAAGCGGATCCGCGACGGGCAGACGCACACGGCGGCGGTGAACCAGCTGTTTCTCCTCGGTACGCCGGACCGGTACGTGACGCTCGGATACGCCTTCGAGCGCGAGGAGCCGCGCCGCGCCGCCGGCAACGACTGGGCGCGCGACGCCAACCAGGCGCACGTGGGCGTCGGCTTCCCCGCGTGGTGGCGCTCCGCGGTCGAGCTCCTCTACCTCTACCGGAACGACGACTACCTCCACCGAAGCTCGTTCGCGGGGTTCGCGCGCCGCCGCGACGACGACGAGCATCGCTGGTACGCGGGCGTCGATCGGGCGCTCGGCGAGCGCGTCCATGCGACGTTCGGCTATCGCGGCGTCGCGAACCGCTCGAATGTCGGCCTCTTCGACTACCGGCGGAGCGTCGTCGCGCTCGCCGTCGAGGTGATCTACTGATGGCGAGCCGGATCGTGGCCGTCGTGCTCGCGCTCGGCGTCGCGGGCGCGGCACGTGCCGACGACGCGGTCGGGACCGTCGCGGCGCTCGTCGGAACGGCCGACGTCGTGCACGCGGGCGCCGGCGCCGGGACGCCGCTCCGCGCGGGCGACGCGCTCGCCCTCGGCGACCGGGTCCGGACGGGCGAGGCGTCGAAGGCGCGGCTCCTCTTCCGCGACGACTCCGTCGTGACGCTCGCCGCGAGCTCGGAGCTGACGGTCGACCGGGAGCTCGTCGGGCCGGACACGGCGACGGCGACGCACGCGGTCGTCGGGACGATCCGCGCCGTCGTGACCGACCGGTACAAGACCCCGGGGTCGACGTTCGAGGTCGAGACGCCGACCGCCATCGCCGGCGTCCGCGGAACGGCGTTCTTCGTGCAATATGACCCGGCAGCCCGGCGGTCGCGCGTCGTCGACGTCCACGGACGGGTGTGCGTGCGCGGCCGGCCGGCGCGTCCGGGAGCGCCGGAGGTCTGCGTCGGGCCGGGCGAGGAGACCCGGATCGACGCCGGCGGCGCCCCGACGCGGGCGGCATCAGTCGATCCGGGCGCGCTACAGGATCTCGTCGCGGCGACCGAAATCCTCTCCGGTGGCCTCGATCCGGAGGAGGAGCTCGGTGCGCGCCCCGGCGGAACACCGGGCGCCGCAGTGGAGCCGGCCCGGCCGTACGCGCCGGCCTTCCCGACCGAGGACGCGGTCGTCGACCAGCCGATTCCGCAGCTCCGAAACCGGACCGGTGCGCCGCCGGCAGGCACGCCGCCGCCCCCTCCCCCACCGCCGCCGCCTCCGCCGCCGGGGCTCCGGACGCGCTGACACGGCGACGCGCCGGGAGACGGGACGATGAGCCGGCTCGGCGTCCCCGGCGTCGGGGTCGCGATCGCCGTCGCCGTCGCGCTCGTTCGCCTCGCGCGTCCGACGCCGCTCGAGCTGCTCGATCTGAAGGCGCTCGACCTCCGCCACGTCGTCCGCGGGGCGCTCGCGGACTCCGGCGCGGTCGTCGTCGCGGCGATCGACGAGGCGAGCCTCGCCGAGCTCGGCCGCTGGCCGTGGCCGCGGCACCGGCTCGCCACGCTCGTCGACCGCCTCTCCGCCGCCGGCGCGCGCGCGATCGGGTTCGACGTGATCTTCGATCAGCCCGAGACGACGGTCGAGCTCGACGCGCTCCGCGCCGCCGCCGACGCGGCTCCGGCGCGTTCCGCCGCCGAGCTCGTGCGCGACGTCGCGGCGTCGGGCGACGACACGCGCCTCGCGGCGGCGTTCCGGGCGTCGAAGCGCGTCGTCCTGGGCGAGTTCTTCGAGTTCGGCGGCGCGCCCGATCCGGCGCTCACCGACGCCGACGTCCCGGAGGCGTCGGCGCGCGTCGCACGGGACGCAAATCTTTCCGTCCTGCGGGACGCGACGCGGCTCCATGCGAGCCTTCCCGCGCTGCGCGCCGCCGCGGCGGGCGGGGGCCACATCAACTTCTTCCCCGACGGCGACGGCGCCTACCGCCGCGTGCCGCTCGTCGTCCGCGCGGGCGACCGTCTCGCGCCGGCGCTGGCGCTCGAGGTCGCGCGCGCCGCCGGCGCCGGCGCGCCGCTCGTCTCGGCCGCCGCGTTCGGCGTCGCCGGCGTGCGCCTCGGCGCACGCGAGCTTCCCGTCGACGAGGCGGGCGAGCTCTGGATCCGCTTCCTCGGGCCGCCCGGAACGTTCCGGCGGATCTCGGCCGCGGACGCGATCGCGGGACGCCTCGCGCCCGACGCGGTCGCGGGGAAGATCGTCCTCGTCGGCTTCGCGGCCGCGGGCTTCGACGAGGTCTCGACGCCGTTCGGCGCCGTCGTGCCGGGCGTCGACGTGCAGGCGACCGTCCTCGACGGCGTCCTCACCGGGCGGGCGCTCCGCCGGCCGCGCGTGCTGGTCCCGGTCGAGGCGGCGCTCGTCGTCGGGCTCGGCGGCGTCCTCGGCCTGCTCCTCCGGCGCCAGCGGCCCGTGCCCGGGGCGTGCACGGCGGCGGCGATCGCCGTCGCCTACGCGTGGACGACGCAGCGGCTGTTCGTCGGATCCGGCCTGGTCCTGAGCCTCGTCTATCCGCTCGGCGGCGTGCTCTTCTGCACGCTCGGCGTCGCCGTCTTCCGGGCGGCGACGGAGGAGCGCGAGAAGCGGCGCGTCCGCGCGGCGTTCCGCCACTACGTGAACCCCGAGGTGACGGAGCTCCTCGCCCGCGAGCCCAACCGGCTCGTGCTCGGCGGCGAGCGACGCGAGATCTCGATCCTCTTCTCGGACATCCGCGGCTTCACGACGGTGGCCGAGGCCCTCGCGCCGGAAGCGCTCGGCGAGCTCCTGAACGAGTACCTCGGCGCGATGACCGACATCCTGTTCCGGCACGCGGGCCTGCTCGACAAGTACATCGGCGACGCCGTGATGGCGTTCTGGGGCGCTCCGGTCGGCGTCGCCGATCATGCCGCGCGCGCCTGCCGCGCCGCGCTCGACATGCTCGACGCCCTTCCCGCGCTGCACGCGCGCTGGCGGGCACGCGGCTGGCCCCCGATCGCGATCGGCATCGGGATCGACACGGGCGATTCCGTCGTCGGGAACTTCGGATCGCGGACGCGCTTCAACTACACGGCGATGGGCGACCACGTGAACCTCGCGTCGCGTCTCGAGGGGCTCAACAAGGTCTACGGCACGCGCGCGCTGGTCTCCGAGGCGACGCGGCGCGCGGCCGGCGACGCGTTCGTCTGCCGCGAGGTCGACCGCGTGCGCGTCAAGGGGAAGGAGCGCCCCGCCGTCGTCTTCGAGCTGCTCGGCCGCCGCGACGACGACGCCGACGGCCGCCTGAGCGCGCTCGCGACGCGCTTCGGCGACGCGCTCGCCGCGTATCGCCGGCGCGAGTTCGACGCGGCGGGCGCGGCCTTCGAGACGATCGTCGCGGGACATCCCGGCGACGGCCCGTGCCGGCTCTACCTCGACCGGTGCCGCTCGCTCCGCGCCGCGCCGCCCGAGCCGGCGTGGGACGGCGTGTACGTCGCGCAGGCGAAGTGATGGAGACGTTCGACATCGTGGTCGTGGGCGGCGGGCCGGCCGGGCTCGCGGCCGGCGCCGAGGCCGCGCGGCGCGGCGTCTCGCACGTCGTGCTCGAGCGCGGCGACGTCGCGCAGACGATCGTCTGGTATCAGAAGCGGAAGCTCGTGATGGCCGAGCCGGCGGACCTGCCGCTCCACGCCGACCACCCGCTCCGCTTCGTCGAGGGCCCGCGCGAGGCGGTCCTCGCCGCGTGGGCCGACGGCATCCGCGCGGCCGGCGCGAACGTCCGCAGCGGCCCGGGGAACGAGGTGACCGGCATCACGGGCGCGAAGGTAGCCTTCACCGTCGCGCTCCGCGACGGCACGGCGCTCGGCGCGCGCCACGTCGTCCTGGCGCTCGGCCAGAGCACGCTGAACCGCTTCGCGTGCCCGGGCGCCGACCTCCCGCACGTCACCTACCAGCTGAGCGATCCCGACGCGCACGAGGACGAGCGCATCGTGGTCGTCGGCGTCGGCGACGCCGGGATCGAGAACGCGCTCGCGCTCGCCGCGAAGAACGAGGTGTCGATCGTCAATTCGGGCACCGAGTTCCCGCGCGCGCAGCCGCGGAACCAGGAGCTCATGGCGCGTGCGATCGCGACGCAGCAGGTGGCGCAGTACGGGAACGCGCGGGTGAAGCGGTTCGAGCCGGGTGCGATCGTCCTCGACACGCACGACGGCGAGGTCCGCGTCGAGGCGGATCTCGTCATCGGACGGATCGGCGCGCGTCCGCCGACGGACTTCCTGCGCGCGCTCGGCGTCGCGCCCGCGTCGACGGACCCGAACGCCGTGCCGGCCGTGTCGGAGACGTACGAGTCGTCGGTGCCCGGCATCCACCTGGTCGGGGCGATCATCGGCTATCCGCTCATCAAGAACTGCCTCAACCAGGGCTACGAGGTCGTGCACCACATCCTCGGCGACCCGGTCGCGCCCGCCGACGAGCCGAAGCTCGCGGCGCTCTTCGCCGCGGCCGGCCTCGGCGGAACCGTCGCCGGAAACCTCGAGCTCGTCCGCGCCCGCATCCCGCTCTTCGCGTCGATCACGACCGTGCAGCTCCGTGACTTCATCGGCCGCTCGAAGCTCCTCGGCGTCGCGGCCGGCGACGTCATCACGCGCCGGAACGCGCGCGGCGACGGGCTCTACGCCGTGCTCGACGGCGGCGTGACGGTCTCCGTGCCCGCGTCCGACGCCGCGGACGACACGGTGTACGGCGCGCGGGACGGCGCCCCGGAGCACGTCTTCCCGCTCGGCCCCGGTCAGTTCTTCGGCGAGATGAGCCTCCTCTCGGACCGCGTCCACACCGGGACGACCCGCGCGGCGGCCGGCGGCGCCGTCGTCCTCTGGTCGCCCCGGCAAGCCGTCCTGACGCTCATGCGGAAGGACGCGAGCGTCCGCCGCATCATCGACGAGGCGTTCGTGTTCCGCCGCGTGCGGAACCTCGTCGGCGCGGACGTTTCCGACGGCGACGTCGCCGCGCTCGCGCGCGCGGCGGTCGTGGAGCCGTTCGAGGCGGGCCGGACGCTGTTCGTCGAAGGCGATCCGCCGGACGGCCTCCATCTCGTCCGGCGCGGCTCCGTGACGATCGAGCAGAGCCGGCACGGCCGCGTCGTGATCCTCGCGTACGTCCCCGCGGGCAACGTGATCGGCGAGATGGCGCTCCGCGCGCCCGACGCACGCCGGAGCGCGACGGCCCGCGCGACGGTCTACACGGAATCGATCCGGATCCCGACCGAGGCCATCCGCCCCTTCCTCGACGCGCATCCCGACGTGATGCGCGCGGTCGTCGACCGGATGGCGAACGAGCGCCTGGCGCAGAACGCGGCGCGGATCGACTCGCAGGCGAGCGACGTCGTCGACTTCCTCCTGAAAGCCGGCGCCGGCGAGGCGACCAACATCCTCCTCATCGACGAGTCGCTCTGCGTCCGCTGCAACAACTGCGAAGCCGCGTGCGCCGAGACGCACGACGGCATCTCGCGGCTCGACCGCGAGGCCGGGCCGACGTACGCGACCGTGCACGTCCCGACGACGTGCCGCCACTGCGAGAACCCGAAGTGCATGACCGACTGCCCGCCCGACGCGCTCCGCCGTCACCCGAACGGCGAGGTGTTCATCATGAGCAGCTGCATCGGCTGCGGGAACTGCGAGCGGAACTGTCCGTACCACGTGATCCAGATGGCGCCGCGCGAGCCGGCGCCGCGCCGGCACTGGCTGCTGCGCCTCCTCTTCGGCGCGGGGAACGGGCCCGCGTCGAACGGGCACGGCGAGGACGTGAAGAAGATCGCCGTCAAGTGCGACCTCTGCCGCGACCTTCCCGGCGCCGCGTGCGAGCGGTCGTGTCCGACGGGCGCGATCGTCCGCGTCGATCCGCACGCGTACATCGACCGGCTGCTTCCCGGGAGCGAGTGAGCGGCGTGCACGAGTCGTACCTCCACTACCGCGGACGTCGCTGGCTCGGGATCGCGCTCGGCGTGTCGGCCGCCGCCGTCGTCGCATACGCGCTCACGCCGCCCGCGGCACGGCGGGGGTCGTCGCCCGTCGGGCTCGTGCTCGGCGTCGCGGCGGCGGCCCTCATGCTCTGGCTCACGTGGCTCGGCGTCCGGAAGCGGCGCTACGGCGCCGCGGGCGCACCGCTCCGCGGATGGGTGTCGGCGCACGTGTATCTCGGGACGACGCTCGTCCTCCTCATTCCCCTCCACGCCGCGTTCCACTTCGCCGCGAACGTCCATGCGCTGGCCGCGGCGCTCGCCGGGCTCACGGTCGTCTCGGGCGCCGTCGGCGTCGCGTGCTACGCCGCGCTCCCGGAGCGCATGACGCGGAACCGGCCCGGCGAGCGGCTGGCGGCGCTCTTCGAGCAGGTGGGCGCGGTCGACGCCGAGTGCGCCGCCGTCGCCGCCGGACTTCCGACCGCCGTCGCGGCAGCCGTCGGCCGGAGCATCACGGCGACCCGGATCGGCGGGGGCCCGCTCCGGCAGCTCGCGGGCGCCGACCCGACCGTCCCGACGCGGCGTGCGCTCGACGCCGTCCGCAGCGCGCAGGAGGCCCCACCCGACCGGGACGCCGCGGACGCGCTCGTCCGGCTCCGCGCGGGCCTCACCACCAAGCAGGCGCTCCTCCGGCGGATCGCCGTCGACGTCCGCCTGAAGGCCCTCCTCGACGCGTGGCTCGTCGTGCACGTGCCGCTCGCGGTCGCGTCGCTCGCGGCCCTCGGCGTGCACGTGTTCGCCGTCCTGTACTACCGCTGACGATGCGCGTCCGACTCCGGCGCCTGACGCGCACGCGCTCCGGAAAGCCCGTGGCGCACGACACGCGGCTCGAAGTCGACGTGCTGACGATCGGGCGCGGCACCGACAACGCGCTTCAGCTGTCCGGGCTCCGCGTGCCGCTCCACCATTCGGCGCTCATCGAGCGTCCCGGCGGCCTCGTCCTCGAGCCGCGCGAGCCGCGCCCGCTGGTCGTGAACGGCGTGCGGACCGCCGGCGCGCGGCCCGTCGCGCCGGGCGACGAGATCGGCGTCGGGTCGCACACGATCCGCGTGCTGCCGCGCGAGGCGGACAGCGCCGTCGCGCTCGAGCTCGAGGAGACGCGGGTCGACGGCACCGAGATCGCCGCGCTTCTCGCGCGGACGACGATCGGCGTCGAGCGCGGCTGGTTCACGCGCCGGAAGCTCGCCTGGGCCGCGGCGGCGGCGGTCCTCGTCGCCGGAGCCTGGCCCCGCGCCGGGGGCCACGCGACGTCGGCAGCGTGGAGCCCCGGGCCCGTGGCGCACGTCCACGCCTTCGTCGGCCACCAGTGCGCGACGTGTCATACGACGCCGTTCGCGCCGGTCGCTGACACGGCGTGCACGGCGTGCCACCGGAGCGTCGGCCCGCACGTCGCGCCGGGGCGGCCCGTTCCCGCCGCGTTGGAGACGACGCGCTGCGCGTCGTGCCACCCGGAGCACCGGGGCGAGGCGCGCCTCGCCGGCGACGGCGGGCTCTGCACGGAATGCCACGCCGACCTCCGGCGTCGGGTCGCCGACACGGCGCTCCCCGACGTCCGCGGATTCGGCGCCGCCGGCGGCCATCCGGCGCTCGCACGGGCGGCGCTCGCCGGCGCGCCCGGCGAGCCTGCGGATCTCCGCGCCGACCCGCTCCTCCTCCGCCACGGCCTCCGCTTCCCGCACGCGCTCCATCTCCGGCCCGGGCTCCGCGGCCGCCGCGCCGACGCGGCGCCCGCGACGCTCGTCTGCGCCGGCTGCCACGTCCCCGACGCCGGCGGCGCCCGCATGCAGCCGGTCCGGTTCGCGGAGCGGTGCCAGGCATGCCACGACCTCCGCTTCAGCGACGACGCGCCGGAGCGCCAGGCCCCGCATCCGGCCGAGTCGGCCGCCGTCGAGGCGGACCTGTTCGAGTTCTTCGCCGCGCGCGCACTCGCGAACGGCCGGGACGCCGACGCTCCCGGCCCCGCCCGCCGGCGCCCCGACGAGGAGGCGGTGGAAGCGGCGCGCATCGACGCGCTCGCGTGGGCGCGTCGCGCCGCGGCGCGCGCGCGCGAGGACCTCCTCGGCGGCCCGGGCGCACCGGACGGCGGCGCGTGCGCGACGTGCCACCCGCCGTCGGCGGACGGGGGCATCGTCCCGCTCACGCTGCCGGCGCGGTGGATGCCGGGCGCGACGTTCAGCCACGCGGTGCACCGCACGACGCCGTGCGGAGAATGCCATCGACTCGACGCGGCGGCGGGTGCGACGGGGATGCTGCCGGCGCTCGACGCCTGCACGCGCTGCCACGCGCCCGGCGGCGCGCGGCGCGGCCTCGACGACTGCGTCGTCTGCCACGCGATGCACCGTACGCCGCCGGCGTCGTAGCTACGCGACGCAGCGCGGGCCGTCCGGCGTCCAGACGAGCCGGCCGACGTACATCCGCCGCGCGCGCATGTCGGCGTCCCACGCGTGGTAGACGATCCGCTCGGCGCCGTCGGGGCCGACGACGATCGAGTTGTGTCCGGGACCGAGCAGACGGCCCGCGACCGTGCGGAGGACGCGCGGACCGCGCTCGCTGCCGGCGTCCACGTACGGGCCGAGGACGTGGTCGGCCACCGCGTAGTCGACGCCGTAGCAGTCCGACTCCCAGCGGCCCCCGCTGTAGAAGCACCAGTACCGGCCCGCGTGGCGGCGGACGCACGGGCCTTCGAGCGTGTGCC
>Ga0070741_10017840_pt1 | contig 11594 bp, 12 predicted proteins | sample Coa_R1_4_FD_66440 | JGI IMG/M metagenome (GOLD analysis project Ga0070741, IMG submission 66440) | Surface soil microbial communities from Centralia Pennsylvania, which are recovering from an underground coalmine fire - Coalmine... | ecosystem: Environmental > Terrestrial > Soil > Unclassified ...
GTCTGCCAGCCGTCGATCGAGACGCCGGCGCGCAGGTGCGCCAGCGCGCGCTCGTCCGGGATGCCGCGCACCAGCGCCAGATACTCCTTCTCGACCTGCCAGCGTGGGTGCGTGAGGCGGTGCGCGAGCTCACCGTCGTCGGTGAAGAGGAGCGCCCCTTCCGTGTTGAAGTCGAGCCGTCCCACCGGCACGACCGACCGCGGCGTGTCGCGCGGCAGCAGGCGCATGACCGTGGGCCGCCTCTGCGGGTCGCGGACGGTGGTGACGTGCCCGCGCGGCTTGTGGAGCAGGAGGTACGTGTGATGTGACGGCAACGCGACCGGCACGCCGTCGACTGTGATGCGGTCGCTTGCCGGATCGGCCTGGCTGCCGAGTGCGGCGACTGCGCCATTGACCGAGACGCGTCCCTCGCGGATCAGCGCCTCGACCGCGCGACGCGAGCCATAGCCGGCGCGCGCGAGGATCTTCTGCAGCCGTTCGCTCATGGGTGGCGGTGCAGGCGCAGGCGCGAGGTGACGGCCGGTGCCGCGCGCCACCCGAGCACCGAGACGAGCATGGCGCCCGAGCCGGCGATGAGCGCCCACGGCAGCCATCCGAGATGCGCGCCTGCGTGCGACGCCGTCGCGAGTTGCTCAGGCGGCGCCGCCGGCGCCACGGGGCGCGGAGCGATCGGCGCTCCCGGAGACGGCGATTCGTTGTCCACCCAGTCGTCGGCGCTGTCAGCATCGAGCCCGGCCTCACGTCGCTCGATCGAGTGTCCCGCCGGTACATCGGCAACGGGCGGCGCCAACGCAGATGCATCGCTGCCCCATGAGACGGCGTCCACGACGGTGCCGTCCGGCGCGATAAGGAGGACGCGGTCGCCTTCGTTACCGAGCGAGTTGCCGATGCTGCCGTCGACGAGCGCGAGCAGGGCGCTGAAGCCGGGATACCGCGCGGCGAAGCCCGTATCGGGCGATACGACGATGAAGGTGTGTGCCGGGACGCTGAGTTCCGGCAGGACGTCGGCCGCGCGGTTGTCGGCGAGCTGCCAGCCCCCCAGCGAGACCGGCGTGTCGCCGGCGTTGTACAGCTCGACCCACTCGGCGGTAGCGTCGCGCGCGTCCCCGTCGGGGTCGTACAGGACCTCGTTGATGCGCAGGCCGACGTCGCTGCCGCTGCTCGCCGCGGGCACAGGCGCGTCACGCGTTGGGGCGGCACCGCGCGTCGACCGCCGCGTGCTTGCCGGCGCGGCTTCCGTTGCGCCGGTGTCCGCGTCCCCCAGCGCGGCCGGTGTGGCGATGGCAGGCTCGCCGATCTCGCGGCGGTCCCATCGCGCGTCATCCACGGTGATCGCGGCCGGCGCAGCGCTGACGGGGTCGAGCATGATGCGCAGCTTCGCGGAGCGGGCCGACGCGGGCGCGCGGACGGCCCCGGTCGTGAGTGGGCGGTAGTCGCCGGATGGCGCCGCGAGTCGCGCCGTCGAGTCGTCCGTCGCGGTCGCGGCTCCGGAGCCGTCGCTGGACTCGTACCAGGAGATCCGGAGAAATGCTGCCGCCACGGCCGGATCGTCGTCGAGCACCCAGGCGCTGAACTCGTACCCGCCGCTGGGGTCAACCAGCACCGTCTCGTACAGCCACTTGCTCGCCGTCGTGGCGCTCCGCAGCTCGGCAGCACGGGTGCCGCTGCGGGCACGGCCGCTCGCCACGACGGTGCCGCCGTACTTCGACCAGGCGGCAGGCATCCCCGCGTCGTCCCAAACCTCGAAGCCGCCGTTCTCGAGGTCGGTTGTGACCACGTCGCTGGGCGTGGGCGTCGACGATGGTTCCGATGTGCGGCTCGGCGCGGGGGAAGGACTCGCAGTCGCGGCCGACACGGTCGGGCTGGGCGTGGGCGTCGGCGTCCGTGTCGATGGCGGCGCCCCGGTGAACGACACGCCATCGAGCCACGCCACCCCGCCCGTGCCGACGAGCTGGATGACAACGTCGGACGCGTCCGTGATCGTCGTATCAGCAGCGAACGTCGACCAGGTGTCAGGCTCCGGCGGGATCTCAAAGTTGCACCCCGCGGCGCACCGGTCCGACGGCGTCACCTGGAGACGAAGTGCGCTATCCGGCGTCGCGCCCTGGCGTACGGCGCCGCGCAGCTGGTACGTGCCTGGGGCAACATCGAACAGCGTCTGTCTGACGACGTAGCTGCCGGGGGCTTCGACGCGCAAGCTATGCGCACCGTCTGACGCGACGTCCGCATCAACGGTAAGCGTCGCGTGGGAGGACCAGGGTGCCACGTCGGCGCCCTCAAACGAGCCGTTGATAACGTGCTCGAAACTGCTCACGCCCGAAGGGGACCAGGCGCCCGCCGCCCATGCGGGCATCAGTGCGGCGCACGCTGCGAGGATGAGTGCCGGTGTGTGGCGCGGCATAGCACGCCGTCCGTGCGCTGCTGCCCGCCCCGGGCGTCCGATGCCGCCGTCAAATACGGCGGAGGATCCGCACGCGCCGCAACATCACCGTTTCCGTGATGATCTGCGCTTCGTCAAAAAGGCCATCGGTGGTCCGTGGCCGGCGCCGGCGCGACGGCTTCTGCGCCGGCGTGAGTAGGCCCCGGACCGCGCGCCGGAGCAGGAACTGGCCGATCGTGCCCGCGGCCATCACCGCTGCCCCTTTGACCACGGGCGACGCCTGAGGCCGCCAGACCGTCACCGAGGTCGCCTGGCGCGCCGCGGGGAGCAGCGCGTCGTGCGCCGGCGTCCCGCACGAGCGGCAGAAATTGTCGTCGTCGTCAAGTGGATGGGCGCAGGCGCTGCAAGTCGACATAGCCATGGGAGCCTGATCCTACCCGGGGCTCGCTCACTCCGCAATTGACGTAGGTCGGCGGGATCCGCAGCTCCGTCCGCAGCTACGGCGTCGGCGCAACGACGGCGCGCTCGACTGCGGGAGTGAGGTCGATCGGAGCGGCGAGCGGCCCGCCGGTGCGGTCGAGGATGCCATCGAGCGTGAGGCGCACGGCGCCGGCAGCGAGCAGGCGCAGCGTCTCGATGAGCAACGGTAGCTCGCGCGCCGCCCCGCGCTGGCGGATCGCGCGGAAGAGCGCGCATGCCTCGCCTTCCTGCATACGGAGCGCCGCGATATCGCGGCCCTCGATCTCGCGCCAGAGGGGCGCCAGCGCGTCGTCGTGGATGGGGAAGGTGCAGTAGCTGACAACGGGGCCCGCATCGAGCTCGAGCGTACCGAGGTGGATGCGGACGCCGCTGTGCTTCGCGTGGGTCGCCAAGAGCTCCCAGATGACGTCCTGCCAGGTCCCGGCCGGCCCATCGGGCGCCGCGGGATGCAGGTTCAGCAGCGGCCGCAGGCGGACGAGCGGCTCGGTGGCGATGAGCATGTACCCGGCGAGCACGCCGACGTCCCAGTCGCGCGGCCCGAGCGCTTCTGCGACCGCCTGGTCGTACTCGGTCCGCCAGGCAGGCAGCGGCTCGCCCTTCCGCGCCGGGCGGCCGCCGCGCGCCTTGCGGAACTCGCGGTCCGAGAGGGTCACGAGGTCGATGCCGAGCGACCGCACAACCGTGAAAAACTGGTCGCTCCCTTCGTGCTCGCCCTCGCCCCGGTTCGAGAAGACGAAGTCGATCTGGGCATCCAGTTCGCCTTGCTCGATCGCCGCCACGCACGCGCGGAGCAGATTGCGGGAGCCCTCTCCGCGGCCCGTCGAGAACCAGCCGATGCGCAGCCGGCGCTCAGTCATCGCCCGCCTCGTCGAAATCGCCGAGTGCGCTATCGGCGGCGCCATCCGCGGTGCCGTCGCCGGCGAACTGCTGCTTGAGACGCGTGATCCGCACCTCCGCCTCGGCAAGCCGCTCCTGGCACGCATTCGCCAGGCGCATACCTTCCTCGTAAGCCGCGATCGCCTCCTCGAGCGAGAGGCCGCCCTGTTCCAGCCGCGCGACCGACTCCTCCAGCCGGCGATACAGCTCCTCGAACGACTCGCGCTTCGTGTCCTTTGTCACGTCACACCCGCTCTTCGGGCATCGTGAACAGCGGCGCCTGCGGCCCGGCAATCGGCTTGCGCTTGCGCGCGGCGCGCACGGCGCTGGCATCTCCGGCGACGGCCTGGAATGTGCCGTCCTTGACGCGGATGTCGAGGCGGTCACCCCGGCGCGGGTCGCGGACGCTCGTGACAACGTGCGCGCCCAGCTGGACGATCGCGTAGCCGCGGTCGAGCGTGGCGTACGGGTCGAGCGCCTTCAAGCGCCAGACGCACGTGCCCGTCCGGTGGACGCGCCCTTCGTGCTCGCGTTCTACCAGCTCGAAGCCACGACGGATGCGGTCGTCCACACGCTGCCGCCAGAAGTCCACATCGGGCACGCCGCGCGTGAGGCGCTGGCGCGCAAGCGCGATGTCGCGCCGCCTCGCGGCGACCGCGGCGGCGAGTGCGGCCTCGCAGCGGCCCGCGGCAAGCGCAACGGCCTGCGCGAGCTGCGAGCGGTCGGGCGTCACCAGCTCGGCGGCCGCCGACGGGGTGGGGGCGCGGTGGTCGGCGACGTAGTCGGCAATGGTCACATCGGTCTCGTGGCCGATTGCGGAGACGACGGGGTGCGTTGAGCCGAAGACGGCGCGCGCCACGCGCTCGTCGTTGAAGGCGGACAGCTCCTCGAGCGCGCCACCGCCGCGGGCGAGGATGATCACGTCGACGTCATCCCGTGCCGACAGCGCGGCGAGCGCCTCGGCGATTGCGGGTGCGGCCTCGGGCCCCTGGACGGGCGCGGGCGCGAGCATGAGCTGCGCGAGGGGCCAGCGGCGCTCGACCACGCGCTGGATATCGTGGAAGACGGCCCCGCTCGGCGATGTCACGACGCCGATGCAGCGCGGGAAGGACGGCAGCGGCCGTTTTCGCGCCGCTTCGAACAGGCCTTCCGCATCGAGCTTGGCACGGAGGCGCTCGAACTCGAGCTGGAGGGCGCCGGCTCCCTCGGGCTGTACGAAGTCGACGACAAGCTGAAGGTCGCCACGCGTTTCATACAACGACACCCTGCCGTGGGCGACGATGGCGTGACCCGCCTCGATGAGGCGGGCGGTAGACGTGCGGACATACCGGCTGGCGAAGAACACCGCCCGGAGCTGGGCGTTCTGGTCCTTGAGCGTGAAGTACACGTGGCCGGAGCTCGGCCGGCTGACGTTCGAGACCTCCCCCGCCACCCACACGCTCGAAAGGGGCGCGCTCGACTCGATCAGCTCCTTGAGAAGAGCTGAGATCTCACGGACGGCGTAGACGCGCTGCACGACGTCAGTGTCGAACACATGCGCGGATCAGCGCAATGCCGGCTACGCGCGCTCCTGGTACTCCCCGGTCGCCGTGTTGACGCGGATCTTGTCGCCTTCGTTCACGAACAGCGGGACGTTCACGACGAGGCCGGTCTCGGTCTTCGCCGGCTTCGTCGCGCCGGTCGCCGTGTCGCCCTTTACGCCGGGTTCGCACTGCGTCACGGTCAGCACGACCGAGGCGGGCAACTCGATGCCGATCGGCTCATCGCCGAGGAAGAGCACGTCGCAGGTGCCGTTCTCCGGCAGGTAGTAGCGTGCGTCGCCGACCTGGTCGAGCGTCAGCGGCACCTGGTCGTACGTCTCGGTGTTCATGAAGTACATGATGTTGTCGTCGGCGTAGCTAAATTGCATGGGCACACGGTCCACGCGGACGCGCGGCCACTTCTCGCCCGCCTGGAATGTGCGCTCGATGATGTCGCCGCGGCGGACATCACGGAGCTTCATCCGCATCTGCGCCGAGCCGCGCCCCATCTTGATGTGGTTGAAGTCCATCACCTGGTAGACGCGACCATCCAGCTCGATGGTGGCGCCCTTCTTCATGTCTCCGGTCGAGATCACGCCGTCGTTGCTCCTTCTCCTCGTGTCGTAGCGATGATGCGCACCCGGCGCGAGTCTATCCGACGAACTGCAGTTTCGGTGCCCTGCTCATGACCCGCGCCTTGCCGTCCTGTAGGACGACCATGTCCTCGATGCGGACGCCGCCCCAGCCGGTGATGTAGATCCCCGGCTCGATGGTGAACACCATGTTGTCCTGGAGGACGTCGGTCGACGTGCGCGCCACGCGCGGCGCCTCGTGCACCTGCAGGCCGATACCGTGGCCGAGGCCGTGGCCGAACGTCTCGCCGTAGCCCGCTTCCTCGATGATGCGATGGGCGATCATGTGGCACTCTTCGCCGGTCATGCCTGGCTTCACCATCTCCTCGGCCGCGAGTTGCGCGGTGAGGACGATGTCGTAGATCTTCTTGAACCGGTCGTCCGGCTTTCCCAGGAAGATCGTCCGCGTCAGGTCGGACATGTAGCCGCCGACGTCGCAGCCCATGTCGATGACGACGCCCTCGCCCGCCTGCAGCGCGCGGTCGCGCGGGTAGGCGTGCGGCATTGCGCCCCAGGGCCCACCCGCGACGATCGTGTCGAATGACAGCCCGTCGCCGCCGTGCTCGCGGATGTACTTCTCGATCTCCCACGCGACGCGTTTCTCGGTCCAGCCCGGCTCGACGCGCTCGGCGACGTACGTGCACGCCTCGTCGCCGAGGTCGACCGCGCGTTGGAGCGCCTCGATCTCGGCGGGCTCCTTGAAGAGGCGCAGGCCCTCGACGAGGTTTGTCGTCGGCACGAGCGTCGGGCGCTCCGACTCAGGGAGCGCGGCGAGGGCCTTCTTGAACGTCTGGTAGATGGAGACGGTCATGTCGCCGGCCTCGATCGCCACCTTCTTGCCCCCCATGCCCGCGAAGAGCCCCGGCACCCAGTTTTCGAAGCCGGCCACGACCTTGTGCAGGCGGAATGCCGGCGCCTGCGCTGCGCTTTGCTCGTAGTACCGGAAGTCGGTGGCGATGACCTGTTCCTCCGGCGTGATGAGAAGGTAGCCGGCGGAGCCGGTGAAGCCGGAGAGATACCGCCGGTTGAAGGCGTTCGAGATCAGTGCGGCGTCCAGTCCGCGCTCTGCGAGCACGGCGCGCAGTCGTGTTAGCCGGTCATCCATGCCCCACCTCGCTCAAGGTGCTCGCCGTCCGTCGTCGCTGCCCTTCAGGATGTGCGCCAGCGCCTCAACCGCCAGCTCGTAGCCGTACGCGCCCAGCCCGACGATGACGCCCGCGACGACAGGGGAGAGGAGCGACTCGTGCCGGAACGCCTCGCGCTTCCAGACATTGCTGATGTGGACCTCGATCGCCGGCAGGCCGCAGCCAGCGATGGCGTCACGCAGCGCCAGACTCGTATGGCTGTACGCCCCGGCGTTGACAATAAGCCCGTGCGCCGCGGGTGCCTCGCGTTGGAGCCAGTCGATGAGCTCGCCCTCGCCGTTCGCCTGGTGCGCCCGGATCTCCAGCCCGGCGCCCTCCGCCCGGCGCCGCACCGCCTCCTCGATGTCCGCGAGGGTCGCCGTCCCGTAGATGTGGGGCTCGCGGCTGCCGAGCTGGTTCAGGTTGGGGCCGTTTAGGAGGAGGAGGCGCATCGCGCCATTGTAGCCCGAGGCGCCGCTCGCGGCTCCGCGGCGACGTATAGGGAGGTACCAGATATGCCGAACATCAAGTGGGAAGCGCGGCCGGGCTTCTGTCCGTTGGTCGCGCGCGCGGCATTGGCCATTACACAGGGGCGGGGCGAATGGGCAGAGATATCGACGAAGACCTGATCGAAGCGACAATTCGGCGAGTGCAGGAGCAGGCTGCCCGCGCGGCCGCGCCGGCCGAGGCACCGCCCACGCCGGACAGCGACGCCGATCGCGATGTGCCGGCAGCCGAACGCCCGGCGCCGGGCGATGACGTGCTCAGCGACGACGCCGAGGACCCAATCGAGGCGGCGATCCGCCGCGTCGCCGCGGCCAAGGCCGAACGCGATCTCGCCCCGGCGCCGATCCCTCCGGCCGCCGCGACGAGCGTTACGCGTGACGACGTGGCAACGTCGGCAAGCGGCCCCTTCGCGCCGGCGCCCGATGAGGATGACCCGTTCGAACTGACCCGGCGCCGGTTCGCTGCGACCAGACCCTCGCCTATCGACCCGTACGATGGTGGCGACGACAAACCGTACACCGAGGGTACGCTCACGCTCGAGACCCTGGCGCGTCGCCTCGACGACCTCGCGGCGCGGGTCGCCCGGCTGGAGTCCAGCGGACAGCAAGCGGCTGGCACGGCTCAGGTGCCCGTCGCCCGTGTTGCGTCGGCGCGAGGCCCGATGCCGATGTCCGCACCGCGATTGACGGCTGTGCCGGCCGAGCGCCCGCCGGTGGGAGATGTTCCTTCCGCGCAGCCCGCGCCCGGCGAAGCACCGAGACGCGGGCTCGACCTGTTGCCGCGCACCTACCGCATCACCGTCGAAGACAAGCGGCGTGGGGTGGACCTCGTGCCGCTCCATCGCGCGCTCCTCTCGCTCGAAGGCGTGCGCGACATGTCGCTGCTCAGCTACACGAACGGCGTCGCCATCGTCTCGGTGGAGACGGCGGGCCCGCTCGACGAGCGGCAACTCGGGGCGACCGTCTCGCGCGCGATGGCGCGCCAGGCGGTCGTCGAAGTGCACAACGAGCAGACGATGGTCGTGAAAATCGGCGAGGAGTAGCGATGCCCTGGCTATCGCTCAAGAAACCGGTGCGCGACGAGCAGCCCGAGCCGTTTGTTGCGATCGAGTCGCTCGAGCGCTCGCGCCCGGAAGGTCGCGAGGGCCGCCTGTTCGACCTCGTTATCCTCTCGCTCTTCCTCCACAGCGCCGGTGGCGTCGGCGAGATGATCGCCGCGTTCATCGAACGCGCGCCCGCGGTGACGGAGGCCGTCTTCGTCTACCCGCTCGTGCTCGACAAGAAGCGATACGTGCTGACGTCCGCGCCGCTCGAGGGCATCGTGGAGCCGACGCTGGAGCGGGCGATGGACGCCTTCCAGGAAGACCTTACGGCGCTCGAGCTCGACCTGCCGGTGAGCCATTTCCGCCGGCTGCTGATCGAGGGCGGCGAAGTCGTCATCCGCGATTCGCTCGCTGACTTCTTCGACGGCATGTTCGACCGCGATCGCGTCTGCGACGCCGAGCAGCAGCTCGGCATCAAGCGCGTCGCGCTCGTCCCGATGCTCGTCGAGGGCGAGCCGTACGGTGTCGTGGCCTTCGGATTCGCGCACCAGACGATCGACGCAGAGATCGTCGAGCTGCTCGTCGGCCACTTCACTCTGGCGTTGCGCGCGATCGCGACGCAGGAGGACGAGGCGCGCTTCAACGACATCGACCCGGTGACGTGGGTCTACAACCGGCGCTTCATCGCCGAGGCGATCGAGAACGAACTCATCCGCTGCGGGCGCTACGCGAAGATCCTGTCGCTCGTCGTGCTCGACCTGGATGACTTCGGCAAGTTCAACGCGTCGTACGGCCAGTCGATGGGCGACCGGCTGCTGCGGAACGCGGCCGTGGCGCTCGCGGAGTCGATCTCGCCGCCGGAGCTTGTCGCCCGCCTCGGCGATGATGAGTTCGCGATCCTGCTTCCCGAGACGAACCGTGCGGCCGCCGTCTCCGTCACGACGCGGCTGCTGGCCAGCCTCGCGCAGGTGTCGGCGTTCGGGGAGGACGGGTCGCCAGAGCCGCTGAAGGCGTCGGTGGCGATCGTCTGCTTCCCGGAGGACGGCACATCGGCGAAGGACCTGCTCGAGAGCGCGAACGTCGCGCTGGAACTGGCCAAGCGCGAGCGCGAAGAGGCGCAACGGGCCACGCAGGCGACGCGCGTCGGCGTCAACCCGCTAGCGCGCGCGTCGGCCGAGCGCCTTCGTCCCTAGTCGCCGCCCATCTCCCGCTCCCTCGCCCCGGCGAGTACCGCCAGGCGCGCGGGTGCCGTACCGTGATCGCGTCCAGGACGAGTTCACGGGGGCAACACGATGCCAGTCACGCGAGTCGGCGATGAGATCAGGGCGGAAGCGCCGTTTACCGACGACGACGTCGCGCAGCTACATGTCGGCGACCATGTCAAGTTCTACGGGACGATCTATACAGCGCGCGACGCCGCGCACCGACGGATGGTCGCCGCCCTCAGCGAGGGCAAGCCGCTGCCGTTCGATGTGCGCGGGCAGGCCATCTACTACGTCGGACCGTCGCCGGCACGCCCGGGACGCGTGATCGGCTCGGCGGGCCCGACGACGGCGATGCGGCTCGACCCGTTCACGCCGCCGCTCCTGGAGCAAGGGCTGAAGGTGATCATCGGTAAGGGCGGCCGGGGCTCGCTGGTGAAGCAGGCATTGCAGAAGCACAAGGCCGCCTACCTGATCGCGATCGGCGGCGCGGGCGCCCTGCTCTCGAAGACGATCAAGAGCATGGAGGTCATCGCGTACGAAGATCTCGGGACAGAGTCCGTGAAGAAACTGACGGTCGAGGGTTTTCCGGCGATTGTGACCTGCGACATGTACGGCGAGGACTTGCTGCTCGCTGGCAAGGAACAGTGGCGCGACCAGGCTGTGCTCGGCGCCTATCACTCCGTGCCGCCCGCCGAAAAGGCGGGCTGATGGAGTGGCGCGCGTTTGAAGCGGCCGAGCCGGAATTCGCCGCGCGCGTGCGCAGGCTCTTCGACGCCGGGCGTCACAAGACGATCGCGACACTGCGCGCGGACGGGTCGCCGCGCATCTCAGGCATCGAGTGTGAGTTCGCTGACGGCGAACTGCGCTTTGGGTCGATGCCGGGCGCTCGTAAGGGCGCGGACCTAAAGCGCGACCCCCGCTTCGCCCTCCACGGGCCGACGGTTCACCCTGAAGAAGGCAACGAGCGCGCCTGGCCGGGCGAGGCCAAGATCGCCGGGCGCGCGATCCTCGCCGGGCGATTGCCGGCCGGGGATACGCCCGACCAGCCCGAGGGCGAGCTGTTCACTGCCGACATCACCGAAGTCGTGCTGACGCACCTCAACCCCGAGGGCACGAAACTTGTCATCGAGTCGTGGACGCCACGACGGGGCATCCGGATTGTCGAACGAGCGTAGGGCGCTGGCCTCTGCGCCGGCTGATCGCCCTTCGCAGTGGCGGAACGAGGGAGGGCGCTTCGCGGGAATGAGTTGGCCCGGGCCACGAGGGCCCGGGCCAAGTCTGCTGTGTTGCCAGGCCTGGAGTGCCCGGCCGCTGCAGCCCCGAAGGGCCCGCCCTAGCGGGTCACCCCCGAGGTGCTGCGGATGCTGGCCTCGCAGGCCTCGCAACTAGAATAGTCCATCCGCATCACCTCCTTTCCTGCCCGGCAGCATAGCAGCGCGGCGTCTCGGCCTGCAAAACTGCTCATGCGCGTGTGCTATACTGCGGACGGTCCGCGCGTGCGCGGGCTCCGTCTTCCGGGGACGAAAGGGCTCGACAGGGACCGGCGGACGTGAGTTGCAGGCGGAGGGCGGCCATCGACCTCCTTAATCGAGGTGGCCAACCATAAACGGCGAACGTCAGTTTGCCCTCGCTGCGTAAGCAGTGACGTGCATCCCAGGTCCAACCCCGGCGGGCCCGGGACTGCGCGACGAAATGTCCGGGGCGCTCCGCGTGCGACGCCGGTGACGCGCGGCTAAGACCACCGGCTGGCGGCCGAGGACCGGGCCCGCAGCGGGCCGCGGCCGCGAGACCAAAGCTGACGGGATAAGCCTGTAGCAGACTCACGGCG
>Ga0070741_10017841_pt1 | contig 11594 bp, 8 predicted proteins | sample Coa_R1_4_FD_66440 | JGI IMG/M metagenome (GOLD analysis project Ga0070741, IMG submission 66440) | Surface soil microbial communities from Centralia Pennsylvania, which are recovering from an underground coalmine fire - Coalmine... | ecosystem: Environmental > Terrestrial > Soil > Unclassified ...
AGACGTTTCGGACGCACCCTCCACCGCCGCCACAAAATAACGATCCAGGAGAGAATTCATGCTGAAGCTCAATCGCACTTTAGTCGCTGCCGGAATTGCACTCCTGCTCGTGTCCGGCAACCTGCTGGCCGCAACCAACAAATACTCCGGCACTCCGGCCGCCAAAGCCGAGTTCGACAAGGCCAAAACAGCCGAAGAATCCAACGACTGGGTCAAGGCTGCGGCTGAGTACAAGAAGGCGATCGCCATCGATCCCAATTATGCCGATGCCCACGAGAAATACATCTGGGCGCGTTTCCGCGAAGCTCTAGGCGATCTCAGCAAGCTCGACAAGCAGTCTCCCGAGGAAGAGAAAAAGCTCGCAGCGCGCACCAAGAAAGAAGGCGACGAGGTCAAGAAGGAATACGAAGACCTGGTCAAACAGCACCCCGACATGCCCATCTACAAGTGGGCGTTGGCGCAGCAGTATGACGAGACCAACCCGGAGCTCCAGGAGAAACTCTGCAAAGAAGCCCTGGCTCAGGATGCCGACTTCGCACCTGGATATAGCTGTGTCGGGGCCGTCGCCGGACTGGGTGGCGATACCGCCACCGAGGTCAGCGCTTATCGCAAATTAGTTGAACTTCAGCCCGACGACAAAGAAGCGTGGCGACTGCTCCAGTGGTCAGCCACCCACGGAGATCCTCAGCAATTCAAAGAAATCACGGACCAGATCGTGCAGAAATTCCCGGACAGCGATACTGCCGTCGAAGCCCTCATCCGCTATGCCGAGAACCTCCCGCAAGACCAGCAGATCGCGAAGTACGAAGACATTGTGGCGAAATATCCGCCGAACAAGGTTAAGGCATCGTCCGATGCGGCGGAGAAGATCTTCGCTTATTACGACAGCAGCGATCCCGCCAAAGCAGCTGCGTTCGCCCACCAAATTCAGACTGAAATTCCCGACGATAAGGACTGGAAAAGGCACGTCGAGTACGCCGACGGGATGGCCAACGCCGAGGCAAAACTCAAGGCCAACGACGGTCCAGGAGCGCTCGCGATCCTGAAAGACGTGAAGGTCCCGACCTACACTTTCAACAAGACCCGCTTGGAGCTTCTGAAAGCCAAGGCCCAGGACATTTCCGGCAAGACCGCGGATGCCTATGCCGACCTTCTGAAGATCTTTGCGGCAACTCCCGAACAAGACCTACAGAATGCGCTTTATGATTATGGAAAGAAGCTTGGGAAGAGCCAGAGCGCGGTAGACAACGAAGTATGGAAAGAGCGCGCCGCGGCATCGAAGCCCGAGATTCCTTTCACGCTCGATTCGTTTATCGACGGCAAGAAGGTCTCTCTGGCGGATTTCAAGGGCAAAGTCGTATTGCTTGATTTCTGGTATCCCAACTGTGGCCCGTGCATGAATGCCATGCCATACCTTGAAGATCTGTACAACAAGTACAAGGATTCCGGCCTGGTCTTCCTCGGTGTCAACGGCTTCGAAGAGCAGGCGGCCTTCGTTATGCCGCTTGTTAAGGCCCGTGGCTGGGGCTTCACGCCATTAAAAGGCGACCGGAAGTTCTGCTCCGACGTCTATAAGGTAAGGGGATTTCCGTCCACGTTCCTGATTGGCGCCGACGGCCGTGTGTATTTCAAGCCGTTCACGTACGACCATCACCAGGAAGAGATCGCCGACATGCAGATCCAGGCACTCCTGGCGGCGGTAAAAGAAGACCAGGGAAAATAATGGCTTTTGGATTGTATATATAAGAGAACGGAAATACGGCAGTCACGGAGTTGAATGCACGTGCGCAGTTTCAGAGCTAATTTGTCGGGCCGGGTTCTACTTGGGTTCCTGCTACTGGGGATGTTGTCCTTCTCGGCGCTGCCGGCTGCAGCGCAGGGTGACGACAACCCCGTGCAGTGGTCCGTCAAAGTGAAAAATGCACAGTTGAAGCCCGGCGAGCACTTTGTCGCCGAGGTGAGTGCCACCATTGGCTCAGGCTGGCATGTCTATTCCATCTCGCAGGCTCCCGGTGGGCCCATACCCACCGCCATCAGCGTTCCGCAGAATCCCGCGGCCAGTCTCACCTCCCCAATCACCGGCCCGAAACCCGAGAAAGTATTTGATCCAAACTTCCAAATGGAGACGGAGTTTTACGAGGACTCCGCCAGCTTCAAGCTTCCTCTAGTCGTGAAACCCAATGCGTCGGCTGAAGCCAAGCTCCCCGTCGACGTCTATTACCAGACCTGTAACGATCACACCTGCCTGCCCCCAACCCGGCTGCATCTCACCGCAGCATTGAAGATCGCAGCCGCGGCAGCCGTCGCCACCACCACCACGCCGGCGATCGCCGCACCGGTTGCTCCGAGTTCAACCAGTCCGCCGGCGGCTTCAGCAGGCACTCCCGCTGCATCAAGTTCGTCTGCACCGCCTCGGGCCGCGGCGAATTCTGTTTCCACGCAATCCTCTGTCGCCCCGCCCGCGTCCTCAACTGGGGCATCCCTTGGCGGCTCGACTTCGCAGCCGCTCAAGCAGCAGAGCCTCGGCAGCTTTATATGGCTGGCCGCCGTCATGGGAGCGTTGTCGTTGCTGACGCCGTGCGTATTTCCCATGATCCCCATTACGGTGTCGTATTTCACGAACCACGCGGGAGCGAGCCGCAAGAGTGCAATAGCATCCGCGCTGGTCTATGGCATTGGTATCGTCCTGACATTTACGGCGTTTGGCATGTTGCTCGCCGTCGTCTTTGGCGCGGGCGGTGTCAACCAACTCGCAGCCAATCCCTGGGTCAATCTGCTCATTACCGCGATCTTCCTCGGTTTCGCCTTCTCATTGTTCGGAGCCTACTTCATACAGGTTCCACCAAGCTTGATGGGCAAGCTCGATGCGATCACCCGCAGCAAAGAGGGAAGCGGCGCAATCGGCGCGCTGCTCATGGGCTTCACCTTCACGCTCACCTCGTTTACTTGTACCGCCCCATTCGTCGGCACGCTTCTGGTGATGACCGCGCAAGGGAACTGGCGCTGGCCGCTCGCCGGGATGCTGGCCTTCTCGACGGTCTTCGCCATCCCATTCTTCCTGCTAGCCCTCGCTCCGCAGATGATGTCGAAGCTGCCCAAGGCGGGCGGCTGGATGGTGCAGGTCAAGGTCGTCATGGGCTTCCTCGAAATCGCGGCAGCGATGAAATTTCTCTCTAACGCGGACCTCGTCTGGCACTGGGGGATCTTCACTCGCCAGGTCGTGCTCGCCGTGTGGGTCGGCATCGGTGTGTTGAGCGTGCTCTATGTGCTCGGATATTTCCGGATGGAGCACGACAGTCCCGTGGAATCCGTCGGAGCTGCGCGTGTGACAGTTGCGATCGTGTTCCTTGCCACAACCATCTGGCTCGTGCCCGGATTGTTTGGGCGTCCACTCGGCGAACTGGAATCCTTCTTGCCGCCGGAGATTGGAACCGCTGACACCAAGTCAGGTGCCTCTTCTGCAACTGCCCAGAAGCAGCCCGAGTGGATCCTGAATAATTACGACGGAGCGCTCGCCGAGGCGAAGCAGCAGAACAAGCTGGTGTTCATCGATTTCACCGGTTACACCTGCACCAACTGCCGTTGGATGGAGGCGAACATGTTCCCCCGTCCTGAAGTCGCGAGCGTGATGGACAAATTCGTGCGCGTGCGCCTGTATACCGATGGCGATGGCGAACTCTACGAAAAGCAGCAGAAAATGCAGCAGGACAAGTTCGGAACGGTCGCGTTGCCTCTGTACGCAATCGTCCGGCCTGACGGGACGACAGTCGCGACCTTCCCCGGGCTGACCCGGAAGCCAGACGAATTCCTGTCCTTCCTGCAGCAAGGACAATCTCAATAAACGTGATTTGTTTGAATTGGCGCTTGGCTCCGTGTTAGTGACATCCACGATCGCCGGGGAGACTTGCCGCAAATCCCGAGCGCCCAGTGGCAACTTTCCGCAGGCCCGCGGGTATACCTCAAGTAGAGTGGCATTCGTGTGCCTGCCTGACAATTGAAATGCGAAACGATGCGCCGTGTCCGCATCGATCATCGAGGAGATGGAATGCAATCGGTTCGAATCAAGCTGGGATTATGTGTCCTCCTGTTCAGCTCGCTGTGGCTGAATGCGCAAACGAAACCGGCGGTGCCGTCGGGAATGACGGTGGTGACATCGGTCGAAGGTGTTACCGAGTACCGGCTGAACAGCAATGGCATGCGGGTACTCATGCTCGCCGATGCTTCAAAACCGACCGCGACGGTGAACGTCACGTACCTTGTCGGCTCGCGTGACGAGAGCTACGGCGAAACCGGTATGGCCCATTTGCTTGAGCACATGATGTTCAAGGGCACGCCGACCCACACCAACATCCCGGATGAGCTGTCGAAGCATGGCGCCCGGGCGAACGCGAGCACGAGCTACGATCGCACGAATTATTTCGAAACCTTCGCGGCGACCGACGAAAACCTCGAATGGGCTTTAAACCTCGAGTCTGACCGGATGGTGCATTCCAACATCGCAAAGAAAGATCTCGACAGCGAGATGACGGTCGTTCGCAATGAGTTCGAGCGCGGCGAAAACAGCCCTGTCGCGGTGCTTTCGGAACGCGTGATGGAGACGGCCTACATCTGGCACAACTACGGTCATCCGACCATCGGTGCGCGCTCTGATATCGAAAACGTGCCGATCGAGCGGCTCCAGGGCTTTTATCACAAGTACTATCAGCCGGATAACGCCGTGCTCATCGTGGCTGGAAAGATCGATCCGGGTAAGACGCTGGCGATGATCCAGCAGAAGTTCGGCAGCATTCCCAAGCCGACGCGGGTTCTCTCGAAGCCGTACACGGAAGAGCCTACTCAGGACGGCGAACGCGAAGTTCTCCTCCGCCGTGTAGGCGACATTCAGGTAGTCATGGCTGCATACCACGTCCCTGCCGGCGGACAGCACGATGCGATTGCGCTCGACCTGCTCTGCGACATTCTGAGCGACCCGGCAAGCGGACGCCTGCGCAAGCGGCTGGTGGATACGAAGCTGGCGACACAGGCCCAGGCGCAATTGGAGGGAATGCACGACCCCGGAATCCTTCAGGTCATGGCGATTGCCAACAAGGACGCTGATATCGACAAGCTGAAGACCGAATTGGTCAACGTTGTCGAAAGCGTAGCGAAAGAACCGATCACGCAAGTCGAATTGGACCGCGCCAAGGCGAAACAGGCAGATGAACTCGAGAAGACCCTCGCCGATCCGAATTACACCGCGATGATGTTGAGCGAAGCCGTGGCACAGGGCGATTGGCGATTGCTCTACTGGGAACGCGACCAGCAAAAGAAACTCACGGTACCGGACCTGGAAAACGCAGCCGCCCACTACCTGATCTCCTCCAACCTTACAGTCGGCGAGTTCGTTCCGTCCGACAAACCGTTGCGCGCCACGATCCCGGCAACGCCGGACTACGCGGCTGTCCTGAAAGGCTATACCGGCGAGGCAGTGGTTGCGACCGGCGAGCAATTCAATCCCACCCCGGCGAACATCGAGTCCCGCACCACCCGCACTACCGTCGGACTCGTGAAGCTGGCGATGCTTCCAAAGAAAACTCGCGCCGAGCAGGTAAGCGCCACGATCAAGATTCACTTCGGCACGGAAAAGGCGCTGATGGATCGCAGCGAAGCCGGTGAATTTGCCGGATCGTTGTTGATGCGCGGGACCGAGAAGCACGACATGCAGCAGTTGCAAGACGCACTCACGGCGATCAAGACAGAGATGCGGGTGAAAGGCGACGCAACGGGTGTGACAGTGACCTTGGTTTCCGATCGCGAGCACCTGGCGCCAGCATTGAAACTGGCAGCCGAAGTGTTGCGGCAGCCGACGTTTCCTGAGAAAGAGTTCGACGAGCGAAAGCGCACCGAACTCACGGAGCTGGAAAACAACAAGAGCGAGCCGCAGGCCATCGCGTACATTGCATTGCAGCGTGCGTTATCGCCTTATCCCAAGGGCGATGTAAATTATGTTCCGAGCCTTGACGAGCGCATTGAGTTGGTGAATGCGCTGCAATTGGACGATGTAAAGCGCTTCTACCATGACTTCTATGGGATTGGCGCGGCGGAGATCGGAATCGTTGGCGATTTCGATCCGAAAGCTACCGAGGCAGTCATCAGCGAAACGATTGCGAATTGGAAGAGTCCTGCTCCTTATGAACGAGTTGCGAAATCCTACAAGACGATGAAAGGCGACAGCCTCTCATTCAACACGCCGGACAAGACGAATGCGGTTTTTCTTGCAGGCAGCAACCTGGAGATCAGGGATGACGACTCGGCTTATCCAGCGTTGGTGATGGGTAACTACATGCTAGGCGGCGGCTTCCTGAATTCACGCCTCGCAACCCGCATCCGTCAAAAGGAAGGTCTGAGCTACGGCGTCGGGTCCAATCTGCAGGCTAGTTCGTTGGACAAGTTGGGAACTTTCATGGCGAATGCGATCAGCGCGCCGCAAAACGAACCGAAAGTTCAAAAGGCTTTCCAGGAAGAGCTTGCGAGAGCGCTCACCGACGGTTTCACGGCCGAAGAACTGTCGGCGGCGAAGTCGGGCTACCTTCAGTCTCGAGAAGTACGCCGTTCGGACGATGGCGGTCTCGCCTCCTCGCTCGCACAGCATCTTTACGACGGCCGCACGTTCCAGTGGGACGAGAAGTTTGAAAGCGAAATCAAATCCCTCACGCCCGAGCAGGTTGACCTTGCGATGAAACGGTACATCGTTCCCAACCAACTGGTGATCGTCGGAGCCGGAGATTTTGCGAAGGCGGGCAGCTGATATTCTCTCACCTCAATCAGGAGTATCGTCAATTGAGGGAATCGAATGAGACGGCCCGCGGCAAAGGGGGATTCCGGAGACATACTCAGTGCAAAGGAGAAGGATAATCCAGAATCGTACGGTCAAATCCACCACTTCTTCTTGCAACTCGATGGTCTACCCAAGCGGGGCTCCCGTGAACGGCCTGACTCGCCTAGAAGCATCCGCTTTGCAGACTAATCGGGGGGTATCGCATGGACAATTGACGATGCATCGCGGCTGTTCGGAATCGAAAATCCCGTCACTTGTTTCAACCCATGCAGGCGACTGCCCATGAGCAGAGCAAAGTCGCAGCAGGATGGAAAAGCAACAAAGATAAGGGTGATTGAAATGAATTCGGACTATGTGGCGGCAATGTCGACCTTGGACCTATGCGCGCCAAACTAAATCTCTAGTTTGTGATTCGTTTTGGCGCCCCCCAGGAATTCGAACCCCGATATGCTGATCCAGAGCAGCCTCATGCGCTAAGTCCGATGCATTCCTGGATTGTCACAGGTGGTCGCAATTCCCCTTAACTTTCTATCTGGCAAGGTTTTCCGCCGAATTTTGAGCACGCGTGACAACGTGTGATCGTCGCTGATTTCAAGTGATTTTCTCGACCCAATGTGAGAGTTACGTGGGAGCAGTCGGAGTTGCCGATGAGTATGGCCAGTGCTGTCCAGCATGCGCACGAAGCGGCTGAGCGCTCGGGCTAGGCAGAACAGTGGTTTGGCTGTGTAACCTCTCGGACGAGCAAGGAATCGTCTTTGGCGAGAGCGTGAACCCTTGGCAAATGCGTTGGAACCGTTCGTACTCGCGTAACTTGGGGATGGCGGGCGATAATTTCATGAGCAACGCTGATGCCACTCTCGTCGGTTAGCGATATTTCTATCAGCACAATGTCGAGGTTGGCTGCTTCTGCAAGCTTGATGGCCTCAGATCCGGTGCACCCCTCTCCGAGTACCTCCATGTCTTCTTGGCCATCGAGCAGCATCCGCAAAGCGGATCCCTAATAAAACATGCTGGTCCACCAATGCGATTCGAATCGGCCTGGGAGGTTGCGTAGCTTCCTTCATTCTCCGGAGTAAGCTCCAATCAACAAACCCGGGAGCTGGGAGCTTCGATGTTGGACTTCTGACGTCGCAGAGAGGCAGGAAAGCTTTTGGTGCTGTTCGCTCAAACGTCTCAACTTAACCGCAGGCTATCACGCAGATGAACGCTAGGAAAAACAGAGGCATCGCTAAGAGGGGAGAAGAAGAGTGTGTACGCTCATTTAAGGAAAATCCCCGACCATCAAGGTTGAACGAGCCCATGCTTCAAAGCGTAACGGATCAGCCCGGCGAGCGAGTGAATCTTAAGCTTCCGCATGATTCTTGCGCGATGGGTCTCTACGGTCTTCGTACTTGTTCCCAGAATCGTTGCGACTTCCTTGTTCCGCTGGCCTTCCGCCAAGAGAAGAAGGACCTGTCGTTCTCGCGGTGAGAGAAGGGGTCGGCGGGCGGCGCCGCGCCTGTTGAGATATTCAGACAGAAGAAACTCGGCGGTGTATCCGATGACAAATGTCTCGTGCGAGGCAACACTGCGAACTGCGGCGAGCAGATCGCGGGGCGCTGTTTCAGTCGTCAGGTACGCCCGTGCGCCAGCATCGAGAGCAGCGCGGATGAGCTCCTGGCGTTCATCCTGCCCGACGAAGATAATCTCAATTTCCGGATGTGTCCGTCGGAGGCCTCTTGCGGTCTCGATTCCGTCCATTCGGCCTTTCAAGTGCATGTCGAGTAGCGCAATATGTGGATTGAAGTTTTTCGCAAGCTCAAGCGCTTCCCGGCCATTACGCGCTTCTCGAACACGCCAATTTGATTCAACTTCGAGTAGCGCAGAAATCCCCCGTCGTACGAGATCGTTGCCATGCGCTACGACGATTCGGAGTTCTACCACTATGTCTCCGCCACACTGCGCAATGGATAATACACAAGAATTATGGTTTGGTTTTCAGGAATTGGGCTACGATGATCGATGCAGGCGAAGGTGTTCTATGAGGAACCGTTTCAAAAAGAGCGAACAGACGCAAGCGCCTGAGAGCGGTGTGCACGTGGGATTTCTAGGACAGCGCGCCGAGGGAATCCGTCACACCGTACAGTACCTGACCGAAGGCACCGCTCGCCATGAACATTGCTTTCTGATAGGACCCAACAGTTTTGTCGACGCCGTCGTCGAAAGTGTGCCTGAAATCGCGTTGGACAGGAGAATCGAGCTGGTTCGCACCGATAGTGAGAATCTTTCTCCTCTAGCACTACTCGGCAGAATTATGGGGTTTGTGGACGGCCACAAGAATCGACCGCGCGTCCGACTCGTCGGCTGCCCTGAGTGGCTGCCTCCGACTCAGATGCTCGCATGGGAATCGCTTCTTACTCTCATCGTGCGCCGATACAAATTCCCGTGGTTGTGTATTCACGATGCCGAGATCAGTGCCGCGTCGGCCCTTATCCCACATCCCTTCCTGCTCCAGAAGGGCAGAATCGTCCGGAACTCTGGATTCATAGAGCCGTCGGAGTTTCAGAGACGTTTGCGGGAGCGAGCTTCAGGGCTTCACAGCTTGCAGTCCCGATTCCGGTGAGTGTCTTTGCCTCGTTTCGTTCGCGGTTGTTCCCCAGTTCACCCCAGGGGCGGCATTGTAGAGTTCCAGCGATTAGCACTCGTCGCGCGGAAGCACAGAGCGACTGATCGTGATGCTATAGCTCTTGATCTTGGCGTACAGTGAACTCACCGGGATATCGAGCAACTTGGCTGCACTCGCTACATGTCCTTCCACCGTTTGGAGCACATTCATGATGTGCCGGCGTTCGAGTTCTACCAGTGTGAGAGGTGTACCTGCAATTCGACCGGTATCAGCCTGGGGCCGAGGCAGGCAAAGATCCTTCGCCTCGATCCGATCGGTGTCGCTGAAAAGCAGGGTTCGCTCCAACACATTCCGTAACTCTCTGATGTTGCCGGGCCAGCTATAACTTTTCAGTGCCTCAAGTGCTTCTGGGGTGAGTTCATGGCGTCCTCGGCCGATTTCTTCGGTGAGCCGCCGAAGAAGTTCTGCAGCAAGTGCTGGAATGTCCTCCGATCGCGTCCGCAACGGAGGAATCTCGAGCGTAATCGTATTGATGCGGAAGAATAAGTCCTCGCGGAACCGCCGTTCCCGCACCGCGGCGGCAAGGTCGTGATGGCTGGCTGATATCAGTCGGATATCTACCTGACGGTCCCGCACGTCGCCCATCCTGCGAAATTGTTTTTCCTCGAGCACCTTTAACAATTTTGGTTGGACGGCCATGTCTATGTCGCCAATTTCGTCAAGAAATACGGTGCCGTGGTGGGCAATCTCGAGGAGCCCGGGTTTTGACTGCACGGCGCTGGTGAAGGCGCCTTTTTCATGGCCAAAGAGTTCTGTCTCAAGAAACTCTTTTGACAGCCCGGCGCAGTTTAGGTCAACGAAAGGACCGCCAGTGCGTGAGCCCTGGTTGTGGATCCACCTCGCCAGTACCCCCTTCCCAGATCCGGTTTCGCCATGGATAAGAATCGGAGTGTCCGCCCCGAGTATGCGACGCACTCTCTCCTCCAACTTGCTGATTGCTGGCGACGAGCCGGTAAACGGTGAGAATGTCGAACGTTGCAGTCCGGAGTCGCTCACCATCTGCTTCGCTCGTATGTTCTGATTCTCCAGCGCGCGATCTATCATTACCTTCAGTGCTGCCAATTCGACAGGTTTCGTTATGAAGTTTTCTGCTCCTTCCTTGATGGCACGCACTGCCAACTCGACGGTGGCATTTCCCGTGAGAATGATTACGGGCAGATTAGGCGCTAAAGCTTTCAGCTTGGGGAGTAACTCGAGAGCGTTCCCATCGGGAAGGTAATGATCGAGCACAAGCGCATCCGGATGAATAGCTGAAACGAGATGAAGCACTTCAGCACAATTTTGACTCTCCACGGCACCCAGATGCTTGATCTTGAGAAAGTCGACGATCGCAGTACGTACCCTCGCGTCGTCGTCCGCAACTAGGATCTTAATTCCTTTCATTTAAACTCCTGCTGGTCGCACCCGCCGAGCATTGGCTGCATGGGAGGCGTGCTCAGGGCTGGATGCATCTCTCCAGATGAAAAAATGGCTTGTCACAACTCGGCTGATCCAGCAGCAACGGTGCTGCCAGTGATTGAATAGGTGAGGGTCTCTGGAAAGTCGAAATTGCCAACCGCATGAGCGGTCGAGCACATACTCGCTTTCGATGAGGGTAATTCCGCAGCAATGAGTGGGGCTATCAGGGAAGGCCCGGGCAATACGAAATGTTGTAAGGGTTTCTTCACTCTATCTCCCCACTTTTGGGGGTTTTTCCGTCAGGATGGGGTCACATGATTCTTGCGGTGTCTGCGTGAGTATCCGGAGGCACGGTTAGCATTGCACCTGAAATGCCATTCACGTTCCAAGCAGAGACAGCGGAGAGTGAGAGTCCTGTTGAGCGGATACGTCCCCAATTCTTGAGCATGACGCTGGGTTCTGTGCGGTTTCCTCTCGCCGCAAGAAAAGATTGGAATTCTGAATGGGCAGGCGCTCACCAAAATACGATCTCAATGCTCAGGGACCTCTCGATTAGAGCTATGTTGGTCAAGTGACTTACGTAGTCCTAAAGCAAGCTCGGAGAGGCAAAACGGCTTGCGAAGCAAACTTCCTCCACATCCTTCAACAGTCCTGTCGCTGTAACCTGACATCAACAGAGTGCGTGCCTGAGGATAGATGGCGCAAACCGCCTCA
>Ga0070741_10017842_pt1 | contig 11594 bp, 8 predicted proteins | sample Coa_R1_4_FD_66440 | JGI IMG/M metagenome (GOLD analysis project Ga0070741, IMG submission 66440) | Surface soil microbial communities from Centralia Pennsylvania, which are recovering from an underground coalmine fire - Coalmine... | ecosystem: Environmental > Terrestrial > Soil > Unclassified ...
GCAGCTTCTCGCGTTCGTGGGCGTTGCGGTGCTGGGGCTCGTCTCCGCGGCGATCGCCGGCGGGGCGAACGGCAACACCCACCGGGTGAAGGCGACGCTGACCGCGCGCGCCGAGGTGCCGAAGCCTCGTGGTGCGAAGGGCACCGGATTCTTCACCGCCAGCTTCGTCGAGAACGCGAAGGGCGGGGTGATGAAGTGGCAGCTCACGTTCACGGGGCTGACAGGACGGGCCACCGCGGCCGACATCCACCTCGGCAAGCGCGGCGTCGCCGGGCCGGTGATCGTACCGCTCTGCGGGCCGTGCCAGAGCGGCCAGTCGAGCATGACGGCGATCGCGAAGGACACGATCGCCGCGCTGCTCTCGGGCCGCGCGTACGTGAACGTCCACACGAAGCGGAACGCCGGCGGCGAGATCAGGGGCCAGATCACGGTCGCCAAGTAGACGGCGGCGCGGCGGCCGGAGGCGCTGCGAGCTCAGCGCGAGCGCTTTCGGTCTCCGCTCGAGCTCGCGAGCCCGTCGCCGGGGCCCGCCAGGCGCGACCCCGGGATCATCGCCTCGGCGAACGTCGCGCCGCGCCTGATCTCGTCGAGCCAGAGGGTCATGTCGTTCGTGATCCCGCGCGGCCGGTAGATCCCGAAGTAGGGGCCGATGCGGGTGCTCGTCCGCACGCCGTGGCTCATGTACGTGAACAGCGTCGGGAGCCGCCGGAGCGGCACGACGAGCCGGTAGACGCCGCTCTCGTCCTTCTGGCACCAGAGCTGGACGAGGCCGCCGGTGTCGCTCCAGACGAAGTGGAAGACGAAGTCGAGCCAGACGCCCTTCGTCATCGGCTTCGCCCGGAGCAGCCCCGCGGCGGCCAGGGCAGGGCGCGTGCAGCCGGTGTTGACGCCGTCGCAGGAGGCGACGAACGACCCGTCGTCGCTGAAGACGACGTCGGTCTGGCGGAAGTTCGTGCAGTCGCCGGGGCTGTTCGAGCCGCGGACGGTCAGCACGAAGCGGTCGGCGACGACCCGGAGACCGGTGAACGGCCCCCCGCAGGGCCCCCCGTTGTGGAAGTCGGGCCCGGCGTAGTACGTCCCGTTGAACGAGGAGGCGGGATCGTAGAAGAGGCTCACGCCCCAGTAGACCTCGCGGCCGATGACGTCCGCGTCGCCCGGCAGCCGCGACGCGCGGCTCTCGCCGGGCCGGTAGTTCGACGCGCCCCGCCAGGTGCTGTCCTCGTTGTCGATCCCGGGCACGACCCACACGGCGTCGATCGTGCCGCCCTCGTCCTGGCCGTAGGCGGCGGCCGCGCCCTGGCGCATCGTCGTCCGCACCGCGTACCTCCCGAGCCGGATGTGCTCGCGGTCGGAGGAGGCGTTCACCATCGTCACGCCGGGACCGCCGACGCCGCCGAAGCGTCCGCCATCGTAGAGGTAGCCGTAGGGCCAGTTCTGCGCGAGCCCGTCGACGGCGCCGCCGATCTCGAGCTGTGACCAGTCGCCGGTCTCGAAGTCGGCCTTCCAGCGGGCAGGCGGCGCCAGTGGCGACTCCGCGACGCTGACGATCGCCTGCGACGAGCTCACGGACGTGCCGGCGGCGTCGGTCGCCACGGCCGTCACCCCGTACGACCCGTCGCCGACGCGCTGCCAGCTCGCGCGGTAGACGGGCCCCGGGCCGGTGACCGTCGCCACCCGCCGGGCGCCGACGAAGAAGGCGACGCGCGTCGCCTGCCCTCCCGAGACCGAGGCCTGCAGCGCGACGGTCGCGGGAAGCGGCGGCGTGATCCGGGTCCCCGTCACCGGCGAGTCCAGCCACACGCGGAGCGACGCCCGCGCCGGCGACGCCGGCGAGACGGCGACAAGCGTCAGCGATGCGAGCGCGACGAGCAGCAGCGCGCGCCGCGTCGAGCGCGTGCGGGGCCGCCGTCGCCGCTCACGCCCGGTGCCGGGCGGAAGCGCAGCAGCAGGCGCGTCGCCTGGACCGAGACCGGACGACGGGAGCCCTCCCCCGTGGCGGCGGACCACTCGCCGATGCTAGTGGATGGGCTGGGCGGAGACCAAGCCGGCCGGTCGTGACCGGCGCGAGGTCGCCGGGCTCACGCGCCGGGCGAGGCGGCGGCCGGCCCTGCCTCCCCGGCGCCGTCCTCGCGCGGCTTGCGCGCGAACGCCCAGATCATCACCGGGAACTGGGCCTCGTTCTTCAGGCTGTGGAGGTACGCGTTGTACGAGCGCCAGTTCATCCCGGGGTACATGTCGGCGGCGATGCACTTCCGGTTCCCCCACGAGGAGGTCTCGATGTCGGTGAAGCCGGCGCGCGCGAGCATCGCGCGCATCCCCTCCTCCGTCCACCGCGAGAAGTCGCGCGGGATCGGGTGGAACTTGAGGATGAAGGGGGTGCTGATGACGAACGTCCCGCCGGGCCGCAGCATCGCAAGCACGTTGGCCGTCGCCCGCTCCGGATCCTCGACGTGCTCGAAGACCTGCTCCGCGAACACGAGGTCGCACATGTCGTGCCCGTAGGGCTCCGTGCAGACGTCGTAGTCGGGGTACTCGAGCCGCAGGTACGACCGGAAGCCGTACTCCGGCTTGCCCCAGCGCGTCCCGCTGATCTCGACGACGTCGAGCTCGGCGGCGGGCAGGCTCGAGACGAACTCCAGGATCTTCGCGTTCATGACGACGCGACACCACGGCTCCTCGCGCCAGCCGAGGAGCGTGCGCAGCTGGCGGCGCGCAGGCCGCGGCAGCACTCCCTTGAGCACCAGGTGCGCGCCGCGGCGGGCGGCCAGCGTGACGTCGGCCATCGTCATCGTGTCTCGCATGTTCGTGGCGCAGCGCGGAGGGAGGAACAGCCCTTCAGGTAGCAGCCGCCAGAACCGGGGTTTAGGTGCGGGACCGGCCGGCTCGGCGCGCGCAAGCGCGCGCCGAGCCGTCAGGCCGTCGAACGCGAGGAAGGGGACCGTGGCGGAACCGGCGGTTCCGCCACGTCGTCTAGCACTCGCCGGGGCGGATGCCGCGCGGCGGCGGCAGCTGGCAGGCAGGCTCCGGCCACGTGGACACGACGACTCGCGCGACCTTGTACCCGTGCAGGCCGAGGTACGCGCGCAGCTTCTGCCCCTTCACGGTCCGGAACGACTCCCAGCTCGAGGAGGCCGGGTCGCGCGTGTTCTTGCTGAACGTGAACCCGTGCCACGTGTACCGGCAGCCGTCGTGGGTGCGATGGCACGTGCCGAGCGGAGGCGTCACTCCGACGCGGGCGCCGTTCGGGCCCCGGAAATACGACGAGTCGGTCTCGAGGTGCGAGACGCGGCCGGCGTGGTAGCGGACGTACAGCGAGCCCTTCGGCACCTTGTACGCGACGACCGTCCAGCCCGGGTGCACGACGCCCTTGCCGTACCGGCGCTCGACGGCGCTGCGCGCGGCGCCGATCGAGATCCCGCCGATCGCGTGCCAGGAGTCGATCGTCGGCGTGAAGGGCGAAGCGGCCGCGCCGGCGCTCGCGCCGCCCGCGGCTGCCGCGAGCACGGCGAGCGCCACGACGAGCAGGACGGCGAGACCCCGTGCCCGCGTCATGCCGCCACCGCCACGTCGTCGGCCGTCGTCACGGCGACGCGCGCGCTCCCGCTCGACACCGACCGGTCGACGGCCTCGATCACCTGCACGACGTCGAGGCCGATCTCGGCCGACGAGCGCGGCTCGCGGCCCTCCCGGATCGCCAGGCAGAAGTCCTCCATCTCCAGGAGGAGCGGCTCGACGATCTCGACGCGGGGCGAGATGATGTCGCCCGTCCGGTAGCTCAGCTGGTACTCGCCGAAGGTCGTCGGCTCGCGGAACATCACGCCGGAGTCGAAGACCCGCACCGGCTCGTGGCTCGTGTCGTCGTAGACGACCATCTGCCGCGAGCCGACGATCGTCGTCCGGCGCAGCTTGCTCGGCGCGAGCCACGAGAGTTCGACGTGCGCGATCGTGCCCTCAGCGTACTCCATGTTCACGAAGGCCACGTCGGGCTTGCTCGGGATGATGCAGCCGCGGCTGACGGCGGAGACGTGCACGGGGTTCTCGCCGAGCCAGTAGCGCAGGATCGAGAAGTCGTGCGGCGCGAGGTCCCAGACCACGCTCACGTCCGGCTGGTGGATCCCGAGGTTGACGCGGCTCATCGAGATGAAGTGCAGCTGCCCGACCTCGCCCGACTGGATCAGGTCGCGGATCAGGTTGACCGCCGGGCTGTAGAGGAACGTGTGGCCGACCATCAGGACGCGGTCGTTCGCCCGCGCCAGCTCGACCAGCTCCGAAGCCTCCTGCCACGACGCGGCGAGCGGCTTCTCGACGAAGACGTGCTTGCCCGCCTCGAGCGCGGCCGACGCCAGCTCGGCGTGCGTCGCGACGGGCGTCGCGATCACGACGGCGTCGATCGACTTGTCGGTCAGGATCGAGTCGACCTTGCGGCGGCGGGAGATCGCCGGGTAGCGGCGCTTGACCTTGGCGAGCGCCTCCGGCCGTGCGTCGCAGACCGCGGCCACCTCGGCGTCGCGAAGCTCGTGCAGGTTTCGCACGAGGTTCGGGCCCCAGTAGCCGAGGCCGACGACGGCGACACGTACGGGTTTCATGCGTGACTCCTTCTCGAAGGGTGCTTGCGGCTCATGCGGCTCATGTGGTGCCCCGCTGAGCGAACACGTGGCGCAGGGTGCGCAACATCAGCGTCAGGTCGAGGCCGAGCGAGCAGCTTCGGGCGTAGGCGACGTCCATCTCGAGCGCCTCGCGGAACGTCGTGCGCGCCCGCGCCGTCACCTGCCAGAAGCCCGTGATCCCCGCCGGGACGAGGAAGCGCTCGAAGTGGTGCGGTGCGAAGGTCTCGGTCTCGTACGGGATGCACGGCCTCGGCCCGACGAGCGACATGTCGCCCTTCAGGACGTTGATCAGCTGCGGCAGCTCGTCGAGGCTCGTCCGCCGCAGCCAGCGGCCGCACTTCGTGACCGAGTCCTCGCGCGTCAGCTTGAACAGCCCGTCGCTCTCCGGCCCGATCTGCGAGCGCATCGCCGCCTCGATGTACTCGCGGTGCGGCGCCTCGTCGGTCTCGACCTTCATCGTCCGGAACTTGAGGAGCGTGAACTCGCGCATGTTCATGCCGAGCCGCGTCTGGCGGAAGAACACGGGGCCGGGCGAGTCCCGCTTGACCCGGATCGCGATGTACAGGAAGAGCGGGGCGGTGATCAGGAGCCCGAGCGCCGCAGCCACGACGTCGATCCCCCGCTTCAGCCAGCGCGACGAGCGGGCGAGCCGCGCCGGCGGCAGCCCGAGCACCGGCAGGCCCTCGACCATGTGGATGCCGACGTTCGGGCCGATCATCTCGAACAGCCTCGGGACGATGTCGATCTGCACGTCGAGGTCCCTGAGGATGCGGATCCACTCGAACAGTGTCTCGTGCGGCTCGTTCGAGAACGCGACGAAGACGCGCTCGATGTCGAACAGCCGGACGATGTCCGGCAGCCGCTCGGGCCCGCCGAGGACGGCGACGTGCTCGACCTGGCGCTGCCGCTCGCGCGGCTTCGCGTCGACGAAGCCGACGAGGTTGATGCCGTACTCCGGGTGCTGGACGATCTTGCGCGCGATCGTCTGCCCGACGTCGCCCGCGCCCAGGATCAGCGCGTTCTGGAGGTAGGTGATGCGGGTGTGGCACCAGGCGCGCGCGGCGCTGCGCCCGAACGTCACGAACGCGAGCGCGATCAGCCAGAAGAGGAAGAGCTTCGGGATGTCCGGGGAGCCCGGGGCGACCACCCAGCGCAGGAGGAACGACAGCCAGACGCCGGTCGTGACGAAGTGGAAGACGCCGACGACGTCGTCGATCGTCGTGTGGTCGGTGCGCTGCTCGTCGCGGTCGTAGAGCCCGTAGATCTTCGCGAGCACGATCCAGGCGGGCAGCATCGCCGCGAACAGGATCGTCTGGAGCTCGATGTCGGACTCGCGCCCGAACATGAGCTCGGCGACCGTGAACGCGAGCACGAGCCCGACCACGTCCGCGAGCAGCAGGAACCGGCGGACGAGCCAGCCGCGCCGGCGGACGGCGGCGGTCCGGCGCCGCCGCCTGAGGATGTCGAGCGTCTGCGAGTCCACAGCGGCTGCGAGCTCGCTGTAGACCGCCATGTCGGGCACGAAGGCCTGCTCGGCCGCGCTCATCGCAGCTCCCGGCGCCGGCGAGGCCGGCGCCTCCGCTCGTCGAGGCCTCCGCCGAGCCGACCGCTCGCGCCGCCTCCGCCGACGGACCACCGCGACACCCGTCCCAGCTCTCGGTGATCGGTGCGGTTCGCGGTAGCCTCCTCGTCGCCAGACCCTCGGGTATCCCTCGGCTCTCCGACGCTAGGCGGCCGCGCCTCCGCACGGAACGGACGAAAGCGCAAGATCCCGCGCCGGAAGTCTAGGTCGCCTCGGCGGCCCCCTTTTGCGGCGGTTTCGCGAGGGCGGCGCGAGGCCGAGGAGCCCGGTGACGCAGGCGGCGACTCGGTGTCGGCGGCGCCGCCGGCGACGCCGCGGAGGCCGCCTCGCGAGCGGCCGCCAGGAGAAACGGAACGGCCCGCCGGTCGGACGGCGGGCCGTTCCAGAGGGCCGCAGGCGCGTCCGGACACGTCTGACCCCCGGACTCGGCCGCAAACCGTAGCACGGCTCTCGCTCGATCGAGGGATTTCGCGCCGGAGTCGAGGTCTCGCGCTCGCCGTTTCGCTACAAGGACGAGATTGAAGCCCCGTTTCTCCTCGCCTATAGTCAAGTGGAGTTCCGCGGGGACTTCTCAATCGAGAGCGGGACGGGGGAGGAGGACCTGATGAAGGTTGTGATCGCCGACGACCACCGGCTGATGCTGAAAGGCGTCCGCCGGGCGCTCGAGGCAGCGCAGGACATCGAGGTGGTGGGCGAGGCGAGAACCGGAGCGGAAGTGCTGCCGCTCGTGCACCAGACGGCGCCGGACGTCGTCCTGCTCGACCTGCGGATGCCCGAGCTCGACGGGTTCGGATGCCTCGACCGTCTGCGCAAGCAGTTCCCCGACGTGAAGGTCATCGTGCTCTCGGTGTTCAGCGACCCGGACAACATCCAGCGCGCGCTCGCGCGCGGCGCCTCCGGCTACATCGTCAAGAGCGTCGACCCGACGGAGCTACCCGGGGCGATCAGGCAGGCGGTCGACGGGACGATCTACTCGCCGCTCGGGCTGCCGGAGGTCGACGAGGACGCGACTGCGAAGGAGGCGGGGCTCACGGAGCGCGAGATCTCGATCGTGAAGGGCGTCGCGCGGGGTCTCTCGAACCAGGCGATCGGCAAGCAGCTCTGGGTGACGGAGCAGACCGTCAAGTTCCACCTGACGAACATCTACCGCAAGCTCGGCGTCGCCAACCGCACCGAGGCGGCGCGCTACGCCTACGAGCACGGCCTGGTCGAGAGCCCGCTGATCGACGCCTGACGCCTCACGCCGCGAGACGCCACGCCCCGCTCCGATGCGCATCTGGATCGACCTCTCCAACTCGCCCCACGTCCCGCTCTTCGAGCCGGTCGTCGAGCACTTCCGGCGCCGCGGCGACGAGGTGCTGCTGACGGCGCGAGACCACGCCCAGACGGCCGAACTGGCACTTCGCGCCTGGCCCGAGACAGAGCTGATCGGCGGACGCAGCCCGGCGGGCCGCGCCGCCAAGGGACGAGCGATCGCGGGACGGGCCGCGGCCCTCCGGCGCTTCGCCCGCGAGCGGCGCCCGGACGTCGCGCTCTCGCACGGCTCCTACGCCCAGGTGCTGGCCGCCCGCCGCGCCGGCGTCCCCTGCGCGACGATGATGGACTACGAGCACCAGCCCGCGAACCACCTGAGCTTCCGCTTCGCGCACCGCGTCGTCGTGCCCGAGGCGTTCCCGGAGCCGGCGCTGCGCCGGTTCGGGGCGCCGGCCCGCAAGGTGCTCCGCTACCGCGGCTTCAAGGAGGAGCTCTACCTGGCCGGGTTCCGTCCCGATCCGTCGGTGCTGGACGAGCTCGAGCTCGACCGGGCGCGCGTGCTCGCCGTCTTCCGGCCGCCGCCGACGGGCGCGCTCTACCACCGGGAGGACAACGAGCGCTTCGACGAGCTGCTCGAGCGGGCGCTCCGGCAGGGCGACGTCGAGGTCGTGCTCCTCCCGCGGGGGCAGGAGCAGGCGAGCCGCTACGGCGGCCTGGCGGGCGTGCGGGTGCCGGCGCGGGCGGTCGACGGCCGCTCGCTGCTCGCGCTCGCCGACCTCCTGATCGGCGCCGGCGGCACGATGAACCGGGAGTCGGCGCTCCTCGGCACGCCGACGTACACCGTCTTCCGCGGCGTGCTGGCCGCGGTCGACGCCGAGCTGATCCGCCAGGGCCGGCTGCGCGACCTGCGGCAGGCCGGCGTCGAGCCGGAGCTGACGCGGAAGCCTCCGACCGATGTCGCCGTCCCGCCGGCGCGGCGCGACGAAATCCTGGCGGTCGTCGAGCGCGCGGTCGACGCCGTCGCCCGCGGCACGCGCGCGCCCGCGTGAGGCTGCGCGGTGGCCACTCCGGCCGCCGCGGCGCCGAGCGACCGTCTCGACCTCCGACCATGGCCGCCAAGCCGCAGGTCGGGTGGCCGTCGCTGCCCGTTTCGGTACACCTTCTGACTGACATGCGGCAGGTTGTCCAGAGGCCACGCGACGGCCTGGTCAGCACGCGCGACGTCCCGGCGCCGGAGCTTCGTCCGGGCTGGGTGCTCGTCGCGACACGCTACTCGCTGATCAGCGCGGGCACGGAGCGGAGCAAGGTCGAGCTCGGCCAGCAGAGCCTTCTCCAGAAGGCCCGCTCTCGCCCCGACCTCGTCAAGAAGGTCGTCGACCGCGCCCGCGTCGAGGGCGTCTCCGCGGCGATCTCGGTCGCCCGCGACCGCCTCGAGGCGCTCGCCCCGATCGGCTACTCCTGTGCCGGCGTGGTGCTGCGGGTCGGCGCAGGCGTCGAGGGCATCGCGCCGGGCGACCGCGTGGCCTGCGGCGGCGGCGGCTGGGCCAACCACGCGGAGATCGTCGCCGTGCCCAAGAACCTCGTCGCGAAGGTGCCGGACGGCGTCGACCTGGCCGACGCCGCCTACGCGACCGTCGGCTCGATCGCGCTCCACGGGGTCCGCCAGGCCGACGCGAAGCTCGGTGAGCGCGTCGGCGTGATCGGCCTCGGCCTCGTCGGCCAGCTGACCGTCCGCCTGCTCCTCGCCGCCGGCTGCGAGACCTTCGGCATCGACGTCGACCCGGCCGCGGTCGCGCGCGCCGAGGCCGCCGGCGCCCACGCGTTTACCCGCCACTCGGCGGCGCTCCACGACGCGGTCGTGTCCGCGACCGGCGGGCTCGGACTCGACGCCGTCCTCGTCTGCGCGGCCACGTCCTCGAGCGACCCGCTCGACCTCGCGGTCCACCTCGCCCGCGACCGCGGGCGGCTCGTCGTCGTCGGCGACGTGCCGATCGCCGCGCGGCGGAGCGACCTGTACGAGAAGGAGCTCGAGCTTCGCCTCTCCCGGTCGTACGGGCCCGGCCGCTACGACCGCGACTACGAGGAGCGGGGCCGCGACCTGCCGGCCGGCTACGTCCGCTGGACCGAGCAGCGGAACCTGCAGGCGTTCGTCGACCTCGTCGCCGCGGGGAGGCTCGACCCCGCGCAGCTGACGACGCACACCTTCCCCGTCGAGGACGCGGCCGCCGCCTACGCCGCGCTGACGGCGAACGGCGGCGAGCGCGCGTTCGGCGTCCTCCTCGAGTACGCGGAGCGCCCCGCGGCCGCAGAGCCTCCCGCCCCGACCCGGCGGGCGGCGCGACCGGGCGCCTGCCGCGTCGGCCTGATCGGCGCCGGCGCGTTCGCCCGCGCGACGCTCCTGCCCGGGCTCACCGCGGCGGGGGCGCAGCTCGTCGCCGTCGCCAGCGCGACCGGCGTCAGCGCCGCCGACGTCGCCGGCCGCTTCGGGTTCGAGCGAGCAGCCGCGTCCGCCGACGAGATCGTCGCCGACGAGCGGATCGACGCGGTCGTCGTCGCCACCCGCCACTCGACGCATGCCGCGCTCGCGGCCGCCGCGCTTCGAGCCGGCAAGGCCGTGTTGGTCGAGAAGCCGCTCGCCCTCGACGCCGCCGAGCTCGCGGACGTGGAGTCGGCGCTGGCGGAGGCCGACGGCGCGCTGCTGATGGTCGGCTTCAACCGGCGCTTCGCTCCGCTCGTCGAGCGGCTCGCCGCCGCGCTTCGCGACGCGACGGGACGCGTCCTGGCGGTCCGCGTGAACGCGGGCCCGCTCGCCGCGGACCACTGGCTCCACGACCCGCAGGAGGGAGGCGGCCGGCTGCTCGGCGAGGGCTGCCACTTCGTCGACCTGCTCGCCCACCTCGCGGGCGAACGGGTGATCGGCGCGCACTGCGTCGCGACGCCGCTCCCCGAGCGGCCGCTCGAGTGCAGCGACCGCCTCGCGGCGACCCTCCGCTTCGCCGACGGCACCGTCGGCTCGCTCGTGTACGCCGGCAACGGCGACCCGCGGCTGCCGAAGGAGCGCATCGAGGCGTTCGCAGGCGGCATCTCGGCGGTGATCGACGACTTCCGCCGTCTCGAGCTCTACCGGGGCGGCCACCGCTCGGTCGTCAAGCACGCGCAGGACAAGGGCCACCGCGCCGAGATCGCCCGCTTCGTCGCCGCCGCGTCCGGCCGGGCGGAGGCCCCATCGGCGGCGTCCTACCTCGCCTCGACGCGCGCGACGCTCGCGCTCGCGGAGTCGCTCCGGACGGGCCTGCCGGTGGGGCTCTAGCCCGCCCCTCGTGTGCGGGATCTGCGGGACGGTCGGGCGAGCGAACCGCGCTGAGCTCGACTACATGACGGACGTCATGGCGCACCGCGGGCCGGACGGGCGCGGTGTCGAGGTCTTCCCCGGCGAGCCGCCGGCCGGCCTCGGCCATCGACGGCTCGCGATCATCGACCCGAGCCCGGCGGGCGCGCAGCCGATGAGCTTCGCCGACCGCTACTGGATCACCTACAACGGGGAGCTCTACAACTTCCGCGAGCTGCGGCGCGAGCTCGAGGCCAAGGGCGAGCGGTTCTCGACGAGCTGCGACACCGAGGTCCTGCTCCGCATGTTCGCGCTCTACGGGCCGGCCATGCTCGAGCGCCTGAACGGCATCTTCGCGTTCGGCGTCTGGGACGATCAGGAGCGCCGCCTCTTCCTCGCCCGCGACCGGCTCGGCGTCAAGCCGCTCTACTACGTCGACCTGCCGGACGTGTTCGCGTTCGCGTCGGAGATCAAGCCGCTCCTGCCGCTCCTCGTCCGCGTCGAGCCCGAGCCGGCGGCGCTCGCCGACTTCCTGACGTTCCTCTGGGTGCCGGACCCGATGACGGCGTTCCGCGGCATCCTGAAGCTGCCGCCCGGCCACTACGCCTGGGTCGAGCAGGGCCGCGTCTCGATCACGGAGTACTGGGACCTCGCCTACGCGCCCGAGGAGCGCGCGGAGCGCTCGTGGACGGAGGAGGTGGCCTCGACAGTCCGCGAGGCCGTGCTCAGGCAGACGGTCAGCGACGTCCCGCTCGGCAGCTTCCTGAGCGGGGGCATCGACTCGTCGGCGGTCGTCGCGGCGATGAGGGGCAACGGCCACCAC
>Ga0070741_10017843_pt1 | contig 11594 bp, 6 predicted proteins | sample Coa_R1_4_FD_66440 | JGI IMG/M metagenome (GOLD analysis project Ga0070741, IMG submission 66440) | Surface soil microbial communities from Centralia Pennsylvania, which are recovering from an underground coalmine fire - Coalmine... | ecosystem: Environmental > Terrestrial > Soil > Unclassified ...
TGAAGTAGAACGGGCGGGGGTTGAGCTGGCTCACCCGGGTCCAGCTCTCGCCCCCGTCCTCGGAGCGGAAGACCCCGCCGGCCTTGCTCTTGATGTCGTCGATGTCGGAGGTGCCCTCCGCGTCGCTCTGGACCACGGCGTAGACGATCTTGGGGTTCTTGGCGTAGACCGCGAGCCCGATCCGCTGGGTGCGCGGCGGCAGGCCCTTGGTGAGCTTGGTCCAGGTGTTCCCCCCGTCGGTGCTCTTGAAGATGCCGCCGAGGTCCTTCCCGTCGGTCGCGGCGACGCCGGAGACGAACTGCCAGGGGAACCGGCGCCGGGCGTAGAGCGCGGCGTAGAGCACGTCGGGGTTGGAGGGATCGATGGCGAGGTCGCCGCACCCCACCCGGTCGCCGTAGGGGGCCGGAGCCGCGAGCACCAGCTTCCACGAGGCGCCCGCGTCGGTCGTCTTGTAGCAGCCCCGCTCCTTGCTCGGCACCCAGAGGTCGCCCATCGCGGCGACCCACGCCGTCTTGGGGTCGCTGGGGTGGACCACGATGCGGGCGATGGTCTTGCTGTTCTCGAGTCCCACCCGGGTCCAGGTCGTGCCGCCGTCGGTGGAGCGGTAGACCCCGTCGCCCCAGCTCGAGCTGTTCCGGTCGTTGGCCTCGCCGGTGCCGACCCAGACCACGCTGCTGTCCGACGGCGCCACGGCCACGGCGCCGATCGACGCCACCGCCTCCTTCTCGAACACGGCGCTCCAGGTCTGCCCGTTGTCCCGGGTCTTCATGACCCCGCCGGTGCCCAGGGCGACGTAGTAGGTCCAGGGATCCACCGGATCGAAGGCGATGTCGGAGACCCGGCCGCCCATGACGGCGGGGCCGATGCTCCGCGCGGTGTAAGCGTTCGGGATCACCAGCGAGTCCAGCGGAGTCTCGGCGGGGGCCGCCGGGGGCCTGGGCTGGGTCTTCCGGGATTTGGGCTGCTGGGCGACGAGGGGAAAGGCGAGGGCGAGGCACACGACGACCGGCGCGCACGGGCGAAGGAGCATGGACCGCCTCGGGGAAAGGGACCGCAAGAAGATAAAGCGTAAGCGGTGAGCGGTAAGCGGTGAGCGGGACCGCTCACGGCTCACCGCTTACCGCTCACCGTCGACCGTTTACGGCCGTTTTCCGCTCAGGGCTCCGTTCACCACGCCAGCCGGATCTCCGTTCGCGCATAGACGAACCGCCCGTTGTAGCCGAACGGGGATGCGGCGGCCCAGGGGAAGGTGCCGAAGTTGCTGTTGAAGTCCTTGGCCGTGTCGCCGGCGTCGTCCACCACCACCAGCGAGCTGGGCCGGTCCGGGTAGGTGTCGAACAGGTTCCGCACCCCGACCGCGAGCTTCACCAGGTCGAACCGGTAGCCCACCTCGGCGTCCACGATCCCCTTCCCGCCGTAGTTGTCGCGGCAGAGATCGCAGAAGCCCGGCTGGGCCGAGGAGAACGGCCCGAAGTAGGACAGCCGCCCCAGCACGTTGAACCGGCCGCGGGCGTAGTCGGCCTCGAGCGTCCCCCGCCAGTCGGGCCGCTCGTCCTGGATCCCGATCGCGGTCACCGAGTCCAGGAGCCCGGGCTCGGTCGAGCCCGCGTCCACCAGCACCTGCGGCAGCGGGTCCACCCGGAGGATCCGGTTCTGGGTGTAGTTCACCGCAGCGTTCAGGTCCAGCCGGCCGGCCGGGCCCTCGAACACCCGGAGGCTCCCGATCACGTCCACCCCCTGGGTGCGGGTGTCGAGGCCGTTGGTGAAGTACTGCACCCCGGTGATCCCGCTCAGCCCCGCGTTGGCGAGGATGGTCCGGGTGGCGTCGTCGTCGAAGGTGGCGGAGAGGAGGATCCGGTGGTTGATCCGGATCCGGAAGTAGTCGGCCGTGATGGTGAGGTTGTTCACCGGGGTCACCGCGAAGCCGGCGCTCAGGTTGAACGCGGTCTCGTCGCGCAGCGGCCGCGAGCCGAGCGCGCGGGCGGCCGGGTGGTCCACCGGGAAGATGCCGATCTCCTCGAACTGGCCCGCGATCACGTTGGTGGTCACGTGGCTGAAGAACGCCTGGCTCAACCCGGGCGCCCGGAAGCCGGTGCTGGCGGCCGCGCGCAGGGTAATCCGGCGGGTCGGCTGGTAGCGGAGCGCGAGCTTCCCGGTGACCCGCTCGCCGAAGTCGCTGTAGCGCTCGAACCGGCCCGCGCCGTCCACCAGGACCTGCGGGGTGAGGTTGGTCTCCAGGTCGGCGTAGACCCCGACGTTGGTGCGGTGCTGGTCGGTCACGTCGCCCGGGGTGAAGCCGGAGAACACCTGGGAGCCGGCCGGCGCGACGTCGCTGCTGTCCTGGGCCAGGTGGAAGCCGTTGATGTACGACGCGAGCTCGCCGGCCTCGATGGCGTACCGCTCCCGGCGGAAGGCCGCGCCGAAGGCGACGTTCACCGGCGCGGGCAGCCCCAGGTTCACCGGCTTGGCCACGTTGAGCCCGGTCACGAACTCCTCCCGGAGCACCCGGCCGGCGTAGAAGCTGGTCTGGTTCGGGATCCCGGGGTCGTCCGCCGTGCCGAGCACCCGGTCCGGCCCGGGGGCGCAGGGCGCCTGGGGGTCGAGGCAGGGTCCGAGCGAGGCGTTGAGCGTGTTGGTGAGGTCGTAGTCGAAGTGGTTGTGCCCGAACTCGGCGCCCACGTCGAAGTTCCAGCCGCCCACCACGGCGCGGAACCCGCCGGCCATGGAGTAGTCCACCGCCTTGCCCGAGAAGGTCGGGAGATAGCCCAGCGGATAGATCTCGGGCCAGTTGCGGGGGCTGTCGAAGTACCGCCGGTAGCCCTGCCCGGTCCCGTCCCGGTGGCTGAACCCGCCGAAGGTGTAGATCTCCGCGGTCCCGGCCGGGTTCACCGGCAGGCGGAAGTTGGCGAAGGTGAGGACGTCCTTCTCCAGCCCGTCGCCCCAGTGGTGGTTCGGCTGGGGCACCGGATTCCGCTTCCGGATCACCTGCCCGATGTCGTTGATCGAGTCGGGGATCCCGGTGCCGGCCACCTCGAACCGATCGGCCCAGGCGCGGTTGGTGGGCTGCCGGTCGCGGAACTCGCCGAACAGCCCGAGCGAGCCGCGCCCGAGCTTGAAGCCCCAGCCGCCGTTCACGTTGGTGGTGGTCCCGTCGTCGGGGTAGTTGTCCGTGGTGTAGCGGCCCACGTCGGCGTTGAGGTAGGGGCTGAACTCCCCCTCCTTGATCACCAGGTTCACCACCCCGGCGATGGCGTCGGAGCCGTACTGGGCCGAGGCCCCGTCGCGCAGCACCTCGATCCGGTCGATCGCGCTCGCCGGCAGCGCGTTGAGGTCCACCCCGCTCGAGCCCGCGCCCATGCCGTAGGTGAAGTTGTTGACCAGGGCGGTCTGGTGCCGCCGCCACCCGTTCACCAGAACCAGGGTGTGGTCGGGGCTCAGGCCGCGCAGGGTGAACGGCCGGACGATGTCGCCCGCGTCGGTCACGCTCTGCCGCGGGAAGTTGACCGACGGCGCGACCGACTGGAGGATCACGCTGGTCTCCGTGCTCCCCTGCTGCTGCAACTGCTCGGCCGGGAACACGTCCACCGGCACGGCCAGCTCCTCCGCCGCGGTGTGGCGGGCGCGGGACCCGACCACCACGTTGATGGGCGCGAGCTGTACCGGGGCGCGGGCCAGGGTGAAGTCCTGCTCGGTCGTGGCGCCGGGCGCGACGGTGACCTGGGCCGTCACCGGGCCGTAGCCGATGAGCCGCACCCGGAGGGTGTGGGTGCCCGGCGGCACGCCCCGCATCTCGTAGTCGCCGCCGGCCCCGCTCGTGGCCTTGAGCTGGGTTCCCTCCAGGATGATGGTGGCCCCGGGCAGCGCGGGGCCGAGGCTGTCCACCACCCGCCCGCGGATGACGCCGGTCTGGGCGGCGGCGGGGATCGCGGCGATCGACGCGATCGCCGCGGCGACGAGGAGGCCCAGCACGACGGATACGGCCGGGCGGCGGGACTGTGACATCGGGGATTCCCGGTCGAGGGGTGTCGGGAGCGGATATACCGCGCGCCGCGGAGGCCGTCAAGCGGAGCGGGGCGGACGGCGGATCGGGCGGATGTGATGCGGCCGCTTGAGGGGCGGCCCGCCGGGCCGTAGGGTTCAGGCGCCATGGCCACCCTCACCTCCGAGCGCGGCTCGGCGGCCGGGCTCACCTGGCGGCACGTGCCCATCCTCGCCGCCGCCATCGCGCTCGGGCTCGGCAGCCTGTTCGCGCTGCGGGTGATCGTCCGGCCCATCGCGATCCTGCTGCTCGCCATCACCCTGGGAGAGGCCCTCTCCCCCCTGGTGGACCGGCTGGAGCGCCGGCTCGGCCGGATGAGCGCGGTGGCGCTCATCTACGCCGCGCTCTTCATTTTGGCCGCCCTCATGTTCTGGCTCATCGTCCCGACCCTGGGCCGGCAGGTGCAGGAGATCGGGGACCGGCTGCCGGAACTGGTGGGCCGCGCCCGGTCGTGGCTCGCCCGCTTCGATCAGGTCGCGGGCGGCAACCTGGTCGAGGCGGCGACCGCCCGGCTCGCGGGCGTGGGGGGCGCCCTGGTGGCGCTCCCCCTCCGGCTGCTCTCGTCCATCCTCGAGCTGCTGCTGGTGATCTTCCTCTCGATCTACTGGCTGCTCGGCACCCCCACGCTCCGCCGCTTCGTGCTGTCGCTCGTCGCCCCGGGCTCGCGGGCGCGGGTGGGCGCGGTGCTGAGCGACATGGGGGCGGCCATGGGCGGCTACGTCCGGGGCGCCGCGATCAACGCGGTGGTGATGGGGGTGCTGGCCTGGATCGGGCTGGTGGCGATCGGGGTGGACTACGCGCTCGTGCTCGGGCTCCTCACCATGCTGGGCGAGCCGGTGCCCTACGTGGGTCCGATCGTGGCGGGCGCCGTGGTGGCGCTCGTGGCTCTGCTCCAGTCGCCCACCAAGGCGCTGCTCGCGGTCGGCCTGTACACCGCGCTCCAGCAGGTCGAGGGCCACCTCCTCACGCCCAACATCATGAGCAAGCAGACCCACACCTCGCAGGCGCTGGTGATCTTCGCGCTGCTCGCGGGCGCGGCGGTGGGCGGCCTCCTGGGCGCGCTGGTCGCGATCCCGGTGGCGGGGGCGCTCCAGGTCTTCACGGTCGAGGTGCTGGCCCCGGCGATCCGCCGGCGGAGCGGCGCCCGAACCGGGAGCGCGGCCGCCGGCTGAACCGGGCGGAGAGCGGCCCCGGGCGCGGCGCGGCCGGTCGAGCCGGCCACCGGGCGGGGGCGACGGGGCTCAGCCCGCCGGGAGCTTGCCGAAGACGGTCCCCCGCCGCTCCCGGCCCAGCGCGGCCACGACCGCCGCGAAGGTGAAGACCGTGAGCGCGGTGAGCGCCATGGAGACGGCGTAGCTCGTGTGCGCGGCGAACAGCGCCTCCAGGTACGCCACGGAGCTCGCGAGCAGCACGCCGCACTGGTAGGCGAAGCCCGGAAGGAACCCGCGCACCGGATCGGGCGCGAGCTCGGTGATGTGGGCGGGGATCACGCCCCAGGCGCCCTGGACGAAGAACTGCATCGCGAAGGCGCCGGCCACGAGGAGGGGCTGCGAGGGCGCGAAGGCCCAGAGCGGGATCACCAGGATCGCCGCCGCGAGGGCGCCCACGATCGCGCGCCGCCGGCCGATCCGGTCGGACCGGAGCCCGACCGCGATCCCGCCGGCGATCGCCCCCACCATGGAGAGCGCGGTGAGCCCGGCCCGCGCCTCCGGCCCGAAGCCCCAGTCCCGCTCGAGCAGGGTGGGATACATGTCCTGGGTCCCGTGCGAGGCGAGGTTCATCCCGGTCATGAGCAGGGTGATGTAGAGGAAGAGCCGCCAGTTCGCCGCGATGGCCCGGCCCAGGCCGCTCCAGGTCCCGGCCCGGGTCCGCTGCCAGACCTCGGACTCCTTGACCCGAAACCGCACGTAGAGCGCGAGCAGCGCCGGGAGCCCGCCGATGAAGAACATCGGGCGCCAGCCGAACCGGGGATAGACCAGGAAGAAGCACACCGCCGCGAGCAAGTATCCGGCCGCGTAGCCCTCCTGGAGCAGGCCGGAGAGCACCCCGCGCGAGCTGGCGGGCGCCTTCTCCATGGCGAGCGAGGCGCCGACCCCCCACTCGCCGCCCATCCCGATCCCGAACAGCGCCCGGAGCACCAGGAAGGTCGCGTAATCGGGGGCGAGGCCGGAGAGGACCTCGATCAGCGAGTAGAACACGAGGTCCAGCATCAGCGGGAGCCGGCGCCCGTAGCGGTCCGCCAAAAGGCCGAAGATGAGCGCGCCGAGGGGGCGGAAGGCGAGGGTGAGCGTGATGGCGAGCGCGATCGCGGCGTCCGACCGGCCGAACTCGCGCGCGATCGCCGTGAGCGCGAAGACGACGAGGAAGAAGTCGAACGCGTCCAGGGTCCAGCCCAGGAACGCGGCGGTGAGAGCGGCGCGGTGGTCGTCAGCCATCAGCTATTAGCCATTAGCCATTAGCCATTAGCTTTGCCATGGCTCGTGGTCCGGGCCGCGGGGAGCACTTCACCTGGCGCGGGGACGCTGAAGGCTAATAGCTAATGGCTAATGGCCAACGGCTAATGGCTGATAGCTCAAAACCCCGGCAGCAGGCTGAACTGCCAGACCCAGTTGCGCTCCGGGCGGTCGAAGGGATGGGCCAGGTCCACCTGGGCCACCAGATACCCGAAGAGGTTCAGCCGAAGGGCCACGCCGGCGCTGTACACCGGCTTCCGGGTGCCGCCGAAGAACGTGGGGCTCACGCGCTTGTCCCAGGCGACCCCCGCGTCCCCGAACAGGGCGAGCTCCACCGGGAACGCGCCGTAGTACCCCTGCCCGATCCCCAGCGCCCCGAGTAGCGGGAAGCGGAGCTCGGCGTTCCCCACCAGGATCCGGCTGCCGAGCAACTGGTCGAACACCGGGCAGGCGTTGGGGTTGGTCGGCGGGGGCGCGCACTCGCTCGCGTCGAACGAGCCGTAGGAGTAGCCCCGCACCAGCCCGTCGTAGCCCAGGAAGAGCGGGATGAACCGCGGGTCGTCGCTGTCCTTGCCGTAGCGCCCGAAGTGGAGCGCCCGGAACGCGAAGGTGACCGGGCGGAAGGGCATCACGTAGGTGCGGAAGTCGCCCAGGGCGTTCACGAAGGTGAGCGACCCCACCGCGGGCGACACCTCGAACCGGTAGCGCTGGCCCAGGATCGGGCTGGTGGCCCCGAAGAGCGAGTTGTCGTACACCAGGGCCAGGCTGGCGGTGGCGAGGTGGAGCGCGCTCGGGGTGGGCAGGCTCACCGTGCTGTCGAGCACGAGGTCGCCGGTGAGGAACGAGAACGCCTGGGTGCGCAGCTCGCTCTGGAAGCTCACGTTGCTGTAGCCCGCCTGGAACTCGAGCCGCTGCACCGGGCTGAACGGGTAGGACAGGATGAAGTCGGCGTCCCGGTTGATCTGCCGGTCGAGCACCGTCTGCTCGACGAACACGGTGTCCCCGTCGAGCACCGCCGGCCCCGCGAAGAACGCGCCGGTCCGGAAGGGCTGCTGCTGCGCCACCACGCCCCAGTTGAGCCGGTGGGTGAGGTTCTGGTAGCCGACCAGCGCCGCGATGTCGTTCACCCCGCCGCTCACCTGGAGGCCCGTGACCAGGTTGTGGTTCCCCAGGATGTCGCTGAAGAAGAGCGCGGTCCCGCCCCCGACGAAGGTCCCGAACGGGTCGGTTCCCACCGCGAGGCTCGGCGGGCCCACGTACTCGAGCCCGAGCCGCGGGCTGTAGGGGCGGACCGCGTAGGTGGTGTCGGGCGGGAGGCCGGTGAGCGGGTCCTTGAGCATCCCGAGCAGCACCTCGCCGGCGCGCTCGCGCGGCGGGAGGAGCCCCGGGTCGAGCCCCGCGGGCGGCGCCGGGGCGGGCGTCGTGGCCGCCGCCACCGCCGGCTCCAGCGCGTAGAGGGCGTAGCCGCTCCGCTCGAAGACGCTGAACGCGACGGCCCCGGTGCCCGCGGCCACCGTGAGCGCGGGGCTCGTGGCCGTGATGCCGGCGATCCCGGTGTACAGGTTGGTGAGCCGGATCGGCCCGCCGCCCCCGCCGCCCCCGCCGCCGCCCCCCAGGTCGAAGCGGTACAGGTTCGAGATCCCGCCCGCGTCCCCGATGAAGTAGAGGCTCCGGCCGCCCGGCCCCCACTGCGGGTTGATCTGATTGCCCGCGAGCGTGACGCCGGCCGGGGCGATCCGGCCCGACCGGAGGTCGAGCAGGGCGATCCGATAGGGACCCGGCGCCACCCGGTCCAGCGAGGTGGAGAACCGGTCCGTCACGAACGCGAGGGTCCGGCCGTCGGGCGACCACTCCGGCTGGAGGTCGGCGAACGCGTCGTCGGTGAGCCGGCGGAGCCGCCGGGCCCGGAGATCGTACACGAAGAGGTCGGAGAGCCCGCCGGCGAGCGCGCTGAACGCGATGGAGCCGCCGTCCGGCGCCCAGGTCGGGTTCAGCACCTCGCCCACGTCCGGCAGCGGAATCTCCTGCTCCCGGCGGTTGCGCTCGACGTCGTAGATCACGAGCACGGGCCGCCCGCCCGAGATCGCGCCGAAGACGACGCGGCGGCTGTCGGCCGACCAGGCCCCGGCGGAGTTGATGAACTCGAGGCTCTGGAAGTGGGGGTCCACCGCGGTCGAGGTGAGCCGGCGGACGACCTTGCCGGTGCGGGCGTCGGCCAGGTAGAGGTCGATCGAGAAGAGCCCCCGGTTCGAGAGGAAGAGGAGCCACCGCCCGTCCGGGCTCAGCGCGGGGGCCACGTTGTACTGCTCCTCCTCGCCGCGCGGGCCCGCGAGAAGCCGGCCGGTCGCGCCCGCGGGCGTCGTGGCCGCGGCGACCGGGTCGTAGGCCGCGTGCAGCGCGCGGTGCCACGCGCTCACCAGCGTGTCGGGCGGGAGGTGGAGCACGGCCTCGATCGCCGCGGTCATCGACCGGCTCCGCGCCCCCGCCCGCAGGAGGTCCACGATGGCCCGGTCGCCGTAGCGGCCCCCGAGGTAGGCCAGGAACGCCTGCCCGTAGCGGTAGGGGAAGAAGCGCGGGTCCTCCAGGTCGCGGTAGCGCGGGAGCCGATGCTGCACGGCGTCCCGCATCCACATGGCCGTGAACGGGTCCGCCGGGCCGAGCGAGAAGTACTCCGCCATGCCCTCGATGAACCAGAGCGGCAGGGCGGTGGCCGCCGGGAGCGCCCCGGTCGCCCCCGTGGGCATCGGGCCGGTGAGATCGAACTGGAAGGCGTGCACCAGCTCGTGACCCAGCACGTGGTCCATCTCGTGGAGCGGCCCGCCGATCGGCAGCACCACGCGGCGGCGGAGCGGCTCGGTCACGCCGCCGGTGCCCTCGGTGATCTCTCCCGGGATGGCGTTGGTCTGCTGGAAGGCGAGCGAGCTGCCGTACACGATGACCGGCTGGCGGCCGCGGAGCTGGTGGTCGAAGAGCCGGGACAGGCGGTCGTACCAGCGCTCGGCCGAGCGGGCGGCGAGCTGGACGGCGGCCCGCTCGGTGGGGTAGAAGTAGATGTCGAAGTGGGGGGTCCGGAGCACCTCGAAGCGAAAGGTCTGGTACTGGACCTTGTTGCGTCCGAAGTACTGGGCGTGGGCGGCGGCCGGCGCGGCGAGACACGCGGCCACGAGCCAGCCCGCAACCCGGGCCGGTCTGGCGAAGGACCACATTTGGCGGATCATGCGGTCATTCGCCACGCCGGTGCCGTGAGCCGGATCACCCGCCCGCCCGATGTGACGCAGGTCACCGGCCGCGGCCGCTTCCCGCCCTCGCCCGGCGCGTGCGCCGCGCCCCATATTGCCGCCGGCACCCAGAGCGACGTGACCATGACCGCCTTGCCGAGGTCTGTTCCCCTGAAGAACTTGCCCGACCCCGAGGTGATCCGGCGGGTGCTGGACGGCGACACCGAGGCGTTCGCCGTCCTGATCGCCCGCCACCGGGGCCGGCTGGGACGTTTCGCGGTGCACATGCTCGGCCGCCGGGAGGATGCCGAGGAGGCCCTGCAGGACGCGTTCGTGCGGGCCTACCGGTCGCTGGCGCGCTGCGCCGACCCGGCCCGGTTCGATGCCTGGCTGTTCCGGATCCTGGTAAACCGCTGCCGCACCGCCGGCGCGCGCCGGGGGCGCCGCGAGCGGACCTTCGTGCGGGACGAGGTCGCGTTGAGCCAGGCGGTGGTGGAGCACCCCGCGCCGCAGCACGAGTGGCGCGAGGAGATCCGGCGGGCGCTCGCCCGGCTGGAGCCGGAGCAGCGCGAGGCCTTCCTGCTCAAGCACGTGGAAGATCTGGGGTACGAGGAGATGTCCGCGCTCACCGGGGTCGGGGTGTCGGCGCTCAAGATGCGGGTCAAGCGGGCCTGCGACCGGCTCCGGGTGCTGCTGAGCGACGAGCGCGTGCGGGAGGCGCGGCATGGGTGAGGAGGACCGCAGGGACCGGCTGCTGGAGCGGGTGGTGACCGAGCTCCGCCGCCCCGTCATGCTGAGCCCCGGGTTCGAGGCGCGGGTGATGGCGGCGGTCCGGGCCGGCCGGCGGCCGGCCGCGTGGCGGAGGGCGCTCCGGTGGCTGGTGCGCCCGCGGTGGGTGGCGGTGACGCCGCTCGAGGCTGCGGGCATGGCGGCGGCGCTGGTGGCGGTGGCGCTGGGCGGCGCGCTTCTGGTCCGGAGCGCGTCCCGCCCGGCTCCGGCGGAGCCGGCGGGCCAAGTAGGCGCCGCGCCCGGGGCTCACCCGGGGACGGGGGAGACGGAGGTGATCCGGTTCGTGCTGGTCGCGCCGGGGGCATCGCGGGTGGCGCTGGTGGGCGATTTCAACGATTGGGACCCCCGGGCCATGCCGCTGCGCCCGGCGGGCGACGGGCGACTCTGGACCATCGAGGTTCCCCTGCGTGCCGGCCGGCACGAGTACGCCTTCGTGGTGAACGGCCGGCAGTGGCGGGTGGATCCGACGGCGCCGCGGGCCGTCGCCAACGACTTCGGCCCTCCCAACTCGGTCATCATCGTCGGCGGGCGCAGCTCGTGAGACCGGTGGTCCTCGCGCGGGCGGCGGCCGCGGCGGCGCTCGCCGCCGCGGCCGCCGCCCCGCCCTCCCGCGCCCAGGACCCCCGCCTCGCCGAGCGCCTCGACCCCGCCACCCGCACCGCGGTCGAGGCGGTGGTGGACTCGGCCCGGCGGCGCGGGCTCCCCACCGAGCCCCTGGTGGACAAGGCCCTCGAGGGCGCGAGCAAGCGGGCCCCGGGTCCCCGGATCGTGGCCGCCCTCCGTACCCTCACCGCCGACCTCGCCCTCGCCCGGGAGGCCCTGGGCGAGCACACCCCGGAGCCCGACCTGGTCGCGGGCGCGGGCGCGCTCCGGGCCGGCGCCCGCCCCGAGGCGCTCCGCGAGCTGCGCGAGGCGCGACGCCAGCGGCCCCTCACCGTCCCGCTCGCCGTCCTCTCGGATCTGGTCGCGCGCGGCGTGCCGCCCGATACGGCGTCCGCCGTGGTGGTCGCCCTCGCCCGCCGGGGCGCGGCCGACCAGGACTTCGGCGATCTGGAGCGCGGGGTGGCGCGGGACATCGAGGCCGGCGCCTCGCCC
>Ga0070741_10017844_pt1 | contig 11593 bp, 9 predicted proteins | sample Coa_R1_4_FD_66440 | JGI IMG/M metagenome (GOLD analysis project Ga0070741, IMG submission 66440) | Surface soil microbial communities from Centralia Pennsylvania, which are recovering from an underground coalmine fire - Coalmine... | ecosystem: Environmental > Terrestrial > Soil > Unclassified ...
GTCGTCGGCTCGTCGCCGGCCGGGAGCCGTCTAGGATCGACCGCGTGAGCGAGCTGACGCGGCTTTCGGCCACGGAGCTGCTCGCCGGCTACGCGTCGCGCTCCTTCTCGCCCGTCGAGGTGCTCGAGGCGGTCGCGCGACGGCTCGAGGCGGTCGAGGGCGTGCTGCGCGCCTTCGTGACGCTCGCGCTCGACGAGGCGACGGCCGCCGCCGCCGACTCGGAGAGCCGCTGGCTCGCGGGTTCGCAGCGGCCGCTGGAAGGGGTTCCGCTCGCGGTCAAGGACCTCTTCGACACCGCGGGGCTCCGCACGACGTACGGCTCGCCGATCTTCGCGACGCACGTGCCGGGTGAGGACGCGGAGGCGGTCCGGCTCGCGACGTCGGCCGGGGCGGTCGTCGTCGGCAAGACGTCGACGCACGAGTTCGCCTGGGGAGTGACCGGCATCAACCGCCACTTCGACACCGGCCGCAATCCCTGGCGGCTCGACCGAGTCGCCGGCGGCTCGAGCGCCGGCTCGGCGGCGGCGATCGCCGCCGACATCGTCCCGCTGGCGCTCGGCTCGGACACCGGCGGCTCGATTCGGATCCCGGCCGCGTTCTGCGGTGTCGTCGGCCTGAAGCCGACGTACGCGCGCATCTCCGCATCCGGCTGCTTCCCGCTCGCGCCGTCGCTCGACCACGTCGGTCTGCTCGCGCGGACGCCGGCGGACGCGCAGCTCGCGCTCGACGTGCTGCAAGCCGCGCCCGGCGCGCCGCCGCGCGAGCTCCGCGGCCTCCGCGTCGGCATCTCCGCCGGCACCGCCGCGGTCGAGCCGGCGCCCGCCACGGCCCGCGCGCTCGCGGACGTGCATGGGGTCCTCGTCGAGCTGGGCACAGACGTCGTCGACGTCACGTTCGCAACCGACGACGCCGTCTCGATCCACGCGCCGATCCAGCGGAGCGAGGCGCTGCGGACGCATCGCGAGGCCGGGCTGTGGCCGGCGCGGCGGAGCGACTACGGCGAGGACGTGGCGTCGCGGATGACGGCCGCCGAGTCGCTGACGTTCGACGCTTACGTCGCCGCGACGGCGGCGCGCGAACGGCTGCGCGCCGAGTTCGACAGCCTCTTCACCGTCGTCGACGTGTTGCTGACGCCGGTGTCGCCCGTCGCGCCGCCGGGCTTCGACGCGCCGGAGCCGCCGAGGTTCCGCGACCTCGTGCTCCCGCTGACGACGCCGCAGAACCTCGCCGGCCTGCCGGCGTGCGCCGTTCGCGCCGGCTTCGACGAGGACGGGCTGCCGGTCGGCGTGCAGCTGACGGGAGCGCGCGGCGACGAGGCGACGCTGCTCGCGGTCGCGCAGGCGTTCGCGAGCGCGACGCCGGACCTGCAGGCCCGCCGCCCGACGGCCGTCCCTTAGCCTGCGGCGACCTGGAGCGGCGCCTCGAGCGGCACGCCGGCGGCGCGCAGCTTCTCGACCACCTGGTCGACCGACAGCACCCAGCCGAGACAGCGCGCGACGTTCTCGAGTCCGAGCTCGTGCAGGTCGTCGCCGTACATGCTGTAGACGCAGTCGCTGACGACGACCGCCGCGTAGTCGCGGTTGAACGCCTCGAAAGCCGCGCAGAGCACGCACGTGTTCGTGTTGATCCCGATCAGGAGGAGCGTGTCGACGCCGCGTGCGCGCAGCCAGCTCTCGAGGTCGGTGTCGAGGAACGAGCTCAGCCGGTGCTTCGAGGTGATCACGTAGTCGGTCGGCAGCGGCGCGAGCTCGGGCATCACCTCGGTCTGTGGCGAGCCGACGAGGTTGTGGCCGCGGATCGTCGACGGCAGGTCCGGCGTCAGCTTCTCGCGGAGACCGTCGACGGCCCGCCACCACGGGTTCCGCAGGTACTCGCTCTCGCCGTCGACAAGCCGGTTGTGCATGACCGCGTAGACGCTCGGGATGCCGGCCGCGCGAGTGGCGGCCAGCAGCCGCTGCGAGGCCGCGACGACCTCGGCGGCTGCGTCCGCGGCGACAGGCATGGTCGCGATCTCCGGGTCGAGGTGTCCGCGGTGCGTGTCGATCGCGAGCACCGCCGTCCGACGTGGGGCGAGCTTGAGCTCTGCGTTCAGCCGCTCCCGCATCTCGATCCGCCTGGCCACGGCCGGAGTCTACGTGCGGCCCGGTCGGACGCGCGCCAGCGCGCGGCGCGCCTCGGCCCGGATGCGCTCCGGGTCGAGCGGGATCTCGTTCAGCTGGAGGCCGAGCGCGTCGCAGACGGCGTTCGCGACGGCGGCTGCGGCGCCGATCGTCCCGCCCTCGCCGACACCCTTGACGCCGTGGACGGTCGTCGGCGACGGGATCTCGCAGTGCTCGAGCGCGAACGCGGGCAGCTCCGCCGCCGTCGGCAGCAGGAAGTCGTACAGCGTGCCGTTCCGCGGTCGGCCCGCGTCGTCGTACCGCACCGCCTCGAACAGCGCCTCTGCAATTCCCTGCGCCGTCGCGCCGTGCACCTGACCCGCGACGATCATCGGGTTGATGACGCGGCCGCAGTCGTCCGCGATCGCGTAGCGGACGAGCTCGACACCACCCGTGTCCGGGTCGACGTCGACCACGCAGACATGCGCTGCGTACGGGTACGCGACCGCCGGCGGGTCGTAGTGCGCGCTGACGGCGTAGCGGCCGCCGGCGGCCGCGGCCGCGAGCTCGCCGAGCGACACGGCCGCGGCCGGCTCGTCCGCGATGCGCACCTGGCCGTCGGCGAGCGTCAGCTCGTCCGGCGGCGCGTCGAGCCGGTGGGCGGCGTCCGCCAGCACCCGTGCGCGGAGCTCCTCGGCCGCCCGCGTGAGCGCACCGCCGGCGGAGACGGCGCTCCGGCTCGCGAACGTGCCGGTGCCGGCGAGACCGCCGACGGCGGTGTCGGCCGGCGCGACGGTCACCGCCTCCGGCTCGACGCCGAGCACCTCGGCGACGATCTGCGCGAACGTCGTGTCCGTGCCCTGACCGATCGTCGGGGTCGTCGTCCAGACGGTTACGCGGCCGTCGGCGCCCAGCGAGAGGTGCGCGCCGTCGTAGCCCTCGATCCCGACCATGCCGCGGCGGACGAATACGGTCGAGTTCATCCCGGTCGGCTCGACGTAGCAGGCGACGCCGACGCCGCGGAGGCGGCCGGTCGCGCGGGCGGCGCGCCGCTCTTCCTCGACGCGGTCGAGGCCGGCGGCGGCGAGCGCGAGCTCGAGCGCGGCGTGATAGTCGCCGCCGTCGTAGCGCTGGTTCGTGAGGCTGACGTGCGGAAGCTCGTCCGCGCGCAGCAGGTTCCGGCGCCGGATCTCCGGCGGCGCGAGACCCAGCTCGGCGGCGAGCAGGTCGAGCACGCGCTCGTGCACGTAGGCCGAGACGGCGAAGCCGACGCCCCGGTAGGCGCCCTGTGGGCACTTGTTCGTCGCGAGCGCCCGCGCGCGCACGCGCAGGGCGGGCAGTCGGTACGGCCCCGGCAGGAGCGACGGCGTCGTCAACGCCTCGAGCGTCGTCCCGTGCGGGTAGGTGCCGTAGGCGCCCTGGTCGACGAGCTGGTCGACGTCGAGCGCGAGCAGCCGCCCGTCCGCGGCGGCGGCCGCGCGCACGCGCACCCGCTGCTCGCGTGCATGGCTCGCCGCGACGAGGTTCTCGCTCCGGTCCTCGATCCACTTCACGGGCCGCTCGAGCCGGAGCGCGAGCCAGGCGACGACGATCTCCTCCGGGTACACGTGCGCCTTCTGCCCGAAGCCGCCGCCGACTGCCGGACAGAGCACGCGCACGTCGTCGAGCGCGAGCCCGAGCGTCTCGGCGACGGCGAGCCTGAGCTTGTGGGGCCCCTGCGTCGAGGCGTGCAGCACGAGACCGGCGCCGTCCGGCAGCGCGAGCACGCCCCGCGGCTCGAGCGGCGCGGCCGCCGACCGGCCGTGCACGAGCTCGGCCTCGACGACCGCGGCCGCCTCCGCGAACGCGGCGTCGACGTCGCCGGCGTCGATCCTCGACTCGACGTAGACGTTCGGCCGTGCCGGGTGGAGGAGCGGCGCGTCGTCGGCGAGCGCGCGGCGCGGGTCGACGATCGGCTCGAGCGGATCGAGCTCGAGCCGGACGGCGTCGGCCCCGTCCTCCGCCGCGTAGCGGGAGTCGGCGACGACGACCGCGAGCGGCTCGGCGGCGAAGCGGACGACCTCCTCGGCGAGGAGCGGGCGCGGCGGGCAGTAGGCATTCGGGGTCTCGCACGGCGCAGCGAGCGGCGGCAGCCCGAGCTCGTCGGCGGCGAAGGCCGCGGCGACGCCGGCGGTCGCGCGCGCAGGCCCAAGGTCGACGGTCACGATCCTCGCGTGGGCGAGCGGGCTGCGAACGAACGCCGCGTGCAGGACGTCCGGAACGACGAGGTCGTCGACGAAGCGAGCCGTTCCGGTCAGCAACGCGCGGTCCTCGAAGCGGAGGAGCGCTCGGCCGAGCGCCGTCCGGCGCTCGGTTGGCGCGACGGTCACAGCAGGCCGAGAGCCCGCAGCATCCCGTAGTCCGGCGGGCAGGGCCCGCCGGCGGAGACGATCCCGACGCCGCGGTCGGCCTTCACCTTGTGCCGGACGCCCGCCTGCACGAAGACGACCTCGCCGGCGGCGAACGTGTGCGTGACGCCGCGGTCGAGGTCGTCGATCGAGCCCTCGCCCTCGAGGATCGCGATCGTGTCGTCCGATCCCTCGTGCGAGTGCGGCGCGTTCTCCTCGCCGGGCTCCAGGATCGCGAGGTTCATCGTCGCGATCTCGGCGCCGACGCCGGGCCAGACGACGAGGCGTGCACCCTTGCCGATCGTCGGCAGCGGCACGCCTTCCGTCTCCGCGTCGTACACGCGCACCGCGCCGTCGCCGTCGCCGTCGGCCGGCAGCGGCTCGCCGCCGCCGTAGAGCGCCGGGTCGGGCGGGCAGGGGCCGCCCCAGATCGTCATCGGCTCCGACGCCGCGAACGCGTACGCGGTCCGCGCCGGGACGTAGACCATGCGGCGGCGCTCGAGCGACGACCCGTCGACCGCCCCGACGCCGTCGGCGACGACGTAGACCGCCTCCGACTCGTGCCGCAGCCGTCGCGTCTCGCCGCCCGCGTCGAGGTCGATCCGGTGCATCGCGCGCCGATGCGAGCCGGTGCCGGGCCACGCGAGCGCGACCGCACGCCCGCCGTGGGCGACGATGTCGAGCGGCTCGCCGCCGCGCAGGATCGCAACGGCCGGGAACGACGAGACGGCCACGGGACGGCGATCCTACCCGAGGAGCTCGTACGCGTCCGGTGCCGGACGGCGCGGCACGACGATCGCGAGCACGCGGGCGCCGCGCTCCCCGGCCCGGATCCCGTGCGGCACCCCGCCCGCCGTCACGGCCCAGCCGCCCGCCGCGAGCCGCACCGTCTCGGCGCCCGCGGTCAGCTCGACCTCGCCGTCGGTGACGAGCGTGATCTGCTCCTCCGCGTGCGCGTGGAGCGGGAACCGCGCTCCCGGCGCGAAGCGGTACTCGCTGACCGTCGCGCCCTGGCCGTCGAACGTCCGGCGGCGCAGCCCCTCGAACGGCTCCGACTCGGCGAGCGCCTCGAAGCTGCCGACCGCGTTCATTCGTCGACGAAGGCGACGACCCGGCACGGCGACGCCTCCCCGCCCTGGATCGGGATCGGGAAGGCGCCGATCAGGCAGCGGCGCGTGCCGACGCTCCCGATCGCGCCGCCGAGGTTCTCGACGTGCGTGATCCCGTGTCGGAACGGCACCTTGTGCATGACGAACAGGTCGTCGACCGGGAAGAGCTCGTCCGGGTCGACGCCGCTCTCCGCGCGGAACTGGGCCGCGATCTCGGGCCGCCACCTCGTCCGGATCGAGGTGTTCAGCGGGTTGTCGCCCGACGCGCAGTCGAACCCGGTCCAGGCGAGCTCCAGCTCCACCAGCCACTCCGCGAACTCGCGGTCGCCGCCGGGGTGACGGAGGAAGTAGCGCTCCTCGTCCTCCTCCGGAGCGCCGTTGTAGAAGCGGTGGTAGCCCGTGTTGTAGAGGAGGACGTCGCCCCGCCGCACCTCGATCCGGTCGGTGATGTGGCGCGGCTTGATCACCGCCCAGTCGTGCATCTCGTCGGAGATGTCGACGATCACGCCCTCGCGGCACAGCCGGTCGATCGGGACGGAGGCGACGTCGTTGCCGCCGGAGACGATGTGCAGCTCGCCGTCGAAGTGCGTTCCGGAATGCAGCGGCAGCTCGAGCAGCTGCGAGACGATGCCGTGCGTCGCCAGGCGCTGGAAGTACGAGAGCTTCGGCGACGGGTAGCCGACCCAGCCGGGCGTGTGGATCGAGAAGGGATGCGTCAGGTCGACGACCTTCACGCGCGCATCCTCTCGCCCGCGAGCCGCACCGCGCGAACGATGTTCTGGTAGCCGGTGCAGCGGCAGAGGTGTCCCGCGAGGAGCTCGCGGATCTCACGGTCGGCGAGCGCCGTCACGTCCGTCTCGCGGAAGACCGCCTCGAGCGTCATCAGGAAGCCCGGGGTACAGAAGCCGCACTGCAGCGCGTGGCTCTCGTGGAACGCCTGCTGGAGCGGATGCAGGTCGCCGTTCGCGGCCGCGAGGCTCTCGACGGTGCGGATGCTGCGCCCGTTCGCCTGCACCGCGAACAGCAGGCACGACCGCACCGGCGCGCCGTCGAGTTGCACCGTGCACGCCCCGCAGACGCCGTGCTCGCAGCCGACGTGCGTCCCGGTCAGCCCGGCGTCGTGGCGGATGAAGTCGGAGAGGAGCAGGCGCGGCTCCACCGTCGCCTCGACGAGACGGCCGTTGAGCTCGACCGAGACACGCCGCAGCGTCATGCCCGCGCGACCGCCTCGAGGAGCGCGCGCGTAACCATCGTCTCAACGAGCGCACGCCGGTAGTCCGAGCTGCCGTGGATGTCGCCGGGCGGCGTGACGCCGGCCGCGGCCCGCGCGCCCGCCTCGGCCGCCGTGGCCGCGTCGATCGTCGCGCCGCGGAGCCACACCTCGGCCTCGCGCGCGCGCACCGGCGTCGGCCCGGCCGCGAGCAGGCCGATCCGCGCGCGCTCGCAGGCACCGCTCCCGTCCAGCGTCACGAGGACGGCGGCGCCGGCGAGCGCGGCGCCGCCGTACCGGCGCGAGAACTCGACGAACGCCGACCCGGTCGCCGGCCCCGGCACGTCGACCTCGACCTCGACGAGCAGCTCGTCGGGGGCGAGCGCCGTCGTCCGGGCGGCGAGGAACAGCTCCTCGGACGCGACGACCCGCTCGCCGCTTCGCGTGCGGAGCCGGTAGCGCGCGTCGAGCGCGCTCAGCGCCGCCGGCAGCTCGGCGGCGGGGTCGGCGTGGGCGACGGAGCCGCCGACGGTGCCGCGGTTGCGGATCTGCGGGTGGCCGACGAACCGCACCGCCCGAGTCAGCAGCGGCACCCGCTGCGCCGTCTCGCTCGAACGCTCCAGCGCCGCCTGGCGCGTCAACGCGCCGATGCGGAGCGTGCCGTTCTCGAAGCGCAGGTAGTCGAGCTCGCCGAGGCCGTTGACGTCGATCAGCCGCCGCGGCCGCGCGAGCCGGAAGTTGAGAAGCGGGACGAGGCTCTGCCCGCCGGCGAGGACCTTCGCCTCCGCGCCGTGCTCGGCGAGCAGGGCGAGCGCCTCGTCGAGCCTGCGCGGGTCGTCGTACTCGAACGGCGGCGGCTTCACGTGCGGCCCCCGGCGAGGGCGACGACGCGTTCCGGCGAGAGCGGCAGCCGCGTCACCTCGACGCCGAGCGCGTCGGCGACAGCGTTCGCGACCGCGGCCCCGGCCGCCGCCGCGCCCCCCTCGCCCGCGCCCTTCGCCCCGAGTGGGTTGCGAGGCGTCGGCGCGTCCTCGGTGATCAGCACGTCCACCGGCGGGACCTCCACCGCCGTCGGGAGCAGGTAGTCGACGAACGACGCGGACAGGAGTTGTCCGCGCTCGTCGTACACGAGCTCTTCGAGCAGCGCGCCGCCGACGCCCTGCGCGACGCCGCCGACGATCTGCCCCTCGACGAGCGTCGGGTTGAGGGCACGGCCGACGTCGTATGCGACCCCGTAGCGGTGGATGTCGACCCGCCCGGTCTCGACGTCGACCTCGACGGCCGCGACGTGGACGCCGTAGGGAAACGTCATGTCCTCCGACTCGAAGCGGGCATCCGCCGACAGCGTCTCCCCCGGCGCCGGCGCGCCCTGCTCGCGTACGCGCGTGCGCAGCGACTCGGCCGCGAGGTGGACGGCGCTGCCGCCGAGCGTCGCCGCGCGGCTGCCGAACGCGCCCATCCCGTCGGGGATGCTGGCGGTGTCGCCGTGGACGACGGTGACGTCCTCGAACGCGACGCCGAGCGCGTCGGCGCAGACCTGCGCGAGCACGGTCTCGACGCCCTGGCCCATCGAGGCGCTGCCCGAGTAGACGGTCGCGGCGCCGCTGCCGGAGAGCTCGACACGGGCGTACTCCCAGCGCGCGATGCCGCTCTTCTCGACGAAGAAGGCGAGGCCGAGCCCGCGCCGGCGGCCGTCCCCGGGCCGCTCGTGCCGCCAGCGCCGGAGCCCGTCCCAGTCGAAGCGCCGGCACGCCTTCTCGAGCAGCAGGGGGTAGTCGCCGCTGTCGTAGACGACGGGGTGCCCGTCCGTGTTCGTCCCGCTCGCGTACGGCATCCCCGTCGGCGGGACGAGGTTGCGGCGCCGCAGCTCGACCGGGTCGAGCCCGAGCCTGTGCGCAGCGACGTCGATCAGCCGCTCGCGGGCGAAGTTCGCCTCGTAGCGGCCGGGCGACCGGTACGTGCCCGCGGGCGTCTTGCACGTGACGACGTGGCTGACCTCGCACCGGTACGCCGGCCACCGATACGGCCCCGGCAACAGGGCCGCCCCCATCCCCGGCACGACGAGGCCGTGGGTGCGGACGTAGGCACCCGAGTCGTTGAGCAGCCGGTCGCGCAGGCCGAGGAACCTGCCGTTGCCGTCGAGCGCCAGCGCGAGCTCGTGGACCTGCTCGCGCGAGTGGTTGCAGGCGCGCAGGTGCTCCGCGCGGTCCTCGATCCAGCTGACCGGTCGTCCGAGCCGCACGGCGCAGTACGGGACGAGGAAGTCCTCCGGGTAGAACTCGCCGCGGGCGCCGAACCCGCCGCCGACGTGCAGCTCGACGAGCCGGACCCGTGCCTCGGGCCAGCCGAGGAGCTGCGCGAGGATGCGCCGGTTGACGTGCGGGATCTTCGCGGCCCCGAGCACGGTCACCACCCCGCTCTCGTCGAGGTTCGCGACGAGGCCGCGCGGCTCCAGCGGCACCGCGGCGTGCCGCTGCACCGCGAGCCGCTCCTCGACGACGAGGGCGGCAGCGGCGAACGCGGCGTCGATGTCGCCGTGCTCGACGACGAAGCTGCCGGCGACGTTCGTCCCCGCCTCCTCGTGCAGGACCGGCGCTTCCGGCTCGAGCGCCCGCTCCACCGCGAGCACCGGCTCGAGCGGCTCGAGCTCCAGCTCGACGAGCTCGGCCGCGTCCTCGGCGACGTAGCGGGAGGCGGCGACGACGACGGCGACGGGCTCGCCCGAGTAGCGAACGGTGTCGCGCGCGAGCGGCTGCTGGAGGAAGCGCTCCAGGCCGGGCTGCGAGAACATCCGCGTCGGGATCGGCGGCGTCGCGGGCGGCAGGTCGTCGGCGGTGAGCACGGCGGCGACGCCCGGCTGCGCGAGCGCCTCGCCGGTGCCGATCGAGCTGATGCGAGCGTGCGCAAGCGGGCTGCGGACGATCCTCGCGTGCAGCATGCCCGGCAGCTCGACGTCGCCGACGAAGCGTGCCGTCCCCGTCAGGTGCGGCAAATCCTCCTTCCGCGGCACGGAGCTCCCGACGACTCGCGCTCGACGTGGAGCGGAGACGGCACTCGATGCCGGCGCCATTGGCCCGGAGCCTAAAGGACGCGCGCTCGCGACGGGCTCGCGGCGGAGCGTGAAGAATCAGTCGCTCAGCCGCGCAACCGTCGACACTGGAGGTGCAGCCAGCGATGAGCTCGAGCCCTGCCGCCGAGGCCGGCGGATCCGTCTTCCGACATGCGCCCGCACGGCCGCCGGCCGTCGCCGCCAACGCGATGGTCGCCACGAGCCAGCCGCTCGCGACGCGCGCGGGCCTGCGCGTGCTCGAGCGCGGCGGCAACGCCGTCGACGCCGCGGTCGCCGCCGCCGCCGTGCTCTGCGTCGCCGAGCCGATGGCGACGGGGATCGGCGGCGACTGCTTCGCGCTCGTGTGGAAGGACGGGACGCTGACCGGCCTCGACGCCGCCGGGCCGGCGGCGCTCGCCGCGGATCCCGACGCGCCCGTCGCCACGAGCGGCCCCGCGTCGGTGACGCTGCCGGGCGCGGTCGCAGGCTGGGCGGCGCTCTGCGAGCGGCACGGGACGCTCGGCCTCGACTCGCTGCTGGCCGACGCCGTCGACGCCGCCGAGCGCGGCGTCGCCGCCGGCGCCGTCACCGCCGCCGTCTGGGCCGCGGCCCCGGCGCCGCGCGAGCTCGGACCGCCGCCGCGGCTTGGGCAGCGGTTCACGCTGCCGGAGCTCGGCTCGACGCTCCGGCTGATCGCCGACGAGGGAGCCGCCGGCTTCTACGAGGGCTCGGTCGCGCGCGCGGTCGCCGGCGCGACCCTGCTCACGGAGGAGGAGCTCCGCGCCTTCCGGCCGCGCTGGGTCGAGCCGCTGCGGCTCTCCTACCGCGGCGTCACCGTCTGCGAGCTGCCGGCGCCGACGCAGGGCGTGGCGGCGCTCGCGGGACTCGGTCTGCTCGCGCTCGGCGAGCCCACGTTCGCGGCGCAGGTCGAGTGCGTCTCGCTGGGGCTCGAGGACGCGCTCGCACACGTCCGCGACGGCGTCGACGTCTCGCCGCTGCTCGAGCCGGAGCGGCTCGAGCAGCGGCGGCGCAGCGCCGCCGCCGCCGTCGCCGAGCCGGCGGGCGGCACCGTCTACCTCTGCGCCGTCGACGGCGACGGCACGGCCGTGTCGTTCATCCAGAGCCTGTTCGACCGTTTTGGCTCGGGGGTCGTCGCCCCGGGAACGGGCGTCTGCCTGCACAACCGCGGCGCCTGCTTCGCCGTCGGCGGGCGCGTCGAGCCCGGCCGCCGGCCCTTCCACACGATCATTCCCGGGCTGCTGCTCCGCGAGCGGCGGCTGCTCGGGCCGTTCGGCGTCATGGGCGCCTTCATCCAGGCGCAGGCGCACGTCCAGCTCGTGTCCGCCCTCGTCGACGACGGGCTCGACCCGCAGGCCGCGCTCGACCGGCCGCGGTTCCGCGTCGAGCGCGACGAGGTGGCGCTCGAGGAGCCGCTCTGGGAGCGCGCGCCCGAGATCGAGGCGCTCGGCCGCAAGCCGATCCTGAGCCGAGACCGCGCGCTCTTCGGCGGCGGGCAGGCGATCGTCGTCGCCGACGACGTCCTGCTCGGCGGCTCCGACGCACGCAAGGACGGCTACGCCGCCGGCTTCTGACCGCGTCGGTCAGCCGCGCCGCAGGAGCCGCAGCGCGTTCGCGCCCAGGATCGCGCGCTCGTCGGCCTCCGGCAGCCCGAGTGCCCGCACGCTCTCGGCGGGGCTGGCGTCGCCCATGTCGAACGGGTAGTCGGACCCGCAGAGGAC
>Ga0070741_10017845_pt1 | contig 11593 bp, 13 predicted proteins | sample Coa_R1_4_FD_66440 | JGI IMG/M metagenome (GOLD analysis project Ga0070741, IMG submission 66440) | Surface soil microbial communities from Centralia Pennsylvania, which are recovering from an underground coalmine fire - Coalmine... | ecosystem: Environmental > Terrestrial > Soil > Unclassified ...
CAGGGACACGTCTACCGCCTGCATCTGCGGCGCGGCGTGCGATTCCACAACGGCCGGCTGTTCGAGGCACGCGACATCCATGACAGCTTCGTGCGGCTGCTTTCGCCTGAGCTGCAGTCGCCGAGCAGTTGGATCCTGCGCAATGTACTCGGCGCGGAGGATGTGCTGGCCGGCCGCAGCAAGGTGCTCTCCGGGATCACCATCCGTGACGCGCACACGGTCGACATCGCGCTCGACACGCCGCTGGCGTTTTTCCTCTCCCTGCTGTCGATGAACGAGACAGCGATCGTGCCGGCCGAGGACACCCGCGACCGCGAGCGATTCCGCGTCCGTCCGGCGGGCGCGGGGGCGTTTCGCGTGGAGGAGGCGGTCGAGGGGCAGCGCGTGCGGCTGCGGCGGAATCCCGACTATTACCTTCCGGGTCAGCCGCACGTCGACGAGCTCACGTTCCGTCTCGATCTGCGCGGCGCGCGCGACGTCGCCGAGGCCTTCCTGCGCGGCGAGCTGGACATCGCGCACGGCATCCCGCCGAAGATCGCCAGCGAGTGGCAGCACGACGCGCGGTTCGCGCCGTACATGCTGAACACAACGCAACTGCACACGTCGTATCTCGGCTATGACTGTTCGAACCCGCCGTTCGACCGCATCGAGGTGCGCCGCGCGGTGAACTACGCCATCGACCGCGAGCGGATCAACGAACGGGTGTTCGGCGGACTGGGCGTGATCGCCCGCTCCCTCCTCCCGCCCGGGCTGTTAGGCTACGACGCGAACCTCGCCGGCTTCGCGCACGATCCCGATCGCGCCCGGTCGCTCATGCGCGAGGCCGGGCACGCGGCCGGATTTCGCGTCGAATATCGCACCTGGGACACCGACGAGTTCAACAACTCCGGCCTGCTGGCGCTGATGGTCGAAGACCTCGCGGCGATCGGGATCGAGGTCCACATCACGCATCACTCCGCGACCGATGCGCGCAAGCCGCTGCAGCAGCCCGGACATGGGATGGTCTTCTGCGGAAACTGGTTCGCCGACTTCCCCGATCCCGACAATTTCTTCTACGTGTTCTTTCACAGCGACTCGCGCGCCGTGCGCGGCCTCTATTTCAACTCCCAGGCCCTCGACGACCGGATCGTGGAAGGGCGGCGCAGCGGTGACCTCGACAAGCGGACCGAGATCTATCGCGGCCTGAACGAAATGGTGGTGCGCGACGCGCCGCTGGCGACACTGTTCCACGAGCGCCTCTTCGTGGTGCACAAACCGGAAGTGCGCGGCCTGCGCACCTCGCTCGTGCCGCCCCCGGTGCGGTATCACGACGTGTGGATCGAATCGTGAGTGTCGAGTTCCGAGTGCCGAGTGAGGCCGGGGGAATGTCTCGGCACTCGGCACCAGGCACTCGGCAGGTTCTTGTTCACGCCGCGCTGATCGCGGTAGCGATCCTCTTCTCGCTGAACTACATCATCTCCAAGCTGGCGATGCACGCGTTTGCGCCGCTCGCGTTCGCGTATTTGCGCGTCGCCGGATCGGCCGCCATCCTCTATCTGTTGTCCGGCGAGCGCGACGCGCCGCCGCTGGCCCCCGGCGACTCGTGGCGCATCGTCCTCTACTGTCTGCTCGGCGTGGTCCTCAATCAGTCGCTGTTCCTCGGCGGACTGGCGCTGAGCAGCGCACACGTCGCGGCGATTCTGATGACCACCATTCCGCTCTTCGCGCTCGGCGGCGCGATCGTCGCCGGCCGCGAGCGCGCCACTCCCGCGCGCATCGCCGGGATCGCCCTCGCCGGAGCCGGCGCGCTGCTGGTCGTCGGCGGCGAGGGCCTCGAGGGGGCGCGCAAGTCGCTCATCGGCGATCTTCTCCTGCTCGCCAACGCACTCTGTTACGCGCTCTATCTCGTGCTGGCCAAACCGATCATGGCCCGCATCTCCGCACGCCGCCTCATCGGCCGCATGTTCGGCCTCGGCGCGCTGCTGATGCTTCCCGTCTCCGGAATGTCGCTGGCGCGGCAGCAGTGGACGACGATTCCTCCGCGCGCCTGGATCGCCCTGCTGCTGGTGATCGCCGGACCGACCGTGGCCGCGTACCTGCTCAATGCCTGGGCCCTGCGCCACACGGACAGCTCGCTGGTGGCGACCTACACCTACGCGCAGCCGGTGATCACCACGGTCCTGGCCGCCATCTTCCTGGGAGAGTCGATCGGTCCGGTGGCCGTTGCCGCGGCCATGTTGATCTTCGCCGGCGTCTACCTCGCCGGGCGCCCCGCCCCTCCCGCCGGCCTTTAGTTGATCCCGGGCGATGCGAGGGATCGCTGCGCTCGGCGTAAACTAAAGCACGTCGTAAACAACGCCTGCTCTGGTGCGTCCAATCGCAGTGGGCAGTGTTGCCAGTTTCCCCTTGACGCAGATCAACGAGTCGGCTCCGACGGATCGCGAACTGATCGCCCGCACACTGGAAGGTGATGGCGGGGCGTTTGCCATCCTCGTCGACCGCTTTCAGCGCAAGATCTACCGCGTCGCCTACGCCATCGTGCGGAACGATGTCGAGGCGGACACGGTGACGCAGGACACGTTCATCCAGGCGTACACGCACCTGTCGAAGTTTCAGGGGCGCTCCGAATTCGAAACCTGGCTCACGCGGATCGCCATCAACCGCTCGCGGGACTGGCTGCGACGGCGCCGGTTCATCAGCCTCTTCGGGGGCGACTCGGAGGAAGAGTGCGAGGGGTGGATCGAGCCGGTCGACGAACGACCCGATCCGGAACGCGAGATCATGACCCATCAGTTGCGTGCGGCCATCGAGCACGCGGAACGGAAATTGTCGCCGCAGCAGAAGGTGATTTTCCGCCTGCGGCATTACGAGAGCTATTCACTGGAAGAGATCGCCGAGGCGCTCGGCCTGCGCGCGGGAACGGTTCGCGCGCACCTGTTCCGCGCCATCCACAAGATTCGACACGAACTCGCCGCGTGGGTCCCGGCGAGACAGAGGAACTCCGATGACGACGAGACACTTTAGCGAAGCAGAATTGCTCGAGACGTACTACATGTCGCCCGACCAGGCCTCGCCGCTGGTGGAGCACGTGAACGCGTGCGGCGAATGTCAGCAGCGCTACCGCCGGCTGGCGGAAAAGCTGCGCGAGATCGCCGCCTGCCCCACCGAGAAGCCGGAGACGTTTTGGACGCGCCAACGCCTGATGATCGCGCGGGCCATCGAACAGACACGCAAGCGCTCGCATCGCGCCGCGCGCATCGCCCGCATCGCTGCCGCCGCGGTCCTCGTGTTCGCCCTCGGCGGCGTGACCGTGTACGAGACGGTGCCGAGAAAACAGCCGGTCATCGTCTCGCCGCAGACGGTGGCCCCGGCCAGCGCATCCGATGATCTGCAGATGCCGCGCGATCCGTGGCAATCGGACGAGCTGAAGGACTTCGGCACGGTCGTGCAATGGCAGTCGTGGGTGGCGCAGTCGACCACCACGAACGGGGAGAATTCTCTATGAACGGCCGCCGCATCGCGCTCGCTCTGATCGCCGCATTTGCCGCGATCCCGCTCATGGCCCAACTGCCGCCCGGGAAGTGGTGGCGGAGGCCGGAGATCGTTCAGAGGCTGAACCTGACGGATGAGCAGCAGGACCGCCTGGAGACGATCTTCCGATCAGCGGCTCCCGATCTGATCGATCTCAAGGCTGAGGTCGACAAGGAGAGCATTGCCTTGCGCGGCGAACTCGATCGCCCGCAGCTCGATCGCGCCGCGATCCACCGCGTCGCGCTCCGCTTGAACGAGGCGCGGGGAAAACTGTTCGACCGCGAGCTGGGGATGCTGGTCGACATGCGCGCCGTGCTCACCGATCCGCAGTGGAACCGGATGCGCAACGAGCTGCAGAACATGCAGCAGCAGCGCCCCATGGAACGCCCGCAGCCGCGCCCCCGCCCACGGATGTAGCGCCGGTTCTCCAACCGGCGCTTTCGCTGGAGCCGGCTGGGAGAGCCGGCTCTACATGCCGGCTCTACATCCGCGGTACGGCAATTGCAGCTACCCTCTCCGTTGGAATCAGTCTAGGATGATTGTGTACGGTGGCCATTCGAGCGCGCAGGGCGCCGACTAAGCTTCGGAAACTGCTCGTCATCGACGACGACACGAGGCTTCTCGCCTCGTATCGCGATTTGCTCACGCCGTACGGATTCGAGGTTCTCACCGCTCCCGACGGGGAAGACGCCATCCCGCTCGTGGAGCGGAATCCCGACATTCAACTGGTCATTCTCGACCTGGCCATGCCGCGGATGGACGGGCGTGAATGGCTGCGATGGTTTCGCAGCCTGCGCCGGGAGCTGCCGGTCATCGTCATCACCGCGTACAAGATGGACCCGAACGACGCCGAGCTGCGGCCGGCCGTCGTCCTGGAGAAACCTTTCCACGTCGCCGAGCTGCTCGACCTGGTGGGATTGTTCTGCGGATTGAGCTGGCCGATCCCGGCCAAGGCGTAGCCCCCACCCCGGCCGGTTGGGTTGTTGGGAAGTTGGGAAGTCCCACCCACCCAACTTCCTAACGTCCCAACTGGTCCGCGCGGGCTGAGGCCATGAAGGCGCACGACTCGACCGATTGCAGATCGAGCTGCAGCGAGGCCATGCTCTGCTGGATCTCGATGCGGAACGGGATGCGCCGCGCGTCTTCGGAGACCCACACCTTCACGCCACCGGGCCATTTCTTTTTGCCGCCCCCGGGAGCGTCAACGATCTCGAATCCGAGTGCGTTGACCTGTTTCCCTTCGATCGTGAATGTGCGGCGCTCGGTCGGCCGGAAAACGACCGGATACGAATGTCCGTCGGAGTAAATCTGGGTAACGATGGGGGCCTGAATCGTGGTCGCGTTCCGGCGGAGGTAGTAAATCGCGGTGAGCACGTCGCGCAGTGTGTCGGAGGGCAGCGGCTCGGTCTTGTCCCACTGCTTCTCCGGGGTCTCCTTGTGAATGTGCGCGAGGCGCTTGATGTAGTCGAACACCGTGCGCTCCTTTCGTGACTTGTTGCGCCACGCGTAGCCGTGGTAGGTCATCAGCGTCCGCTCGCCCGTCTCGTCCATCTGCGTCTGATAGATGTAGAAGCCACTCCGCTGATCGGCCGACGAGATGACAAGCTCGCTGTTGATCGAGCGATCCTCGGGAGTGGGAAACACGGTGCGCAGTTCACCCGTGCCGGAAGTCGGGAAGACCAGACCGGCGATCCACGACAAACCGCCGCGCAGCCGCCACGAGTAGCGAAAATCCTCGACGTTGCCCGGCCCGTGACAGTTCATCTCGGCGGCGCTGACGGTCGTCGCCGTCAGACTGATCGCGAGCGATGCGATCACGCTGCGAATAACCTTCATTGTCTGCTGTCCAACGCCGATCCTGGGGCCGATATTGCGCGTTTTCAGAGCGTTGCGATCCGTCGCTCGACTTCCTCGATCACATAATCAGGTGTCGAGGAGCCCGCCGTCACCCCCACCACCTCCGCCCCGTCGAACCACGACGCTTGCAGATCGCCCGCCCCCTGCACCAGGTAGGAAGGCTTGGCCTCGCGGCAAATGTCCCAGAGATGTTTCGTGTTTGCGCTCTGCCTTCCGCCGATGACGATGATCACGTCGACGTCCGGATCGCGCGCCAGCATGCGTGCCGCGTCCTGATTCTCTTTTGTGGCATAGCAGATCGTGTCGGCGCGCTCGACGTGCCGAGCGCGGGCCACGATGGCGCGCACGACGTCTTCGAACTCGTCGGCGTTGAGCGTGGTCTGATAGAAGATCTTCACCTTCTCGTAGCGCGACCAGTCGATCGCCTCGGCGGCGGCGATCGTGGAGACGATGTGGTAGAGGGCCGGATCGAGGTCCCGCGTGTAGCCGATCACCTCGCGGTGACGCGGATCGCCGATGAAGACAAGATGGAACTCCTCCGCGAGCGCCTGCTTCGCTTCACGATGGATGTCATAGACGAACTTGCAGGTGGTGTCGAGGATCTCCAGCCCGCTCGCTTTCGCGCGATCATGGAATGACGGCGGAACGCCGTGCGCGGAGAAGACGATCACCGGCTCCGTGACCTCGTCGATCTCCTCGACCGTGCGCACGCCGAGGCGTTCCATCTCCTCGACGACGCGCTCGTTGTGCACGACCTGCCCGAGAATGGCGCCCCGTCCGCTGCGCGCGGCGAAACGCTTCACCTTGAGGTCGGCAATGCGGACCCCCGAGCAAAACCCGTACTTCTCCGCGCGCTTGATCTTCATCCGTCCGGGCAGAACGCGAATGATCCGGCAATCATTCTACGTGAGGCGCTAGGCGCTAGGCGCTAGGCGTTAGAGAATCCACCTGACGCCTAGCGCCTCATCGCAATGTCCGAGCGCCGCTCCATCGAGCCTCTCTTCACGCCTGCCTTCGCGGGGCTGTGGGCGTACGCCTTCGTCACCTTTTTCTCCGCGTTCCAGCTTCTGCCGGCGATCCCCTTCCGCATCCTCGACCTCGGCGGCTCGACGGCAAAGGCGGGATGGTTTCTCTCCGTCTACACCTACGCCAGCGCGTTCTCGGCGCCGGTGATGGGAACGATCGCCGATGCCATCGGACGGCGGCGGCTGCTGATCATTGCCTCGATCGTCTTCATCTGCTTCTCGGTCGCTTACGGTCTGATCACCAACATGTACGTGCTGCTGGCGATCGGCGCCGTGCACGGCGCGATGTGGTCGGGGCTGATCGCCGCGGCATCGGCGATCATGAGCGACTTCATCCCCGCTTCGCGCAGAAACCAGGGACTGGCGTGGTGGGGACTGTCGAGCACCGCGGCCGTGGCCACGGCTCCCGCGGTCGGGCTGTGGGTCTTTCACTTCGGCTGGCTGACGCTCTGCATGGAGCTGGCGATTCTCTCCACACTGATGACTCTCGGCGCGCTGATGCTGCGCGTCAAGGAGCCGCGGCGCGAGGGCGGCGGCGTGGTGCTGTCGGAATCGTGGGACTGGCACGTGATCTCGACCACGCTGTCGCTGACCGTTGCCACGTTCGGATACGGCGGCGTGACCAGCTACACGGCGATCATCGCCGTACAGCGACACATCGAGCCGAAGGCGATTTACCTCACCGCCTTCGCCAGCGCGATCGTCGTCTTCCGCGTCTTTTTCTCGCATCTCGGCGACCGCGTGGGGACGAAGAGCGTGCTCTATCCGGCGCTGCTGCTGATCCCCGTCGCCTTCGGCCTGCTGGCGATCGCACAGACGCGATGGGAGATGGTGGTCTCCGCGATTCTGTTCGGCGTCGGCTTCGGCGCGGCCTACCCCGCGCTGGCGACGTTCATCCTCGGCAACACCGATCCCGATCGGCGCGCGCGCACGTTCGGCAGCATCGTCTGGGCCTTCGACACCGGCATCGGCACCGGATCGCTGATGATCGGTGCGCTCGGCGAGAGCTTCGGATTCCGCACGGCGTTTTTCGTCGCCGCGGGCCTGAGCTGCTTCTCCATTCCGATCTTCGGCTGGTCGTCGCGACGGCTGGCGACGCGTGCTACGCTCGGGGGATGATCCACCTCGCGCTCGTCCTCGCCGTGGCCACGCAATTCGACGCCCAAGCGGCGGAGCGTTTCGCCAACCTGGCGCTCGCCTGTGTGCAGAAGGAATACCCCAACAAGATCGCCCACAGCCTCGACTCCGATGCCGACGTTGCGCCGCCGCGCAAGCTGACGCCCGCGTTCTACGGCTGCTATGACTGGCACTCCTCGGTGCATGGACACTGGCTGCTGGCGCGCCTGGCGCGGACGTTTCCCGACGCCTCGTTCACGCCACGCGCACGCGAGGCATTGCAGCAGGACCTCACGGCGGCGAACATCGCGCGGGAGGCGGCGTATCTGCGCGCCGGCGGGCGGGCGAGTTTCGAGCGCCCGTATGGCCTCGCCTGGCTGCTGCAGCTCGGCGCCGAGCTGCGCGAATGGAACGATCCTCTTGCCCATGAACTGTCGACGAGTCTTCAACCGCTCGAGCAGGCCGTGAACGAACGCCTGAAGTTGTGGCTGCCGAAGCTGTCGTATCCGGTGCGTTCCGGTGAACACAGCCAGACCGCGTTCGCGCTTGGATTGATTCTCGACTCGACCGGTGATCCGGCCCTGGCGAAGATCGCGCGCGATGCGGCCTTGCGCTTCTACCGAAACGATCGCGCGTGTCCCCTCGCCTACGAACCTTCCGGCGAGGACTTTCTCTCGCCGTGCCTCGCGGAGGCGGACGTGATGCGTCGCGTGATGAAGCCCAAAGCGTTCGCCACGTGGCTCACTCGATTTTTCCCGCGGAACGAGTGGCCGAAGCCGGAAGTGGTCACCGATCCGAGCGATCCGAAGCTCGCGCATCTCGACGGTCTGAACCTCAGCCGCGCCTGGATGCTGGAAGGGATCGCCTCCGGACTGCCCGCGCACGACCCGCGACTCCCCGCTCTGCGCGCCGCCGCGCTCGCGCATCGCACCGCCGGACTTTTCTCCGTCACCGGCGAACATTACGAGGGCGGGCACTGGCTCGGATCGTATGCCGTCTATCTCACCACGGGACGCGGACTGGCGCGCGCGGCTCGCTGAGCTTCTACGATCCGGAGTCGTCCCCCGACGGCCCGTAGATCGACGGCACCTTGCCGCCCATCGGCCGGAGATACGAGCTGAGCTGGCCGCGGTGGTGGATCATGTCGAACAGGTAGCCCCAGCACATGTTCTCCAGCGTGTCGCTCCACTCCTGCCCTTCACCCATGACCAGCTTCGCCTGGCCGGACCACTGCTGATCGTCGGCGGACTCCAGCTTCGCGCGCAGATCGTTCGTCGCCTTATCCCATTGGGCGACGATGTCCGCGGCCCTGGGAGGATGTTTGGTGAGGTTGAACTTCACCTCGCCGGTCTGCAGCATCTCCACGAGCTGCTTCTGCTCCTCGGCGAGCTGCCAGGCGAGGCCGCCCGCGGAGGCCGACCGCTCATGCGGACGATAGCCGAGCTTCCCCTCGGGGACGGCTCGCAAAACTTTCGAGAATGCCGGCTGCTCCGACTCCCACCGCTGGATGAAGAATGCACGAGTGGACATGGGAAACCTCCTTCGCGATCTCGATCGATGAAGCCTATGCGAAACACGCGACGTGGGCTCGACGTTCGCAACGCGAGCCGGGCGTCGCGTTGAGCGCGCGAAGGAACGGAATGTCCCGCTTGTCGTAGTCGCTGCCATCCGATGATGCACGGCTCGTCGAGTCCCGCCGACTCGCGTTCGACGGGTCGCGCGATCGCCAGCTCGCGCCGGTGCTCAGCGCGTACGTCCGCGGAATCGTGCGGTCGACCTCCTTCCACACCAGGAACTGGAGATTCATCTTCAGCGTCTGGCGGCGCCGCTCGGCGATCCGATTGCGCATCCTCGAGTAACTCTCCGGATCGGCGGTGTTCAGGCTCACGGTGATCTGATCGCACTGCCCATCGATCACGACCTTGCGATGAAACAGCGGCTCACCGCCGCCCGCGAGCCGCCAGACGACCCCGTCGCGAACCGCGCGAAGGGTCGAGGCCTGGTCTTCAGCCGTTGGGAGACGATGGCGCGCGCCATCACGATCCACTACAGATCGCGTGGAAGCAGACGCGGCGTCCCACGGATGCGGACCGCGCCAAAATCCCGAATATCCAGGGTAGCAATGGCTTCCACCTCCAACCGTTCGGCAACGGCGATCACAACCGCATCAACGAGCCCGAGGCGAAGCGATCGGTGCCGGCTCACGATCTCGCGCGCGCGCATGAGATCCGCGTGACTTCCCCACTCGACCTGCCAACCTCCGGTCGCGAGATCCCCGACGAAAAGCTGCTCGACGCGCTCGCCGACGTGCTCAGCCAGAAGGCCATCGACTTCGGAGAGAATGGCCCAGGGAAGGTATCGGCGACAATCATCGACGGCCGAAGCCTCGGAGCAATTTTTCCGCTTTCTCCGAAAGATCGCCGCGGCCACTGGACGCCGCGGCCAGGCTCTTCGGTAATCTCCGCACGCCGCGCCGGGCGAGGTAATCATCGACAGCCGCGCGGATCTCTTCCGCCGCGGTTCCGCCTCTTTGTTCGGCGATGCTTTTCAATCGCCGGTACTGCGCGTCATCGAGATAGATCGTCGTCTTTTGCCGGCGGCTCATCGTGGCAAGAATGCCATATGGCAGCCATATTCCAGTGCATTCGTATCGACTGCGCACCTCCCGCTCCGCGGGGGCGAGGCTCGTTCGCGAACTCCTTCTCGCCGAGCCATGTTTTTTAGACGATTCTCGCCAATCAGAACCATCGACGCACCCGGGCCCGAAATGTCAGGTAACGCTCGCCGAACTTGGCCTCCAGATAGCGCTCTTCGCGCAGGATGACGCCGAAGTGCAGCACGATCAGGGCGATGGGCAGGACCAGCAGCGCCGTCAGGAGGCGGAAGGCGAGCGCGGCACCGATGTAGAGCAGGGTCACCGAGAAATAGAGCGGGTTCCGGCTGAAACGAAACGGCCCGCTGGTGACCAGCACCGTCGCCGGCTTGTACGGATCGATGTGCGTTCCGGCGCGCAACATGGTGGCGAAGCCCCATCCGCCCAAGATCAGCCCGGCGGCGGCGAAGGCGACACCGGCGGCCGGCGATCCGACGCGCGGAAGCGCGTTGCGAAGAAGCGCACCGAATCCGAACGCCGCGGCGAAGATCAGCGGCGGCGGCGCGATGATCCGTGGTCTGTCCTTCTTCTCTTCCGGCTCAGGCGGCATTGCCTTCGCTTGGCGGGATGCGGAACGAGCGCTTGTAGATGTCGATGATCGACATCAGCAGCGAGAAGACCAGCGGACCGATGACCAGTCCGACGAATCCGAAGGCCTGCATCCCGCCGAGAACGGCGACCAGCAGCGGGATGGCCGGGAGCTGCGATTTGCCACGCATCGCCAGCGGGCGGACGATGTTGTCCACCACCGAAACCACGCCGATGCCCCAGATGGTCAGGAAAATCGCCTGCCAGTACGCCGCGTGCCCCATGGCGGCGGCGAAATAGAGATAGACCACCGCCGGCACCCACACCACCGCGGCGCCGACGAGCGGAAGAAGCGAAATCACCATGGCCACCGCTCCCCAGAAGAGCGCCGCCGGAACACCGGCGATGATCAGCCCGATCATGGTGACAAATCCCTGAGCCAGTCCGGTCAGGACGTATCCGCGAAACGTCGCGTCGATCACGTCCTTGAATCGCGCGGCGAATTCGCGGTCATAGCGCGAGGGCAGCGGCGAGAGAATCGCCAGCTCGGTCATGATCGCTTCGCCCTCGACGTAGAAGTAGTACGCCGACAGCAGCACGAGGAAGAAGCCGATGACCAGGCCGGCGATGCCGCCGATCAGCGCCGTGCCGTGACGCGCCACCCACCCGGGAATTTCCTGCAGCACCGGAAGCAGGAGGCGCTGCGGGCTGACACTCTGCGGATCGAAATTCGGGAACCAGCGATGAAGCCACTGCAGGTGCGCCGAGAGATCGACGCGGGCGAGGATCTCCCGAGCCTGCCCGGACTGAAGATACTGGATGACCACGGTCGACTGCTGCACGAGCATCAGTATCAGAATGAACGCCGGCAGAATGACCAGGAAGGTGACGACGATGAGCATCA
>Ga0070741_10017846_pt1 | contig 11593 bp, 9 predicted proteins | sample Coa_R1_4_FD_66440 | JGI IMG/M metagenome (GOLD analysis project Ga0070741, IMG submission 66440) | Surface soil microbial communities from Centralia Pennsylvania, which are recovering from an underground coalmine fire - Coalmine... | ecosystem: Environmental > Terrestrial > Soil > Unclassified ...
CGCAGACGGCGGCAGATTTAGCGCACGACATTCGCGCTCGCGGGCGCGCTGGGATTCAGGCCGGTCGGGGAGAGCGCCTGGGAGGAGGCGGACGGCGGAAGCGCGCCGGAACTCCCCGGAGTGGCCGCATTGATCGGGGCCGTTTTCGGCTCGGGACGCACGAAGCGGGTCAAAGTCATCCGGGCCGTCAGGCTCCCCGTATCGTCCAGGTCGAAAAAGCTGACATCGTTGATATTGATGGCGCGCGTCGTGTACCGATAGTTGCGCAGCCGGTACAGAAAGTCGCGCAGCCGATCGTAAGGGCCGTGTATCGTCAGTTCCGCAGAGATGGCCCGCGTGCCGCGCGGCAGATTGAGCAGCGAGAATTCGCCCGGCTGGGGACTGCTTGCGCTCGGCATGGCGGTCGGCGTCGGGTTGGCGCTGCCGGAGGGATTCGATTTGCCGAGCGGGGGCAGGGGCGTAGGCGCTTTGTTCGTGACGCCTTTCAAGGTCGCGCCCGACTGCTGCAACAGCGCCTGCAACTGGGCCAGGAAGAAGTACGGCTCCATCGGCGTATCGGCGGCGACCAGATGCCCGATGGGCGAGGGCGGGAGCAGCGCCGTCTGCGAATCGACCTCCGCGATCTGCTTGTTGATGTCTTTCTTATGCTGTACGGCCTGATCGTACTGTCGCCACTTATAGAAGCCGATATAGAAGGCCAGGATCAGGCAGACGAACGGCACGACCCAGGTAGCCAGATTCAACCAGTTATAACGCGACATGATGCGTTCGATCTCCCTTAAGGCGTGCGCGCCACGCCAAGCGCCTCCTGCGTACCGCGCAGGCTCGTCTCGACATTGAAATGCACGATGTTGGACCGGCCTTCGGTGGAAAGCGAAACCAGTTTCGGCGTCGTCAGGTACTGGCTGCACTGGTTCAGGTTGAAGAAGAAGATATTGAACTCCGCCAGCGTTTTCGCTTTGCCTTCGAGCGCGATTTTGCCCCGGCGGTCGAAGGTCAGGTTGGTCAGTCCGACGTTTTGCGGCGGCAGCGTTCCTGCGATAATATCCATCAGGCCGGGAACCGGCAGGTTATCCGCTTTGATGATGCCCGCCAGGATGTTCTCATCGCGCCGCTCCTGGAACTTGCTCTGGTAGTTCGCCTGTCTGCCGATCAGCTCGCTCGTCATCTGCTCGACCGTATGCTGCTCGATACTGGCCTGGCGGTTGTACATAAACGCAAAGAAGAGGCCGCCGAACAGCACGCAGGCGGAGAAGATCATCGAGGCCGTCAGCCGGTCGCGCTCTATGGGCAGGATGCGCTCCCCTTGCGTTCCCGCCGCCAGATTGAAGCGGGGAACCTGCTTCCAGTCCGGGGCGAGCGTGTGGAGCGCCAGTCCGGCGGCTCCCAGGAAGCGCAAGCCCTGCGGCGACTCCAACTGCGCCGCCGTCTGTGGCGGCAGGCCGGGGTCGGTGGGCGTCTCGACCACGCGCACATCCATGCGCAGGGCGTCCGCCAGCAGTTCGCTCAGCGCCTCCGCTTCGGGATCGTTGGTCGCCAGGATGACGCGCCCGATGGCGGTGGAGTTGGGATACTCGCGGCGGTAGAAGTCCAGCGAACGCTGCACTTCGCTGGCAAGCGAGGCGGCAGCCTGGGGAATGACATCGCCGAAGTGGGCGGCTCCGCCGGGCGGCGGGAGCGGGCCGGTTCCCCCGACATTGGTTCCGGCGGGCATTCCGCTGGGAGTCAGTTCTGCCGTCGGGTCGTCCTCATCCAGCGTGAGCGAACGGGTGGAGCGTCCGCCGCCCAGGTCCGCCGTATCTCCGGCCAGGCTCACCGGCCTGCCGGGAACGGCCCCGGCTGCCGTCCTACGCCCGGTGATCAGGTCGTTGCTGCCGATGTCCAGGCGGCGATAGTAGCGCAGTTGGGTATGGTCGAGGACGGAGAGTTCGCTGCGCTGCGGCGTGACCGCCAGGCAGAGGACGGCAGGTTCCGTCTCCAGCATCGGGTAGGCGGCGCGAAAGAGGGCCAGCGTGATCGGCTCCAGCGCGATCAGTTGCAGTTGCGCTTTCTCGATTGCCAGGCGGTAGCCCTGCGCGATGCGATCATCCACCGCCATCAGCAGGACGGAGGGCATCGCGTCGGCGTTGTAGGAGGAGGCATCCAGGCGATAGTAGTCGAACGCGCCTGTCCCCGCCTGGAGAATCTGATAGTGGGCCAGTTCGCCTTCGATGACCGGGCGCAGTTCCTCGTCGGGGACGCGCGGGATCGCCAGGATACGGGTGACGACGCTCTGAATGCCCATGCCGACGACGGCGGCGCGGGTCTGGCAGCCGAGGCGCTGATGCAGCCCTCGGATCAGGTCGGCGACGACTTCGACCTGCACGATGCGGTCTCCGTCCATCGCGCCGGGGGGCAGAGGGACAAAGCCCGCTCTCAAAATCTGCGGCTGTGGGCCTCCGCCGCGCATCTCCACCATGCGGACTTCCCGCGCGCCGATCTCGACGCCCAGAACCGTCCGTTTTGGATTAGCCATGTAGGGAACACTCCGATGTTTCGGTTGGGGTTCTCGTCAAAGAGTGAGGCCACCCTGACTCAGGCGGAACGCCCCATCGGCACGCGCAGAGGGCGCGCGCCACGGAGCGCTGGGAGCAGAAGGGCCGCGCTCGGCGACGATACCGGTTGTCGCCAGGGCCGGAACGAGTTGTCGCGAACACCTGTTCGGCACATTTTGTGCGGCGCGCAGGCCGCCGCGCCTTGTCGTATCGGACCAGGAGGTGCAGAGTTCAGAATGGTGGCCTCGCTGCGCGCGCATGGTTTCGGAAACCGGGCCAGCGTCCTGTCGCTGGCAGTTATAGCAAGCCGTTAAAAACGGTTGGCGCGCTTTCTACTATTCTACCCTTTTATCTCAGCTATTGTACCCTATTGCCGCTGCGTTCCCAGGGCCAGCGCATGAAGTGTCTTTTTCCTTCTCATCGCCGCGAGCGACTGGTTCGCGATGAGTTGACGATGCGCTTTGCCCCGGCTACGTTCCGAGCGGGTTATAAGGGCCGCGCAGATGGGCGGCGCTGGTCAGCGTGCGTGTATAGGCAGGCCCGCCCGTGATCGAGGAGGGGATTGTCGCCGTCACCGTGACATAGATGGTCGAGATGCGCGAGTAGTAGCCGTCCGGCACGGTCGTCCGCACGAACGTCCAACCGCTATCCTGCGACCAGGCGCGATACTCGTATTCAAAGCGGAGGCTGGTGATGTACTGTGCGATTTTGAATGCGTCCGACAGCGTGCCTGGCGCTCCATAATTAAAGATCAGGTAGGGCGACCCGCCGATCGTCTGCGTTCTGATCTCTATCGGTTCATCATCCAGAGTCCGCAGGAGTTCCAACTGGTTGACATTGCTGCCTGTGGTGATGGCCGGAAAGGTATTGCGATTGTCTATCGCGTCGTTGCTTGCTCCACCGGCTCGTATCTGATCGCAGATGGCATCGAGCGCGCGGCGCGCTTCCAGGTTGACCCGGTTCTGGTAGAGCGTATCGCGATAGGCGTTCCAGTGCGCCTGTAAGATCATGCCGATGCCGCCCCCGACGACGACGATAATCAGTCCCGCGACAAGAAACTCGAAAAAGGTAAATCCGCGCCGGGCGAGCGCCCTGGAAGCTTTTGGACGTGTGCCGTACATCATACGCCTCCTAGCGCCAGGCAGGTCTGCATCTGATAAAGCTCGGAGCCGATGCTGCCATCGCCGCGCACAAGAGAGACGATGACTTTGACCGTCATCAGGCTCAGATGGCTGTGCGGCGCATTCGGCGAACTGCTGACCTGTGTTTCCGCAAGGTAGCGAGCGTCTGCCGGCGCGGCTGGGACCGTGTCCGCGTTGCTGGCGAGCAGTTCCCTGCTCAGGTCTGCCGAGAAGTAGCGATAACGCGCGATGTTGGGCGAACTCCAGACGCTGAGGGCCGCATCGCCGGGCTGGCTTAGCGTCGGCGGTATGTTGACGTTATAGTTGCTGACTGTAAAACCGTTGATATGGGCGCGTTCCAGAACGATGCGCGCGCACTCATAGGCGGCTCCCCGATCATCTGTGTCTATCGTGGCGGTCAGCATGTTGAACCAGGTCGCTACCAGCGCCATCAGCGACACGGCCAGGATGAGAGAAGCGACCAGGAGTTCGATAAGGGTCAGGCCGCGCCGGCCCCTCTGCTGAGTGCGAGGCAGGCGCGCGACCCGAAAGAGCGTGGTCTGTGCGGGTGGCCTCATGGCGCGGTCTCCTCTCATGGGATCGCCTTTCCATAGTTGATGGGCGGCATCAACTGGGGAGCCGGTATATTCGGGCTTTCGTAGCTGCCGGGCTTCCCTTCCACATAGGAATCGTTGACTCGATAGTAGAGGACATAGCGGTAGGGATCATCTCTGGTCTCAATCGGACGCAGGGTACTGTTGGGCTGAACGACACTGATCCCGCCTTGCGTCGCGTCCAGAGTGATGTTATCGGCGATGATCTGATTGATGGTTATGCCCTTAGCGTTGCTCTGTACCGTAACGTCTCCGCCATAGACAAGCCCTTGCACGGTCGCGCTGGTCGGATTCGCTGTGAACAGATAGCCGCCGGTGTCGAAGGTCGCGATGACCTGGTTCGTCACGTCCACGTTCGGTTTGAAGGCGATAGCGCCGTTATTGCCTGGCACGGAATTGACGTACCAGATGATGGACGGCCCGGTAAACCTTCCCAGGTTTTTGCCGACGCCATAGGTGCAGTAGGCCAGGTTCGTCACCTTATGGGTCGTGCCGAAGGCGCCATCGAGGAGGATGCGCAGGGTCACGACGCCGTCCGGCCCGTTGCTGACCGTGCTATCGGGCGGCGGGCCGACATCCAGCACCAGGATATCGTCGTCCCCCATATCTATTTTGCGAAAATAGAACAGATTGCCGACCAGGTTCGTTTTCGAGACGCTCAGACAGAGGACTCGATAAGGTTTTCCCGTCTTGGGGTTCACGCAGGTACTCTTCGGGTTGTCGTTCGTGGACTTATTGAATTCGGCATTGCCCAACTGAAGCACCGGATTGGTAAAGTGTTCCCACCTGACGTTGCCCTTATCGTCCTCGGTGCGATACCACATCTGGTTGGGTTCGTTGCCATGCGCCATCGTGCCGACTTCGTTCGGCGTGCGTCCCTGATAGATGTACTGGGTCACCTCACTGACGGTAGGCCAGAAGACCGTATCCGTCTGGCGCAGGACGTCCCAGCCGTTCGGCCAGCCGCCGCTGCCCTGCGGCTGGGTGTCCGCACTCAACCCCAGTCGGCAGCCGCTGAACTTGAAGCCTGCGCCGCTCGTCTTCGGTATCTGATGGGTAAAGGTCAGGGATCGGTTCGTCCCGATGTAGCCGCTCCGCAGCGCGATGTTTTTATTCGGGTCGGACGCGCTGCTGTTGAATATCAGATTATTGTTCGCAAAAAGCACGTAACGGTCGGTCAGGCCGGTCGCCGCGCCGGTGAAGCGAACCAGACGCTGCTCACCGGTCTCCGGGTCCACGCCGATGGAGACGATGATGAAATTTTGGGGAGGCGCCCAGGCGTCCACGCCTCCGGCCTGGATCGTATACGCTTTGACCAAGCCCGGCATCTGAAAATCGGAGGAGCGGCTATAGTCCCGCCAATCGAGCGGCTGAGGATCGCCCTGGATACGAGCCGTATTGGCAGCCCGGAACTGTTGATAGGGGACATAGCCGGGAAGACCGCCGGGATTGCCCGGAGGCAGGCAGCGCGACATCTGGCTGAGCTGCCAGTTGGCCCCGGCCTCCGCGATCTGCATGGCGCGCGAGTAGTTGCGGCTGGCCTCCTCGATATCCACATGCGACACCATGAGGCTCCACATGCCCAGGATGACCGTCATGACGATGATGACCGCCGCAAGCGCGAACATCAGGGCCGCGCCGCGCCGATTTCGCGTTTTCCCCACAGAGATTCGATCTTTTCGCGCCTTCATACGCTGGTTCACTTTCCTGCCAGGCCGATTTGCCGGTGTTCCGCCTGAAACGGCTCGATTCCCACACTATTCGACGGCAGGCGTGGAAATCCTCCTGCCGCCGCGAATGGCTCAACTTTTCCGAATGACACGCGCCAGATTGAAGATCGGCGAATAGAGCGCCAGCAGCACGAACAGGACGATGCCGCCGACGATGCACGTCAGCAGCGGCTCCATCAGGCGAGTCAGCTTCTGGACGGTATACTCGATGTCCCGGTCGTAGAAGTGGGTCAACTCGCTCAGCATCTCGTCGAGATTACCGGACTCCTCGCCTGCGGCGATCATGCGCGTGACGATGGGCGGAAACTGCCCCGTCTGTTCCATCGGCATCCAGAGCCGCGCGCCCTGCTGTACGAAGTCCGCCACCCGCGCGACCGCGTCCATGATGATCGTATTATTCGCGACGCGCCCGGAGATAGAGAGCGACTGGATGATGGGAACGCCCGCCCGCACCATCGCCGAGAGCGTGCGGGTAAAGCGCGCGATGGCGATCTTGCGATTGAGTTTGCCGAAGATCCAGACGCGCAGTTTCAGATTATCCCACTGCCGCCGTCCCTTCGGCTTGCTGATGTACCAGCGCGTTCCGAACCAGGCCAGGAGGAGGAAGACGACTCCCACCACATCTATCCAGGGCGTAACGGCCCACCGGCTGATGTCAATGAGCAGCCGCGTGACGAAGGGCAGGGGCGCTTTGAAATCCTCGTAGACTCTGGCAAAGGTCGGAATGATGAACAGGATGATGACCGTGACGACGAAGATGGCGGTCAGCACGACGATGATGGGATAGGTGACGGCGGCTTTGATCTTCTCGCGCAGTTCCGCCTCCTTATCGAACTGCTCGGCGGCGGTCTCCAGGGTCTCGTCCAGCACGCCGCCTGCCTCGCCCGCGCGAATCAGCGCGACATACAGTTCCGGGAAGACGGTGGGGTGCTTGCTGACGGCCTCCGTAAAGTTGCTGCCGCTCAGGATGTCGCGGCGTACCTGCTGGACGACCTCGCGCATGTAGGTGTTCTCGGTCTGCTGTGCGACCGTATGCAGGCACTCGTTCAGCGGCATACCGGCGCGCACCAGCGTGGCAAGCTGGCGGCTCATGACCACCATATCGCCGATACGCACGCGCCGGGTGCGCGTTCGGGCGCGGGTTCCGGCCTCTTCCGAGAAGCTCTGGGCGGTCGCGCTGGTCAGAAAAAGTTCGCGCTCGCGCAGTTGCTCCCGAACGGCGTTGACATCCGAGCCGATCATGATGCCCTGGATCGGATTGCCGTTGCGATCCCGGGCGGTATAGGTAAAGGTTGGCATGGCTTGGTCACTCCACAAGCATCCGAGCAAGTTCTGAGGGTTGCGGGTCTTCCGGCGTGACGACGGCCCGCGCCTTCCGTGCGCACTGCCTGCTCACCGTCATGCACTCTCCGCAGAACGCCGCCACCCGCCCGACAATTTTCGACGGGGACGCGCCGATTTCCTTTCCGGGGGCTACTCCTCCATGACCAGCACGCGAGTCACTTCGTCCAGCGTGGTGATGCCGCGCAAGACCTTCTCGATGCCGCAGTCGCGCATCGTCTTCATGCCCTGCCGCAGCGCCATATCGCGAATCTGATTCGTGGCCGCGCGCTTGAGAACCAGGTCCTTGATTTCGTCGGTCATCGCCATGACCTCGAAGACGCCGGTGCGGCCTTTCATGCCGCGATTGCCGCACTTCTGGCAGCCGCGCCCGCGCGCGAGGATGGTGCTGAAGTCGTCGGTATGCGGCACGCCCAGCGCGTCCATCTCGGCGAGAGTGGCCGAACGCTCCTCGCGGCAGGCCGGGCAGATGGTGCGCAGAAGGCGCTGCCCCGCCACGCCGATGACCGCCGAGGCGATGAGGAACGGCTCGACACCCATGTTCAACAGGCGCGTCACCGCTCCGGGCGCGTCGTTGGTGTGCAGCGTGGAGAGAACGAGGTGGCCGGTCAGGGCGGCCTGCACCGCGATCTCCGCCGTCTCGCTGTCACGAATCTCGCCGACCATGATCACGTCCGGGTCCTGGCGTACCAGCGTGCGCAGGCCGTTGGCGAAGGTGACACCGATCTTGGGGTCTACCTGTGTATGGTTGACGCCGGGAATCGTGTACTCGACCGGGTCTTCGATGGTGCTGATGTTGAGCGCCGGGTTGTTGATCTTGCCGAGGACGGCTTGCAGCGTCGTGCTTTTGCCGGAACCGGTCGGCCCGGTGATCAGCACCATGCCGTGCGGGCGGCGGATGAACGTCTCGAACAGCGCGTACTGCTCCGGGAAGAACCCCATCTGCTCCAGGTTGGTGTGGCGGCTGTTGCGCTCCAGGATGCGCATCACGACCTTTTCGCCGTAGATGGTGGGCATGAAAGAGACGCGCAGATCGTTTTCGCGGCCATCCCGCTTGAACAGGATGCGCCCGTCCTGCGGGCGGCGGCGCTCGGCGATGTTGGCGCGGGCCATGATCTTGATGCGCGCGGCGACAGAGGCGTGATAGCGGCGGGCAAAGGTATGCTGCTCGGAGAGCAGGCCGTCCACGCGATAGCGCACGCGGATACTGTTTTCGTGCGGCTCGATATGGATGTCGCTGGCGTTCATGGAGACGGCGGTCACGATGATATTGTTGACCAGCTTGACCACCGGGGCGTCTTCCGGGTTGACATCGTCCCCGGCTCCCAGATCATCGTCCACCGCGAAGGCGGGCGCTTCTTCGGGGAGGTCGCCGATCTCTTTGGGAAAGACGCGGTTGATGGCCTCGTTGAGGTCGGCTTCAAAGGCCAGAACGGGGGTGATGCGCCGGTTCAGCAGCGCGGCCATCTCGTCAATGACGCCGAGATTGAGTGGGTCGGACATGGCGACGAGAATATCGCCGCCGCGATCCTTGATGGGAAGGGCTTGCAGCCGCCTGGCGCGCAGTTCGGTGATGCGCTGCGCCACGTCCATGTCTATCGGCCAGTCGGCCAGTTCGATGAACTGGCACTTCGTGGCGGCTTCCAGATAGCGGCCCAGTGTCTTGGGCGCGATATAGCCCAACTGGAGGAGGGTTTCGCCGAGGCGTTTTTTCGTCTGCGTCTGGCGCACCAGCGCCGTATTCAACTGTTCCTGGGAGATGAGGCCGTCATTGATCAGTTGTTCGCCGAGATGGCTGCTGCGGTTATAGAGCGGTTTCAGGCTTTCGATCATCGAGAGAGTCCCTTATCGCGAACCCGCCCTGTCTGGGCGTGGAGTGTACGATCCTGCGTCGTTCTGAGCCAGACGATTCGCACAACCACTACGCCGAGCGACACCGGGCGCGCGAAAGGCGCGCGGCGCTGCGGAGAAGAGGAGAATGCCTGGCTCGATAACCGGGCGCAGAGACCCGGCGGACAATAGGACAAGTGATGGGTGGACAAAAAGGCGGCAAGGCCCAGAAACGCTGGCAGGCAACGAGCCGCAGTGCCGGGGGAGCGACGATGGTCTTGCGGACAGCGTAAACGATGCGAAAGATTGCAGGGAGAGGTCGGGTCTCACCCCGGCGACACGCGGCTCCTCTCTCTGAGCCTTCCGCCATAGAGACACGACAGGCCAGCAAAATGGGAAACCGCAAGGAGCGCCGCAAGCTGTATCTCGCAATCCGGCATGGGTGCGTAGAGTTCGGTATCAGGGCAAGACGTTCCAATTATAGGCCAAATCCAGCGTCCTGTCAAGTCGGCGCCGGGATTCCGCGTAAATTACCTTATCTCGACGCAGGCGGCCTGACGATGGTCTTCCGCTGCGGGTGGCCTTACGCTGCGAACGCTGAGTCCTCGTCTACGCTCTCGGTACTATTATCGGCAATCTTGCTGGTCTACACGATAGCAGATCGGGAGCGTGACGGAAAGGGCAGAGTTCACACGCTGGCTGTGAAATATTTCGCGGCGCGACAAGCAGAAGAGGGAGGGCGTTCGCTACCGTGCGGTCTCCAGCACGAAATCGCGTATCCCGGAAGAGTAGGCGACGATCATATCGGCATCCTCCGCGCCGATATTGACGGCGTTATGGAAGACCCCGGCTGGAATCGTCAGGGTATCTCCGGCTTCCAGAATCACCTTCCGGTCGCCGAGGGAGTGTTCGAGCCGTCCCCGCAGGAGATAGAGCGCCTCTTCACAGCGAAAATGGGCATGGCGCGGGTTGGACTGGCCCTGCCGGATGACGACTCGACCGAGAGTCAGGCCGTCCGCGTTTCCGATCTTCTGGTTGGCTAACCAGGTGAGGCTGCCCCACTCTTCTTCGATGCGGGCGGCGGCGGCTTCCCGCGCCGCGTAGAGGCTTTTATCCATATTCGTCGTTGGCTCCTGTTCAGTCCCGCGCGATGGAGACAAGCTGGCCGTCGGGCTGCTGATACGCTTCGTAGACCTTCAAGATTTCGAGGGCGTCCTCCAGGCTGCCGACCTGCGGCGGGCGTTCCTCCTGCACGCAGGCGCAGAAGGAGAGAATTTCGGGGGCATAGCCGAGGAGGAAGAGACCTTTGTTATAGAGCTGGCCGAGAGAGAATTCCGGCTCCCAGAACAGGGGAGCCGTCTCTTCCGCCCCGTAGAAACTCCCCTCGCGCCCATAGCCGCCCGCAGGCGCTCCCGGACGATAGTAGGTCACGCGCAGATTGTTGTCCGCCACGACATTGGCCCCGGCTCCAACGACCTCCACTCGTTCCAGCGGCGACATCCGCGACTGCCCGGCGGACAGGTGCAGGCTGCCCACTGCACCGCTGGCGAAGCGCAGCGCGGTGATCGAGCCGCCCGTCGCTTCACAACGCTGCACGAACAGTGACTGGACCGGCCCGGCTAGAAACAGAAGCGCGGAATAGGGATGCACGATATGATCCAGAAAGCCGACCATCTTGCGCGAGTCCGTTCGGTCGGCCAGGGGCGGCAGGTCTTGCGGATACCGGGCGGTGATGGCGCTGATCGGCCCGAACTCGGGTCGGGCCAGAATCTCTTTCACCTTGATCAGCGCGGGAAAGAACATCTTCTTGAAGCCGACCCCGACGAACTTGCCCGTGGACGCGCTGACCGCGCGCATCTGGCGAATCTCGTCGGAACGGGACGCCGGGGGCTTCTCGATCCAGACGTGCGCCCCGGCCTGCATCACGTCCATCGCGACGCCGGGATAGCGGGGGCGTCCCTCCGCATCGTAGTTGAGGACGACAAAAGCGGCATCCGGGCGTTCGCGCTCCAGCATCTCCCGATAGTCCGTATAGACGGCGCGCGCACCGAACAGACGTGCTGCTGCCTCGGCGCGACTCCGATCCAGGTCGCAGACCGCCGCGAGGTCTATGGGAGCGTACTGGAAGGTCGGAAAGATGTTGCGCTGGGCGTGGCTCCCGCAGCCGATACAGACCGCCTTGAGGCGCTGGGAGTATTCCTGGTTGTAGGTGATCTTCATGGCTGGCCCTCACCCCCCGTCCCCCTCTCCCACACTGCGGGAGAGGGGGAGGGTTCAAGAATGCAAGCGTGTCGCAGCAATTCTGCGGTGTGGCTGTCGAAGGGCGATTTGCAGAGAGGAGGCCCGTCAGGAGACGACCGCGAGGGGAATGAAGGTGCGTTCGCGTTCCGGCGCGGCGGACTCGTCCTGCGGAACCTCGCGGT
>Ga0070741_10017847_pt1 | contig 11592 bp, 6 predicted proteins | sample Coa_R1_4_FD_66440 | JGI IMG/M metagenome (GOLD analysis project Ga0070741, IMG submission 66440) | Surface soil microbial communities from Centralia Pennsylvania, which are recovering from an underground coalmine fire - Coalmine... | ecosystem: Environmental > Terrestrial > Soil > Unclassified ...
CTGCGACGCGAACCGCGCCCGGCCGATTGGGAAAAGGATCTGCGCACCGGGTTGGACATCATCGTGGCGAGAGCGGAAGCCCTGGGCCGTTTTCTCCAGGCTTATGCGAACCTCGCACGCCTGCCGCCGCCCGCGTTCGCCCCCTGCGATCTGGCGAAACTTGTCCAGCGCATCATTGCCCTGGAAACGCGTCTGCCGGTGTCTTCGCCGGGCGGACCGCCGCTTGTCTTGCGCTGCGACGCGGCGCAGATCGAACAGGCGCTCATCAATCTGACCAGAAACGCGGTCGATGCGGCGCTCGAACAGCGCGCCGCCGGCCGCCCTAAGGCGGGCGTGCGCGTGGGCTGGCGGCAAAACGGCGGAATGGTTGAAATCCGCGTGGAGGACGACGGACCCGGCGTCGCCCAGACCGCCAATTTATTCGTTCCGTTCTTCACCACCAAGCCTGACGGTTCCGGCATCGGCCTAGTGCTTTGCCGGCAGATCACGGAGAATCATGGCGGTTCGCTCGATTTGAATAATCGCGACGACGGGCCTGGCTGCACCGCCATTTTGCGCCTGCCCCTGACCGGACATCCATCATGACCTTCCCACTTTTGGGACGACGGCGTCCCGCAACCGGTTAAATTCAGCCGAGACTGTTTGCGCATGAAATATATTAGTCGTTAATATAAAATCGGTTGTGCACCGATTTTAGTACTGGCACAGCGCCTGCAAATAACGAGGCAAGCCATGGATATTCCGCGTCCATCCCAAGCCAAGGCCAAGTTCAGAAAACGCCTGCTCGCCGCCGGTGCGACGGTGCTGGCGCTCACTGGCATCACGATCGGACTCGCGCGGCTCAAGCCCGCCGTGCCCTCGGTCGAGCGCAGCCTGGTCTGGATCGACAGCGTGAAACGCGGCTCCATGATCCGCGAGGTGCATGGCCTGGGCACACTGGTGCCGGAGGACATCAGCTGGATTCCGGCGCGCACCGAGGGACACGTGGATCGCATCGTCCTGAACCCCGGCGCCACCGTGGCACCGGACAGCATCATCCTCGTGCTGAGCAATCCCAACGTCGAGCAGGCGGCGATCGATGCCGATTCCCAGCTCAAGGCCGCCGAAGCCGACCTGGAAAACCTGCGCGTGCAGTTGCAGAGCAGCGAACTCCAGGCCGAGTTCGACGCGGCCAACGCCAGGGCGAATTACAATCAGGCCCGTCTCAGGGCCGAGGTCACCGCCCAGCTTTTCAAGGAAGGACTCGAGTCCGATCTCAACGTGCAGCTTTCCAGGGTCACCGCCGAACAGGCCGAGGCAGTCAACTCTATCCAGCAGAAGCGCTGCGCCTTCGCAAAGGAGTCCATGGCGCCACAACTGGCTTCAAAACAAGCCACGGTGGACCAGCTCCGGGCCCAGGCGAAACTCCGCCACGCGGAAGCCGATGCCCTCAATGTTCGGGCGGGCATGCACGGCGTCCTGCAACTGGTGCCGGTGGAGGTCGGCACACGCGTGCAGCCCGGCACCAACCTCGCGCGCGTGGCGGATCCGACGCGCCTCAAGGCCGCGGTGCAGATCGCCGAAACCCAGGCAAGGGACATCCAGATCGGCCAACCCGCGACAATCGATACGCGCAACGGCATCGTCACCGGCCGGGTCGCGCGCATCGATCCTTCCGTCCAGAACGGCACGGTCACGGTGGATGTGACCCTGGCCGGCGCGCTGCCCCGGGGCGCGCGCCCCGATCTTTCGGTCGACGGCACGATCGAGCTCGAACGGCTCGAAGACGTCGTTTACGTGGGCCGGCCCGCCTTCGGCGAGGAGAAAAGCACCGTGGGCATCTTCAAACTCGATTCCGGCGGCGTTTACGCCGCACGCACGCAGGTGGAACTCGGCCGCAGTTCCGTCAATACGATCGAAATCGTCAAGGGCCTCCAGCCCGGCGACCGCGTGATCCTTTCCGACATGTCCCAATGGGACGCCAACGACCGCATCAAACTCAACTAGGCCATGAACGAATCCCTCATCAAACTCGAAGGCATCACCAAGGTCTTTCTCACCGACGAGGTCGAGACCCACGCGCTCGCCGGCATTCACCTGGACATCCGGAAAGGAGAGTATCTTTCCGTCGCCGGCCCCTCCGGCTGTGGCAAGTCGACCCTGCTTTCGATCCTCGGCCTGCTCGACACACCCTCCGACGGCACCTACCTGCTCAACGACCGCCCGGTGCAGACGCTCGCGCTGGCCGAACGGGCGCGCATCCGCAACCGCGAGATCGGCTTCATCTTCCAGTCGTTCAATCTCATCGGCGACCTGACCGTTTACGAGAACGTCGAGCTTCCGCTCACCTACCGAGGAATGGCCGCGAGCGAGCGCAAGCAACGGGTGACCGAGGCGCTGGAAAAAGTCGGCATGGGCCATCGCGCGAAGCACCTGCCCTCGCAGCTCTCCGGCGGACAGCAGCAACGCGTCGCCGTGGCCCGCGCGCTCGCCGGCCATCCGGCTGTGCTGCTGGCCGACGAACCCACCGGCAACCTCGATTCCAAGAACGGCGAAGCCGTGATGGATCTGCTCGCCGAACTGCATCGCGCCGGTGCGACGATCCTCATGGTCACGCACGACGCCCGCTTCGCCCGCCACGCCGACCGCACCGTGCACCTCTTCGACGGCCGCATCGTGGACGAGCAGGTCGCGAGCAAGAACTGAAGCCCATGCTTTCCGATCTCCGCTACGCCCTCCGGCAACTCGCAAAATCGCCCGGCTTCACGACGGTTGCTTTGCTCACCCTCGCGCTCTGCATCGGGGCCAACGTCGTCATCTTCGCCGTCGTCGATGCCATTCTGCTCCGTCCGTTGCCGTTTCCCGAGGCGGACCGGCTCGTGATTGTCACGAAGGACTACCCGGGAGCCGGGATTAGCCGGGCCGACGGTTCGCTGCCCAACTACTATGATTGGCGCACGGGCATTCCCGCCTTTGCTTCGGTCTCCGCCGAGCGCAATGGCAGCGTCATAATCGGTTCCGGCGACGCTCCAAGCAGCGTGCTCTGCGGGCGAGTATCCTCGGAGTTTTTTGCCACTTTGGGAATCAAGCCGGCGCTGGGACGATTCTTTACCGAAGAAGACACGAATAAATTGGGGGGCAATGCCGTGGTGCTGACCGATGCCTATTGGCGCAGCCATTTCAATGCCGACCCGGACATTCTTGGCCGTGAGCTTCGGGTTGATGGCCAGAACGCTCCCATCGTAGGCGTCTTACCCCGTGATTTTCGTTACCTCTCCAGCCGTGCACAGCTGTACTTTCCGCTGGCTTCTCCAGTCAGAGAGCGCGCCGTCGATCGCCGACACACCGGCAACACGCGCGTCATCGCTCGCCTGGCGCCCGGTGCTTCCCTCGAGACCGCGCAGGCGCAGATTCGCGCCCTTGATGCCCGCCAACTCGCCGACGATCCCGTGGCGACTCAACTGCAGGCAGCCGGTTATCGTGCTTCGGTGTCTTCGCTCCACGCCGATCACGTGCGTTCGGTGCGTCCGACGCTCGTGCTATTGCAAGCGGGCGCTCTTTGCCTGCTGCTCATCGGCGGCGTGAACTTGGTCAACCTCCTCCTGGTTCGGGCCAGCGGGCGGACGCGGGAATTCGCGGTACGTCAGGCGCTCGGTGCCGCTTGTCGCGACGTGATACGCGAGGTTCTGGTAGAGACGCTGTTGCTGAGCATCCTCGGCGGCACGGTTGGCATAGTGGCGGGCGCGTTTGGCGTCGATTTGTTGTCGATCCTCGGCACGAACGAACTCCCGCTCGGGGCGCAAGTGACGTTTGACGGGCGCGTCGCCGCCGTGGCCTGGCTCGGCTCACTCCTCGTGGGCGCTGCTCTCGCTGTCCCCATTATCTGGTTCAATTTGCGCCAGCCCGTCGCGCTCGCGCTGCAATCCGGCTCTCGCGGCGGGACTTCCGGTCGCGCCGCCCAACGTCTGCGCCAGAGCTTCATCGTTGCGCAAATTGCCCTCGCGTTCGTGCTGTTGGCCGGCGCCGGCTTGCTCGGCGTCAGCCTGCATCGCGTGCTCGCCGTTTCGCCGGGTTTCCAGCCCGAGCATGTTTTCGCCGGCCGGCTCAGTCTTCCCGGTAATCGTTACAAGGATACAACGAGTCGCCTGGATTTCGAGCAACGGTTGCTCAGCGAATTGCAGGCGCAGCCGGGTGTGGAGTCCGTGGCGGCGACGACGGCGGTCCCTTTCACGCCGGAGGCCGTGACGAACTCGTCGGTGGTCACGGTGGAAGGATACGCGGCTCGCCCGGGCGATTCGATTCGCGCGCACCGCTGTTTCTGGATCAATGGTGATTTTGGATCGACGCTCGGGATTCCGTTGCGCGCGGGTCGTTGGCTGGAAGCGGCGGACCAGAGCAGCCGTCAGCGAGTTTGCGTCGTGGACGAGGCGTTTGCTCAACGTTACTGGCCGAAAGGCGACGCGATCGGCCGCCGCTTCACCAAGGATGCCACCTTCCAGGAAGCCGACAACTTCACCATCGTTGGCGTGGTCGGGAATGTGAAAACAACCGAACTCGCCGAAACCTCGCCACTGGGTTCGATCTACTTTCCCTACCGGTATAATGCCAATCGCACGATCACGATCGTCGTGCGGACCCGTCTCGCGCCGGCCGCCATAACCTCAACGCTGCGAAAAACGGTGCAACGCCTCGATCCGGAACTCCCGGTCGACGACATCCGATCCATGCAGGGCTACATCGACGACAGCCTGATCCAACGGCGCTCCTCCGCGCTGCTCACCAGCCTCTTTGCGGCGGCAGCGCTGGTGTTGGCGGCCATTGGCACCTACGGCGTGCTGAGTTACGCCGTCGCGCAACGTCGCCGCGAGTTCGGTATCCGTCTGGCGATCGGTGCGCAGCGGCATGACGTGTTGCGACTCGTGCTCGGGGGCGGTCTTCGCCTCGTCGCGCTTGGCGTGGCGCTCGGTCTCGCGGGATCCTTTGCGATGGCGACCGTGCTCAACACGCTCCTCTTCGGTGTCACGGCTCAAGATCCGGGCGTCTTCGCCGGCATCGCGCTTCTGCTACTCGCCGTCACCAGCATCGCCTGCCTGCTGCCCGCATTCCGCGCCACGCGCGTCGATCCAATCGAAGCCCTCCGCGCCGAATAACGGTTGAAGTTCAAACCACCGAATCCACCTCACCGTCCGGCATCTGACCGCTGACTTCTGATCTCTGACTTCTGTTTTCCGCCCTCCGGCTCTCGACTCTCAACTTTTTCCCATGCTCTCCGACCTCAAATACGCCTTCCGCCAGCTCGCGAAGTCGCCCGGCTTTACCGCCGTCGCCGTGCTCACGCTCGCGCTCGGGATCGGGGCGAATACCGCGATGTTCAGCATGCTCAACCGGGTTGTGTTGAAACCCCTGCCTTATGCCAACAGCGCGCAACTCGACAGCATCGAACGCACAACCGCGCAGAATGCTGATGGCCGTGTGTCGCCGGCTGATTTTCTCGATCTCCAGCGGGAGATGCACGGCTATGGTGAGATCGCCGCTTTCGCTTATGGAGATACCAGCCTGTCGGAACCCGGACAGCCCGCCGAGGTGGCCAAGGCCGTCCGCACCTCGGCGAATTTCTTTTCCACGCTCGGAGTGAGGCCGCAGCTCGGTCGTGGCTTCCTGGCGCGGGAGGACGCGCCGGGCAACGATCGCGTCGTGATCATCAGTCAACGTTGCTGGCAGAACCGCTTCGGCGGCAGGACCGATATCATCGGCCGCACCCTGCGCATCGACGGCGAGCCGCATGAAATCGTGGGAGTGCTGCCCGCCTCGTTTAACGATTTCCGCCATCTTGGCGGGATCGATCTGTTTCGGCCGCTGGCTCTCGACCGGCAGAAGTCCGCCGACCGTCGCAGCCTGGTTCTCCGCCTGATCGGCCGGCGTTCCAGCCGGCTTTCTCGCTCCGAAGCCGCGGGTTTTATCGCCAATTTTGGCGCGCGCCTCGCCGCCGACCATCCGGAAGTCGATGCCGGCAACACCTGGCGTGCCGTGCCGCTCAACGACTCGGTCGTGCCCAAGGCCGGTGTCGTGATGATGCCGATGCTGGTCGGCCTTTCCGGCTTTGTGCTGCTCATCGCGTGTTCCAATTTGGCGAATCTCCTGCTGGTCCGCACGATCGCGCGCGCTCGTGAATTTGCGGTGCGCTCCGCCCTGGGCGCCTCGCGCCTGCAGTTGCTGCGTCCCCTGATCATGGAGTCGCTGTTGCTGGCCCTCGCCGGGGGCTTGTGCGCCATCGTTGTCGCGCGCTGGAGCACGGATTACCTCTCCGTCCGCGCCACCGTGGACAACGGCGAGAGAATCGTGTTCACCCTCGACGGGCACGTGCTCGGCTGGGCGCTGGCGGCATCGCTCGTCACGGCCGTCGCCTTCGGATTGGCTCCGGCACTTTTTGCCATGCGGCTTGGCCTGAATGAAACGCTCAAGAGCGGTGGCCGCGGCACGACGGGCGACCGCGGCCATCGGCACTTCCGCGACGTTCTCATCGTCGGCCAGTTTGCCCTCGCGATGGTTTTGCTTGCCGGGGCCGCCCTCTTCATCCGTGGAGTCGATGAGCTGAACAGCCGTCGAGCCGGCTGGAATTCCGAATCGCTCATCACCGGCACCGTCGTGCTCCCGGCCGCCGGCTACCCTGATGCGGAGAGAATGAACGCCTTCCACCGGCTCATCGTGGAACGTCTCGAAGCCCTCCCGGGCGTCGTCTCCGCCAGCATTTCGTCGTACACCCCCTTCTTCAAATGGTACGAGGCCCGCCCGTATTTGGTCGAAGGCCGGGAGCCTCCGGCGCCGGGGCATGAACCCACGGCCGTCGTCAACGGCGTCACGCCGCGTTATTTTGAGACCGTCGGCACGCGCGTGCTCGCCGGGCGCGCCTTCACCGAGCGCGACACCGCGGGCACGGGAAAAGTTTTCATCATCAACCAAACCATGGCCGCGGGACTTTTCGGCAAGGAAAACCCGATCGGGCGGCGCCTCGCCACCGCCGGTGGCCCCAATCTCCAATGGGGCGAGATCGTCGGCGTCGTGGCTGACGTAACATCCGTGGTTCCCAATCCGGGACCGGTGACGTTTCAACTCTACCAACCCTTGGCCCAGGAGCCGCGCCGCCAAAACGAAATCGCCGTGCGCATCGCCGGCGTCTCGTCCGCCACCGTTGTCGCCAGTATCCGCCAGGCGATGGCGGATCTCGATCCGGACCTGCCGGTGCGAAACCTCCAGACCGCCGATGAGACCATCTACCAGGCGAATTTCCAGCTCGGCATCATCCGCGAAATCCTGGGCTCAATCGCGGCGCTCGGACTCGGTCTCGCCTCGCTCGGCATCTACGGCGTCATCGCCTGCACGATGGCCCAGCGTGCCGGCGAATTCGCCATCCGCCTCGCCTTGGGCGCGAGTGCCCAGGGCATCACCCGCCTCGTGCTGACTGCCGGGGTGAAACTGGCCCTGCTCGGGTCGGCGCTCGGCCTGCTCTGCGCGCTGGTTGTTTCGCGCCTCATCGCCACCGGATTTCCCGGCATGCACTTCAACAGTCCGCCGGTGCTGATTGCCACCATCTGTTTCCTCATCGCCGTTGCGCTGGTCGCCTGTTGGCTGCCCGCCCGTCGGGCGGGGAGGATTGATCCGATGATCGCATTACGCACCGAGTGATCGCCTCGTTTTCCAATCCTGTTTACCCATGCGCTCTCTCCTCCTCCTCCTCTTCATCGCCGCCGTCGCCAAGGCGGCGGTTTCCCCCGAAAAAATCGAAACCATCCGTGGGCTGCTTCGAGACCACAAAGTCGCCGAAGCCGAGTCCGCCACGCGCGCCGTGATCGCCGCGGACCCGAACGAGGCCGAAGGCTATGCCCTGCTTGGCAGCATCAGCCTGGCCAAGGGCGATCCCAACGCCGCCGTCACGGCCTGCGAGAAGGCGGTGGAGCTTGCCCCTCAGAACAGCGAATATCGCCGCCAGCTCGGCGAGGCCTACGGTTTCACCGCGCAAAAGGCCGGGATTATAACCAAGATGAGCTGGGCGAAAAAATGCCGCCTCGCCTACGAGAAGGCCGTCGAACTCGACCCGCAAAACCTCAACGCCCGCAGCAGCCTGATGATGTTCTACCAACAGGCGCCCGGCATCATCGGCGGAAGTGCCGAAAAAGCCTACGCCCAAGCCGGGGAGATCAAGAAGATCGACGCCAGCCAGGGCCGCACCGCCTACGCCATGCTCTACATTGGCGAGAAAAAATATGCGGAAGCGTTCACCGAGCTGGAAGAAGCACTCAAGGCCGCGCCCGAAAACTACCTCGCGCTCTACCAATTCGGCCGGCTTGCCGGTATGACGGGTGAACGCATGGACCACGGCGTCGAGGCGCTCCAAAAGTGCCTCACGCTCTCGCCGCCTCCGGGCGCGCCGGGATACGATGCCGTCCACTGGCGCCTGGGCAACCTCCGGGATAAACAGGGCGACAAGAAAGCCGCCCGCGCCGCCTACGAAGCCGCCCTCGCCATCAACCCGGGCTACCAACAAGCCAGCGACGCGCTCAAGAAGCTCGATGCGAAATGAAGTCGTAGCCAGCCGCAATCCATACTGCAGGAGACCCCCATGAACTCAATCCAGACAACCGCCCGGCGGGCAGGATTCCTCTACCTCCTGCTCGCGATCACGGCACCGTTCAACGAAATCTATATTCCCCGCGCCTTCCTCGTCACCGGGGATCCGGCCGCCACGGCGCATGCCATCATGGCGGGCGAACTGACCTTCCGCCTCGGCATTTTCAGCGGACTCGTTGCCCGCATCGTTTTTCTCTACCTGGCCCTGACCCTCTATGAACTGTTCCGGGACGTGGACCGAAAGCAGGCGGGGCTGTTAGTGGTGTTGGTGGCCGTCGCCGCCGCCATCGGCATTGTCAATCTCGTCAATCAAATCGCGCCGCTCATCTTCCTGAGGGGCCCTGAATACGCTGCGGCTTTCACGCCGCCGCAACTGAACGCCCTGGCCATGGGCTTCCTGAGATTATATCGCCAGGGAATTCCCATCGCGATGATCTTTTGGGGCCTGTGGCTCTTCCCCTTCGGGCGGCTCGTCATCAAATCCGGGTTCTTCCCCAAGTGGCTCGGCCTTCTGTTGATTGTCGGTGGCGTCACTTATGTCGCGTTGAGTTTCACCGCCATCGTCCTGCCCGCCAGCCGATCGGTGGTCTCCCAGTTCGCGATGCCGTTTTACGCCGCCGGCGAATTGGCGATGATTCTCTGGTTGCTCGTGAAAGGAGCCAAGGTGCCGGAGGCACGACCGTCCCTTGTGAGCCAATGAAATTCTTTCACCAGCCTCGCGCCTTCTCTCCCCGCCACAGCTTCGATGGCCGAAGACGCCGTCCCATGCGCTTCGGCCCGATCGAAGTCCGCCACGCAGAATAAGCCGGCCCATTTTCCATGCTCTCCGACCTGAAATACGCTTTCCGTCAGCTGGCAAAATCGCCGTCGCATGCGATCATCATCGTCCTCACCACGGCCCTGGCGATTGCGGCGTGCACCGTCGTATTTTCCATCGTCAACACCATTGTCCTGCACCCCCTGGAAGGCCCGAATGCCGACCGCCAGATCCTCATCCGCCCGAAGGGATATGCCGGCGTGGGTTTTTTTTCGACGGATGGCCGGCATTTCGATGAGTGGGCGGCCCACGCGACTTCATTCGATGCGATTTGCGGCTTCTCCGGCTCCTTCGCCATGTGCACGACGGACGCCGGATCGTTTCGCATCGGAATGCGGGCGGTGCGGGGTGATTTTCTCGGCGTACTCGGAGTCAAGCCGGCGCGGGGGCGCGGTTTCCTGCCGGGGGAATTCGCGGAGGGCGGCAACAAGGTGGTGCTGATCAAAGAGCGTGTCTGGCGGCGGGCGTTGCCCCATGTCGCCGATCCCGTCGGCCACATTCTCCAGATCAACGAGGAGCCGTACACGATCATCGGCGTGCTGCCGTCGCTGACGGACGCCGACACCTTTACCGCCAGTCAGATCGACGTCTGGGTGCCGCTCACCCTGCAGAACCCGCAGCAGTCGCGATTTTCCGTCGTTTCCGAGGGGAGGCTCAAGCCCGCAGTGCCGATGGCCGTGGCCGAGGCGGAGCTCAATCGCCTGGCGGCCGCCGCCACGCCGGGCGACTCACGCCGGGCGAATTTCGGGTATACCTTGTTCAACAAGGGCGCGTTCATTTCCGCAAAAGCGGGTCCGATGCTTTGGTCGCTTTTTGGCGCGGTGGGCTGCGTGCTGCTCATCGCCTGTGCCAACGTCGCCAATCTCTTGCTGGCGCGCGCCACCGCCCGGCAGCATGAGATCGCATTGCGCACGGCGCTCGGCGCGGGGCGCGGTCGGATCATGCGGCTCTTCATCACCGAGAGCCTTGTGCTAGCGTTGGCCGGAGGTCTTCTGGGCGTCCTTCTCTCGATTGGGGCGATCGATTTCGTGCGCGCCTCCGGGATTTCCAAGGTGCAGGAGATCGGGGAGGCGGGCTCGGGTTTATATCGTCTGCCTTACGTGCAGCTCGACTGGCAGGTACTGGGCTTCGCCGTGGTCGTGACGCTGGGCGCCGGCCTGCTCTTCGGCATTGCCCCGGCGTTTCTCGGCTCGCGGATCAACCTCACGGCGGCGATGAAGGAAAGCGGCCGCGGCTCGACGGAAGGTCGAGGCATTGGGCGCTGGCAAAGTGCCTTTGTCATCGCGGAAATCGCGCTGGCTGCCGTGCTGCTGGTCGGCGCCAGTGTTTTCATGCGCAGTTTTCTCGCGGCGACGGCCGTGGATCCGGGATTCGAACCAAGCCATGCCGTTACGTTCAGCTACATGCTGCCGCCGCGGCAGTACGCGCAGACCGGGGCCTGTGTCGCATTTGGACAACGGCTCGTCGAGCGGCTGCACGAACTACCGGGTGTGCAGGCGGTGGCGACGGGCGACACCCTGGCCATCAGCCATTACCCGGCGACGCAACCATTTGATATCGACGGCGACCCGAAGCCGGAAAGCGAACGGGCCAACGCCGCGGTCATGGGAGCCTCGCCGGAGTATTTCGCGGCAGTCGGGGTTCCCCTGCTGCAGGGGCGCGCGTTCGCGGCCTCGGATGTCAAAATAAATGCGTTGCCGACTGCGGTCGTGGTCAATGCGGCGCTTGCCCGCCACCATTTTCCCAACGGAAACGCCGTTGGCCGGCGCTTGGCGCTCTACGGGCGACGAGGATCGATCACGGTGGAAATCGTCGGCGTCGTCGGCGACATCCGGCAGAACGGCCCGGAAAAGGGGATTACGGATCAAATTTACTACGCGCTCGATTTTACCGGCTCGAAACAGAAAGTGATTATCCGTGGCGAAGGCGATCCCGCCGCATTGCTGGCAACCGTGCAATCGCAGCTGCGGAAGCTGGAGCCGGGCATCGTGATGGTTGATTCCGCCCCATTGCAGGCCCAGCTGGACAACTTGCTCTCGCAACGGCGATTCACGGTGCAACTGCTCACGATCTTTTCCGTGCTCGCGTTGGTAATCGCCACCGTCGGCATCTACGCCGTCGTGGCGTACAACGTGGCGCAGCGCACGAGCGAAATCGGCATCCGCATGGCG
>Ga0070741_10017848_pt1 | contig 11592 bp, 9 predicted proteins | sample Coa_R1_4_FD_66440 | JGI IMG/M metagenome (GOLD analysis project Ga0070741, IMG submission 66440) | Surface soil microbial communities from Centralia Pennsylvania, which are recovering from an underground coalmine fire - Coalmine... | ecosystem: Environmental > Terrestrial > Soil > Unclassified ...
AAGAAATTTCAGTCCCCTCTTCATCGGGGACACGCGTTCAACCATCCTCCAGGCGAACCTAACCATCGCGAATGAGTAATTTCAGTCCCCTCTTCATCGGGGACACGCGTTCAACCTAGAAACAAGGGAAGGCAGGCCCAGGCAACTGAGCTAATTTCAGTCCCCTCTTCATCGGGGACACGCGTTCAACCAACCCCAGCACGCCAACGGCGATTGTTGCCGCAGCAACAATTTCAGTCCCCTCTTCATCGGGGACACGCGTTCAACGATCGCGGCGTGCGAAGGGAAGAGGCTTAGCCGCCGAAATTTCAGTCCCCTCTTCATCGGGGACACGCGTTCAACTGGAACTTCTTGAACATCGCCGCGGCCTGGTCAAGCATTTCAGTCCCCTCTTCATCGGGGACACGCGTTCAACGGTTCCAACCGTCCTGGCGCCTCCGCACCCGCTCACAAATTTCAGTCCCCTCTTCATCGGGGACACGCGTTCAACCTGCAGTAACCATCTCCTGCTCCTGGCTTATCTGCTCATTTCAGTCCCCTCTTCATCGGGGACACGCGTTCAACAAGCCCTCCAAGGCCATAAGGTGAAGGAGACAGCTTCCATTTCAGTCCCCTCTTCATCGGGGACACGCGTTCAACGCCAGCGCAGCAATTCCCCAGATCATCGAGCACCCCTCATTTCAGTCCCCTCTTCATCGGGGACACGCGTTCAACGAAATGTAGTCAAGTACTATATTCGCCCTGTTTTCAAGATTTCAGTCCCCTCTTCATCGGGGACACGCGTTCAACCGCTCGACTAAATACATTGTTATCAATAGGTTATCCAAGCGGCCTCCCGCGCATTTTTCGAAACTTATTTTTCTGTTAAAAATACCCCTAGGTTTGCGTAAAAGGTACTCTAAGCACGGCTGCTTGTTAAAAAATGTCGCCACAGTAATTCCTGAATTCGCATTCAGCGCATCGAGCGCGCACTTGAGTTGGAGGCGGGAGAATCTCATCGAAAATCATCTCACGCATACTCGACAGCCGATCCGAAACCTCATCTTTCAGTTCCTTCGTTATTTTAATCGCTACGAGCTCGCCTATAGGCACGAGATAAATAAATGCAGTCTCAATGAGGGTTTGGTATTGCTCTTCTGCCAGTACCGCATAGCCAGCCAATTGAGAAATATGGTTCCGATGAGGGCGGCCTCGGGTATATTTGAAGTCTACCGGAAAATATTCTTGTTTAGAGACAATCAGCAGGTCCATTTTTCCGGAAAGTCCTAAACGTTCCGAGTGCAACCACACATGGAACCGTCGTTCTCCGTCCCCAAGTTTATAGCGCCGCAAACTGCGACGCTTTTCCAACGCATCAAGATGAAATTCGGCTTCTGTACCACGCTGCATCTTAAACGTCACCTTGCGATCAAGAGGCATTACTGTGTTATAGAAAACAATCCGTGGACAGTACTCATACTGCTTCAAATCATTCACCCGCAACGGCAACAGTTCCGCGCCACGCATTATTTCGTCTCCGGCTTGGCGGTCTGGGCAAACTCTTCAACATCCATAAACATATAAGCATAATTTGCACCGGCCACGTCTTTCTCGCACAGCGGCTGAATCATGATCTTGAATGATGGCTGCCATCGCCCCGTAGCCGGCCGCTGCGGAAAATCCGGCGAATCGGAAGGTTCAAAGCGGGCCTGCGGTAAGTCTTTATACCAGCGCTTCTGCCAATCTCGCTGGATCTTGCGGAAGCGTTCGTATAATTCTTCACGCTTATTGCCAGAAAGCTTTCCCCGAAAGCAGCTATATTGCACGCGCATTAACCCAAAGTCTTTACAGGCTTCAGACACCTGGGTGCGGGCCCAATCGTCTTCAACGTCGTAGATCACCATGGTTATCAGTTCAGTCATGCTCTACCACCGGAAACTAAACGGACGATAGTTGCCTTTACCTCTTAAAAAACTAACCAGAGAACGCGCCTGCATCTGGATAATCGATCTTATTTGATACTCCTGGCCTTGAAAACTCTCACGTGCCGCCAGCCTTTCCAATATTTTTTGGCTGAGCGCTTTCTTTGTGGATTCGTCCAACATGCCATCATTCATGCCGACCGGCTGGGCCAAGTTTGTAAATGCAACCACGGTCCGGTCAATCACGGGTTGCCGGAATTCTTCTACCATGTCCAGCACCAGTGACGGTTTACCAGGACGGTCCACATGCAAGTAGCCGGCGAACGGTTCCAAGCCGGCATTCACCAAGGCCCCCCAGACATGCGAGTAAAGGATTCCGTAGCCGTAATTGAGCAACGAATTAAACGGATCACTGGCTCCCTGATGAATTCTGCCTTCAAACTCCGCCTTGTTCTCCACAATAGTCTTAATGCCCTGCCAGTAAAGCCGTCCTGCCGTGCCTTCTAATCCTCTCAAGGTTTCAGAGCACTCTTCAATGTTTTTGCCTTTCACGGCTTTGGCTTTCAGCTCCAGAGCACGGAGCCTGGGAGCAAGACCGGCTATCACGGCATAGCGCTCCGGCGCGGAGCCTTTCAGATATTTGCCGCAGTAGAGAAGCAGATGGCGCTGATTGCGGACCTTGCCGCGCACAATCAGTTTTGAAATCTCCACGCTGCGCTCATCGTGATACGCCATGAGCTGTTCCCGCCGCGATGCGACCGTGGCGGTCAGGACCGGAGAGGACAGCATGGCGTAAGGTCTTCCCGAGGATTCCGTAAAACTCAGGCGGATGCCGTTCTCACAAAACTCTCGCAGCAGATCAGAAGAGAGTGATACACCTCGCGATGCGACAACCACCTCGCTGATCCGGAAAAAAGGAAATTCATAGGCGGCCTTGCCCTGTATCTTGATCTGCAAACGCTCACTCTTTTTGCCCAGGTAGATGCCGAAGCCAGAGATAATGAGCTGCGCGGCGTCTTCTGCCTGGGCGACCCATGGAGCATCGTCTGGGGAGCGGCGGAGGACAGTGGAAGAGGATGCGTGTCCATTGCCATTGGCGCTGGCGGCGAAGGAAGTAATTGCTCCGACGCTGGCGGCAGCCTTCTTAGCCATCAGGCCGCGTGACTCAATTCTTGCCGTTGCGGGAAAAGCGAGGGTCACGCCGGGGCCGACGGCAACCTCGCGCCCAAAGCGGTCTTCCGGCAATACCACGCCAAAGTCGGGATCGAAGAGCCATCCGGTTTCAGGAACTTCGTCCGTGAGCAAAGGCTCCAGTTCGCCGGTGAAGAGGTTGTACTGGCCGGTGGTAATGTCTTGCAAAGCGTTGGTAACCGTTCCCATAGTGGTCCTTCGTTCAAACTTCTAATCCGACATTTGTATAAGGTGCTTTTACAACGTGACACATCAAATCCTCACACCAATCGATTTTGCCTTGGTATTTGAGGGTGCAAAATCTCTTGCCTGAAATGGGCACCAAATAACGCGCGCGAGCCAGCCAACTTTCTTCGGTAGCAGCTGTATTTTTTAATGATTCAGGCAAAACCTCATGACCATCAAAAAGCTCTTCCCATTTTTTTGCCAATTCTTCAAAGTGACTTTGATCCTGCCCGCCAAATGGCATGAAGGTTTTAGCGAAGTTATCCTGGATTTGCTTGGATCTTAATGAAATCTCTTGCTTAAGTTTGGACTTCAATTCCGCCGGATAAGAGTCATTCAACAATTGCTCAATCGCGGTTTCCACCAGAATGCCTTCTCGTTCTTTGATACATTTCTCAAGCGTCTGCAATGTTTTGGCTAAATGATCTTCATCGTACGGAAGATGGCTTTCCTTACTTTTTGGGAATTTGGAAAATACACAAACTTTAACCGGAATACCTGACTGATTGCCGTACCTGTTGCAACGGCCAAAACGTTGTAGCAGCGATTCCAACGGGGCTAACTCGGAAAAGCAGGTGTCATAACTTACGTCTAAAGAAACTTCCACGGCCTGAGTCGCCACTAAAATTTTCCCCGTACATGGCTGCAATTCCTTCTCTATTTTGAAGCGTTGCTCATTTGTAAATCTTGAATGCAACAGTCGTACATCGCCTGCCATTGGCTTAAGCTGGTGATATAGATTGATCGCTCTTTTCACCTGGTTTACGACCACCAGCACAGAACCTTGCTCGGCTTTTTTCGTAATTGCCTTGATCGAATGTGGATTGAAAACATCGAAGTCTAATAGTCGCATCTGATGACGCGGAGGACGATCCATTACATCATTGTCGGGACGCAATAAAGATAATTCGCCGAACACACCTCGAATTACCTCGTCGAGATGAGTGGGCATTGTCGCTGTCATGAACAAAACTCTTGCTCCAAGCTGTGCCGTGACAAATTGTGTAGCAGCCAAAGTCAACGCTGTGACGCCAGGATTATAGGCATGAATTTCATCAAAGATCAGCTTTGACTGGCTCAAGGATTGCATAAGACCCTCTACACCTTTAGGCTCAAATAACAACCGCAGTACCTGGTAAGGACTACAAATGCGGACTGGAGATACATCCAAGCGGGCCAGATCGCTTTCAATACGCGCTGTTCTTGCAGCTTCATTGGGCGAATATTTCTTTTCCAGAAGTTGCTCATAAGCGGTGCGAACAGATTTTCCATGAACCATCGCGACATGCTCAGTCCATGATTTCGGATCGTCTTTAACTTCTGGCGCAAAAGTCTCAATCAGGCGCTTCTGCATCGCATTCATCGAAGTTTGATATGGGAGCAGAACAAATGTGCGGCCCCGCAGACCTGATTCTGATTGCTTGGCAGACCAAAGCAATGCCGCTTCCGTTTTTCCTGTTCCGGTCGGAGCGATCAATATGGCGCTTCCGACATGATCGGAAAGTTTTTCTTGGTGAGATTTAAGCTTTGAAATACCAGCTTTGCTTTTAATAGCCGCGCGAATCTCAACGGGACCCAGCCCAGCATCCAAAGAATGCGGGTTCGCACTTGCCAAATGATCAGCCAGCAGGATGAACCCGCGAGCCTGAATACCACCTCGACGGAATGCCCATGGAAGAGATTGTATGTTTCCATAGTCATCCATTTGCGCTGCAAAACACTTTGCCAGCTTACGAATGCGTTCCAAAGAACAACGTATTGAATCTATATAATGAATTGAATGGTATGCATGCAGGGGATAACAGGTAAAGTCATTCCAGCCGGCGTTCTGAAAAATCTCCTCAGCATGGCGCAGGACTTCGTAAAGCAGCACTGCATCACCAGATCCAACGCCATCAGCCAAACGCCTGACATCAGTATCTGCTGCCCCAAAATTATGAGAGACATAAAATGGACGCCCTGCCGCCGTAAGAGCAAAAAGATTTTTGTGATGCAAAGCCACCGCAGCATCGATCCAAGGGCGCTCTTCAGCAGGAACATCTAGCCAGTCAATAAAACTAAGGCTTAGGATTTCATGGCGATTTCCAAATTTTGGCTGCTTGTCATGTAGGACATCTTGAAAGTGGACGTGTACTTTTCCAAAATCATGGACCAATGCCGCATACGCTAAAACTCGAGGCAGACAAATAGGCGCATCCGCCACCGGCCACTCCGGGCGATACAGATCGTAGTATTCCGCCATCTGCTTTACCACGTCCATGGAGTGCTGAAACAATGTCATCCCGGGAACTTCAGAGTCTCCACTGGACTTAGCCCATAGATGTTTCATCGCGACTTCTAGATCGAACAAAGTCATAGTTAAGAAAGAGCTGCGCCTGGACCGATAACAGGGTGAAAGAAAATTCCTCTACTCAATTTTCGCCCGGAAAACTCGCGCTGATCTGTCATATCTACAGCAAATGATTGCGGAAGCTTCTCGCGCCCAATTGCATCCTGTGATCCTGGATAGAGTTTCAAAGCTGGCCACAAAATCTGTAAATAAACCGCAAATTCCGGTTCGCGTTGGCGATAGTAATTAAGCGATTTTGGCAATTGAATGGTTGTGCCGGGCAACACCCATTGCCGCCATTCAAAAGGAAGAATTGTGTGAGAAAAAAATGCTTCGTCAGAAGCACCCAACTCAACCCATTGGACATCAACGCATGTGGCCAAATCCTGCGAGCGGCCAAGGATATAGGAATAGGCTGGATTGAGAAACTCTCCATGAAAACGATCCAGTAATCCTTGAGGCCCTTTAAGGAACAAGGTTAACCGTGGACGAAACAGGAATTCTCGTCTTTGCGGATTGGTCTGGCATTCGATATTGATGGGAAAATTCCAATTCCTGCTTTTCAGCGTAAATTTTCCGCTGCCTCTTTCGATAGGATGCCCCGTTTCAACATCCAATGCCTTACCTTTATGCTCAAAAACATAAGAGAACTCGAGGCCATCGGCCTCAAACCATTCACCAAGTACGCCCGCAAGGTGACCATAAATGGTCGCCGGCGGAGGAACCTCATATGTCGGCAGCCTTCCGATCTGGATATGGGGATACCGGAACGATGACGTTATGGCCTCGGTTGTGATCTTTAATACTTTCATGCCAGCCATGTCTCAGCGTTCTTGTCGAGTTCTGCAAGTAAATTATTAATTGCCTGCACTGGATGCGGAATTTCCTGGCTAGTCGTGGCGCTATTTGCCGCATTCACCGTTTCAGCTAATCCCGAGCGTTGATCGTCCAGATATCCCTGCATCAAGCCAATGTGGAAATTTGAGAGCAGTGAATCTTTGTAAACTTCGGACACTTGTTTCAATGCCGCCGTATTGATTTTCGGAAGACCTTTGTTGTCAGCACCGACTGCGGTACCAAATAAATGATTGCCGCCTTTCGCTACAGCCAGCATCAGAAGGCGCGGAGAAACATCGGTGTAGTGCATGGCAAGCTTGGCCCCACCAGCTACCTGACTCAGCCCTTTCAATAACTGCTGTAAACGTTGTTTCCTTTTGGCTATCGGCAATTCAAAAGCACGTTCATTGTCGTAAGCAGCTAATCCTTCTTTTTGGGCAAATTCTCTGCGGACGGAATCAAGATGCTTATAACCTGTGCGGTCAACGTGGTAAAAACGACCCAACATGCGTAGATCTACAGAGAATAGCCCCATTAGAGTCGTGCGGTAAAACTGATGCTCATGAGGCACCGGGTTTCCTTCGTGCCGCGCCATAACACCGAAATCGGGAGCAGGCTCGGAGGGCGCAATAGAAATCAAGGTGCTTGTTTTGAGGACGGAACTCCGCGTTAATGTAGTCTTGGCTTCGATTGGAGTGGCATTCTTTAGTGTGCCTTTTTCTTCTTTCGCCGCTACCGCTTCCGTTTTTCCTGACGGTGCGCGCATATACCCAAATATGTCATCTTCGGCGTATAGGATCGGATTGGCATCGGTATAGGCAATTTTTTCTTCACGGAAAATTGGCGATGGCGTCCAGCCGTCTACATTTTGGAGAGCTTCCCGCAGCCAATATCTGAATGCCTGAGCAGACACATAAGGGAATGTGCCGGCCTTGGTCGCAATTTTTTTAACAGCAACCGTATTGTCAGTACGAGCACCTGTGTCTGCACCTGCATTGTTCAAAGCTGATGCGGGACAGTCTACCAGCAGGAGCCCAGAAAGATGCGCCATTGTTGCCTCCTAATTCATTTGTACGTTAGTTTCAGGAACAAGTAAGTCCTCAGACTCAGGCAATTCTGCAAGAATTGGAGAATGTGCCAAACGTTCATATATGCGAATAAGAATCAACTCTTGAACAAGCCAATGATCTGAAGCGGTCCGATCTTCATCATTTGCTAAATTAAGCGCGAGAAGGACTTTCTCCCACTGGAGAGGCTCTCCAATATCGCTCAGTTTTCGCTGTATTTTAGAAAGCAGCTGAAAAAGTTCTCCCATCCTCAGCTTGCGTTTTACAAGCTGCTGGGCGATTTTTCGTTCCCCTGCGCCAATAATCAAGTGATCTGCAATGTGATCCGCCAAATCGCGGATACTATTCAATCTTTCTCGTTCCATGTCCGCCACCTTCTCCAGAAAAAGTTCCGCCACAGCAAGTGTGCCCGGGGCTACGTTTGTATTCTGCCTGCGTAAAAAAAACTGTGTTGCTACTTGCTTTGCTTTTTCACGATAATCGTCTGACCTGAATGCGCCACCGAGGGCCTCATATAGCCGATTTTTGCGGTTGAACTCAGGGGTTTCTTTCTCTTGGGCGGTACTTGCATCTTCCGGCTTCTTTTTTTTACCTTTTCCGCCTTTGATCGGCTTTGAAGGATCATCCCACGCGCGTCTTTCCATTTCTCGATAGGCCTCATAAGTCCCGGCTTCTTTCCAAAACTCTAATAGGCCGCGAGGTATGCGTAATTCCTCAAAATTTGGATCGGTTCCGTAATTGGTGGCATGTATGCCAATCACATCCGAAAGAGGTGGTCTTTCTGATGATGGCAGGCCCTCCATTTCAACTTTTTCCATTGCTTGCCGTGCTGCCTCCAAGAGCCGGGTAGAAGGCCACCGCATTTTGGGAATCTCCTCTGCGGACATGGCTAGGACGCTTTCCAACTTGCTCACAAATATCGCGGTAAGCCTCAATATCCATCGCGAATCTGAAGCCCACCAAAATAAAGGACGCCCTTCCACCTTCAATGTCGCAAAAGGATAAAAATGGACAGCAAAAACGCACCAGCCACAAACGGGCACACCGGGTACACCACCAGCACCACTTGTCATTACCGTTTCGCCGGTAAGCAAGGGAATGTACCGACGGTCCGCGAATACCTTGGCTGGCCTGCCACAAAAAGAGCAGCGGCGATCCAACTCGGGAAATTCAGCCTTGTAACTCTGAAGAACTTTGTTGAGATATGCCTGATTTTTTTCTGAAGATAGATCCTTTTGCGTCCATGCACAGTTCGGCAAATGAACCATCAAATAGGATTTCCAGAGGGGTCTGGAATATTCCGTGGTAATTTCTTCAGTCTGTACCGCTAGATCATCTAATGTAAATTTTGCACATGGTTTGCGTAAACGCAGTTCTAGTACAGCCACTCCTGCATCAACGTACGGATTGCCGGTATAGCGGATCATCGCAATCTAATATCTGAATGTTTTCTTTAACTGGTGACAAAACCAGAGCTGCCGTTTCATTGGCAGCAACTTTTAATTAAGAATAAGGACTAACTAGTCTGATTCAGTCCCCTCTTCATCGGGGAGTCGAGTTCATTTGTTCTAGTTACTATTTCAGTCCCCTCTTCATCGGGGAGAAGCCTATAGGGCTTTGAGCGTCCTGAAAGACGCTATCCGAAATTACGTTTTGGCACGCTTCTTGCGAAGATTCTCAACGGCAGCCCCGAACCCAAAATGCGACGTGTTCTCAAAAAATTCATGTTGTAGCAGGGTCAGAATTTTATTGAATAATTTCTTATCCGCAGAACTAAGCCGAGAAGAGCCTTGGGATAACAGCCTGAGTATTTCGAAATCTGGTCTATCCGAGAGCATGCGCTGCCACTCCTTTTCAATTAGGAGAGTAGCGCAAAAACAAATTAATTGTCAATCCTAGTAAGTAGAATAAATGATAAAAATCTCGTTTCAGATGCCGATCACAATGATGATTGACTACCGAAATATTTTCGTATAAAATTCGCCAAAGGATAAGGCGAAATTGAAATTATTTTTATAGATATTAGCTTTTGCCGAGACTGAAAACATGGACCCAACCCCACGCCAAATTGAAGGCAATCGCTGAAACCCACGCCAAATTGGGTTTATCTGGGATGACCCCTCTGAAGTCTACGCCAATCTGGGATGGGTAATGGAGGGGGAGGGGGCAAGAGATAGCCAGTATTGCCAAAACTGCCAAAAGATTGGCAATTGAAAACCCAAAACACTGATCAGGAGAGACTCAACTCAGGGCGATCCATCCACTTCCCCATGCGGAATGCTTACCAATGTGAACTAGCTCTCCCAGGGCCAGCCAAGGAAGAAACTCACGGAGGTCGCCAGCATAGATGGCCCTGCCGGTGAAGCCGGAGAGTTCATGGCGCTGATGCGTTTTGGATGACGTCCTAAAACGCTCGACCCATTGGACATCGCTGGAGACGGTACGCACCTTTTCGGCGCGGAGGCCGAGCCCGGCGAAGTCGGCTGAGAAAGGGCCGTTGCCAAAGAAGGTGCTGAGAGAGTTGATGCGGTCGCGAAGTCGTTTAAATAGATGATGAAATTCCGGGGAGCGCGCAATGGCATTCTCAGCTTTAAGCAGAGTTGGAGTGAGAAAGCTGATGGAGATTTCAGGCCTGGAAGACAGTTGGCAAACGCGCTGGACGGTCCATTGGGCGAGGTCGAGCCCCGTGGGGGAATGGAAGACCTGGTCAGAAGAATCGAAGATTTTATGATCGGGCGATGGATTGGGCCGGCTACCGGCCTGAAGCAGCGAGGCGTTTGGCAGTGAATCGCTTATCACCGGAGTTTCTGGCAATGAAGCGTTTAGCAGCGAATTCAGCATTTGCTCTTCGACAAGTTGAAGTTCACACTTGGCGCGGTTCAGCCCGATTCCCTGGGCGGCGAGGTCTCGGAATGAGAGAACAAAGTATGGAAGATGGTCAAGCGCGCGGCCAATCAGGACGAGTGAGAACTGGAATTTTTCACCGGGAAGCAATTTGGTCTTCTTGTCATCCGGGTCAGCACGAAAAATGAATGGACGTGGAACGTCCTGATTGCGGCGTAAACGGTCAGCATCAGCCGTAGGCGAAGGCTCGAAGATGACTTTATATGGGCAAGAGGATGCCAATGGACATTCGCGGGCATTGGAACACTGCGGTACACAGCAAAGCTTGCGGAAAGAATGGCCGAACGCTCCTCGCAGCATGTTTGCCTTGTTTACGGCTGGGACAAACATGATTTCTCGGGGGACGAGAGTGAATCGAAAAAGCCCGATGGTAAATGCGTGACTCAGTAATTCGGCAGACATCGATCTCTCATGGAATTATGACACTAACCATCTCAGTCACAAACATTAGCCCGCGCATCAAGGGTGATTGCGAAACATCCTTGTTTATTAAAGGCGGCTTTGGTTACCGATCTACGAAAGATAGATGCCGAAGAGGCCTGGGATAGCGATTTCACAGTCTTTGGGAACAATGACCTAAATTTTGGTCCAATTATGGTCCAGTTATTTGTCCCGAGCGTTCCTTTGTGCGGTTTGGTGAGCCATCCGTACCGCGTAGTTTCAATCAGTTACCGCAGGGTGTTTCACTTTCACGGCGGTAACACGGGTTCAAATCCCGTCGGGGACGCCAAGATTCCAAAGCACTTATCGCGATCCGTTCGAATCCCCGTGGGTCCAAAAGGGTCCAAGAAGACCGGATTTCTCGGCGTTCTCCCCATCGTCCCTGCCGGGTTCCGCGATGAGTTGCTTGACGACTTTGTTGTGGGCTTCGCGCTTGGTGTCCGTGATTGCCTGGGTGTAGATATCCGCCGTCACCTTGAACGTCGCATGCCGCAGCATCTCCTGGATGGTCTTGAGGTCTTCGCCATTGGCGTTCATCAAGGTTCCAAAAGTGTGTCGCAACGTGTGCCATCCAACCGAGGCTGTGATGCCGGCTTCCTTCAAGGCGGGAACGACATGGGCCCGGAATAGAGAACCAGGCCAGTAGGGTTGTCTTCCCTTCTTGTGAGGACTGGCAAAGACCCAATCCTTGGGACCG
>Ga0070741_10017849_pt1 | contig 11590 bp, 9 predicted proteins | sample Coa_R1_4_FD_66440 | JGI IMG/M metagenome (GOLD analysis project Ga0070741, IMG submission 66440) | Surface soil microbial communities from Centralia Pennsylvania, which are recovering from an underground coalmine fire - Coalmine... | ecosystem: Environmental > Terrestrial > Soil > Unclassified ...
GCACGAGCCTGCGGACGTGCAGCGTGTGGCCGAAGTGGCGGACGTTCTACAGATTCCTGCATTTCTCAGCCGCCAGACCGATCTCATCGTCGCCTCTGCCAAAAGCGGACGCGCCGTCAACATTAAGAAGGGCCAATTCATGTCGCCCTGGGACATGCGGCATGCAGTTGAAAAATGCCGCGCCGCCGGCAATGACCAGGTCTTCGTCACCGAGCGTGGCGCTTCTTTCGGCTACACCAATCTGGTGGTGGATATGCGCTCGCTGCCCATCATGCGGCAGTTCGCGCCGGTGGTGTTCGACGCCACGCACTCCGTCCAACTACCCTCGGCAAACAACACTAACAACGGCGCCGTGAGCGGCGGCCAGCCCGAGTTCATACCCGTGCTCGCCCGAGCGGCGGTGGCTGCGGGGGTGGACGGAATTTTTCTTGAGGTACACGACAATCCAGCCAAAGCCAAATCCGATGGCCCAAATGCCTTGGCGCTACAAAACCTTCGCGAAGTTCTGGCCGGGATTCTGGCGGTGCAGAAGGCCGTGGCGGGGAAATAGCGCGCATCGGCCGTCGGCCGGATAGCCGCGCCAGCCGCGGAGCAGCGGCACGTCTGTCATTCCGCTGTGAGGATACTCTACGTTAATCGCATTTGAAGACGACCAATAAGAATTCCTGCTAAGCCCGCTCGGAATGACTTTGGATGATTAATACGGTTTAGATCACTCCACAGACCTAGCTGCGGAGCAGCGGCACAGTCCATTTCCGCAGCTATAGAGCCGCCCGCAGAAAGACTACAACCTAGCTGCAGAGCAGCGGCACGATCCATGTCTCGGGACCTACAGGGAGGTTCGAAGGAATTGCGCTCCAGCCGCGGAGCAGCGGCACAGTCCATTTTCGCAGCTATAGAGCCGCCCGCAGAAAGACTACAACCTAGCTGCGGAGCAGCGGCACGGTCCATGTCTCCGGACCTACAGGGAGGTTCGAAGGAATTGCGCTCCAGCCGCGGAGCAGCGGCACAGTCCATTTTCGCAGCTATAGAGCCGCTCGCAGAAAGACTACAACCCAGCTGCGGAGCAGCGGCACGATCCATTTCCGCAGCTATAGCGCCGCTCGTAGAAAGACCACAACCCAGCTGCGGAGCAGCGGTACAGCTTTTAGCCCAGCGCGTAAGCGCTGGGTAAGGTCGACAACAATGCAAGCCCCGGAGGGCCGACATTCCTGCTTAAGGGCGTGAGCCCGGCGCTATCCAAAGACGTATTTTGAGTCGAATTCGATTCCATTCCGTACCAGGAACCCGCAGAATTCCTCTTCGAAGCTTTTCTTGGCGTGGTGCACGGCTTGGTTCTCAATGTACTTGGTCACATTTGCAAGGTTCGAAACGCTCACGCTGAATGCGGCATATCCCTCCTGCCAGGCGAATAGATGCCCATTCTCGTTCATCCATTTCGAGGAATTCGCCTTAATCGCACGCATTGCGTGTGCGAGCGAAAGCTTGGGTGGCAGCCCGATCAAGATGTGCATGTGATCTTCAGTTCCGCCGATGGCAAGCATGTGGATGCCATATTCACGCGCAATCCCGCCCATGTAGGCCCAAAGGTCGGGCCGGATTGGAGCCAGCAGTTTCCGATGGCGTTCACGGGTGGAGAAGATGAGATGAACGTAGTTGCGGGCGTAAGTGTGGGACATATTTTGATAGCGTGGGCGGATCGGTAAGGCATTGCAGTGGCGCAGGTCACGTCGAATTGTGACCGGGCGCGGGCCGCCGGGCTGACGCCCTTAAGCAGGAATGTCGGCCCTCCGGGGCTTGCATTGTTGGCGACTCCTACCCAGCGCTTACGCGCTGGGCTAAAAGCTGTGCCGCTGCTCCGCAGCTGGGTTGTAGCCTTTCTGCGAGCGGCTCTACAGCTGCGGAAAGGATTGTGCCGCTGCTCCGCTTTGGATACGGTCGTTTAGCGCCGGGCTCACGCCCTTAAGCAGGAATGTCGGCCCTCCGGGGCTTGCATTGTTGGCGACCTTACCCAGCGCTTACGCGCGGGGCTAACGGCTGTGCCGCTGCTCCGCAGCTGGGTTGTAGTCTTTCTACGAGCGGCGCTATAGCTGCGGAATGGATTGTGCCGCTGCTCCGCAGCTGGGTTGTGGTCTTTCTACGAGCGGCGCTACAGCTGCGGAATGGATTGTGCCGCTGCTCCGCAGCTGGGATTGTGGTGAAATCCGCAATCTTTGCTAACATCCTTCTTCTCGCATGAAGACCAGGATGAAATCCACTGGCGAAAGCGTGGTCCGCATCGAGGCGGAGGCGTTGCGGGCCCTGGCGGACCGTCTGGCTGGCGACATGTCAGATGCTTTCAACCGCGCAGTCGAGCTACTTTTCTGCTGTGCGGGACGGGTTGTGGTCACCGGCCTTGGCAAGAGTGGTCTGATTGCGCGGAAGCTCGCGGCGACGCTCAGTTCCACTGGCACTCCGGCGCTTTTTCTTCATCCCGCGGAAGCGCTACATGGTGATCTGGGCATGCTGGTGCGCGGAGACGTCGTGATCGCGCTCTCCTCCAGTGGTGAAACCGAAGAAATCCTGCAATTGCTGGCTACCATGAAGCGGCTGCAAATTCCACTGATCAGCCTGACCGGCGACCGTTTGGGCGCGGCGGGCACTCACGCTCGCGAGAAGGCTAAGCGTTCCACCCTCGCGGCGGCTGCCGATGTTGCGCTTGATTGCTCGGTCGATCAGGAAGCCTGCTCGCTAGGTCTGGCGCCTACTGCCTCTACTACGACAATGATGGCGCTCGGAGATGCGTTGGCGATGGCTCTCGCTGAGCGACGCGGCTTCAAAGAAGAAGATTTCGCCAACCTGCATCCTGGCGGAAAGCTGGGAAAACGTCTGGCGCGGGTAGAAACCCTCATGCACACCGGCGATGCGATTCCCAAGGTAGCTCCGAGCACCCGGATGCCGGACGTCATTTATGAAATGTCACGCAAGAAGCTGGGGGTCACGGCGGTGACCCAGGGCGATCGCCTCCTCGGGGTTATTAGCGACGGCGACCTGCGACGATTGCTCGAGCGTCGCGGCAAGGACGTGCTTGACCTCGCCGCGGCGGAGTGCATGACCCGCAATCCCAAAGTGATTTCGCCCGACGAGTTCGCCACCGCCGCTCTCGCCATTATGGAGGAGAAAAAGATCACGTCTCTGCCCGTAGTCAACGGCAAGGGTCAATTACAGGGCATCATCCACTTGCACGACCTCTGGGAAACGCAGCTGCTGTAAGCGTCTGTCACGAGCCGACCCGCACAGCTTCCACTCGGCGCTATAGATGCGTTACTGAATCAATGCCTAATTGAATCAATCTCTCAATTACAATATCTGTTCGCAATTTAAAGGACGCTATGCACCGCTGGTCCCAGCTCTTCATCCCCACCCTGCGCGAGGCGCCTGCCGACGCGGAGGTCGCGAGCCACAAGTATCTGTTGCGGGCAGGGTACATTCGCCAACTCGCCGCGGGGATCTACTCGTATCTTTTTCTTGGCCATCGCTCCATGCTGAAGATCATGAACATTGTCCGGCAGGAGATGGACAGGATCGGTCAGGAGTTTTATTTGCCTGCGCTGCATCCGCGGGAGGTTTGGGAAGCCAGCGGCCGCTGGTCGGCCATGGGCGACAATCTGTTCCGGCTGAAGGACAGAAAGGGCGCCGAGCTCTGCCTGGGTATGACCGAGGAAGAGGTCATGACTGAAATTGCGCGCAAGGAGCTGCGCAGCTACAAGCAGCTGCCGCAAATCTGGTACCAGATTGCATCCAAGTTTCGCGACGAGCCCCGGCCCCGCTCTGGCCTGCTGCGCATTCGGCAGTTCATCATGAAGGATGCTTACTCTTTCGACCTGGATGCCGCCGGGCTGGATGTTTCATACCAGAAACATTACGACACTTACCGTCGCATTTTCGACCGCTGCGGCCTCAGGTACGTCGTCGTCGAGGCGCATTCCGGCGCCATGGGCGGATCGCAGTCGCATGAGTTCACCGTGTACAGCGATGCCGGCGAGGATGTAATCGCGAGCTGCCCCAAGTGTGGATATGCGGCCAACCTGGAGAAGGCGGCGTCGCGGTTGGATTCTGTCGAGGAGTTGCAGCCAGCCGGCAATGGCAAGCCTCAGGAAGTCCACACGCCGGGCATGAAAACTATCGAGGATGTCGCCAAGTTCCTGGGCGTCTCCCCCAAGAACAAGATCAAGACTCTGGCGTTGATGGCCGTGGAAGGTAGCGATGCGAAAACTCAGAAGCACCGGCCTGTGGTGGTTCTGCTGCGCGGGGACCATTCGTTAAACGAGGCTAAACTCACCACCGCGCTGGCCGGACGCGAATTTCGGCCAATGCAGCCCCAGGAAATTGAACAGCTGTTTCGGTCGCCTGCAGGCTTCCTCGGGCCTATTGGGCTAAAAGATGTCGCCGCTCGCTCCAACGGGAATTTCGGCCCCGGAACCATTATTCTGGCCGATACTGCTCTGCAAGGCCGCAAAAATCTCATCGTGGGAGCGAACAAAGAAGACTATCATCTCAAGAATGTGACGCCGGATCGCGACTTCACGCCTACAGAATATGTGGACTTGCGCACCGTTGCTGAAGGTGAGCCTTGCCCCAACTGCGGCAGCCCATTGAAAGTCGCGAAGGCAATCGAGATCGGCCACATCTTCAAGCTGGGTTACAAATATTCGGAGTCGATGGGGGCCCGCGTTCTCGACCAAAACGGCAAGGAAATCACGCCGATTATGGGCAGCTATGGCATCGGCATCGAGCGTATCCTCACGGCGGCCATCGAGCAAAACAATGACGAGAATGGCTTCTGGCTACCAATTTCGATAGCGCCTTTCGAAATCGTGGTCACGCCTACCAACGTCACCGATACCAAGCTACAGTCCACCGCCGAAGAGATTACCCGTCAGCTCGAGGCCGCCGGATTCGACGTTCTCCTGGATGACCGGGATGAGCGGCCGGGAGTTAAGTTTAAGGACGCTGACCTAGTGGGCATACCCTTTCGGGTAACTGTGGGCAAGAAGGTTACCGAAGGCATTGTGGAGGTCGTCCAACGCTCGACACGTCAAATCCGGAATGTTAATATCCGCGATATAAACAGCCATTTTCAAGACTTGCTCCGGCCCGGGCACTGATTGCGAGTGCCTCCCCTCCGCCGCCGAAGCTGGAGCTCTGAATGAAGTTACTACAACTGCTTGCTGGGCTGGGGCTAATCGTTGTGGCAGTGTACCTGGGCTTCGAGCTCATACCGCCCTACTTTGCCAATTACCGGTTTCAGGATGCCATAGACAACGAAGCCCTGTTTGACTCTTACAGTTCCAAGTCCGAGGCTGATGTCCGCAAAGTGGTGCTGAAAAAGGCACAGGACCTAGAGATTCCCATCACCGAAGAGCAAATCAAAGTGCAACGACTGGGCAACAATGGTCTGGCCATAGCGGTTGATTACACCGTCCACATTGACCTGCCCAGCTATCCAGTGGACATCGCTTTTCATCCTGGATCCAAAAACCGGCCGCCGTTTTAGCGCCGTTGACCCGCACCTCTCTGGTCAGCAGCGTGGGTCTACGTCTACACCGACCTATGATTTAGAATTGGGCTTGGCTTTTCCTTGGAAACGACCCGCCTGGCAAATCAATACCTCTGGGCGTGATCGGCGAAAAGCTTCTCAGCTCTGGATAACTGAATAGCCGCGAGACGTCGTCTTATTTGATTAGCTACTCCGCCTTCTTACAGTGAGCCTCAGGATAAGAATCCCGAAACGCATCACCCGCGGGCCCAGCACCTATCGCGATGCTGTAGTTCGCACCGTGGTGGCCGTTATTATTATCAGCGTAACCGTCCTTCTTGCAGTATTTGCCTACTATTACGTCCGCTTTGAGCGCATCGTAGACCGCCGTATGCGGGGCCCGATCTTTGCCAGCGCGGCCAAGATCTACGCGTTGCCAAAGACAGTTACTCTAGGCGAACCCATTGAGCCGAAAGAGATCGCCGCCGCTCTTCGGCATGCCGGGTATAGCGAGAAGGGTCGTGGTGGCGACTCCCCGATTGGCACTTTCCAAATCTCGAAAGATGGGATCCTGATCGCTCCCGGACCGGAGTCGTACCACGCTCCGGGTGAGGCCGCGATTCACGTGCAGGATGGCAAGGTTGACCGGATTGCCGCTGCCAGCAATCCCAACCTGGCAGCCTACGAACTGGAACCTCAACTGGTCACTGCCCTTTTCGATGCCCAGGAGCGCTCAAAACGCCAGCTGGTGAAGTACGAGGACATCCCTAAGACGATGGTTGAGGCAGTTCTGGCCATTGAGGACCGGCGCTTCTTTCAGCATGGCGGAGTCAATTACCTCCGCTTGCTTGAGGCAGCGTGGATTGACCTGCGACAGGGCCGTCATGAGCAAGGCGGCTCTACCATCACCATGCAGGTCTCGCGTGGCTTCTTTTTAAGCCCGCAAAAGACCATCAAACGTAAGCTGGAAGAGATGCTCATCTCAATTGAACTGGAGCAGCGTTTCAGCAAGAAGCAAATATTCGAACTCTATGCCAACCAGGTCTACATGGGGCAGCGTGGCTCGTTCACCATCAGCGGGTTTGCCGAAGCGGCGCGGTCCTATTTCAATAAAGATCTGCAGAGCGTTAGCCTTTCAGAAGCGGCCCTTCTGGCGGGACTGATTCAACATCCGAATTACCTCTCCCCTTACCGCCACCCGGAGCGGGCCCTGGAGCGCCGGAATTTGGTACTCGACTCAATGGTCGAGACTCGCGCCATCAGCCGCCCCGACGCGGAAAAGGCCAAGGCCGCGGCTCTGAAGCTTGCTCCCCCTAATGTGGAAGCCAGTGACGCGCCGTATTTTGTGGACCTGATCAAAGACACGCTGGTGAATCGCTTCAAAGAGAACGAGCTAAACGAGCAGGCCATGCGGATCTATACCACCCTCGATCCTGACTTGCAGCGTGCGGCGGCACAGGCGGTGGACGATGGGTTGAAAGTGGTTGACGCGAAGATCACCAAGCTGCGCACTCGCCGGGTAAAGGTCGGAAAAGGCAAGAAAGCCAAGTACGAGACCAAGGTGCTTCCCGGGCCGCAGGCCCAGGTTGCGCTCGTGGCGATGGATCCACACAGCGGCAAAGTGCTGGCCCTGGTAGGGGGCCGCAACTACGGCACGAGTCAATTGAACCACGCCATCGCCAAGCGTCCTACGGGGTCGATTTTCAAGCCATTTGTTTACGCCGCCGCCGTTAATACGGCGCTCGCAGGCGGCAACGTGTTGACCCCGGTCTCGATGATTGACGATCAGCCGAGTACGTTCACCTACGGCGACCAGATCTATGAACCGAGAAATTACAAGGATGAATACCACGGTCAGGTGACGGCACGCTATGCGCTGGCCTTGTCCATGAACAATGCCACGGTGAAGCTCGCTGAAATGGTCGGATATGACAAAGTTGCCGACCTGGCTCGCGCCGCCGGCATCAACTCGGTCAAGGCTACCCCGGCGATGGCCTTGGGAGCGTACGACGCCACCCCACTCGATATGGCATCGGCATACACAATATTCGCCAATGGCGGCGTGAAGATCTCACCCACTCTGGTAACCACGGTCCGCAATTCGCAAGGGCAAGTTCTCGCCAATTTTCAGCCGGAACGCAAGCCGGTGTTGGATCCGCGCGTCTCCTACGTGATGACCAATTTGATGGAGGGTGTCCTGAACTTTGGCACCGCGTACGGGGTCCGCACGGCAGGATTCAAGGCTCCAGCGGCGGGGAAGACGGGAAGCTCCCACGATGGCTGGTTCGCAGGCTACACCTCAAATTTGTTATGTATCGTGTGGGTAGGATACGACGACTATAGCGACATACGCCTGAGTGGCGCCGATACTGCCGCGCCCATTTGGACGTCCTTTATGAAACGGGCCGTAGAGCTGCCCGAGTACCACGACACCGAACCTTTTCAGCAGCCTGCGGGCGTGGTTGACGTTCAGCTCGATAAGGTGACAAATGCCTTGGCCACCCCAACCTGCCAGGAAACCTACACCGCGGCATTTGTGGCTGGAACTGAGCCCAAGGAGACCTGCGACCAGGCGCTAGGTGACCATCGCGGAATCCTCTCCCGCATTCTGGGGATCGGCAATCACCCTCTGCCCCCAGCGCCGCCCGGAACGGTGTTGAAACCGGTGACCGCTCCCAAGCCGGGAACACCGGCTCCCATTGCCGGTGCTCCTGCGGGACAGCAGATTCCCGGTCAGCAAGCCCAACCCGGAGAAGACTCCAAAAAGAAAAAGGGTGTTTTGGGCAAGATTGTGGGTATCTTTAAGGAAGACAAGCCACCCGACCAGCCCCAGAGCCCGCCGCCCCAGTGACTGGTTGAGTTTGCAGCCGTCTAATATTTGGCTGCTTGGGAGGTGCGTATGCCGCGCGTTTTCCGCACGATTCTTCTGATCTCCTTCCTTTTACCGGCCTTGACGTTTTCTTTATCGGGTGCCGCTCATGCCCAGACAAGTGAGCAAATCCAGGTGGCGCCTCCGATGCGCCGTATTGAACCGCCTCCTGCCGATTGGAGCGCCGAGCGTTTGGAGGAACGAGGAGACCTCTTGCGCACGCGCAAGGCATTTCTCGATGCGCTCGACTACTACAGCGCCGCTCTTTCCAAAGATGCCAAGAGTGCCATTCTGCTAAACAAAATCGGCATCACCAACTTGCAACTGCAGCGGCTAAAGGACGCGGACAAGTATTTCCATCGTGCCATCAAATACGACAAGCAATATGCCGATGCTTACAACAATCTTGGGGTAATCGAGTATCTCCGAAAGAAATACGGTCGGGCGGTGAAGCGATACGAGTCGGCGCTGAAGCTGCGCCCCGAGTCAGCCTCGTTCTGTAGCAACCTTGGAGCGGCGTACTTCTCCGAGAAAGAATTCGAAAAAGCTATCGTGGCTTACAACCACGCGGTGCAGCTCGATCCTGACATCCTGGAGCGAACTTCCGCGTCTGGCGTCACCGCCCAGATGTCGTCTCCCGAAGACCGTGCGCATTACGACTACGTCGTGGCCAAAATGTACGCCAAGCTGGGAATTGCCGACCGTTCTTTGCAGTACTTGAGAAAGGCCATGGAAGAAGGCTACAAAGGAATCAACAACGTATTCAAAGACGCCGAATTCGCCGCCCTGAGGAAAGACCATCGTTTCACGGAGTTAATGGCCTCACGCCCTCCAGGAATTCCAGAGTAGTTGCTCCAGAAAATGAGCTGGAACGCAACTTTTGCTCAGTTTCCGGGTCTGGAAATGGAAAGGCTCCTGAAAACAGGAACAAGTGAGTAAGGAGAGATGACAACCCACCGGTTGCATCACCCGAGCACGCCCCAAGCAGCAATCGGTGGGTTTTATTATCGAGTCATCTATTTCACCGGGCTGCGTTCCTGGATGTACTCCCGCATCACCTCTTCCCATTTGGCTTGGGCTTTCAGGATGTACTCCACGGCATCTCTCGCTGCGCCTTGTCCGCCACGGTTCTCAGTAATGTAGTGGGCCACTTCCTTAACTTCAGCGCGGGCGTTGGCGACCGCGATGGCCAGACCGCAGTTGCGCATAATCGGCAGGTCAATTACGTCATCGCCCACGTAAGCTGCCTGCTCTGGCCGTAGTTTCTCCTTGCGGAGAATTTCTTCGAAGACCGTCAGCTTGTCTTGAATTCCTTGATGAACGTGGTCGAGCTTCAAATCCCGGGCGCGCAATGCGACGGTTTCTGAAACCCGTTTGGTGATGATGCCGCACTTAATTCCGCCCAAACGAGCCAGTGAGATCGCAGTTCCGTCGTGGGCGTGGAAACCTTTCGCTTCGATGGTGGTTTGGCTGATGATGCCGAAGCCACCCTCGCCACCATGTTTGCGGGAATGATCTTGCGCTGGCATCTGCGCTCCGGCTGGCGCCGGGAAGAGCCAAATCGTGCCGTCGGTAAGCACCCCGTCCACGTCGAATAGAACCAATTTGATCTTCTGGGCGCGCTCCGCAGACATGCGCGAATCATAGCAGAGGCAGTCAGCACTCAGGTGCCAGTCTGAAATTGCGAAATCGGTGTTCCAGGAGTGGCAAGTGGACGGAATATCAACGGGAAGATATGAAACGGGAAACTCGAAACTGCCACTCAGTAGAGCCGGAAGTTCACTTCCACATTGATCTGGACGGCCACCGGCTGGCCATCCTTACGAGCGGGATCGAATTTCCAGGTCCGGACCGCATCCATGGCTTTCTCGTCCAGCCCCATTCCAAGGGAACGCTGCACGCGAATGTCGTGCGGGCGTCCGTCCGGCCCAACTACCACCCAAAGCACTACCGTGCCTTGAAACTTCGCCTTGCGGGCTTCTTCGGAATATTCCGGGTCGGGCGCGAACAGGGCGCGTGGAGCGCTTACGCCCCCGCCCACACGATATGCGCCTCCACCAATACCAGCATCGTACCCAGGCCCGGCGCCAATGCCGTGGCCGCTGCCGACACCGCCGCCACTACCGCTTCCAATTCCTCCGCCAGCGCCGGTACCGCTGGAAGGGGGCGTCAGCACCGCAGTGAGCGGGTCTCCCAGCATATTTCCGGTCGGCAATTTTATTTGCGGTGGCACAACTATGCTGGCATCGGCCGTCAACTTCGGATTTTCATTGCGCACCACAACCGCGGGTGGAGTAATTTGTCGCTTGGCTGCCTTCGGAAGAGCACCCTTTGAAGCCTGAAGTTTGTCGCGATCGCCGCCGCCACCGCCGCCTCCGGTTTGGTTCTTGGAGGCGGGCAGTACGTAAGGGCTGAAATCTGTCACCACATCAATAACCTGTCTCTTAATTTCGTGGCGATGTGAGACCACGTAGTTGGCAACCAGCAGGATGATTGTTGCCGCCACGATGTGTCCGACGAACGAATACACAAACGTCACCGGCTTGGTGTCGTACATCCCGTAACCCTCGCCAAAAAGCGTGGGCAGAAGGATGGGCTCCGGTGCGGGCGACTGGATCGCCTCGGGCTTCTCAGGGGTTGTAGTTGGCGACATTTCTGCCCAATAAGTATAGGCCAGAATGGGCTTTTGAGATGTCAAATCCGCATCGCCAAAAGTGGGTACACCAAGGTACTTGCGGATGAGTGAGTTACTGGCTCTCGGCGCAGGTCGCGGGGATTTCGGTGTTCTGAGATAGGCCCAGGAACGGCTTTTTTATCGGAACATCGCGCCAAAGAACCCGCGCAGCTTGGCAAGGAACCCGCGCGACGATTTGGTTTTTGCCGGTTGAGGCTGCTGGTTGTAATTCGTCACCGAGGGCGGCTCTGCATCCGCATTCAGCAACTGGGTGGGAGGGCGTCCTCCCACCAGACGTAAATGCGCTACCACCGGCGCTGCCGGCAAGACGGGGTCGGTGGCACGAAAAACAAAGGGCGCGTCGACTTGCACGTGTGCTTCGCCTGTCTTGACGGGCGGCGGAGGACTCGTCACGGATGGAGTTGCCGTTGGCGACGCCACGGGAGAAGTGTTCACTGCAGGCGCTTGTGCCCGAGTCACCGGAACCATAATTGGCGGGCAGCCGCAACCCTGCGGCATGACTGAACTC
>Ga0070741_10017850_pt1 | contig 11589 bp, 10 predicted proteins | sample Coa_R1_4_FD_66440 | JGI IMG/M metagenome (GOLD analysis project Ga0070741, IMG submission 66440) | Surface soil microbial communities from Centralia Pennsylvania, which are recovering from an underground coalmine fire - Coalmine... | ecosystem: Environmental > Terrestrial > Soil > Unclassified ...
CAGTACGTGGACGTGGGGCTCACGACGCAGATGATCCCGCCGCTGGCCGCGGGCCAGGTGGACGCGGTCGCCGTGGGGCTGCTCGCCGGCACGTTCAACGCGATCGCGCGCGGCACGGGCATCCATCTGGTGGCCGACAGCGGCGAGGTCAGTCCGGACCCGGCCAACGGCTTCTCGTCGGCGTTCATGTTCATGGTGGCGAAAGACACCCTGGAGTCAGGGCGCATCCGCGAGTTCGCCGACCTCAAGGGCAAGATCTACGGCACCACGGGCAGCGGCGGCTCGACGCCGGAGCTGGTGCTGGACCGGGCGCTGCGCGGCGCCGGCCTCACGCTGGCCGACATCGACAGCCGCGCGATGACGTTCGCCGACCTACCGCAGGCCGTGGCGAACAAGAGCGTGGACTTCGCGCTCGGGGTCGAGCCGTTCATCGCGCTCGGCGAGGCGCGCGACATCTGGGTGCGCTGGAAGAGCCCGACGGACATCTATCCGGGCGCGCAGATCGCGGCGCTCCTGTATGGCCCGACGATGGACGCCGCGGGGCCAGACGCGGGCAAGCGCTTCGCGACGGCGTACACGCGCGGCCTCCGCGACTACTACGAGGCGTTCGGGCCACACGCCAAGAACCGCGCGGAGATGGTCTCGATCCTGGTGAACAACACGGCTGTAAAGGAGCCCGCCCTCTACGACCGCATGAGCTGGAACTACGTCAACCCGAACTGCTCGGTGAACCTGCAGACGCTCGCGAACGACCTGGAATGGTACGCGGGCAAGGGCTACGTGCCGCTGCTGGACATCAAGCAGGTCGTGGACAACAGCTACTGCGAGTACGCCGTGCAGCAGCTCGGCCCGTATCCGCAGTAGCCGCGCCGGTTATCATAGAGAGTGAGCACAGGCTGGCATGCCGAACGAAATGGGGACGAGCCAGATGGCGACGACCGCGCAGGGGCCGATGGGCGGCGCGCTCCTCGCGGCACGCGCGATTCACGCGCATCTCGATACGGCGCCAGTGTTGCTGAACACCCTCTGGCAGTGGACCCCTGTCGGCGTGTGGGTGGCCGTCTAAGGCTGGTAGCGGCCGAGCTGCTGGACGGCGTAGGCGCAGTAGCGGTCGTCGAGGGCCTGGGCGAGGTCGGGGCGCTGCGGCACGTGGCCGTTGGCCACATACCAGTCCAGGATCTCGGCGATCGAGTCGGCGTTCAGCGAGCAGTCGGGGTTGAAGTAGCCCCAGCCGAGCTGGTCGTAGACGGCGCGGTCCTTCAGCGCCGTGTTCTGGATCAGGATCGAGATCAGCTCCTCGCGCCCCCGCTGCTTCGGCCCCATGGCGTCGTTGTAGTCGCGCAGCCCGCGCGTGTACGCTACCATCAGCCGCCCGCCCGCGTTGCCGGGCATCTGCGCCATCGTCGGTCCGTAGACGACGGCCGTGGCTTGCTGGCCCGGGATCAGCTCCGCGCCCCGCTTCCACAGCACATGAATTCCCCGCGCCACCCCCTGCGCGATGTACGGCTCGAGCTGCATGGCGGCGTCCACGCTGCCGTTTGCGAGGGCGGCCAGCGTATCGGGGAAGGGCATCAGCTTCAGGTCCACGTCGTCAATCGTCAGGCCGCCGCGCTCCAGCGCCCGCGTCAGGGTCATCTCCATCGTCGAGCCGCGGTCGGGCAGGGCGACGCGCTTGCCGCGCAGGTCGGGATAGTCGCGGATCGCGCCGCTGGCGAATACGGGCGCCGCGACCACGAGCGCGTTCGAGCCGGCAAACGGGCTGCTCGGCTCGGGCGGCCCCGCCCCCTTCGTGGCGACCAGCTTCACATCAATCCCGCGAGCGATGGCGTTGAACAGGCCGGGGCTCATCGAGCCGACGCCCACGTCGAGCTGGCCGGCGGCGAGCGGCGGGATGGAGCCCTGGCTGGTGGTGATGTCGGCGAACTCGACGTCTAGCCCCTGCTCGGCGAAGTAACCCTTCTCCATCGCGACGTACATGGCGACATCAGAGGTCAGGTGCTGCGTCGCCACGTTGAGATGGACGAGCGGCGGCGCGCCGGCCCCCCCTGGCCCGCCCGATCCCGGCGCGGCGCTATTGGCTCCCCCACCCGCCGGCGCGCTGCCCGCCGCACCTCCCGCTTCCGGGAGAGAGGCGGCGGGCGGGGCGGGCGCGCTGGCCACGGCGCCAGCGTCCGACGGGCGGGCCGCCGGGGCGGCGGGCGCACAGGCCGCCAGGAGGCTCGCCAGGAGAAGCAAGAGCCGAACGCCTACTCCAAGCTCCATCAGCCTGCCTCCCCTTCCCCTGCCAAAGGTTGCGCTTGTGCCCACCGCCCTGCAGCCCCTACGCCGGTGTTGGGGCGCTGCTTGCTGCGCCCCGCCCGGTCGCCACCCGGCCCGGCGTCGGGGCGCTGCTTACTGCGCCCTGTCCGTTCACCATCACGCCCGGTGTCGGGGCGCTGCTCGCTCCGCCCGATCCGTTCGCCATCCCACCCGGTGTAGGGGCGCTGCTTGCTGCGCCCTTTACACCGGTGTAGCCGCGCCGCCCCGCGCCGGCAGGCCCAGAAGTGCCTGCGCGTTCCCGCCGAGGATCGCGTCGCGCTCGGCCGCGGACAGGTCGGCCTCCTCGATGTAGGTCACGCAGCGGCGCAGCTTCGGCCCGCCCAGATAGGGAAAGTCAGTGCCCATGAGTAGGCGGTCGGCGCCGTAGGCGCCGCAGGCGCAGTGGAGCGCGTCGGGATAGGTGTTCACCGTGTCGTACCAGAGGCGCCGCAGGTGAACGCCCAGGCCGGCCGTGAGATCAATGGTCGTGGCGATGCCGCGGCTCTGGCCGAAGCCATCGATCCGCGCCCACAGGAACGGGATGGTGCCGCCCAGGTGGGGCACGATGACGCGCAGGCGCGGGTAGCGCGTGGTGAGGCCGGAGAGCACGAGGCGCAGCGCCGCCACGGTGTCCTCGAAGGGGGCGCCGACCATCCAGGCCAGCCCATAAGGGTCCTCGCCCTCCAGCACGCCAGCGCCGACCGGGTGCAGCGATATGACAGCGCCGCGGCGGTCCAGCTCGGCGAAGAACGGCTCGAAGGCCGGATCGTCGAGCGGGCGGCCGGCCACGGAGCAGCCGAGGCCCACGCCCACCATGCCGAGCGCATCCAGGCAGCGCTCAAGCTCGCGGAGCGCGGCGTCGACGTGGGGCAGCGGCATGGCGGCGAAGGCCGCGTAGCGATCGGAATAGGCACGGCAGGCATCGGCGTAGAGGTCGTTGGCGAGGCGCGCGGCGGCGACGGCGTCGGCCTCGCGCGGCAGGTAGGGCTGACGCTGGCCCGCGGAGAGCACTTGCCGATCGATGCCAACCTCCGTCAGGAGGTCGGCGCGCTCGTCAAGCGGCAGGCGGCCGGCGGGCAGGCGGTGCTCGGTCTCGGCCGCGCCGCCGGCCAGACGGCTGAGCAGGGCGAGGTATTCGGGCGGAAAGTAGTGCGCGTGTACGTCGATGCGCATGCTAAGCCCTATCAGGACGGGGACTTGGGGATGTCCTCCAAAACTGTTCTCCCTACCCGTGGTAGGTGGGCGACAGCTCCAGGCGCTCGGGGATGGTCCACTGCTTGAGCGGGCGGCTCTCGGCGAGCGCGCGTAGCTCGCGCTCCCAGAGGCCGCGCAGCAGGATGACGCCGCGGTCCGAGCGGCCCAGCCGCTCGTGCTCGCGGTCGCGGATGACCCCCTGACCCCACTGGGAGACCATATCCTGCACCAGCTCGATGGTGCTCTTGTCCTCCACCTCTTCGATGCGCAGCTCGCCGCGCAGCACGGCAGCGGCCGTCTCCTCCAGCTTGGCGGCATTGCGGGGCAGCCAGCGCTTGCCGGCGCCGCGCTCGCGGAACTTCGCCTGCGCCTCGGGCGTCAGGTGGTTCATCAGCACGCCGAAGCCCATATGGTGCGCGTCGTCCACCGGCACAAGCCACAGGAAGAACTCGGCCCAGCCGCCGTCGGGCACCGGGATCGTGAACAGGCGCGTGTTCGGCATGATACGGTGGACGTAGCCGATGAAGCCGCGCGCCTCGGTGGTGACCGACTCGCGCGAGCCGTACTCCGTCTCCTCGCTCTCCACCTGCGGGATGTCCTGGAAGAACGCCGTCGAGCGGTGCACGAACGGCACGTGAGCCGGATCGTTCTCCAGGTTGTTCACGTAGTTGAACGGCAGCACGTTGCCGCCGAGCGTCTGACGGACGACGCCTTCGCTCGGCCGCTCCTCCTCGAGCTGCGGGAAGCGGCGCAGCGGCGGCGCCTCGCCCTCGCCCAGATACGCCCAGATCAGGCCCAGGTACTCCTCGGTCGGGTAGCTCTTGATCTTGACCTTCGGGGGGAAGCTGGGATCCTCGGCGGGCATCTCGACGCACTGGCCGGTGTGATCGTACTTCCAGCCGTGGTAGAAGCAGCGGATGCAGTCCCCCTCCACCCAGCCCGTCGAGAGCTGGGTGCCCCGGTGCGCGCAGCGGTAGGCGACGACGTGGGGGGCGCCGCCCTCGCCGCGGTAGAGGGTGAAGTCCTCGCTCAGGATGCGGATCGGCTTCGCGTGGCCCGCCTCCAGATCGGCGCTCTTCATGACCGGCTGCCAGTACAGCCGTAGGTAACGGCCCGCCAGGGTGCCTGGGCCGGTGTGGGCGAAATCCGTGTACTCCTTGGCGCGCCGCTCGCGCGCCGGGGTGGGCTCGATTGCTACCATGGCGGTCTCCCTTGGTGGACTGGGCGTGGCCGCTACGCCGATCTGCTGCGCCGCTCTGTCAGGCGCCTAGTATAGCGCACGCGCCCCGGCGGGCGCCCCTCCGCCGTCGGCCACCGGCCGCGCGGTCGCGCCAGCCCCGCTCCCCGCCCTGCCGAACACCCGCTTAAGCCGGACGACCGCCTCTCGCCGACCCGGTCCTTATCGAGAGGCCACGCAGGCGCCCCGCCGGGTAGGCGCGTCGCTTGCTGCCCCCTGGTCGCCCTCGGCCGGTGTAGGGCGCTGCTGGCTGCGCCCCGCCGGGGCGGCGCTCCGCTCCCGACGCGCACGCCTAAACCCGCGCCGGGCCTGGCGATTCGCCATCCAGGGAAGGAGCATCGTTTGATCGTTCCTCGGCTAAACCGTCTAACCGGTCCTCGGGTAATTTGATGCACCTGCGGGCGAGTTCGGTGCAGGCGCGACGGCCGACACGGTCGAGTGGACGCGGCGGCCGCGGTATAACTGCGGGTTGGCTGTAGCCGTGGCGAGGCGCGGTGAACGGGGCTGCGCGGAGGAGGACGTGGTGGGCGAGTGGCGACCGGACCTGACGCTGGCGGAGGCGCGGGCGTTTATTGATCGCGCGGCGGCGAAGGCGCGGGAGCTGTGCCAGGCCGGCGCGTTCGTGGTGATGGACGCGGGCGGCAACGTCGTCTCCATCTCGGTGATGGAGGGCGCGATCGCGTCGTCGGTGTGGATCTCCCGGGCGAAGGCCTACGTCGCGGCGGTGCAGCAGGAGCCGAGCGCGCGGCGGGCTGCCAACTGGCACCGCAACGCGGCGGGCTTCTCCGCCTACCAGCGCCTCATGCGCGACGAGATCTTCGCCGGGCCGGGCGCCGTCCCGATCGAGAAGGACGGCCAGGTGGTCGGCGCGCTCTCCACGGGCGGCGGGCTGGGGCCGTGGACCGAGATCCCGGGGCTGGATGCCAGCGCGCTCACGCTCGACGGCGCGCCGGTGAACGCCGAAGACCTGATCATCGCCGTGGCCCTCGGCATCCCGTACGAGAACCAGCACCCGGATGTCGAGCGGCTGGTCGGGCGGCGCGTGACGGTGGCGCCCGACGACCGCCCGCGCACGCTGGCGGTGGCCCGCCGCTACGCCGACGCGGCGCTGGCCGCGGCGACGGCGCGTGGCGTGCGCGTGGGCATGGCGGTGGTGGACGACCTGGGCCGCCTCGTCCAGCAGGACCGCATGGACGGCGCGGGCCTCCTCTGGCCCGACCTGGCCGAGGCCCTAGCGCGCACGGCGCTCAGCTTCCAGTGCCCGACCGGGGAGATCGCGCGGCGCTTCGGCGACACCCAACTCGCACAGGTGCAGGCGCTCACGCGGCACCGGCTGGCGACGGCGCCCGGCGGCGTTCCCATCGTGCAGGACGGCTGGGTCGTTGGCGGCATCGGCGTCTGCGGCAGCGGCAGCAGCGACCTCGACGCCGCGCTCGCCCAGGAGGCGCTGGTGGCCGTGGGATAGGGCCTTTGGCCGCTACAGGTCGCGGATGCGCGGCAGCACCTCTTTGGCGAAGAGCTGGATGGAGCGCGTGGTGGCCGCGGGCGGCAGCGAGCCGATCTGGAAGATGAGGTTCACGACGCCCGCGCCGACCTCCGCGCGCAGCCGCTGAAGCTGCGCCACGACGCTATCCGGCCCGCCGCAGAAAAGCTGGCCCAGGGCAACGCGCTCGGCCAGCGAGTGCTCCTGCTCGCGCGCCACGCTCGTCTGGAAGCGCGCGTTGATCTGGGCGTCGCGGGCGCCGAAGAAGCCCGCCCCGGCCGCGAGGCGCGTCACGCGCAGGGTAGGGGCCATGAGCGCGGTCGTATAGGCCAGGTGGGGCGCGATCTCGGTTTGCGCGCGCTCGTCGTCGTCGGCCACGTAGATCGGCGCCTGGTAGACGATCTGGTCGGGCGTCGGCTCCCAGCCCGCGGCGGCGGCGCGGTCGCGGTAGTAGCGCGCGGCGTCGGCGGCCAGCGGGATGTTCGTGAAGGCGAGGCCCACGCCGACGCGCTTGCGGGCGGCGAACTCGGCCGACTCGCGGCTGGAGCCGGAGCAGAAGATCGGCGGGTGGGGCTGCTGCACCGGCCTCGGCCAGATTGAGACCGTGCGGAAATGATAGTGCTTCCCCTCCCAGCCGAAGGGGCGCGGCTCAGTCCAGGCGCGCAGGATGAGGTCCCAGGCTTCCTCATACCGCGCGCGCGACTCGGCCGGGTTCACGTTGTAGACGGCATACTCGTAGGGCGCGCCACGCAGCAGGCCGGCGACGAGGCGGCCGCCCGTAAACGCGTCCACCATGGCGAACTCCTCGGCCACGCGCACGGGGTTGTTGATCGGCAGCAGCGAGCCGAGGATAGCGATGCGAGCGCGGCGGACGCGCTGGCTGAGCGCGCCGGCGACGACGCTGGGGTTGGGCGAGAGGCTGTTGGCCGAGAAGTGGTGCTCGGCGCAGGCCACCCAGTCGAAGCCCAGCTCGTCGGCCAGCGCGAACTGGTCCAGGTACGCCTCGAGCTGGCGGTGCGCCAGCTCGGGGTCGCACAGCTCGTGGGGCGTGGGCCAGCGGGTGGGCAGTGCGCGCAGCGGCGGGTGCGGCATCAGATTGAACAGCGAGACTTCCATGGCAGCCTCCGGGCCATCAGTGTAGCGCGTATCGAGGTCGGGGGGCAGAAGGCGCCATAGCGCGAGAGGAGCAAGCGATGGCGGACGAGCTGACCGAGCGGGTGTGCGAGCTGCCGGATGGAGCAATTCACTATCTGGAGGGGGGCGCGGGGAAGCCACTGGTGTTCCTGCATGGCGCGGGCGGCGTGCCCGCGCACGCGGCGTTCCTGCCGGCGCTGGCGGCGCGGTTCCGCGTGCTGGCGCCGTCGCTGCCAGGGTTCGACGCCTCGCCGCTCGGCGACCGCACGTCGGCGCAAGACCTGGCGCACGCGGCCGCGGCGCTCGTCGAGGCGGTCGGCGCGCCGCCGGTGGCGCTCGTGGGCGAGTCGTTCGGCGGCTGGGTCGCCTGCTGGCTCGCCGTGCTGCATCCCGCGCTCGTGGACCGGCTGGTGCTGGCGGCGCCCGCGGCGTTCCGGCGGGGCTTCGTCGAGCCGGCGACACCGCTCTCGCCGGAGGAGCTGGCGCTGCGGCTGTTCGGGCGCCTGCCCGACGCACCGCCCTCGCCGGAGCAGCGCGCGCGCCAGCAGCAGAACGCCGCCACGGCGCGGCGCTTCCTGCACGCGGCCAGCGGCTACGACCAGGCGCTCTACGAGCGGCTGCCGGAGATCACCGCGCCGACGCTGGTGCTCTTCGGCACGCGCGACGAGATCGTGCCGCCCGAGAACGGCCGCCTCTACCAGGCGCGCATCCCCCAGAGCCACCTGATGTTCCTGCACGACGCGGTCCACTCGCTGCCCATCGCGGCCGAGGCCCAGTTCGTCGCCCTCACCACCGAGTTCGTCGAGCGCGGCGAAGAGTTCGTCGTGAACCGCGGCGCGGCGACGATCTGACACCCGTTCCGGCTCTGGACTTCCCGTACTCCCTCTCCCTCTGGGAGAGGGTCGGGGTGAGGGCGGTCCCCCGGTAGGCGAACCGCCGGGCCGGATCGGGTATGGGGCCGCGCCGCCCGACCCGTCCTATTGACCCAGGCGGGTGAAGAAGCCGCTGCGCTCCAGCTCGTCCACGAAGCGGCTGTCGAGGAACTGCTCGGGGCGGGCATCGCGAGCGACGGGCTGGTCCTCGGCCACGGCGTCGAGGTCCATGCGCAGCACCTCCGGCGGGGCGCGCAGCGTCTTGTCCCAGGCGGGCAGCACGGCGGCGTAGGTCCGCTCCAGCAGGCGCGCGTCGTCCGTCTGGCTGTACTGGCCGATGATCTGCTGCGTGCGCGCGGGGTTGCGCTCGGCGAAGGCGATGGCCTCGGCGACGGCCTGCAGCACGCCCCGCAGCACCGCCTCGTGCTCGGCGATCCAGCTCCGGCGCGTGGCAATGCCCTGCTGCACGGTGCGGTAATGGTAGTCCGCCGTCTCGGCCAGCAGCCGCATGCCCTCGTCCTCGGCGCGGAAGGAGTTTGGCGGCCCCTGCATGCTCGCGTCGATCGCGCCGCCGAGCAGCGCGGCCAGCGTCTCGGTGACCGAGCCCATGGCGATGAGCGTCACGTCGCGCTCGGGGTCCAGGCCGTTCTGCGTCAGGATCAGCTCGGTGGCGCGGCGGATGATCCCGCCGCGGCCGGTGACGCCGATCTGCTTGCCGCGCAGGTCGCGCACGCTTGCGACCTCGGGCCGGCCGAAGAGCTGGAAGCGCACGTCGTTGGTGTAGCTGCCGAGTAGCACGAGGTCGGCGCCGCCGAGCACAGCATTGATGAGCGCGGGCGCGGCAATGACGGCGACGGGCGTCTCGCCGGCCAGCATGGCGGCCACGATCCGCTCGGCGCCCGGCACCTGCACGAGATCGGCCTCCACGCCGTGTTTTGTGAAGAAGCCTTCCTCTTTCGCGATCCACAGTGGGCCAACGGCCGCGCCCGGCGTATTCAGGGCGATGCGCAGCGCCACGGGCGTGCTCGGCGCGGCTGGCGTCGCCGGGGCAGCCGTCGCGGCCGCGCTGCTTGCGGGCAGCGCCGTGGCGCTCCCCGCCGCAGCCGCGGGGCCGCTCGCCGGCCGGCTCTCGGGCGCCGCGCCGGCGCAGCCAACCACGAGCACGGCCAACAGCAGGATGCTTCCCCAACGATACTTGCCCATACTTCCTCCGGCCGCCCCGCGACTCCGCCATTCCCGGCCGACTGGCCGCAGTATAGCGCGGCGAGCCGGGCCGCGGAGGGCCATACCAAGATCAAGGCCGAGCGTGCATCTCTCTGGCTCCCCCCAGGACTGGAGGGCCGGGGGGCCATCCTCTCCCCCTTCCCTGATAGGGAGGGGGGCCGGGGGGTAGGTGGCCCGTTGGGATCACAGCCAGCCGGTGAGGGTGAGCGCGGCCGCGCCGAGGAGCAGGACAAGCGGGTGGGCGCGCGTCCAGAGCGTGAGCGCCGCGACGACGGCGGTGACGACATAGGCGGCGGGGCTGGCGTCGGCGGCGCCGACGAGCGTGTAGGCGCTGGCGAACATGAGCCCGACGGCCACGGGCGCGATGCCGGCCTGCACGGGGCGACGCCAGGGCGCGTCGTAGAAGCGGCGCCAGGCGCGCAGGCTGGCGAAGGCGAGCACCGACGAGGGGCCGGACAGCGCGAGCGTGGCCACCAGCGCGCCCAGCACGCCCGCCACCTTCCAGCCGACGATGCTGTACAGCAGCACGTTCGGCCCGGGCGCGGCACGGGCGAGCGCGAACAGGTCGGCGAACTCGGCGTCGCTCATCCAGCCCCGCACCCCGACCACCTGGCGGTGGACCTCGGGCAGGATGGTGTTGGCGCCGCCGATAGAGACGAGCGAGAGCGGCGCCAGGATGGCGGCCAGCGCGGCAAGGGTGCGTAGCAGCTCCTCGCTCACAGCCAGCCTCGCCAGGCGGCGAGCATGCCGCAGGGCGCCAGCACGAGCACGACGGCGAGGAGCGGCCAGTGGAGCAGGCCCACCGCGGCGAAGGCCAGGCTGGCGAGCAGCACGGCGCGCAGGCTATGGCGGTAGGGCAGCGCGACCTTGATGCTGGTGGCCACCATCAGGCCGGCGGCCGCGGCGGCGACGCCGCGGAAGCTGCCCCGCACCAGCTCGTTCTCGCCGCTCTGCGCGTACAGCACCATGAGCGGCACGATGACCAGCAGCGGCGCGAGCAGCAGCCCGGCGAAGGCCGCCGCGGCGCCAGCCGCGCCGTGGTAGCGGCCGCCAACGTAGATGGCGACGTTCACGATGTTCGGCCCGGGCAGCACCTGGCTGAGGGCCAGGATCTCGGAGAACTCGCGCGCCGTTACCCAGCCGCGCTTGTCCACCAGGATGCGGTAGGCCGGGGCGAGCGCGCCGCCCGAGCTGGACAGGGCGATCTCGAAGAAGCCCAGGAACAGGCCGCCGAGCGACATGGCGGGCGCGCTCGACGGTGCGGGTCGAGCGCGCCCGCCCTCGGTGCCGGGCTGCACGCCGCTACGGCCGGAAGACCGCGAACACCTTATCGGAGTTGGTGATCCACGACTCGAGGAACACGCTGTAGTCCGGCTTGCGGCCCAGCTCGGCCATCGCGCCGGCGAGGCAGAACCAGTTCAGCAGCTCGTGGTGGCCGCGGTCCTCGGCCTGCTCGATGGTCACGTTGCGCCACACGTCCCAGTCGCCCGCGACGAGCGCCTCGTACATGCGCCGGTCGGTCTCCACATCGGGGTACATGAGCGCGTGCTTGGCGACGAGGAAGGAGTGCGACCAGCTCGACGAGGCGACGAGCGCGACGCGCCAGGGGCTCTGGGCGGCCGCGCGCGCCGCGGCGGCGCCGAGCTGGAAGCAGCGCCATGGCTGCGGGCCGGGCGGGTCCAGCTCGTCCTGGATCGCTTCCATCTCGGACGGCGTCTGCGGCCGGCCGTGCGCGCGGACGAGGTTCCGCCCGTAAGCGTTCACGCTGATCGGCACGACCGGATAGGGGAAGCCCCGCCGGTCCCAGTCCAGGTACAGCACCGAGTTCACGTGCGCGTGCCCTAGGCCGGGGCCGTGGAGCGGCTTGTAGGCGTAGGCGATGTCGAAGCCCTGGTGGAGGAGCGAGCCGGCGATGAACTTGCCGCCGGCGCGGTGGCCCTTAATGGTGAAGGTGGTGTCCTGAGGTTCGTCCCAGGAGTTGCCGCCGCGGTCGCTGCCGTGCTCCCAGGGGCGGATCTCCACCTGGTCGTAGGCCATCACGGCGAAGGCGGGCACGCAGTCTTCCTTGAAGTTCTCGTACTGGTCGTCGCCCCAGATGACCACGAAGTCCGGCTGGAAGGCGTCCAGCTCCTGCCGCGCGCGGCGCA
>Ga0070741_10017851_pt1 | contig 11589 bp, 9 predicted proteins | sample Coa_R1_4_FD_66440 | JGI IMG/M metagenome (GOLD analysis project Ga0070741, IMG submission 66440) | Surface soil microbial communities from Centralia Pennsylvania, which are recovering from an underground coalmine fire - Coalmine... | ecosystem: Environmental > Terrestrial > Soil > Unclassified ...
CGAAAACGAGTAGTAGTTGAAGGTCCCGGGCACGATGCGGCCCGCCTGCTCGGCGTGAAACGCCAACTGGTACCCGCGATGCGCGTTGAGGATGTTGTCGGCCGTTGAATGCTGGTAGTCGAAGCCGAGCGCGTTGAGCGTGCCCACCTGTTCGCCGGTTTCCGCGTTCAGACCGAGCGCGATCAGCGCATTGCGTTTCGTCGGATCGACGAACACGTCGTGGGTGACCAGGCTGTTGTCGTGCTCGCTGTTAATCGACACGGCCCACGACGTTTGCGGATCCGCCTGGTGCTTGAGCGTCGCCTTCGCCCCGAGCGTCACCGACCGGTAGGCGGGCGTGTAGGCGTACCAGTCTTGTCCTTCGCCCGACAGCGAGAAATGCGGCGCGAAGAAGTACGGCTGATTGAAATCGAGGCGGATGCCGCGATCGAGCGACGAGTAGCGGACGTGCGCGCCGGCGGTCCGCGCGCCGCCGAAGAAATTCAGCTGGTGGTATTCGGCATCCACCCGTGCTTTTTCCTCGGTGCCGTACCCCACGCCGAAGTTGAGCCGTTGATGCTTCCCTTCGGCCACGGTGACGCGCATCGGCACGTCTGCCGGCTGCTGCTCCGGGTTGAGCGGCTCGATGTTCGCGAACTGGAAGAGTTCCAAGCCGTAGAGCCGCCGCTGCGACTCCTGCACGATGCTGCGGCGATAAAGATCGCCAGGCTTGAACGTCAGCTCGCGTTCGATCACGTGATCGCTGACCGAGCTGTTGCCCTGAATCTGGACGTCGCCGAAGTGCGCCAGCTTCCCCGGGTCCGCGGTGTAGATGACGATCGCTTCTTTGCCGTTCGGTCCGTCGTTCTCGGACGTCGATACCTTGGCGTAGGGATAACCGTGATCCTTCAGCTCGTTGACCGCCATCTCGTGCGACGTGACGACGAGTTGGCGGTCGCGCGGCTGTCCGACTTTGAGCGGAATCTGGTTCTTGAGTTGCGCGAAGTGGTCCGGCGGGATGACATCGAAGCCGACGAAATCGACTTCGGCGAGCTTCACCGGATCGCCCTCGGAGATCGTCAGCGTGACATCGACGGCGTCCTGCTTGTCATTCAGCTTGACGTCGAAGCCGGTGACACGCGCATCCGGGTAGCCGCGGTCGTTGTAAAACGCCTGGATCCGTTTCAGGTCGGCGTCGAACCGCGACCGATCGAAGAACGCTTTCTTGCCCCACGGCAACTTCGAGCTTTGATGCGTCGCCAGCGCATCCTTCAAGCGGCCCTGATCCACGGCCTTGACGCCGACGAACTTCAGGCTGTGGACCTTGATGGTCCCTTCTTCCTTGCAGGCGGACGCGAGCGTCGCGATCGCGACGATAGTGAGCGCAAGTCGACACACACGCATGGCTGTCGAAGCGTACAACCATGTTCTGTGCCACTCGCTGGAGGCTGGAAGCTGGAGGCTGGAGGCTAGCTAGTCGTTGGTGATCGTTGTCGGTCGGACCGAAGTGACGGCCAGGAGGATACCCAACCCGACCACGATGATGGCGGAAATGAGAACCCAAATGCCGGACATGCGATGGAGGACGCCTGCCTGCCACAACGCGAGCGCCGCGCCGAGGACGAGGATGAAGTAGCCGATGAGGTAAAGGTGGATGAAGCGCATGAGCGTCCCATGGCTAGTGGTTGATGGCTGAAGGCTGATGGATGCTTCGGTCTCGCATCCATCAGCCCTGAGCCATCAGCCCTGCGCCATTCTTATTGCAGCCTCACCACGAGCGCCGCGCGGCGGTTCAGCCGGCGCGTTTCCTCACGCGAGTTGTCGTACTTCGGACGTTCCTCACCGTAGCTGATCGTCTGCAGCCGGTCTGCAGTGATGCCACGGCTGACGAGGTAGTCCTTGACCGCGTTCGCGCGACGGTCGCCGAGTGCGAGGTTGTACTCCGCGGTGCCGATGCTGCACGTATGGCCTTCGATCGTCAGGCGCAACGTGTTGTTCTCGCGCATCGCCGTGACCGCCTCGTCGAGGATTCGCGTCGCTTCCGGCCGCAGCGTGTAGCGGTCGAAGTCGAAGTGCACATCCTCGAAGGTGTAGTTCTTCACCGGCGGCTTCGTCACCTGGATGTTCACCGTGTCCGACGCCGTCTTGTTGTCGGTCGGGCACGTGACGGTGACCGTCACCGGAACGCTGCCTTCCTGCTGGCCCGCAGTCCAGAGCGTCTGACGTTCCGCCGGTTGCGCCAGCTGTCCGCTCGGCGCGCTCCAGCGATACGTCACCGCGCAACTCTGCGAGTCGGTGACCGTCGCCGTGACCGTGGAGCTCTTGCCGATTTCCACGTTGCACGGATCGCACTGCGCCTTGACCGTCAGGTTGTGCGCCGGCGGTGGCGGCGGTGGTGGCGGAGGCGGCGGTGGCGGTGGCGGCGGCACGTACTTGCGCACGCCCGGATGCCAGCCAATGCGAACCTGCCAATCCCAGTAATCGCCGAACTGATCGTCGTCGGTGAACCGCGTATCACGCGCCTGCTGCGGCACGTTCCAGCTGACGCCGACGCCCCCGAAGAAGCCGTTGTGGCCCTGCACCGTCACACCGAACGTGGCGCGATGGATGTTTTCGACAGCCGACGATGCTGGCGCAAACGTCAGATCGGTCCCGCGAATGACCGTGCCGCTGTTCAACGTGATCGTGTCGCTATTGGGCACGAGACCGTTGATCTCGGCATTCACACGAACGATGTTCCGCGAGGGGAACGCGACACCGAAGCCCCATTCGAAGGCCCCACTGGGCGCGGTGAATCCGTCTGGCTGCCCGAGGAATTGCCATCCGGCGTAGCCCGATGCTTCAACCAGCTTCGCGGCTTCCTTGCTGACGATGGCGTCGATCGAGAAATCGGCTTTGCCCGTGCCGTTGCCGATGCTCGTTTTGCCCGTCGGGACTTTCACCATCCCGCGGATCGCAATCGCCGCCGGCTTCTGCTGATACTCGGACCAGAGGTTGACCTTCGCGCCGAGATAGAGATCGCCGACGTTGTCGCCGGTCCACTGCTGGTTGACGTTCGGATACCGGAACACCACGCCGCCGAAGGTCGGATCGTTCACGAACAGCGGGCGGGTATCGCGATCGATGCGGGTGTCGAACAGGAACGATCCGAAGATCTCCGCGCGGTCCTTGATCCCATAGCCGAACGTGCCGGCAAAATCACCGACGTTCGTGTAGCCCTGAATGTAGTTCGTGCCGCGCCGGTACCCGCTAACGGACCATTTGCCGTTTGGCAGGATCTCGGCCGTTGGTACAAACCACAGCCCAGTGTCGCCGTAGAACGTCGTCGTCGCCGGTCGCGTTTCGTCCGTCGCGTTCGAGGACGACGGTGTTTGGGTGGCGGGGGGATTCTGTCCCGTGGATGTTCCTGAAGACCCGCTGCTCTGTGCGCTCGCGCTCGCTGCCACGGCGAGCGCCAGCATCCAGGCGAGGGCCACGCGTCTTACCATTGTCGGTCGCCTCCATGTCGTGCGGTCGTGCGAATCGAAGCGTCCGCACGTCTAGCGGTCACCTGCTGCGGAATCGGTGGCCGGCTGAGCAGCGGGCGTCGCTGGATCACCCTGAGACACGATCAGTCGGCCGCGACCACCGCGACTCACCTGACCGCCTTTACGGCCTGCGGATCGCGCTTCTTCGGCACTCCATTCATGTGCCGTGCCCTTCTCGTGCGCAGCGCGACCACCCTTGCTGGCGATCTCCCGCTGCTTCTCCGGCGACATCGACGCAAACCCTCGTCGTTCTTTGCGCTCTCCTGTATTCACCGCTACGCCCTCCTCTTAGTCGACCCGGTAGTACCCGACCCCATCGTTATCAAAGGCCGTGCCCAGGACAGCAGTAAGGCGTTTCCGCTAAGTGACTGAATTGTCGCGAGTTACAAAGATGCCGGTGCGAAAGGGCTGAAACGCCTTTGCAGTGGATTACTACAGAAGGGCTGGAAGCAAGTAGTGAATGACTGCGCTGTTGAGGTTACTTGCGCAGCGGCTTGAAGTAGTCACAGGCGCCGCAGTTACGCACGTCGAACTGATGGCCGACGACGGGAAACCACATCGGGTGGGCGCAGAACAGCAATTGGCCGTCCTCGATCGTGTGACATCCCAGGTCTGACGGAATCTGCGACGTTCGACGGCCGTACCAACAAGAACGATGCACGGTCTCGGGCGGCTGACTGGCGTCCGGCTGAGCGCTATTTTGTCTGCTGGGGAACATAGCCGGGTGGAAGCGCAGCGCCCTCACCGAAGAAGAAGTCTTCCATGTGCTTCGCGACGAGTTCCTGAGCTTCCTTCTGCCACGGCATCAGCCGGTACTCGTTGAGGATCATCTTCATGCGATCCTCCCACAGCTTCCACGCCTGCATCGAGATGTTGTCGTAGATCCGCTGACCGAGCTCGCCGGGCCACGGCGGCGCGTCAAGACCGGGCAGCTCTTTCTGGAACTTGTTGCAGAAGACCATCCGGCCCGATTTGTTGCCGGCGGGTTGCTGCGGTCCCGGTGCGTGTCCACACGAATCAGCCATGATGCTGGTGATTGTACCGCAACGGCGATCCGCTGAGCACCGGCAATTCGGCGTCGATCGCAAAGCGCAGTGCGGCGTGCGACGTGCGAAGCGCGTGGAGGACATCGTCGGCGCGCGCGGCGCGCGCGAAGATGAATCCCAGATAGCTCGCGCCTTCCGGCAACGGGATCAGCAGCTGTTCCATCTTCGCCGTAATCCGGACCTCGTCGACATGTGCGACGCGCGCCGCTTCGTCGATGCCGCTGACGCCGCGCAAGATGCCGCGCCGCGGGATCGGGATCATCATGACGCCAGACGCGTCGCTCTCCCGGCGCCACTCGCGCACGTCTTCACCACGCGCGTGACGCAGAAGCAACTCCTCCAACGGGATTCGGGATTCGGGGTTCGCGGTTCGGAAGAAACGGATGGCGCGCGCGCACAGGCCGCCGATGGGCCGCGCGGCCACTTCGAGAACGTACACGCCTGTGTCGTTGACGCGGACTTCGGCGTGAATCGGCCCGTGATGCAGGCCGAGGGCGTGGGCCGCGTCGCGAACCGCGCCGACGATCGCGTCGCGGTGGTCGTCGGTCGTGACGTAGATGGTCTCCTCGAAGAACGGTCCATCGAGGGGATCGGGCTTGTCGAACAACGCGAAGACGTCGAGCTCGCCGCGATGCAACACGCCGTCGAGCGCGTACTCGTGGCCGGGAATGAACTCCTCGACGAGGATCTCGTCGTGCGCCTCGTTGCGCTCCGCACGGATGTCGGGTGACTGCAACAGCGCACGCAGGCGCTCGATCGCGGCATCGAGGTCGCGCTGATCGTTCGCGCGCATGACCCCGCGGCTGCCCGACAACGCCACCGGCTTGACGACCACCGGAAACGCTCGCGGTTGGACGCTCGAGGCTCGAGGCTGCAGCAGGCCGGCCGCACGGAGGCGTTCCCGCGTGAGGCGTTTGTGCTTCGCGGCCGCGGCCGCATCCGGCGGATTGCCCGGAAGGCCGAGCGCCCGCGCGACGCGCGCCGCGATGACAGTCGGCCGATCGCCCACCGTCAGGATGCCATCGATCGGTCGCGTGCGCGTCGAATCCACGATTGCCGCGACGGAGGCGTCCTCGTCGTAGAACCGGATCGCGACGGCGCCGTCCTGCCACGGATCGTCGATCAGGTGGCAGCGATCGGTGGCGAACACGAGTTCAACACCGAGCCGCGCGGCAGCTTCACCAAACGATCGCGTCTGGTATCCGGTCGTCGTCGCGAGGACAAGAACCCTGGCCATTGGCCTTTAGCCCTGAGCCATTTGCATTTAGATCAGAGCCACCTGCTCTGAATTCGGTTCGGCTCAACAGTACCAAGGCTCGTTCAAGTACGGCACCGTCGCGCGAGCGCGTGCGGGACGCGACTGCGCACGCGGGCGCCCGGCGCGATCGTGCGCGAGACCGCGAATCGCGTCGAACAGGTCGCGACGGTTCGAGGTCAGTCGGGTGCCGACGAGCGTCGTCAGATCGGCGTGCAGCGCGTCGACACGTGGATCCGGATGCGACCAGCGGTACGTCAGCGTGACGGGATCGAACGGTCCGATGTGACGGCGCATCGCTTCGACCGTCAACAGCCGCGACCCCTCCGGCACGAGCAGCCGGATGGCGAGTTGAATCGGCGCGACGTGATCCACCAGATCCAGCTGCTGGATCGTGTCCACCAGCTCGCAGTAACTCCCGAGCGTCAGCCACGGATGGAACGCGACGAAAGTCGGCACCAGCGTGACGTTCGCGGCGCGGCACAATTCCACGGCCGCAAAGAAATCGGCGCGCGTATGCCCCTTGTCGAAGATCGCCAACACCTCGTCGTCGATCGACTCGACCGCGCTGGTGACGAACGCACAACCGGTGCCGGCAAGACGCGGCAGCAAGTCGCGCTGCTGCAGCAGGTGTTCGACCTTGATCGTGACGTCGTAGCTGACGTCGGGATGCGACGCGTGCAGCCCCTCGACGACGCGCATCGCGTGTGTGGGACCGTTGAAGAAATCGGGATCGCCGAAGGTGATGTGGCGGGCACCGGCGGCCACCTGCGCGTCGATATCGGCGAGCACGACGTCCGGCGCCACGATCCGGAATTGACCGTTGTAGATCGGGACGACGGGACAGTGCCGGCACACGTGCTTACATCCGCGGCTCGCTTCGGTGTAGCCGACGGTCCGCCGCGATCCGTCCGGCATCTGCAGCGACGCGTACTTTGTCAGCGGTGGCAGCGTCGATCGATCGGGGACGAGGAAGTGGATGCGCGGCAGCGTGGAAGCAACCACAGAACCCACGGAATCCACAGAAGATGTGTTGTGCTGTGGCTTCTGTGCGTTCTGCGGTTGTTTTTCCTGCGTGAAACGTACGAGCGCTTCCTCGAACTCTCCCCCAAACACCGCCTCGACGCCGAGCGAGCGCAGCCACGCTTCGTTCAACGGCGCGTAGAGGCCGAACGCGCAGATGCGCGCCTGCGGACTGATCGCGCGCGCTTTGGTGATCACCGGCGCCGCAAGCCGCGTCGCCGTATGCATCGGTAGATGGAAGGCGACGACGTCGGCGCTCGCGAGCGTCGCGTCCTCGAGTTTCTCCTTCGCGACGTCCGCACAGACGACATCGCAACCGCCCTGACGCAGCCACGCCGCGGCCGACGCCAGACCGAAGGGCTGACGGCCCATCTCATAGGTGCTGATCAACAACGCACGCACTACGCCCACCGCACTCTTTTGATTGTATGCTGACGCCAATGGCCGTTGCCGCCGCACACGTCGCCCCACCCGGTGATCGCGCGTTCTTCGGACATCCGCGCGGGCTCTCCACGCTCTTCTTCACCGAAATGTGGGAGCGCTTCAGCTACTACGGGATGCGCGCGCTGCTCATTTTGTTCATGACCGCATCGCCGTCGGTCGGCGGACTCGGGTTCAACACGGCGCTCGCGGGCGCGATCTACGGTCTCTACACGTCGAGCGTCTACATGGCGTGCCTCCCCGGCGGATGGATCGCCGATCGGCTGCTCGGCCCACGGCGCGCCGTGTTGTACGGCGGCGTGCTGATTGCGGCGGGGCACTTCAGCATGGCGCTGCAGTCGCTCGCGACCTTTTATCTCGGCCTGGTGCTGATCGTCCTCGGCACCGGTCTCCTCAAAGGCAACGTCGCGGTCATCGTCGGGCAGTTGTACTCGCGCGACGATCAACGGCGCGACGCCGGCTTCTCGATCTTCTACATGGGGATCAACCTCGGCGCGTTCATCGCGCCGCTGGTGTGCGGCTATCTCGGCCAGCGCGTCGGGTGGCACATCGGGTTCGGCGCCGCCGGCGTCGGCATGACCTTCGGCGTCATCCAGTACATGCTCGGCTCGCGCAACCTCGGCGACGCGGGCATTCGTCCGGCGCAAACGCTCGACGCGAACGGCAAGCGCTGGACCTCGATCGTGGCCCTGGCGCTCGTCGTCTTCGGCGCCGGCATGTTCGCCGGCGTGATCCCGATCGGCGCGAAGCAGATTGCCGACGCGGCGGGCGTGCTGTTGATCGGCGGCGCGATCGTGTTTTTCGCGTGGCTGTTCTTTTCATCGGGGTGGACGCCGATCGAAAAGCGCCGGCTGTACGCGATCGCCGCATTGTTCGTGGCCGCGTGCCTCTTCTGGTCGCAGTTCGAACAGGCCGGGTCGACGCTGAATCTGTTCGGCGACCGTGCATCGCGAACGGACATCTTCGGCTGGTCGTTCCCGAGCAGCTACTACCAGACGCTGCAGCCGCTGTTCATCATCACCTTCGCGCCGATCTTCGGGTGGCTGTGGCTGAAGCTCGGCTCGCGCGAGCCGTCGAGCCCGACGAAGTTCGCGTTCGGGCTGCTGCTCGTCGGAGCGGGATTTGCGCTGCTCGTGCCTGCGGCGATGCTCAACGCCACGGGCGTGAAGGTCAGCCCGATGTGGCTCGTCGCGACGTATCTGTTGCACACCTGGGGCGAACTGTCGCTCAGTCCGGTCGGCATGAGCGCGATGACGAAGCTCGCACCGGCGCGGATCACCGGCCTCATCATGGGCGTGTTCTATCTGTCGATTTCGATCGGCAACTTCACCGGCGGCCGCATCTCGTCGTTGTACGGGACGATGCCGTTGCCGACGTTGTTCGGTGTCGTCGGCGCCTTCGGCATCGTCGCGGGCGTCATCATGCTGTTCGTCGCGCCGTCGATCAAACGGCTGATGGGCGGCGTCAATTAAGGCCATGGCCCTCGAAGAGTACAAACGCAAGCGCAACTTCAAGAAAACACCCGAACCCGAAGGCAAGGTCCGTCCGAAGCAGGAGAAAGAACGGTTCTTCTGCGTCCAGAAGCATCTCGCCAGCCACCTGCACTACGACTTCCGGCTCGAACACAACGGCGTCCTGCTGTCGTGGGCAGTGCCGAAGGGGCCGTCGCTCGATCCGAAGACGAAGCGGCTCGCGATGGCCGTCGAAGATCACCCGTACGACTACGGCGAGTTCGAAGGGGTGATCCCCGAAGGCTACGGCGCCGGGATCGTGATGCTGTGGGACAAAGGCACCTGGACGCCCGAGTCGCCGGACATCGACGCCGCGTTGAAGAAGGGCGACCTCAAGTTCACGTTGAACGGCTACAAGCTCAAAGGATCGTGGGTGCTCGTGCGGACCGGCGGCCGCTACCCGGGCGCGCGCGGCGGCGGCGATCGCAGCTGGCTGCTCATCAAGCATCGCGACGAGTGGGCCGGCGATCTCGACATCACCGAGTTCGCGCCGAAGAGCGTCAAGAGCGGCGGCGACTTCGAGGACATCCTCGGCGAAGAGATGCCCGCTGTCTGGGAATCCCATCGGCCCGCGAAGGGTGGCGACGCGGGCGCGATGCTCGCTCAGATCATCGAGAAGGTTCGGAAACTGAAAAGTGAAAAGTCAGAAGTACGAAGTACGAAGACGAAGCCATCAGCCCGCCGCAAGAAGCCGACGCGATAGGACGCTCCAGAGCGCGTAGGCGAGCCGCAGGCGATCGTGACGCGCGATGTCGCTCGTCCAGAATTCTCCGGACACCAGCTCGCAGTGCTCGGGCAGCTTGCCTGGCGCGAGCGGCTCCTTGTGCTCCGCCGCGTAGCGCGTCAGCACATCGGGCTCGGGCCAGCGCATGTTGGTGATGACGACATCGACGTTGCGGTGCGTCGCTTCTTCGATGCGCGCGACGGCGTCGGCAGCGGTGAAGCCGGCCATGCCGCGCCCTTCGGTCAGCAGATTCGCAATCAGGATGATCGGGCCCTTCATCTCGGCGAGCGCCTCGGCGACGCCGCGCACGAGAAAGATCGGCATCAGGCTCGTGTAGAAGCTGCCGGGACCGATGGTCACGGCGTCGAACGCGGCGATCGCCTTGTGGACCGACGGATGGATCGACACCGGCGGCTCGAGCCAGATCTTCTTCACGAACCGCCCCGACGTCTGCCCGGCGTCGACCTCGACTTCCCCGCTCGTCATCGAGCCGTCACCGTACTCGGCGCACACCGAGGCCTGCTGGACGCTGACGGGCCACACGCGCCCGCGGCAGCCGAGCAGCGCGCGCAGTCCGTCGATCGCGTCGAGAAAATCGCCCGAGTAGCGCTGCATCATCGACAGCAGCAGGTTGCCGCCGGTGTGGCCACCGAGGCGCGCGTGCTCGAGCGTCGGCAGGCGCGCGAGGAGCACGCGCCGCGCCTCCTTTGCATTTCGCGATAGGGCTAACGCGCATTTCAGGATGTCGCCGGGTGGAAGCACACCCAATTCGTCGCGGAGCTGACCGGAACTGCCGCCGCTGTCGAACATCGTGACGACCGCGTTCACGTCGAGCCACGGATTGTTCTTCAGTCCGCCAAGCAAGCTGGGAAGTCCCGTGCCACCGCCGAAACATCCGACGCTCAATCGTCGTAAACGCATCAGGAGCCATTCTAGTCGACGGTACAATGACAGGTATGAACGAGCGCGTGGACACCCGGGTCCTCGAGCAGGATCTGAAGTCGATCTTCGGCACACGGCTGGTCTCGATTGCGACCTACGCCGGCCAGCACTCGCTGGTGATCGTCGACACGCTGCACGCCGACGATCTGCGTGCGTGCGCGAAGCGCGTGGATGCGTGGCACGATGCCCACCTCGCGACGCCGCTCGTCCTCGCCGCTCACGAGTTCGAGGACGCGCTCGACGCCTTCCCGCTCGAATTCGGTGCGATCCTCGCCGACCATACCGTCACGTTCGGCAAGGCGCCGTTCGACGGGTTGACCGTCGATCCCGCCGATCTTCGACGCGCGATCGAAGTGCAGGCGCGCAGTCACCTGCTCCACCTGCGCGAAGGCCTGATCGAAACGCGCGGGCGGTCGGATGCGCTGTCGCTGCTCATCACCGATTCGGCCGCGGCGTTCAGCGCCCTGCTGACCAGCGTCGCGCGCCTTGATCGATCGTTCGACGCGGGTCCCGTCGCGAAAGAGGTCGCCGCCCTCGCCGGCCATCATCACGATCTTGGAAACGCGGATGCCGAGCGGTTGTTTCCGGGGTACCTCGACGCCGTCGAACGTCTCGTGAAGCACATCGACACATGGTCCGCGTGATCACGAAGCAACCACAGAAGTCACGGAACGCACGGAAGCTTTATTCGTTCTGTGTGTTCTGTGTGTTCTGTGGTTGCTTTTTGCACGCAGCCAGCAGCCAGCTGCCCTCGCTGACGCAGCCGGTCAACGACTTCGCGCACGTGATCGACGGTTCGAGCGCGTCCGCGATGACGCGCATGATCGAAGCGCTCAAAGCGAAGACCGGTGACGTCGTCGTGGTCGCGACGGTGCCGACGATCGATCCGTACGGGGACATCAAGGAATACGCCGTCAAGCTGTTCGAGAACGGCGGGCGCGGCATCGGTGAAAAAGGCAAAGACAACGGCGTCCTGATCCTGCTCGCGCAGAAAGAGCACAAGGTCTGGATTGAGGTCGGGTACGGACTCGAAGAGTTCGTCACCGACGGCTTCGCCGGCGAAACGTCGCGCGAGTTCATGGTGCCGCGGTTTCGTCAGGGACAGTTCGGCGCGGGGCTGCTCGCCGGCACCGAACGGATC
>Ga0070741_10017852_pt1 | contig 11589 bp, 12 predicted proteins | sample Coa_R1_4_FD_66440 | JGI IMG/M metagenome (GOLD analysis project Ga0070741, IMG submission 66440) | Surface soil microbial communities from Centralia Pennsylvania, which are recovering from an underground coalmine fire - Coalmine... | ecosystem: Environmental > Terrestrial > Soil > Unclassified ...
AGGCCCTTGACACCGCGAATCAGTTTCCGGGTCTTAGCACTGCCGGAGTTGGTGTCATAACCGTCGCACGTGATGAGGCGCAGGCCATGGAACTCCAAGCGCCTGATAGCGCGCTCCACTTCAGGCTGGTCCCGTCCCAAACGGCTTTGCTTCCAAAGCAATAGCGTATCGAACTCCTTTCGCTCGGCCGCAGCCAACATTCGCTGGTAAGCGGGCCTGTCGTGGCGTGAACCGCTGATGCCGTCGTCTTTGAATACCTCGGCGATCTTCAGGCCGAGCTGTTTAGCTTTGTCAGCGCACTCGCGGACCTGCTGGTCACAGGACGATGTTTGCTCGCCTGTACTAGCACGGACATAGATAACTGCTCTCAAGGTACTCATTTACCTACCGCCTTCTTCTTAGTCATACCGTGCTGCTGGAGGATCAGTTCCAAGCCATCGCGCAAGTACACCTGCATCGGCACCCGGGTCCTCGCACTGAGGGCTTTCAAGGCCTCCGCCTGTTCAGGCTCCAAATAGGCCGCTATTTGAATCTTCTTCAATCGGTCGCTGCTATTCTGCCTTCGTTTTCCCGCCATCGAAGCCTCCAATTCCGTCACAATTAGTTAATATTAACAGATTGCATGGAATTTGGCAAGATGGCGGTCAACGGATGTCTTTTGGCCTCACCCGCTATCCCGGTCAACTGGGCTTTGCCACTGAGTCGAGCGAATACCCTCGCTTCGAAATTGAGAATCGATCCGGCATTGCAGCGGTAATGGTCAAATCAACATCCGCGGGATTCAGAAGCGCATTCAGGGGCGGAACAGGCCCCATCGCCCCCGGCATGCGAAGCAGAATCAGGCGGAGATCGAACTCGCCTGGCTGCAGTGGAGGCCCTCCTCCCATGACGTGCAAAGGAGGTCGATCAATCCAAGTGCCACCGCCAAGATTAAGCTCGCGAAGCCGAAGGATTCGTTCGGATGCGACGTCGCTCGCGGCCAATATTCGCTGACGAACCCAGTCATACAGACCACTTGTAGCATCGATTACTGCTTTATGTTTGTACCAGGCGCCAATAACCGTGGCTCGAATTACTATTTCATTTGCAAAGAACTCCCCACCTGGACCTATCAGCCGAACAGGCATTGCCATCCTTTGTAAAAATGATACATCAGCATTCACAATTGGATTCAACATTACTGCTTGGCGTATACGCTCAGTTGCCCAGTCAAACACCAAATTCCCGTCGAATAGTATCTTCTTCGGAGCTACCTTTGAGAGGTCTGGCAACTGACCCGCCGCTCTAAACTCCAACTGTACATTGGAAATCGAGACTTTCCGGCTATAGACGAGGTCACTAACTTCAAAACGAATTCGGTCGTCCCCGATTCTCAAAGCACCAAACGTACGAATGCCGACGCGCTGCGCCTTCGCGATAGCTGGCTTTGAAAAACCTGCGTTGCTGCAGACTATCGGGATGTCGATATCCAGGTCGCGCCGCTTTGAATCGAGGGCGTCTATAACCCCAATTCCAACACGCCCGGTGGAAGCACGGTCGTAGTCCTTACATTCGATCAAACCTTTGTAGGTTTTTCCACTAAGTGTCGCCGAAAACCCGACGTCTCGGTCTCGGCGACCGTCCGGTCCTGCTCGCCATTCGCCCTGTACAACGTTGGAAACGTTTCCAAATCCCTTCACTATATCGGAAACGGCGCGCTCGAATAGGATACCCTCCTTCGTCATGGTCCTCCCCACGGGTTCCCGGTGCCCGTCTAACCGTACTTCTAGCGATGTCTTGATTTTCGTTCAATCAAACCTTGACCCATTGCGACGCTACTTGGCGGCGACTCGGCTGTCAACGCCAAGCGGCTTGCAGTGCAATGGACGTAAGGCTATCAGGCCAACTCCCTTTGGAGTGCGGCCTAATTGAGCACCACTCAAAATCGCTTTTCGAAGAACTGGTTGCTGGACAACGGCACGCGTTCACGTTGATGAATCTTCCGGAACACATCGACTTCGCCGCCCGCATTCGGTCCAATCGCGAGACCTTTCACGTGCACTACACCACTACAGTCTGGACCTTCGACCGGATTGGCGGCGCGCAGTCCGCCATGATGGCCGTTATCGGGGATGAGCTTCTCCTTCTCGCGAAGGATCTGCTCATGAACCTGCTTGCGCTTGCTGGTACCCATGATGTTGTCCATATAATGCTGGACCCTCGGGTCTTCGACCGCCAAGATCTTCTTTTTCTTCTTAGTCCGTGCAATCTTCGACAGCTCAACGTTGTTTTCCGCGCCAGCCAATGGCTTCCTGAGACCCATTAGTTCGGGGGCCTGCTGGCATTTCTTGATTGCCTTGACAATTGGATCGTCGGCAGTGGCTCGTGCATCGCTCAACTTAGGCATACAAAACTCCAGCCGCACAATGCGGCGCTGTGAGACTCGTGTAAAAGGAACGCGCGCCGTGGCAGATGACGAAGACCATGGCGCGCGGCTGCAGCATTGCTTCCAGTGCGTCTGCAACCCCGCACCGCTGTCGGTGGTATAGCCCGACAACTTCCGTCACGCGCGCCGAGAACTGACGCCCTGACGGCTCCGCCAAGGAGGAAAATGAGAGGCACCTCGGCGGCAACCGCGCAGCACCTAGCGATGATGAGGATGGGCGATGCTGCGTGGCTAACTGATTCATGGTTTCCCCCACCCCGTTGAACTGAGTGGCGCTATCTGCACTCCTGGCGTGCTGTAAACGGAGTCTCGCTTCTCTTCTTCCTGCTTCTCCAATGCAGCAGACCGGTCGAGCACGTACTGTAGGATTCCAAACCCGCCATTGCTCAAACGGATAAGAGGCTGCAGCGCGTAGCGCAGTGCGTCTATGGTGTGGTTGTGCTTGTCTACCAGATCGGGCAATACGTCACCCGTGAGTCGATCCACTTTGTAGGAGTACAGTCGCATCTCCTGTGCCGTGTGCTCACACCGGGGATGCACAACGATGCGCTCAAATGAGCGAAGATACTTGACACCCTCTTCAACGCTATTCGGCCATTTCTCCACGCCTGCAACGCATGGATAGCCGTGGCGCTGTAAGTAACTGATGGTCTCGGGCCGGGCTGAGTCGGCACGAATGATGTGCTCCCGAGCCCCCGGGACGTGGTCGTAGAGGTCAGGCGTCTTGTCTGTATCGCAGCCCAGCCTGTACGCCTCATGCTCGATAAACAGCGTGCGCTCGTGGATCCAGCATCTAAGAAGTGTCGTCGGATCATTCGCGAAACCAAAGTCACTTCCGTGGTAGGGTCCGTCCCAGCTGGCCCCTGGCTCGAAGGATTCAACAACGTACTTACCTCGGAATACCTGGGCCTCACTCTGCTTTCGACACTCACCACCATAGACGTGGGCGTGCGCGTCTGGGTCCACGCGAAGCAAATACTGCCGGTGCGCTTCCATTTCTGTTGGGAAGAATGGATTATCTTGGTACGTGAAGTGCTCAACAAACGCATCAGGTGGCGTGTTCGTCACAAACATGTCATAGGTTGGATCGTGTTCGTCCTCCGGGTTGAAATTTATCCACAGCTCGCTATCCGTAGTTCTGATAGTCGGAATCAGCACTTCCCAGGAGGCAGTGGTTACCTTGGCAGCCTCCTCCACCCAGCAGATCGTGACACCCTCAAGGCTTCTAATCTTGTTGAGATTGGCATGTAGCCCTTCGAAGATGAATTCGGAGTTATTATGGCAGGTGATACTCTGATTTTTCACATCGAACCAGGGGCGCAGTCCCATCGAATCAATCTGATCGGATAACAACTTGTGGGACGACTCTGCGATAGATTTCTGGAATTCTCTTGCGCACAGCACGCGCTCCGTCTGTTCGAGCGCGGTCAGAATCAGCGCGCGAGCGATGGACCAGCTCTTTGCTGAGCCGCGCCCACCCTTGGGCACTCGATAACGCGCCTTACGGGTAGGATGCAACAGCCGAAAGTGCTTCGCCGGCAGATATACAGGTCTCGCGGGCGTTGGGGCTGTATGGCCGCATGGGACAACCGCGAGCACCACGCCACGATGCTTGGTGCATTCACGAGCAACTCGCGATGAGAATGCCTTCTGCGACTCGTCCAGCCCCGCCCACAACACGCGCGGTGCCGCCGTAGCAGCTTGCGCACGGGCAACCTGGGCCCGCGCCTGCCGCACTATTGCGCTCCTGCTCAGTGTCATCAGCGGACGTCCAGGCTCTGAAGGATCTGCCGTTTGCGAGCATCGGCGGCTGCGTACAGATTGCTAAAGCCTCCAACCTTCTCGTATGCTGGAAGATGTGGGACTGCAACCGTTAATTCCGCAAGGCCACGGCTTCCAATTGGCGTGTTGCCTGGCACTTGCGGTCCGAGTTCGTCCCGCGCCATTGCGAGCGCACTCATTTCCACAATGGCGTCCTTCAGTGCGTCAATCCTCGATTGGATCTCTGGCGCGAGCTCCCTCAACGCAATCTCGAGACCACGAACCCTCGTCCGCAAGCCCTCTTGCTGCGCGAGCTGCAGCTCTCTGCGCTTTTCGTCCAAACGTGCTGTGAGCTGAGCAACAGCGTGCGTCGCCATATCAGCGTCCTTTTCGAGCGCCGAAATGGTGGCTCCCTGCGTCGCTATCTCGCCATCGATGGCTTTCAGGTCTTGGGGCTTGCCATCGATGTACGCCGCCGCGCCGGACTGAAGGCGCTTCGCTTTCAGCGCAGCCAACTGCTGCTTCTGATGCCTCAGTGGGTTGAGAACACTCGCCTCAATATTGCGAATGCGATCGTTGATACCGGTCATCTCAGCTGCCAACGCTTGTTCCAGTGCTCGCTGTTCCTGAATACCGGGCTCGTCTACGGCAACTGCCGCACGCTTCGCGTCATTTTCGCCTAGCACACCCTTGATCTTCGCTAACACTCCCATAGTCATAGCTCCTCAAACTAACGCGCCCGTTACGGCATCCACCCATGCCGATCCGTTGAAGATTACGACCTTTCCTAGCGTGGTATCGACGTATCGATATCCAAACGGCGGTCCGAAAATCCGCGGATCGGAATTGGTGTTTGGCGGATAGGCTGGCCGCTGCACCGTCTGGCCGCTGGTGCCGAGACGCATGAATCCACGCGCCTCAAGTGCGTTGGCATCGGATTCGCTTACATCAATCGCGCTCCCAACAGCACACGAGTACGGTCGGCCGTTCACGTTCGCTGTCACAGTTCCCGCCGCAGCGTTTGCAGGGCACATGCGGACGTTGTTGATAATGCTCATGTGTATACCCTCATCTCAAATGGTAACCATAGGGGTTTTCTGGCAAAAGACCAGAAAAGCGCTCTTATTCGTAGAGGCGTATTAATCGGGTGCCCGCTACGGCAGCTCACGACGCGGGCCCTCCTCGACGGGATCGTCGTGTTCAATGACTGGGATGAGCGCCTGCCCATCGCGCGCAGCCTCAAGCTGCCGCCGCAATAACTCCAGCTCCTTTATTTCCTCTTGGTATTTGGCGAGCTGCGCGCCAACGTTGGCGACATACGTCAGCTTCGTGCCATCCTCCTTCGGCAGGAATCCCTTACGCATCGCTCGATACACCTTCGCAACTTGCCGATGCCAGTCTGCGACGGTGCGGAGACGTCCAACTTTAGGCTTTGGAATGACAACTCCTTCGATAGAGGTTGAGGCAGCACCGAGCTTTGTTTGCGCAGACGGGCGTATGGGAACACGTAACCCATTGACCTCACGTTTGTTTTTGCTATCAACGTGGTCATCTTTTCGTGCCTTTGAGCGATGAACCCGTTCACTTTTGCGTGTCATACGGCATCAACCCGTCGCCCGATTGCAGTGGCAACAGTGGGTAAAGTGGCATAGTTGCCATTTATTTCTATAAGACGGCGACATATAGAGAGAAAGGCTGATGACCCACTGGTCCCACTCTCGCCACTGTTGCGTCCCAGGCTCATCGATCGTGCTCACTCCATATCGGCAGTACTACCTTTATGCCGCGCCACCACGTTTTTCCGTTTGATTCTTTATGCTGGAATCCGCGCGCAGTGAGCCGTTTCTTGAACTCTTGACGAGACTCTGGATATCCACCATTCACCCCGCACCACTTCTCATAGTTCGCATACGCGACAGATGCTTCCATTTTTCCAGTCGTATCCTTTTCCACTCGCTCATCGAGCCAGCGTGAAACAGAGTCCATCTCCTCCTGATATTTCTTGATCTGCGCCCTAACCTTTTCTGGAATCCCGAGCCCGTTCTTTTGGTATTCGACGCACCCGTCGATAGCCCACTGTAAAACCCCCGGGAGCTCAGTCAACAGAGCCGCGTGAAGTGCCGTGTCCTGTTCTTCTTCGGTTAGCCGCAGTTCAAACGGGATTTCCACGATGCGATCCCATATGGCTTGATCCCCACCTTCGATGATCGGCCGATGGTTACAGCGAATGACGAACTTGCCTTCGACCGTGAAGCGAACGGGCGCAGCGTGTAGGCCGCGAACCGTAATTTCATCGCCACCAGTTAGCGTCTTGACCACTGCGGCGTCGAGACGCATTCCCTGCCCAACTTCAGAAGCTGTGATGTACCGCTTTCCGCGCAGCTTGAGCATGAACGGTTGGGCACTCTCGGAGTCCCTATCGGCCCGATGCTTCATTATCATTTCGGACTTGGCTGGCTCTCCATAATCACCGAACAACTTCAGCAGGGTTTCGATGAAAACCGATTTTCCATTGCGACCGACGCCATGCAGAAAGAAGATCAATCGCTCCGGATTGCCGCCTAACAAAAGGTAGCCAGAAAACCGTTGCATGAAGGCGACCATTTCCTTGTCGCCCATCATGATTTCCCGCACAAACTTCCGCCAACGTGGACAGTCCGCCTCTTTGTCGAATTCTGATGCGACGCTTCTTGTGACGAGCTGCTCGCGCGTGCCACTTAAAAGCCGACCTCTTTGCAAGTCAACTACACCCGATTTCGTCCCTAGCAGATAGGCATTTTGATCAAGATCTTCGGTAGCAACACGGATGCGCTTATCGGAACTCGCGAGATCGATTGCTCCCTTGATCACCGCCTTTCGATCGCAGTTGCTCCCCCACTTCAGCATGCTCTTGCGCCGATCCTTGTTACTGATCTTTGCGGCCTCCTGGAAGATCCAATGAATTGAACTCTTCATCGCTTCCTGTACATCTGGCGCCCGCGACGGCTGCCGCTCCCATAAGCTGCCGCTCCAGACGTACCAGCACTCCTCCTCGTTGTCGTATCGCACGTCACCGCTGGACTGCAGCAGGAACAGCGACGCGAGTCCGCCCTCTGTCGTTCGAAGCGCCGTTAGCCGGAGTCTTTCTAGGTCTTCCGACTTATCCCAGTCTTCACGGCGTAGTTGTTCAAACTTCTTTCGGCTGTATTTCTTCAAAAAGTCATCGAGACCGAGCTTCTTGTCGTCCTTCTCGGGCGGAATTCGCAGATACTGGACGTCAGCGCCTTGCGTCCGGAGCCAATCTCCGAACAGCAGATACGGCAGTAGAACGTGATTGTTCTCTGTGATGTCGGCATCGAAGATCGGAATAACCTCCCGATTGCGCCACTCGTACTGGAGGAGTTGAGGTAGCGGTTGGCGATCCTTCTGCCAGTTCCAAGATCCGGCGAGAGCGGTTGCCGCGCCACCCTCCGTCACCATGGCAAGCGCCCTGGTCGGCCCTTCACCGATGACCAACGGCTTCTTGGGATCAGCGCGTAAGTCCCGTTTGGTATAACCGAAAGATTCTGGCAACACAGGTTCATATAGCCGACTACCTCTACCAGCAGTCGAACGGAATTTGTCCTTATCTCTCTCAAGCAGACGTGCGGTGCCGTAGTGCTTATTGATCGGAAATAACAGCGCTTCTTCTCGACAGTCCTTGCCGAAAAGTCTTGCAGACTCCTCGGGACGTAGCGAGCGCAAATTGTTCAGCTTCGCCACTTCGTGAGAGACCCCCCGATCGCGGTAGTATTTGCGTGCTTCCGAAGTGAGCTGCGGCGAGCCCTGCTCCATCCAGTTAACCATGAAGCTCACTGCAGTGTCCTCCGCGACATGTGCCGCGTGTAAGCGCAGCGAACCGCCTGCATCGATGGCTGGGGCGATTCGTGCGCAATAATCAACACACCACCTGTCTCGCGGACTTCATACAGAGTCACATGCACGCCCTCGCGCTCGACCATCGTGATATGCGCCCTGGTCTGCGGATCGAGCATGCAATGAGTAATCTCCATCAGCGCGCGCATGAGCGCGTCGTCATCAATCGTCTTCTCTCTATGTTTCGCCATCTTTTGACCCGTCCCGTTCTTGAACGGCGAGGCTGCCAGCCCATACTTGGCAGCCTCGCCGGCTGTCACCACGTCAAAACTTTGTTTTCTTTGCGGGTTGTCTTGTTCCGGCCGCGCTTCTATTTGCGGCCGGCATACTCTTTTCAGCCGTTATCGCAGAATCAACAGCAGCCCGAGCGAAGCACCGCGCAAGATCGTGCAGGGCATGGCGATCAAGTATCGGTGCCGTCGCAGTGCCGTTGCTCTGCGTTGGCCTTCGTGGCGCGCCCACGACGCTCCCTCAGCCGGTGGCTGCTGGATGGAGTTGTGGTTTCTTTGATGGCCTACGACGCTGCCGGCTGAAGGCGCGAATGTCCTTCATGCGGAACAATCGGCGGCCATTTGCGTCCCGCCGACATGCCAACCTGTTGGTGTCAGTCAGGTAGCGAACGTAGGGCTCGGAGATTTTCAATGTACGCGCGGCATCCCGCACGCCGAAGAGCTCTTGAGCAAGAAACATTACGTTAGTCACTTCGTTCCCCAACGGGAACCAGCGACGCGTAGGTAAATTGCCGCCGGCCCCCCGCATAGCGCGAGAACGAGAACAGCGACGTGTAACTGGCAAGACCACACCTACATGTGGCTTTGTTGGGGGCGGAACTCGAAAGGCACCCCCGGCCAGAACTCCGAGCCGGACCCCTAATCAGGGGTCTGATACACCGCCCTGCGGTGCTCCTTGGCCTAACTTTCTATACCGCCACGGGCACTTTGGTACTCCCGACCAAAACTCACGTGACCGTTGAGCGTCTTATTTTTTCGGCGGTATGGGGCCCGGCTACGCCGTACCCATAATTATTATAGCCTCACGGCCCTTTGGCCGGGCAACTAAATTGCCTGTACGCTCAACAAGTTACAAGCGCACGGCAGCAACCCGCCCGGCGGGCCATAACTCAACGGCGTGCACAACGCTTAACCCTTCGTAACGCTTCCAAAGGTTCATGTTTGTTGTTGTTGTTGTTGTTTTTTTTCTTCAACCTCCTACACCCGCCGGCGCTATGGGCGCACGGCCTTGACCTGCTTATGCGCAGATCGTAAGGACTCCGCCATGCAAATACCTATCCAGGGCGCGCGGAGTAACACTACTGGATAAACTAGCAACTCCCGAGTACGCTTGTCCGCCACTCGACAGATAGCTGAGGGACAGAGAGTGCTGGCGGACTTGGACGAGCTTGTGCTTCATTGTAGGGACGAAAGGGCCAGGGCATACATTAGCGAGGCGGTTGCCTGCTATAAAGTTGGGGCTTACCGCTCCGCAATCATCGCAACTTGGATCGCCGTCACGTTCGATATCATTGATAAGTTGCGCGAGTTGTCTTTGGCTGGTGATGGGGCTGCAACTAAACTGATTGAACACTTTGATGCGATAACCACAGCCAACGATGTGCCGAGCGCACAACGGTTTGAACGACAGCTACTACCAGACGCACGAGACAAGTTCGAACTCATATCGGCCCAAGAGTACATCGACCTCGAGCGTCTACAGACTGATAGACACCGATGCGCGCACCCGTCTCAGTCTGGCGTAGGCGAGGTTTTCTCCCCGAGCGGAGAACTTGCTCGCGTCCACATCCGGTCCGCCATAGAGCATCTGTTGCGACACGAGCCGGCCCAGGGAAAGGCCGCACTCGAAAACATTCTTGGTACGATCGAATCCAACTACTTCCCTGTTCGCGAGTCGAAGGCGCTGGTTATTCTTGGGAAGAGCCCGCTTCGTCGTCCGCGCCCCTCGCTTGTGCGCAACCTTACGTTGGTTCTATTGAAAGGTCTCATAAAGGGCGCCGATCACAATGTAATGTGGAGGCGAACGACGGCATTCACTTGCATTCGAACCATGCACCCGGCCCAATGGCTTCAGACTGTTCAGCAAAACCTCACGCGATTAGTGCGTGCCATCTCGGCGCCAGACGAGATGATGCGCGCTGCTACGCTATTGTACGTTCATCCAGACGTCGCAAACTCACTAGAAGATGATCAGGTTGTGAGGCTCTCGGAATTTGTTAAGAAACTACCCAAGCAATACATTACAAGACTGTCGTCGATTTTGGATACCGGTCCACTGAGCGAGGCTGTAGCTGCACGAATAAGAGCACTAACGCTCGAGGAACTCCGGATGATATCCGACGAGGATCTCTTTGGGCTTGAACCTCAGCTCTGCGAAAGACTCATCGACGGGTATATTCAAGTCACGAGTTTTGATCAGGCAAACGAATGGGCCAAGCTTCTACAAACGAACATACACTCCCTCAGCGAACATCAACTTAATACCCTTCTTGAAGGAGCGATCGCTAACGACCAGATCCGCGGCAGTTTTCAACTTAAGCACGTGATCGCAGCAATCAAGAAATTGGAAAAAGCAAAAACATCAAAGATTGCCGAGCTAACCGAGCTTCTGGAAATGACCTCAAGTTAACTGAAACATAACAGTATATGATAAAATAATAACAACAGCTTATGTTAGAAACATTGTTATTTATCTACGCTGCTTGAGAGGGATCGAGTAAAACTCTGATAAGCACTTCTTACCACCCATTCAGAGCGCGTCAAGGGCAACCCAAACTTCCTTCGACGAAATGAACTGTATCCGCCCAGACGCCATACATATCGGCCTGTACGAAGCAACCTTCGATCTTCGCAGAAGTCGGTTGCTCTAGTCCAGAACTTGTGCATATTATGTTCCGCACTCAGACAAACATCTGAGTGAAGCGGCACGCCACAGTGTTGGTAGCACTGCGGCGCGCCTGACCATAACCGACCTGATTGGAGGCCAGTCATGGCTGTCGCAGATTCTATCCGCTCCAGGCGGAAAGGGAACCTTTCGCTCAAAAAATCTTCGTCGCGTCCAGCGCGGAGTCACTCTAACGAGCAGGGTTATTCCAAAGATCCCAAGGCTCGAAAACCCGCCGACGTGCTACGGAAGCGTAAGGCCGAGCGGCCCTATGTCAGTCCGACACATGCAATCCGCGAGATACGTGCGGGGGTCTCCATAACGGCGCTCCACGAAATCCGCGCCCGCCTCGGCCTCATCAACTCGACGGCCATCGTCGTGGGGTACGCACTCAAGGGTCAAAACTGCCTGTTAGACGGCGACGCTGCTGATGTTCTCAAGCGTCACGTCAGCGACCCGCTGTTCGGGCAAATCTTGAACATCGATCGGCTCCTCGGGGAGGATGTCGACCAAGATGATGGCGAGGACGAAGGGGGCGCGGAATGAGCACCGACCCCACGAGGACGCAGCAACTCGTCGAGAGCGTCGCGAAGGAGCGTACCGCGCTCGGCGAA
>Ga0070741_10017853_pt1 | contig 11588 bp, 8 predicted proteins | sample Coa_R1_4_FD_66440 | JGI IMG/M metagenome (GOLD analysis project Ga0070741, IMG submission 66440) | Surface soil microbial communities from Centralia Pennsylvania, which are recovering from an underground coalmine fire - Coalmine... | ecosystem: Environmental > Terrestrial > Soil > Unclassified ...
TGCGTGCTCGAGGAGCCACTCGGCACCGTCCCCCCACGCCTCGACCCGGACGCGGTCGCCTTCGGAGACGAGGTGCGCCGTGACCGGGCCCTCGGGCGTTCGCGAGGCGCGCCAGACCTCGCCCGGCGAGGTTCGCATCGTCGGGTCGCCGCCACCGCGCCGGAGCGGCGCCAGCGTGCGCGCCACGTCGATCGGGAAGGCGGCGGTGACCGTTCGGGAGCGCATCCCCGGAAGCCTACGGGGTCGATGCCCCGGCCGCGGCATTGACCGAACGAGCCGTCCGGTCGCACCATGAGGCCATCGCGCGTCGAGCGCCGCGCGGGCACGCACCGGCGCGGTCTCGGAGGGGAGGTGCGTCATGGCCGTTCGTGAGGTCGCTCCCGGCACCGCAACCGATCACGTGGTGGTCGATCGCTACACGGATCTGGTGGGGCCGGGCAACGAGATGCTCGGTCCGGTCGCCGACGGGGGCCGCATCGAGTACCTGACCGTCCCGGGTTGCTGGGGACCGATGATCACGCCCTCGCTGCGTTCCGGGCACGAGGTCACGCTGCCGGTGGCCGTCGAGGGCGCGAAGGTGGGCGACGCAGTCGCGCTGCACGTCGAGAGGCTCGAGCAGCTCTCGCGCGCGACGACCTCGGGCACCCACACCGGGTGGGAGGGCCGGTACATCTCCGACCCGTTCGTCGCCCGGATCTGCCCGACGTGCCGGGACGCCGGCCGGCACTTCCTGTACCCCGACACCTACCTCGACGGGATCGGGGAGGGCGCGGTCAAGTGCTCCACGTGCCACTCGGAAGTGATCCCGTTCCACATGGTCGAGGGCTACACGATGGCCTTCGACGAGCAGATGTCGCTCGGTGTGACGGTGAGCCCCGACCGCGCGCAGGAGCTCGCGCGCGAGGCTCGCGAGTGGGTCGTGCTCCAGGAGCACTCCACGCAGCATCCGATCGTCGCGCTCGGCAAGGCCGACCTCGTCGGAACGATGACGCGCGTGCGGGTCTCGGCCGGCAACCTCGGCTCGATCCCGGCGATCGACCTGCCCTCCTCGCACAACTGCGGGGACTTCGGGGCGTTCCTGATCGGGGCCGAGCACGAGTTCGCCGTCACCGAGGAGCAGCTCGAGATGCGCACCGACGTCCACATGGACATCGACTCGGTGCGCGAGGGGAGCGTGCTGATCGTCCCGGTCAAGGTCGACGGCGCGGGGATCTACGCGGGCGACGTGCACGCGATGATCGGCGACGGGGAGGTGGCCGTCCACACGACCGACGTGTCGGCGCGCGTGGTCGTGCGGGTCGAGGTCATCAAGGGCCTCGAGCTCGACGGGCCGATCCTCCTGCCTCCGGTCGAGGACCTGCCGTTCCTCGCCCGGCCGTTCACGAAGGACGAGGTCGACCGGGCGATGGCCCTGGCGATGGCGCACCGGACCAAGCTCGAGGGGCCGGTGATGCCGATCCAGGTGCTCGGGTCGGGGCCGTTCATCAACGCCGCGGTCGACAACGGCGTGGAGCGAGCCGCGAAGCTCCTCGGCATGACGGTCGACGAAGTGAAGAACCGCACGACGATCTCCGGCGCGGTGGAGATCGGGCGGCTGCCGGGCTTCGTGCAGATCAACCTGCTCGCACCGCGCGAGCGGCTGGAGCGGCTGGGGATCTGGCACCTCGTCGAGGCCCAGTACGGCGCGCCCGAGGGCTGGTGATCGCGGCGATCTGGTGCGCGTCCACGTCACGCTGAGGGGTGCGCTCGCCGACCGCCTGCCGGACGGACGGGGTGAGGTCGACGTCCCCGACGGCTCGACCGTCGGGGACGTCGCCGATCGTCTCGGACTCCCCGGCCGGCACTGCGTGTTCGTCGTGAACGGTCAGACCGCGAAGACCGACGCCGGGCTCGGCGACGGCGACCGGCTCCAGGTCTTCCCGCCGATGGCCGGCGGCTGAGAGAGAGAGGTCGGCGCGGCCGCACGGTGGCGTATCCTTCGACCCGACCGGCGTGGAGACACGGCACTCGATGGCGAGAGCGAAGACCAGCAGCTCCAAGAGCAACGGGGCGACGCTCGGCTTCGAGGCGACGATGTGGGCGGCCGCGGACAAGCTCCGGGGCCACATGGATGCCGCCGAGTACAAGCACGTCGTCCTCGGCCTGGTCTTCCTGAAGTACATCTCGGACGCGTTCGAGCGGCTCCACGCCAAGCTCGAGGCCGATCCGCAGGCCGATCCCGAGGATCCCGACGAGTACAAGGCCGAGAACGTCTTCTGGGTCCCACTCGAGGCCCGGTGGCAGACGCTCCAGGACGCCGCGAAGTCACCGCAGATCGGGGCGCTGGTCGACGGGGCGATGGACGCGATCGAGCGCGAGAACCCCTCGCTGAAGGGCGTGCTGCCGCGGGACTACGCTCGGCCCACGCTCGACAAGCGGCGCCTGGGCGAGCTGATCGACCTCATCGGGACGATCGCCCTCGGCGAGGAGGACAACAAGGCCAAGGACGTCCTGGGGCGGGTCTACGAGTACTTCCTCGGGCAGTTCGCGAGCAAGGAGGGGAAGAAGGCCGGGGAGTTCTACACGCCCCGGTGCATCGTCCGGCTGCTCGTCGAGATGATCGAGCCCTACAAGGGCCGCGTGTACGACCCCTGCTGTGGCTCGTCGGGGATGTTCGTTCAGTCCGAGGAGTTCATCCGCGCCCACGGCGGCAAGCTCGCCGACATCTCGATCTTCGGGCAGGAGTCGAACCCGACGACGTGGCGCCTGGCGAAGATGAACCTCGCAATCCGCGGTCTGGAGGCGAACCTGGGGCCCAGGGCCGACGACAGCTTCCACCACGACCTGCACCCGGACCTGAAGGCCGACTTCATCCTGGCGAATCCGCCGTTCAACATGAGCGACTGGGGAGGGGAGCGTCTGCGCGACGACGCGCGCTGGCGGTTCGGCACCCCGCCCGCCGGGAACGCGAACTTCGCCTGGGTCCAGCACATGATCCACCATCTGTCGCCGTCGGGGATCGCCGGGTTCGTGCTGTCGAACGGAAGCCTGTCCTCGAACCAGTCCGGCGAGGGCCAGATCCGCCGGAACATCGTCGAGGCCGACCTGGTGGACTGCATCGTGGCGCTGCCGCCGCAGCTCTTCTACGGGACGGCGATCCCCGCGTGCCTGTGGTTCGTGGCGAAGGACCGCTCAGGCAAGCCGACGAAGGGCGTGAAGTACCTTCGTGATCGCCGCGGCGAGGTGCTGTTCATCGATGCGCGGAAGATGGGCGTGATGGTGAGCCGCGTCCACCGCGAGCTCACGGACGAGGAGGTCGCGCGGATCGCGGGGACCTACCACGCCTGGCGCGGCGAGCTCGACGCGGGCGAGTACGCGGACGTGCCGGGCTTCTGCAAGAGCGCGACGCTGGAGGAGATCCGCGAGCACGGCCACGTGCTCACGCCTGGCCGCTACGTCGGAGCTGGGGAGGTCGAGGACGACGACGAGCCGTTCGAGCAGAAGCTGAAGCGCCTCCTCGCCGACCTCGAGGACCAGTTCGCCGAGTCCGGCCGATTGGAGCGTGAGATTCGCGCGAGCCTTGCCGGATTCAGTGATGGCTAGTCTTCTGCCTACTGCCAGTCTCGGTGAGGTGGCTGAGAACCGCGACTCACGCCGAATCCCGCTGTCGTCGCGGGAGCGTGCCGTTCATCAGGGACCTTACCCCTACTACGGGGCAACAGGCGTCCTCGACCATGTCGACGACTACCTCTTCGAGGGACGTCATCTACTCATCGCCGAGGACGGTTCGGTCGAGACTGATGACGGTCGGCCGGTTCTCCAACTGGTCGATGGGCGCTTCTGGGTAAACAACCATGCCCATGTACTCAGGGCTGCCACGGACGAAGACACCCGCTACCTCTATTACGCCCTCTCAGCCATCAACATACGACCTTACCTGAGCGGGTCCGTTCAACTGAAGTTGACACAGGCCAATCTCAACCGCATCCAGGTGCCTTATCCTGGGGCGGGGACGCGGGCCCACATCGCCCGTGTACTGGGTGCTCTCGACGACAAGATCGAGCTGAACCGACGGATGAACGAGACGCTGGAAGCCATCGCCCGAGCCATCTTCAAGTCCTGGTTCGTCGACTTCGACCCCGTCCGCGCAAAGATGTCCGGCCGTAAGCCTGCAGGCATGAACACCGAGACCGCAGCTCTCTTCGCGGACTCGCTGGAGGTATCAGCCCTCGGAGATGTCCCCGCTGGGTGGGCGATCGGCTCCATGCGAGACCTCATCACGCTCAGCCGGGAGAGTATCCATCCCGATGACTCGCCTGATGAGGTCTTCGACCACTACAGCATCCCGGCCTTCGACGAGGGACAGCGCCCGGCGCGTGAGCATGGGTTGATGATCCGCAGCAGCAAGTTCGTGGTCCGCTCGAACGTGGTGCTTCTCTCGAAGCTCAACCCGAGATTCCCGCGTGTGTGGCTGCCGGACCTCACGTCCGAGCGGCGGGCGATTGCTTCGACCGAGTTCCTCGTGGCCACGCCTCGGGCCGGTTACTCGCGCGAGTACGTGTACTCGCTCTTCTGCTCTGACCAGTTCATGGAGCGGTTCTCAGGGCTCGTGACCGGCACATCTGGCAGCCATCAGCGCGTGAAACCCAACGACTTCCTGGAGATGTCCGTTGTAGTTCCTCATCCGCGCGTGGTGGAAGCGTTCTCGGCCGCAACTGGGGCCCTGTTTCGGACCATCGCTGCCAACATCCACGAGTTAGAGACTCTGGCAACGATACGCGACACCCTTCTGCCGAGGCTGATCTCCGGCGAGATTCGACTTCGCTAGAGTGGGGTCGCCTGATGTTGCTGCCTGAGGAGGCAGAACCGGAGTTCGGGCTCTCGTACCGGGACTACTTCGACATGTGACCTCGCGACCCGCCGCTTCTGTGCACCCGTATCCGTGCTCTCGCGAGGGCCGCCCGCAGGGTGATCTGGGCCCTCAGTGCTCCTGATCCTCGCGGATCTCCGTGCCCCTGTGTTGCGCTCAGGGGGGACGACTGCCTCGCCGAAGGCCACATCCACCGAGCGGTTATGGCCGCTCGACTGGACCGCTGTCGCCGCGACAGCGACGCTGGTGGATGGAGTCGGCCACGAACTCGATGCCGTCCGGCGTGTTCGCGGATATCTGCCGGACGCCGGTGGGTCCCGGCTCGGGGGCGAGGATCGCCCTCACGGCCTGCTCAAGCTCCGCGGCGACCGCGGCGCGATCCTTCCGCGATAGGCGGGGGTCCCGGAGCCTCTCGAAGTGCTGCACGTACGAGGGTCCGTATGTCGCCCACGTCTGCGCCGCCGTCGGCGCGACGCGAGGCAAAGCACTGCTGAAGTGCTTCCGGAGAAGCCGGTTGGGTCCGAGGTCCTGCATGAGGTCCGAGAAACCGAGTTCGAGTGCCACCTCGTTGACGTGTGTCGGGGTCACGTCCTGTCTGCGAGGCACGAACTGGGCTTTGGCGTCAGCCACGTAGAAGCCGAAAGCCTTGGCCATCGTGAATGTCATGTAGGACGCGCGCCGACACACGAGGACCGGGACGATTGGGACATCGGGGTGTCGTTCCTTGAGGCGCGCGCTCTTGTACAGAAGCTGGTGGAGCCGCTCGGAGTCCGGGTAGATCCATTCCCGGACGTTCTTCACCTCGACGAGGATCGTAACGACGGCCCGGGTGATGCCGCTCATGTCCGTGACCTGAACGTGGGCGGCACCATCGAGCGGGCCGCCAGGGACGGGAGCCCCGAAGAGAGAGGCCACTGGTCCGCCTTCTGGGCGCTCGAGGCGATAGCCCGCGGCGGGCGCCACGTCCACGAGGGACGCATGAGCGACGCGTTCGCCAGCTGGGCCGAGTAGGTTTCGACGGACCGCCCAGCTGAGGTAGCGCGCCTGGAGAAGGCGCTTGCGCGCGGCCGCCCGTTCGAAGGCCTTCTTGCGACGTCGGAGATCCGCCAGGTGGAGCACCGAAATGGCAGCGCCGCCCCGCGTCGCTCCTGGGCTCTCCTTGATGACCCCTTCGCGTCGGAGTTGAGTGCGGGCCGTCGTGAGGTGGTGTGGCTGGACGGGGCGTCGCAGCGAATGCCACGCGTGATCAGCGACCTTTGCTTCGACCTCAAGCCAAACAGCGGCATGCTCCTCTTCGAGGAGCTCAAGGATGGCCTTCCGGCCGAGAGCCACCCAGTCAGCGGTTCTCACCAGGGCATCTTGCCGGAAAGCGGCGTTTCACGGATCTCGAGCCCTAGAGACATAGGAGTAGTTGGGGGCGGCTGGGGAGGGCCGGGGCGGGAGCGGCACGAGCGAGTCTCGACAAAGACCCTAAACTTGACAGAGCCCACAGCCGACCCGTAAGGTACGGAGGGGAGGGGAACGCATGGACGGGAGCGAGCTGCTGAACGTCAGGGAGACGGCAAGGCGGCTGAGGGTGCACGAGAACACTGTGCGGAACTGGGAGCGGCGCGGACTCCTGCGCGCCGTGCGCCTGCCAGGCTCCGGATTTCGACGTTTCGACGCCGCGGACGTGGATCGGCTCTGGAAGGAGATGACGAGCTATCTCGCTCCTGCGGACACCGGCCCCGTCGTGGAGCCCAGGGTGCCCCTTCGGGGCCGGATCGTACACGGCGATCTTGACTGAAGTGGGTGTCACGGCTGTGTCCTAGCATCGCTCTGTGCCCGACGAGGTTCGGCCGGACGACGACGAGTACTACGAAACCCGACTCGAGCTCCTGAGCCAGGGCGACATCTTCCGCGACGTCCCGCTCGCGTATCCCTCGCCCGCCCGGGAGATCGTGGAAGAGGAGAGTGCTGCAGGGCGCCGCTTCCTCTCCGGGCCGTTCGAGACCGGGCTGGCGATGCTCACGACACCGACGTGCTCGATGCGCTCGCAGACGGATCCCAGCGCATACGCGAATCCCGTCCGAACCTTGGTCCCGGTCATGCCGCTGGACGATGGCCTCAAGCGATCCCTTGGCCTGGATGCCGCGAAGCTGGGGCTCTTGCGCAAGTACGACCGATTGATCAACTACATGTACCTCCCTGCTGCCCCTGCGTACGGACTGCCCGAGAGCCTGGTGTTCCTGTACATGCCGGTGACCCTCCACCATGACCTGATCGACGGGCAACAGCTTGCTCTCCAGGGCGCACGCCAGCTCCATCGGAAGCTGGTCTGGTTCGCGAGTGGGCTGCTGCTTCCGCGCGAGACGTTCGAGCCGCCGATGGATTGAGGCACGGAGCTGGAGGCTCCAGCATGGTTCGGAGATGAGGGAGATGCCGGCGGATCTGATCGCGGGACTTGAGCAGGTGCTCGAGCGACTTGGCCTCGACCGGCCGGACGCCGCCCGCGAGGATCCTGGGCGTGAGCCCCAGCACGGTCGGGCGGTGGCTCCGGCGCGACGTCAGGCCCCGTCCCGAGGCGGGTGAGCGGCTCCGCGAAAATCATACCTGTCCTCGAACGCCTCACCAGGTCACTTCGGCGGGAGGCGGCGCGGAGCTGGCTCTTCACCCCGAACCCGCTCCTCTGGTACCAGAAGCCGGCGGAACTCCTCCGGGAGGGCCGATATCGCGAGGCGCTTGGCGCGGTCGATCAGCTCGCCGAAGGGGTGATCACCTAGAGGTCGTGGCCGACATGCTAGATTGCACTTCTTGCGGGGAGTCGATGGCCACCTTGCGCCACCGGCTCCCTCATTCCTTCCCCGTGGCCTGCCTGATCGTTCCCACTGCCCGCGGCCGGTAGAGTTCCGTTCCGACGCATGGCTGCGCGGGCCGGGATCAGCGAGTCGGTGGTGGAGGATCTCCTCCTGGACTGGCTCGGCTCGCTCGGGTACGAGGTCCGCCATGGCGCCGAGATCGCGCCGGGGGAGCCCAGCGCCGAGCGCGATGACTACCGTGAGGTGCTCCTCCTCGGGCGGCTGGAGGGCTCGCTCCGGCGCCTGAACCCCGGCGAGCCGGAGGCGGCCATCGCCGAGGCCGTCCGGCAGATCCGCAAGGTCGACACGCCCGACCTGGTCGCCGCGAATCGCCGTTTCCACCGGATGCTCGTGGACGGGCTGGAGGTCGAGCTCCCGGCGCCGGGCGGCGGCGTGCGCGGTCACCACCTTCGCCTGCTCTACTTCGACGATCCCGCCGGGAACGACTGGCTCGCCGTCAACCAGTTCACGGTTCAGGGCTCCCAGGTCCGCCGGCCGGACGTGGCTGTCTTCGTGAACGGTCTGCCGCTCGCCGTGGTCGAGCTCAAGGACCCCACCGACGAGCAGGCCACGGTCTGGAAGGCGTACAACCAGCTCCAGACCTACAAGCAGGACATCCCGGCGCTGTTCGGTCCGAACGAGCTGCTGGTGATCTCCGACGGCGTGGAGTCGCGGCTCGGCTCGCTCACCGCGCCGAAGGAATGGTTCCTGCCCTGGCGGACGGTCGAGGGGGATGCTCTGGCGGCCGGCACCGAGAACACGCTGGAGGTGCTCGCCCGCGGGGTCTTCGAACACGAGCGCTTCCTCGACCTCGTGCGGCACTTCGTGGCGTTCGAGGACGACGGCGTCCAGGTCCGGAAGGTGATCGCCGGGTACCACCAGTTCCACGCCGTGCGCAAGGCCGTCGACCGCACGATCCTGGCCTCGAGCGAGGAGGGTGACCGGCGGGCGGGCGTGGTCTGGCACACCCAGGGCTCGGGCAAGAGCCTCACGATGGCGTTCTTCGCCGGGAAGCTGATCCTCCACCCCGCCATGGCCAACCCGACCATCGTCGTCCTCACCGACCGGAACGACCTCGACGACCAGCTCTTCGGCGTGTTCAGCCGCTGCTCCGATCTGCTGCGGCAGACGCCCGTGCAGGCGGAGGATCGAGCGCACTTGCGCGAGCTCCTGAAGGTCGCCTCGGGCGGGGTCGTCTTCACGACGATCCAGAAGTTCCTGCCCGGGGAGCGCGGGGACCGGTTCCCCATGCTTTCGGACCGGCGGAACATCGTGGTGATCGCCGACGAGGCGCACCGGAGCCAGTACGGGTTCGTCCAGGGATTCGCACGCCACATGCGCGATGCGCTGCCGAACGCGACCTTCGTCGCCTTCACCGGGACGCCCGTCGAGCTCGACGACCGGGACACCCGAGCGGTCTTCGGGGACTACATCGACATCTACGACATCCAGCGGGCGGTCGAGGACGGCGCGACCGTCCCGATCTACTACGAGAGCCGCCTCGCGAAGCTCGATCTCCTCGAGGAGGAGAAGCCGCGGATCGACGAGGAGTTCGAGGAGGTCACGGAGGACGAGGAGGCCGAGCGCAGGGAGAAGCTCAAGACCAAGTGGGCGCAGCTCGAAGCCGTCGTCGGGACGGATCGACGGCTCGAGATGGTGGCGCGGGACCTCGTCGAGCACTTCGAGCGACGGCTGGCGGCGATCGACGGCAAGGCGATGGTCGTGTGCATGAGCCGCCGGATCTGCGTGGAGCTGTACCGGCAGCTCGTCGCGCTCCGCCCCGAGTGGCACGCCGACTCGGACGGCGAAGGCGTGCTCAAGATCGTGATGACCGGCTCTGCCTCCGACGTGGCCGAGTGGCAGCCGCACATCCGGAACAAGGCGCGGCGCGAGGCGCTCGCCAAGAGGTTCCGGGACCCTGACGACCCGTTCAGGGTCGTGATCGTCCGGGACATGTGGCTGACGGGGTTCGACGCACCGAGCCTGCACACGATGTATCTGGACAAGCCGATGCGCGGGCACACCCTGATGCAGGCGATCGCCCGCGTGAACCGGGTGTTCCGCGACAAGCCCGGCGGGCTGGTCGTCGACTACATCGGGATCGCCGACGACCTGCGCCGCGCGCTCGCCACCTACACGCAGAGTGGGGGGAAGGGCCAGGCCGCCATCGACCAGGAAGAGGCCGTCCGGGCGATGCAGGAGCGGTACGAGGTGTGTCGGGACCTGTTCCACGGGTACGACCACCTCGCGCTCGTCGCCGCCCCGCCGAAGGAGCGGGTGAAGCTGATGCCGTCCGCGGTCGAGCACCTGCTGACGCAGGAGGGCGGCAGGGAGCGGTTCGTGAAGGCCGTGGTGGGGCTCTCGAAGGCGTTCGCGCTGGCCGTCCCGCGCGAGGAGGCGATGGCCATCCGGGACGAGGTCGGCTTCTTCCAGGAGGCGAAGGCCTGGCTCGTCAAGACGGACCCGCGCATGGGCCCGGGGCAGGAGGACCTCGACCATGCGATCAAGCAGATCGTCTCGGAGGCGATCGCGCCGGAGGGCGTGATCGACATCTTCGAGGCGGCCGGGCTGCCGAAGCCCGACATCTCCCTGCTGTCCGAGGACTTCCTGTCCGAGGTTCGGGAGATCCCCCAGAAGAACCTCGCCGTGGAGCTGCTCCACAGGCTGCTGAACGACGAGATCCGCCTGCGGGGCCGCAAGAACCTCGTGATGTCCCGGCAGTTCTCCGAGATGCTCGAGGCGACCATCCGCCGCTACCACAACAAGCAGATCCAGACGGCAGAGGTCATCGAGGAGCTGATCGAGCTTGCCCGGCAGATGCGCGAGGCGCGCGGTCGTGGCGGGAACTTGGGACTTACTGAGGAGGAGCTTGCATTCTACGACGCCCTGGAGACCAACGACAGCGCAGTCCAGGTCCTGGGGGATGAGACGCTCAGGAAGATCGCCCAGGAGCTCACCGATGCGGTTCGCCGAAATGCGACCATCGACTGGACGCAGAAGGAGAGCGCTCGGGCCCGGCTCCGGGTGATGGTAAAGCGGATCCTGCGCAAGTACGGGTATCCGCCGGACAAGGAGAAGCGGGCGACCGAAACGGTGCTCGAGCAGGCGGTGCAGCTCGGCTTCGAGTTCGCGGAATCACCGCCTGCGGAGTCACCGGCCCAACAGGCGCAGGTGCTCCCGTTCCGAGTCGTGCCGCAGGGGGAGGTGCGTCCCTACGAGAACGCGATCCCCCTGTACTCGCTGAAGGCCGCGGCCGGAGCATTCGGGTCCGGTCGCGCTGTAGAGCCGGAGGCGTGGGTGGAACCGTTCGGCAGGACCCGACCCGGCCCGGGACTGTTCGTCGCCCGGGTGACCGGGGAGTCGATGAACCGGCGGATCCCCAACGGCGCCTACTGCCTCTTCCGCTACCCGGTGGAGGGTTCGCGGCAGGGAAGGGTCGTGCTCGTCCAGCATCGCGACATCGCCGATCCGGAAACCGGCGGCAGCTACACGGTGAAGGTCTACCACCGGGTGGAGCCGCTGGGCGACAGGGAGGAGCGGACGGCGACCATCGAGCTCCGCCCCGACAGCACCGACCCGTCCCATCAGCCGATGATCGTGACGGCTGACGCACCAGATGGCCTGGCGGTGCTCGCGGAGCTTGTCGAGGTTCTTCGGGGACACGAAGTCACGTGAAGCCGTCCAGCCGGACCGCTTCTTTGCCTCATCGAGCAGTGGTGGAAGTCACACGCTGCTAGATGTCGTAATAGATCTCGAACTCGTGCGGGTGCGGGCGCAGGCGGACCTGGTCGAGCTCGCGCTTGCGCTTGTACTCGATCCAGGTGTCGATCACGTCCTGCGTGAACACGCCGCCCTCGAGCAGCCACTGGTGGTCGGCCTCGAGCGCGTCGAGCACCTCCTCG
>Ga0070741_10017854_pt1 | contig 11586 bp, 13 predicted proteins | sample Coa_R1_4_FD_66440 | JGI IMG/M metagenome (GOLD analysis project Ga0070741, IMG submission 66440) | Surface soil microbial communities from Centralia Pennsylvania, which are recovering from an underground coalmine fire - Coalmine... | ecosystem: Environmental > Terrestrial > Soil > Unclassified ...
GAAACTGAATTCCGAGCCGTTGCCGAGCATATCCTCGAATTGCATCCCGAGCACGGAGAACGGGAGTTGTCCGCCGGTTTGCGGCTCGGCGTAGAAAAACCACACGGTGATTTGCGGATTGGTGACGGGAGGGTCGAAGTTGACGACCCATGAGGTTCCACCCGTCGGAGTCGATTGCGTGATCGGACCGTACGAGCACGCGTTGACGCCGAGCTGGTTTGCCAGTCCGCCGATCGGTTCAAAGAGCGGAGCGCTAAAACCGTTGTAGAGCGGCTCGTTCTCGTTTCCAGAGAGCGAGACGGATCCGGGACCGCCGTAATCGTTGTAAGTGACGCTGAACGGTTTTAACCAGGTGATCGCGAAGATGCCGCCGAAAATTCCCGGACTGGTCGTCACCGTCCCGCTCGCGCTGGCGAATCCGTTGTTTCCGTTGCCGAACGTTCCGACCAGGTTGTAAGTCTGCGACGTCGGGAGCACACCAAAGAACGTGTCCTTGTTCATCCAAACGTGCTCGAGCGCGGCCATCGGACTGTAGCCGAGGAGATAGTCGCCGGCGAACGAGTAGGCCTGGACGTTGCCGAGCTTTTTCGTTCCCTTGCCTTTTTTGTTGTTGGTCGAGCGCGAGGCGAAGTTGCCGGCAAAGATCAGGATCAGATTCGCGCGCACCCGTCCCATGATGACCGGGATCGCCTTGCCGTAGACGGAGCTCGGGACGTGGAACTGCGGGAGCGTCGTTTTCGAGTTGGCTTTGCCGAAGATGCCCATTTATTTCCAGAAAGAATAAAAACGCCGCTCGCGTCCGAGCAGATACGGCTCGGACTGCGCGTTGCCCATCGTGATCATGTGGGCTTGCGGGTTGAGGTTGATCATTTGCGGCCAGTCGAACACGATGCAGGAGTGCGCGAACGCGTGCGCGATGCGATAAATCACGATGTCGCCCGGCTTCGGCCAGCGCTCCGGCGGTCCCGCAACGAGCGAGCAGTATTTCTCGATCTCGTTGAGGTAATGCTCCTCGCTCTTGTGCATGAACCATTGCGCGCTGATCGATCCCGGAACGTTGATCGGCTCGGCGGTGAGCTTTGAAAAAACCGCGGCCACGAAGCGCGCGCAGTCGACTCCACCGTTCCATCCTTTGACGCATTGACCGTCCTCTTGCGGCGTCCAGAGCCAGGAGCGAGCTTCGGCGACGATGAGCGCTCGCTGCTCATCTTCTGAGATTTTCTGTTCCAATTTTTCTCCGTTGAGCTAGACCACCTGTTCAGGTTTCGGGACGTAGGGGAATCCCGGAATCGTGCTCCCGACGCTGTCGAGCGAGGATGCCGCAAACAGGCTCATAGAATCGCTGCTGAGGAGCGGCTGATACGGGAGCGGCTGATACAGGTAAATGTAGTTGAGCCCGCCCTGCTGAATGTTGGTTCGGATCCGGCGGATGAATTTCACGCCGCCGGGAATCGTGACGCCGCCGTAGTGAAACACGACCCATCCGTCGTTCAAGAGGCCGGCGGGGATGAGATTCGCCCCCCCGGTCCCGACGATCACGCTCGTCGTCGTTCCGGTTGTCGGCGTCGGAAAATACGAGATGTTGCTTTTCGCCCGGAAGTTATAGCGGCGATCACCGGGATCGATCGTCTGCAGCGGGTACGGTTGGACGAATGCCGAGAGCGGACTCTGGATCTTGAGCGTGATTTTCGAGCGCGTGATCTCGTAACTCGCGAGCCATCCGAAAAACATGGGAACGACGCCGATCGTGTCAACGTCGCCGAGCGTCGGCATGATGCCGCGGAAAAACCAGAACGGCCAGCCCTGAAATTCTCCGTTGGCGAGAAGCTGCTTAAAGGTCACGAGCATCTGTGTCGCGCCAAACGTTCCGAGCATCATCCCGTAATCCTGATGGGACTCCGTATATTGATAGGGAACGCTCGAGCTCCCGATCAACGCCGCCTGATTGTCCATCGTCCCGATCTCGAGCTGCAGTTCGCTGACTTCGGTCCCGAGGCGGTATTCGATGTTTGATCGCTTGGTGTAGCGAGGCAGAAACATCCCGGTACTGATCGCGCCAGGCGCGCCGAGTTGAGGACGGATGCCGCTCTGATTCGTTGCGAGAAACGTTGAGCGGATCGGGACTGACTGATTGCCGACCCATGCGAGCGCAGAGCGCGATCCGCCCGACGTCGACGCGGGACCGAGCGCGTACAGGTCGGCGAACAACAGTTGCCGATTCTGCAAAAGCACTTGCTTTGCGGTCGCCGTGTTGTCGTTGCCGTTGAGGTCGTAACAGACTTTCATAGACGGATCTGCTCGAATTCAAATTTCTTGAGTAGCCAGTACGTCTGCAGCCATTGCTCGAAATCGAGGTTGTCGGCGGTGAACGCGCAGCGGTAGTAATACGCCGGGAACGTCACGCTCACGACTTTCCCGCTCGCGTTGCCGATCACGTATCCGAGATAAGGCGCGACCGTCGAGGGACCGTAAATCGTCGGACTGCCCTGCGGTACGCCGTTGAAATAAACAGTCGGCAGAACTCCGTTGAGCTCCTGGATTCCCTCAACCGCTACTCCCGCGATCGGATGCGTGAGCTCGACGTTGCCGTTCGAATCGGGCGTCGCGAGCGTCATCTGCGTTGTCGCCCAATTGGTCGAGTCGTCCGGCTGATACAGAAACTCGCCAAACATTCCTTGCATGGGGAGCACGTTCGCCCACATCAGCCGGAGATCGGTGTAGGTTTGGCTCTGCTGGATCTTCGACGGGTCGTCGTAAATCCACTCCCACGCGTACGTAAACTTCGAGATCGGGTCGCGATCGTGCGGGATGACGATGCGCCGGCGGTTGTATCCCTGCTGCTTGGTCGTCGAGTAAGAAAAGCTGCGATAGACCGACCAGGTCACGCCGCGGACCATGCTAAAAAACGCGCTGTTGATGATGAGCATCCGGTGTCTACCCGATCCCTATGTTCCGCGGATTGATGCGGCCGTTACGGAACAAACCGCGCACGGCCGCGGCCAGCGCCGTTTGATTATTTTTCAAATACCGATATAGGTCCGCTCCGTCGAGTACCTGCGCAGTCACATGCAGATGCACATCGCCGCCGGCGTTCGGCGCATTCGAGAAAGCGCCGCGCCCGGCCGCATCCGAGTTTCCGGTTCCCGAGAACGACCCGCGCGATCCGCCGCGGGGAGCATTCTCGGCTCCGGCCGTCATCAGCGCTTCAATTCCGCTGGCGACGCCGTTCGGCAGATTCTTTTGTACGTTTTTCGAGATGTCGGGCGGGAGCACCATCTCGCCCTGTTTCAGGACGGCGAGCATCTCGTCGTTCGCGACGCCGCCCTCGTGGAATGCAGCGAGCGCCATTACCGCGGCGAAAGTTGCGGCCGAAGCGACGGCCGCGAGCTCGGGACCGACGACAGGAATATCGACAAAGGCGTTCCACGCGCCGGCGGCCGCTTTCTTCGCTTCAATGAAAATGTGTTTCAACCCGGCTTCGGTTTGAATCGCCGAGCGTTCGCTCTCGCCGACCTCGGCGTTGAGGGTTTTCTCCTGCTCGCCGACGAGCATCGATACGACTTGCTGGTCGACCATGTGAACGACCATGTCGATACCCTTTTTGGCGAGATCCTGCCAGAGCATCTGCATTGCTTGCGTTGTCGACTTTGCGGTAAACAGCATCCGGTTCCATTCCTGATCCATGAATGAAACCATCTGCTGTTCCATCTGCTGTTTCTGTCTGAGCGCGTCCTGCGCTGCCTTGACGCGGTCCTGCTCGCCCTTAACTTCGATCTGTGTGATCGCGTTCTCGTGCTCCTGCTTGAGCTCGAGGATCTGCGCCTGGATGCGGGCGAGCTCGGCGGGATTGGCGTCGGGATCGAGTTGCTTTAAGGCGAGTCGCTGCTGCAGCGCGTCGAGCTTGAGCGCGTAAATCTGATCTTCGGTCTGCTTCTCGAGGCGGATGTGATCGGTCGCCGAAATGGTGCCGAGCTTAAAGGCCTCGTCGTACCAGGCCTGTTGCTGCTTGAGCTGGTCCTGCTTTACTTTGTCCTCGGCCTCCGCCATCGTCACCGTTGCCTCGGCCTCGTGCATCAGGGTTTGCAGATGAGAGTCGGCCTCTTGCTGGTCGGCTTTGAGCTGTGATTTGAGCAGTTCGTCGCGCGACCGCCTCGACTCCTGGTCCTGCTTCTGTATCTCTTTGGCGATGACGGACTGATCGCCGACAACCTGCTTCGCGACGAGCAGCATCGTCTCTGAGAACTTTTTTGCAGCTTCTTGCGCCTCTTTCAGGGATTCGACGCCGCCCTCGGCCAGCGTGCGCGGTAGGGTGACTTTGTTGAGCTCGTCGAGCTTTTCCTTTAACTCCTGCGAGCGCTTCTGCACATTCGTCAGTTCTTCCTGCAACTGCTGAGCGCTGTGCGTCGTCGGGTAGAAGTCCTGCGCCGTGAAACCTTCCGGCATGGCCTCGGCGCCAGCGACGCGAGTTGCAATCTCGGCCGGCTTGCTGAGGCTGTTCTGTATCTGCTGCTGGAGATCCTGCTCTTTGCGGAGCTGATCGATCAGCTCATCTCCGAGGCGTTTTTTCTCAGCCGCGAGATCTTTCGCGGTTTTAAATTCCTTTTGCGATCCCTCAAGTCCGATGGTGTTGAGCTGTAGCTGCTTGGCGTACATTTCATCGGCTGCACGCATGGCCCGCTGATTGCCGGCGACGACGTCGGCGTACGTTTTCTTCGCCGCCTCATCCCATCCCATGTAGGCTTCGGCGACATCGTTTATTTTCGAGAGGACTTGGCCGAGGATCTCGATAAAGCCGATCGCGGCGATGACCGAGAACGCGGAATTGAAGATCGGACCGAGAGTCTCCGAACGCGCGGCGATTCCGCTCAACGCACGAGGCATCGGTACGCCCAGTTCACGGCCGAGCAACATGGCGGCGAGCCGCGCATCAGTGAGCGAGCGCGTCGCACGCTGCCCCATGTTCTCGACTTCGGCGCCGGCGGTGCGCGCGGCGGGCGCGACTTTCGCGAGCTCGCCCTCGAGTTCCGCAATTAGGGCGCGCGCAGTCTCGGTGTTTGACGACATCTGTACCGCCGAGCTGTTGAGGAGGAGGAGTTGCTGCGCGACGGTTTGACTTGTGGTTTTTAATCCGGAAAAAGCTACGTTGAGGCGCTGCGTCGCTTGCGCGACGGTTTCCTGGCCGGTACTGAGAGACGCGAGATCCGAATTGACCGTACCGACGGACGATTTCACCGTCGAGACCATCGCGGACATTCCCGCCTTGAGCTGGTCGAGAGCTACCTGCGCGCCGATTTGGAGAATGTTGTCAGGCATAAATAAAAAGGCCGGCTTTCGCCGGCCCTGCATTTCGTTACGTTCTTAAAGAATCGTTAGAATTCCTGTCGCGCCTGGCCCATCACGCCGATCCAGATCGGGACGCGATCGAGCCCGGTAAAGGGAAATCTAAAACTCCAGGGATATTCCATCGAAACGGTCACGCCGCATTCCGACGGCTGATTCCCTTTCGACATCTCGACGCAGCGACACACCCAAACCCTTCCGCTGTTGTACGAACTGCACGCCGCGTTCCCGCCGGCTTGCGATTGCGGACAAGGCGTCGAGTTGAGTCCCGCGCCCGGCGAGCATCCCTTTAACTGCGGTTGCGGAATTGGATGGAGCTGACCGGGGTCGATCTGCGCCGCCTTGAGCAGCGGGAACGTCCCGAGCTCGGCGACTTGCGTCGAACAGGGAAATCCGGGAAGCTCGGCGCATCCATCGAACTGACTACAGGTCGCGCATTCCGGCCGCGCCGCATACGCTGCGCCCTGATTCGCCGCTCGCGTCAACGTTTCCGCGATATTAAAGACTCGGCCAAACCAGTACATCCCGATCAAAAGCATCATTAACAACGGCATCACGAGCGCAAATTCCGCGAGTTCTGCCCCGGCGTCACTTTTCCAGGTCCGCATTTCCGCCCTCCAGAGGCTTTAGATTGTGCTCTGGAATGCCATTTCTCCGCAATCTTTCGCCTTTCCTTTGCCCCGTACGCCCTGGCTAGGCGATTCCCCTCCGGGAGCGCTTGTGCTCGTCTACGAGGCGATTTAGACGCTCCTGGTCGGCCTGTACGTCGCGATCGGCTTGCCGCACCCATGCCGGCTTCGGCGTCCGGTCGACCCCGACCCCGTCCGGCATCGGACCGCCCCGGGGAGAGAGCACGCCGCGGAGATGCTCGACGTCGCCGCCCGAAACCTTGCGCTTTTCCCCGGTTAGGAACCGCACGATCGCGTCGAGCGATATGTGCGCCGGCCGGAAGTCTTCTGCGTAGCGGAAAAACGCGGCGAGCTGCGCCGCGTCTACTTCTCGCTCGACGTACTGCCAGGTCCATCCGGTTTGCTGGATGATGTGAACGATGATCCAGTCGTAATCGGTTGGCTCGTCGTCGCCGGCGTCGTCGCCGGCTCCGTAGGGTTTTCCGGAACGACCAGGCCGGAGACCTCGCGCATGGTGCGCAGCGCGACGACGTACTGCTCTTTGCTGAGGTTCTCCTCGAGGTGCTCGAGCTTTAGATCGGGATAATTGCGGTTGAGCGCGATCAAAAGCACCGGGAGCATGAGATCGAAGATCTTGTCGAACCATCCCGGGTCTTTTTCATCCAGCCCGGCGAGCTCTCTCTGCGCTTTCTGGTTTGCCTTGAGCCCGCGGATGTTGAGCGGCGGGAGAATGAATGTCTCTGTGCCGATCTCGATCGCGTTCCCGTCGTACGGAAGCGACGTCGGCATTACGGTGACTGCGGTTGCCATTGGTTTGCGCCTTTCAGGTGAAACCAGGAAAGGGACCGGAGAATTCCGATCCCCTCGCCTGTCTTAGTGGTGGATGACCCGTTGCCCGATTCTAGCTCGGGTTAGTTCGAAGTCCACATATCGAAAACGCGGCCGGTCGCATCCGCGAACATCTGGATGTCGATCTCGGGAATGACGTAATCCTCGTTTTTGGTTTGCCACGCGATCTTCCCGCTCATGCACGAGTACCAGAGCTGATCGGTCACGACGCCTTTGTAAACCTCGTGCAGAAGTATTTGGAACTGAGGCGCGTAGCCCATCGCCTGATTGGTGACCGAGAACGTGTGCCCGCTCGTATCCGTGTAGGTATACGAGATGAGCACGACAACCCCGTTCATGCTTGCGGCGAAGGTGTACACGCCCGCGGCCTGGGAATACTGGTCGGCGAGCGTCGGCGTGTTGATGTAATCCATCTGCACGCCATTGGCGCCGTCGATCACGCCCCAATCCTCGATGAAGTTTGCCGAGTGCGTCACGGTTGCGGACGCAGCGGCGACGGTCTGCGACTCGTCCTCAACCACGATCTTGCGGCCTGTGATCGACGTCTGACCGTAAAAAATATCGTTGAGCTGTTTGCCGTCGACCGTCCCGTACTTGGCTTTGCCGGTGACTTTGATCTTGCCGCGAGCGACATCGACGGGAAACTGCTTGTTGCCGTACAGCTCTTTGAAGTCGCCGGAGATCTGTAGATCGACTCCCTGCAGAACCCCGAATTTGCGCGGCGAGGGTGCGGTCCCGAGGTTGCCGGCGTTCGGAAATCCCCAGAGAGTACCGGCGCCGAAGAAATACTCTGCTCCTGTTGCCATGTGCTCTTGTCTCCTATGTGATCCGGCCCTCGCCCTGCGCCGTTAGAGCGAGCTCCTCGATCGGAATTTAGACTCGCGAAACTAAAACATTGATGGGGACCATCGCGATCCCCTTGCCCTGCACGCTCTGGCCGTCGTCCTTTTTCGTCACTCCCTCGATCCAGCAATGCTCGACCAGTCCGCCGAGGGTGAATTTGCCGCGCGTGCGATCGTCGGGCAGAAGCAGCACGTCGAGCGCGTCCAGAAGATTGTTGAGCGGCGTCATCGGGATAAACGTCTCTTTGCCGAGCGGCTCGACCATCTTCGGAATCGACAACACGAAAAACAGGTCGTATTGCAGCGTGATTTTCGCCGGCGCGCCGGGATCGTGCAGGACCGCGCGCTCGGTATTCTCCTGCTGGATCAAGGCCGGCATTTGCGAGATGCCGGCGATCGAATCCCAATTCATCGGCTTGCGCGTGACGACCTGAAACTTTCCGCCATCGATGGCCGGCGCGAGCTTGGTCTCGAGATACGAGAGCAGCGCGGCCGCGATCGCTTCGCGCGAGGTCGGCGTCCCGCTCTTATTCGAGGCCGGTCCCCAAAGATTCGAGGTCTGCGCCATTTACGCCAGTCCTTTGACGGCTTCGGCGGTGATGCCGCGCACGATCTCGTCCTGGCGATCCTCGAGCGAGCTGCGCATGAACGACCGCTCCGGCATGGTCACGGTGTACGCCTTGTGCTTACGCGTGAAAATGGTTTGCCCGTCGCGCTCGAAAACCATGAGCTTGCCCGATACCTCTGGAACGCGGATCTCGCCGCCGTACTCGTGGATGGGCCCGTAAGGAACCGAGGGATCGGCGTACACGATGCCGAGGATCTTCGATTCGTCCTGCGAGACATCCCACGCGATCGAGCGGCGCAGCGTCCCGGTGCGGTTTTTCAATACCTGGCCGGAGAGCTTTTGCGCGACGACGTATCCCTGGAGTCCGACCATCTGCGCGGTCATGCCGCGCCGAATGTTCCCGACGAGGATCCCGTATCGGCTCTCGAGATACGCCTCAACCTGCGCCGCGTTTTCAACCTGCGCTGTAATCATCGATCACTCGCAAACATTGATGTACTCGCCGGTGCGCGCGTTGAGCTCGCGATGGATGGTGTGCGGATCGCACTCGCAAACCATCCGACCGCCGTTCGGAGCGCAGCTCTTGAAAACCGTGACCGCTTTCGGCGCCGGTCTCTTTTTCGCCGCGCAGCCGACGAGACAACCGAGAAGCAGGACCAGGACCAGGCCACTTTTTGCCACTTCAATCCCCGTTTTACGTGACGGTCGCACGGAACTTTACCGTGTAGCGTTCGATCGCTTGCATCATCGAATCCGACCAGAGACCTTGCCGGCCGTCCTGCTTGGTGTCGCGCCGGAAGTTGGTTTGATTGCCCGCCTCGCCGCGCTGCGAGGTCACGTCGAGGTGCTCGAATTTCGAGATCCGCAACGCGACCGATTCCGCGGCCGCGAGAACGACGTCCGGCGGAGTCACCGCGTATCCCGCGGTATAGCTGAATCGCACATTCTGAAACCCGCGGCGAAAACGCAATCGCCCGGTGAGATAGATCGTCTTATCGTCGAACGTGTACCCGCCGGCGGCGTTGTTCGGAAGTTGCGGCGGATTGCCGGTGAACTGGTCCCAAAACTCAACGACGATGGTCTCGATCTGCACGAGCGATACGGCGGTGATCGGGTCATGCTTTAAAGGCATGAATTGCTGACCGTTGCCATTGTAAACCTCGTTCGTGTAAGTCGTCGGATCCCATCCATCGGGACGGTCGATCGCCTTGAAAAACTCGGACGTCACGCCCTCGATATACGTCTCGATCGTTGAATCGAGGGATCCCGAGCTCTGCGAATCGATCTTGAGCGCGGTTTTGACGTCCTGGACTGCGCAGAGGTCATTCATGGATGTACCGTTACGGCTGCGAAGTGACGACGATCTCGCAATGATGCTGGCCGGGATACGATCCGCTCGCCGCGTTCGCCTGACCGTGCATGATGAGACGGCAAGTCGCTCCGGGAACGAGCGCGAGCAGGGACGCCGCGGCCGCTTTTGCGGCGGTGACCTGGCTATTCTCGGTCGCGTTTAATCCGGTCGGCGCGAACGCCGCCGCTTTCGCCGTGACGTCGGTAACTTTGCCTTCGATCCAGAGATTCCAGGGCATCGATCCCCCCCCGCAACTTTAAGTTTTTGCGCGATTAAAGTTGCGGTCCCGAGGAGTGACAGCCCCGAGACCGCAACAATGCGAGGCCCGCCGGCGCGGGGAGCTTGTGACTCCCCTCGACCTGACGCCCGAAAGCGCCAGGCCGAAAGCGAGCGAACGCAATCAACGCGTCTGTTACGACGCGCCGATGTTTTGCAGCCACGCCATTGCGAACGGGATGTACAGCTCGAGCAATCCGTCCTCCTGGACCGACGTGTAACGAGTGTCGGTCGTCTGAGGCCAGAGTCGCTGATAGAAGTCGCGACGCATTTTCATACGGCGCGCTCCCGGAATGTTCGCGAGAGGCAGCGGATTGGTCGCGCAATCGAAAAACGCATTGCCGGCCGGAAGATTGGGATGAACCGCAACCGGCAGAGGCTTGCCGCCGCCGATGGCGAATCCGTTGAGGTACTCGCCGACGATCGTCCCGAGCGTGACGCTCCCGTTGTTTTTGGGATCGCTCGAGATGTTCAACCGGAACGAGGTTGCGCCGTTGACGAACGCCAGATGCTTGAGGCTCTTGTACACGTCGGTCGAGACCCATATCTGGTCCGGCGTGACTTTGTACAAGAGGTAAAGCTGCTCGAGCATCGTATCGAACTGGTCGATCGAGCCGTCGGCATGGCCGGTGAGGGTTGCGCCATCGAGCGACTTGTAATAGCCCGAGGTTTGGCCGGCATACTTCGAATTGCTATCCGTGATGACGAGCTGCGTGAGCAGTCCGTCGAACACGAGCGAGTTCGCCGAGTTGTCCGCGGTGATCGCCGAGGCGAGCTGAGTGCCGGCCGACGCCGCGGTCTGCACGAAGCTGTTGAACGATCCGACGTAGCACAGGATCTCGTTCGGGTCATTCGCTTGCACGTCGACGTACAGCGCGTAACCAAAGGCGCCGGGAACAGCCGGCCAGGTCCAGGTTACCTGCTGACCGAGGGTGACGGCGACGCCCGCGGATGCCGCGGACTTCTGCGAGGATCCGCCGGCGACGGTGTCGCTCGTTCCGTCGTTGTTGTTTTTGGTAAACGTGGTGACCACGCCGCCCGCAACGGACGCGCGCTGCAGACCGTCGTACGTCAAGGCAACAACACGCGCCTTGTACGTTCCGCTCGGCAGAGTTGCGGCCGCGTTGGTTCCGGCTACGCCGGTCGGCGCAGTCGGCGTTCCGAGCGATAGACTGCCGTTGCCGGTGAGGATGATCTCCTCCTCGGCAATCATCATCGCGCGAAGCAGGTTGTCGCCCATGATGGCGAGAGCGTTGTCGAAGCCCTCGGCCGCCATGATTGCTTCTTCCGTGATCGAGTTTTCCAGAGCCAGGCCCTTGTAGGATTTCACTCGGTCGGCTTCGGTCTGATCGATCGATGCGCCGCGATGTCCTTCCGACTTCCCCGGATTGGTTCGGTTGGAATTGATCGCGATGATCGCTTTCCAGTGCGTTGCAGTATCGCCTCGGTTGGACGTGACGCGCGGAATCGTCTGGCGGATCGGCGTTTGAACCGCGTACAGGGTTTTCGCGTACTGCTCGAGATCGTAATCAACGATCCCGGTAGCTTGCGTGATTCCGGTCGTCTGAGCTTTTGTAACGGTCGCTCGGAATGACTTAATCGTCTCGAGCGTTTTTGCAGTGAGACGTCCGTACATTGCCAGTTCTCCTGAAAGAGAGATCTCTCCCCGCTCTCGCGAGGAGAGTTGATTTCGCGCCGACAGATGTCACTAGAAAAGCGAGGTTAGCCGTT